>Ga0209061_1003950_pt1 | contig 15083 bp, 10 predicted proteins | sample Coa_R1_10_FD_187157 | JGI IMG/M metagenome (GOLD analysis project Ga0209061, IMG submission 187157) | Surface soil microbial communities from Centralia Pennsylvania, which are recovering from an underground coalmine fire - Coalmine... | ecosystem: Environmental > Terrestrial > Soil >...
GCGGCCATGCGAACCGAAGATCCCGATGCGCGCGCGGCCCTTCACAAAGTATTGCCACTCGTCGGCATGCGGATGCCAGTGCAGTTCCCGCAGCGCGCCCGGCTGCAGATCCATGCGCACGGCCGTCAGCGTCTGCTGAATCGGAAACTCTTTGGCCGTCACCATGTGCTCCGTCCCGCCCGGATACACGCGCGGAGGCTGCCGGTCCAGGCGGTACTTGTGGGTCCCCATGATCAACTCCGTTTCCGGATTGCGGAAGGGTTCGCCCTGCTGCGGCGGAACCTTGCCCGGACCGATATAGAGTTGCTTCTTGGGCATTTTATTCAGCGCGGCTTCCGGCAGATTCAACTGCCGGCTCAAGATGCGGCGATCGGTGGTGGCAAACCAGTCGGAGGCGTCGAAGGTGCCGAACTCGGAAAAGTGGCCGTTATCGAAAACCAGCAGGAAATGGCACGGGCCGGGGCCAAGACCCTGCAGGCAGTGCCCATGCCCGCGCGGGAAATACCACGTATCGCCCTCTTCGAAATCGGAGACGTCGGCCTGTCCGTTGGGAGTAATCACCGTCGCCCGGCAGCGCCCTTCGAGCATGTAGGCCCACTCGGCGGCCAGGGTGTGCCAATGCAGTTCCCGAATCGCGCCGGGTTCGAGCCGCATCGAGACGCCCGCGATGCTTTCCGAAACCGGAAACTCTTCGACGGTAGCTTCCTTGGCCGAGCCGCCGGGTCCCACCCAGTGGGTTTGGGCCTCCAGATCGTATTTGAACGGGGCCAACGGTTCCACCGTTTTTTTCGGCTCGTTCTTCTCATCGGCGGCCTTGGCCTGGCGCGTCCACAGCGAGCCCGCGGCCATTCCTAACGAGGCCAGCGATGCGGCGCCAAACATATTGCGGCGGCTGATGCCACCCTGCGCGCCAGTATTGTTCGGATCTTCAGCCATTTCGTCCTCCGGGGAAAGAGATTTCACCAGTATATGTCACCAGCCGGCCGTCGGGAGCCGCCGGCCTCGCCAACCGCGAGCCGCGCCCCGCTCGCCTTTACCCGCCGGCTTTCCCATGCGGCAACCCGATAGCGCTCTCGACCGCGCTCAACAGGCCGGCTATCGAGAACGGTTTCGCCAGGTACACCGTGCCGCTGAGTTCCTCTTCATACTGGGCGCCGTAGCCGGTCATGAAAATCACCCTCAGGCCGGGGTAATGGCGGTGTGCCAGCGCGGCCAGTTGGAAGCCGTTCGCTTCCGGCATCACAATATCCGTAATCAGCAATTGCGGCTGCGAGTGGTCGAGAATGCGCAGCGCCTCCGCGCTTCCTCCCGCTTCCTCCACGGAATAGCCCGCCATTTCGAGCGCAGCCCGGACGAAATGGCGGATACCGGCTTCGTCGTCGACGATCAGAATCACACGAGACAGTATATTGCGTTTGCGGTTGGCTGAGGTGTATTTTGCAAGCCACGCCCGGAGTGCGATCATATTCCAATTGGAGCGATTCACATGAAACTCGGAATTACCGGCGCCGCCGGTCAGATGGGCGCGGCCCTCCTTCGCGACACCCTGGCACGCGTCCCCGCCTCGAGTGTGGTTGCGGTCACGCGCAGCCCGGAAAAATTGGAGCGCCTCTCCACCCAGGGCGTGGAAGTGCGCGCGGGCGATTTCAACCAGCCCGCCTCTCTCGAAGCCGCTTTTCGCGGCATCGAGCGCCTCGTCATCGTTCCCACTCCCGATTTGCAGCCCGGTCTGCGCCGCCAACAGCAATCCGCCGCGATCCGCGCCGCCGTAGCGGCCGGCGTGCGCCATGTGATCTACATCTCGACAGTGAGCGCGCGCCCCGACCCGAATAACGAACTCTTCGATTCGCATTTCGCCACCGAACAGGCGCTCATCCAGTCCGGAGCCCGCTGGACTATCCTGCGCATGAGCATCTACATGGATACTCTGCTCGATCCGGCGAAGCGCGCCCTCGCATCCGGTTCCTATGCCGCCGTCCCCGGAGCTCCCGCGGCCTACGTTCTGCGCGAGGACATCGCGGCCGCCGCCGCCGGTATCCTGGCCGCCCCCGGCCACGAAGGAATCACCTATCACGCTACCGGGCCGGTCTCCGTGACGCAGGAACAGATCGCCGAAGCAGTGTCCCAGGCCGCCGGAAAGAAGATTTCCTTTTCCCCGATGAGCGAAGCCCAGCAGCGCGCCGGCCTGGAAGCGGCCGGACTTCCACCCTTCATCCTCAATGCCATTCTGGGCTTCCAGGCCACTTTGCGCGCCGGCGCCTTCGACCTCGTTACCGCCGATGTGGCACGATTGGCGGGCCGCCCGGCTTCGTCTCCCGCGGAATTCTTCGCCCGCGCTCTGGCCGCCTCCGGCGGCGCCCGGGCTTAGGCTTCTGTTGGATCACCGCCCCCGCAACTTTTTCTTCCCCACGAAATCAATCACTTCCCGTCCCCGCATTCCGGCAATCCAATGTCGCCGTGATACTCGAAAAGTGAGGTGAACCTCCATGTCCGAAACGCACAAAATCTCCGAAGCCCAGCACCAGGCCAACATCGCCAACGCCCAACTCAGCCGCGGCCCCGTCACCGAAGCCGGCAAAGCCCGCTCCTCCCAAAACGCCTACCGCCACGGCCTCACCGCCCGCAAAATCGTCATCGACGAAGAAGACCTCCCGCTCTACCAGGAGCACGTCCAGGCCTTCCTCGATCGCTACCAGCCCCAATCCATCGACGAACGGGCCCTCGTCCAAATCATTGCCGATTCCCACTGGCGCATCGACCGCGCCATGAGCACCGAAGACCACATCAAGTCGCAACTCACCCTCCAAATCATCGAACGCGGCGTCCTCGCCAACATGTCCCTCTACGTCACCCGCATCTTCAACATGATGAACCGCGCCGTCAAACAGCTCAACGAGCTCCAGGCCGCGCGCCAGGCCGAACAGAAACGCCGCGAAGAGGAGGCCCAACGCCAGCTCGAAGAAGCCATCCTCCTCGCCAGGTATCACAAAATGCTGGAAAAACCCTTCGACCCGCAAGAAAATGGGTTCGTTTTTTCAGCCTCCGAAATCGCCCGCCAAATCGCCCGCCGCGAGCTCCTCGAAGAGGCCGCCAAAGCCGCCAAGGAAGGCTTCCACCCGGCCAGCCACCGCTATCGCCACCGCCACGACCCCCAAAACCAGGCCGCATAGCAAAAAAAGGCCTCAAAATCCGAACCCAATGCCAAACCAAAACCCAAAGTGTCCCCCCTCCGCGCCCTCAGGTTTTGACTTTGTTTTGCTTTTCTCCGCGTCTCCGCGTCTCTGCGGTGATAGAGCCCTCAAGCCCCCCCGGTTGACGCTCGCCACACCACATGATAGGATTCCCCAACATAAGTTGGTGGAGGGTTTGTGCGCTTCAGCGCCGCCCCGTTTTGGCAGTTCGGGAGGAATTTCATGAAAGTTCATGTTGCGCTCTTCGGAGCGGTTCTTGCGGCCGCGGCCGGCTCGGTGCCCTTGCTGGCGCATCACTCGTTCGCCGCCGAATACGATACCAGCAAGCCCATCAAAGTAACCGGCGTGGTCACCAAAATGGAATGGATGAATCCACACGCCCGTTTCTATGTGGCTGTCAAGGATGCCGATGGCAAAGTCACCAACTGGAATTTCGAACTCGGCGCCATCCCGGTGCTGCTGAAACAAGGCTGGCGGAAGTCCTCGCTCAAAGAGGGCGACATGGTCACCGTCGAGGGCGTCGCCGCCAAGGATGGAACCAATCTGGCCAGCGCCCAGAAAGTCTACTTGCCCGATGGCCGCCGCGTTTTCGGTGGATCCGCGGCCGATGGTTCCGCCCCCGAGCCAAAACAGTGATCCTTCAGCGAACCGCACCCTGGCTCCTCGCCGCCGCCATAGCTGCGTCCACCGCTCTCGCCCAGCGGGGGCCTGACGCCGCGTCCCCGGTGGAAGCCACCCGCACCGGCCGCGGCCGTGGCATGCCCAAAAAAGGGCCTCCGGGCCCCTTGCCCCGCATGTCCGATGGCCACCCCGATCTCACCGGTATCTGGAACGGTTTCGGCGGTAGCGGCCAGGCCAGCCCCCATCTGCTCCCCTGGGCCCAGAAAGTTGTCGACGAGCGCCGCGCCAAAAACGGCGCCGAGGATTACGAAGCCCGCTGTCTGCCCGGCGGCCCGCCCCGCGCCGCTCCCTATCACACCGCCCTGTTCGCTACCCCCAAACTCGTGCTCATGCTCTTCGAAGGCAACACCCATATGTACCGCCAGTTCTTCGTGGATGGCAGCACCCACCCCAAAGACCTCAAACCCACCTTCTACGGCGATTCCCGCGCCCACTGGGAAGGCGATACCCTCGTCGTCGATACCGTCAGCTTCTTCGAGAAATCCTGGTTCGATTTCCCCGGCACCCCCCACACCAAAGCCATGCACTTAATCGAGCGCTTCCATCGCATCGATTACGGCAACATGGAAATGGACGATACCATCGACGATCCCGGCGTCTTTACCCAGCCTTTCAACTTCCACCGCGCCACCACTCTCGAACCCAATTTCGAGATGACCGAGTACGTCTGCAACGAAAACAACCAGGATCCCGATCACCTCAACGCCGCTTATAAGCTCGACGATCCTACCGTAGCCAGGCGCCTCGCCGCCGGCGTCGATCCGCCGCCCGCCCGTAAAGCGCCCGCTCCTCCTTCCGGCGCCACGCCCCATACGGACTACGGCAAAGTCGATCTCTCCGGTGTCTGGGTGCCCACCACCACCAAACTGCCCAGCGACCCCGACTACACGCCCGCCTACAAGAAGATCTACGAAGAGCACAAGGCCAATCTCAAGAAAGACGATCCCGAGCGCCTCTGCCTGCCCGATGGCGCCGTGCGCCTCACCCCCCAGCCCTATAAAATCGTCCAGCGCCCCGATCAGATCGCTCTCCTCTGGGAAGCCAACACCCATAGTTACCGCCGCTTCTTCCTCGATGGCCGTCAACACAACTTAGACATCGAGCCGGAAAGCTACACCGGCCAATCCATCGGCAAGTGGGATGGCGATACCCTCGTGGTCGATACCATCGGTTTCAACGACAAAACCTGGCTCGATTCCACCGGTAGGCCGCACAGCGAAGACATGCACCTCACCGAGCGCTACCACCGCCCCGATCTCGGCCATCTCAAAGTCGATATCACCATCGAAGATCCCAAAGCCTTCACCAGGCCCTATAACTTTACGCGCACCTTTACGCTCGCCCCCAACTGGGAACTGCAGGAGTACGTTTGCCAGGCCGTTCTCGACGGCATCTACAACGAGTGAGGAACCGGTGAAAACAAAACAACCAAGACTGAAGACTTCCTCTGTGCCCTCTGCCATCTCTGATTTTGGTTCTTCTCCGTGTCTCCGTGTCTCCGTGGTGCTATTGTGTCTGGCCCCCTTTATCCAAGCCCAGCCCCCGGATGCGGCGGCCCACCGCGCCACGCTGGATAAATATTGCGTAACCTGCCATAACTCCAAGCTGAAAACCGCCAACCTCGAACTCGACAAGCTCGATCTCACCCACCTCAACCAGCAGGCCGAGATCGCCGAGAAGGTTATCCGCAAGCTGCGCGCCGGCATGATGCCTCCCGCCAAAATGCCGCGCCCGCCGCGCCCCGTGCTCGATTCGCTCGTTCAGTTCATGGAAAACGAGCTGGACCGCGCCGCGGCCACTTATCTGCCGCCGCCCGGAATTCACCGCCTCAATCGCACCGAGTACACCAACGCCATTCGCGACGTGCTGGCTCTGCAGGTGGACGCCACCAAATTCCTCCCGCCCGACGATTCCACCCATGGCTTCGATAACATTGCCGGCGCCCTCACCCTTTCTCCCGCGTTGATGGAAGCCTATCTCTCGGCCGCCGGCAAAATCAGCCGCCTCGCCGTCGGCGATGTCTCGTCCCCCGCGCAGGCGGTCTTCGAAGTCCCCGCCGATACCGCCCAGAACTATCACATCGAAGGCCTCCCCTTCGGCACCCGCGGCGGCATCCTCATCCACTATCAATTCCCCGCCGATGGCGAGTACTCGTTCAAAGTGAAAGGCGTCACCGGCTACTTCCAGGCGGTCCTCGGCGGCATCAAGGGAGAGAAGCTGGAAGTCTTGGTGGATGGCGCGCGTGTCCACCTCTTCGATTGGGACAAGGACATCTCAAATACCACCGGCAACGGCAAGTCCACCCCGCGCATTGCGGTCAAGGCCGGCCTCCACACCGTGGGTGTCACATTCCTGCAAACCGACGATATCCCCGGCACGGAGCTGAACCGTCCGTTCGTCCGGACCATGAATACGCCCGGGGCGATTCCGGGCTATTTGTTCTACCCGCACGTCGGCCAGGTCTGGATTGAAGGGCCGTACAACGCCAAAGGAGCCGCCGATACCGCCAGCCGCCGCAAAGTCTTCGTGTGCCGTCCCCAAACCGCCGCCGAAGAGCAGCCCTGCGCCCGCTCCATCGCCGCCTCTCTGGTAAAACACGCTTTCCGCCGCCCCGCCACTCCCGCCGATATCGACGCTCTCATGCACTTCTACTCCGAGGGCCGCGCCGATAACGGAACCTTCGACGACGGTATCGAAGCCGTAATCGAGCGCGTCCTCGCCGATCCCGAATTCGTCTATCGCCTCGAACCCGAGCCTCCCGGCCTGCCCGCGGGCCAAAGCTACCGCATCTCCGATCTCGCGCTCGCTTCCCGGCTCTCCTTCTTCCTCTGGAGCAGCGTCCCCGACGACGAACTGCTCGAGGTCGCCGCGCAGGGCAAACTCCACGAGCCGGCCGTCCTCGAAAAACAGGTGCGGCGCATGCTCGCCGACCCCAAATCCGAGGCGCTCATTGCCAATTTCACCGGCCAGTGGCTGAGCGTCCGCTCGCTGAAAACCAGCGAACCCGTCGTCAATCTCTTCCCCGATTTTGACGACAACCTCCGCGAGGCCTTCGAGCGCGAAGTCCAGTTGTTCTTCGGCAGCATCGCCCACGAAGATCGCAGTGTTCTCGATCTGCTGAATGCAGACTATACCTTCGTCAATGAGCGCCTGGCCAAGCACTACGGCATTCCCAACGTTTATGGGCCGCAATTCCGCCGCGTCATCCTGCCGGCGGATCTCGATATGCGCCGCGGTCTGCTGGGCAAGGGCGCGCTCATGACGGTCACTTCCAATGCCGCCCGCACTTCTCCCGTCACTCGCGGCAAATGGTTCCTGCAAACCTTCATGGGAGTCAGCCCGCCCGACCCGCCGCCAAACGTTCCCGCCATCAAGGAGCGGCCGGCCGATGTGACCGGCAACGCCAAGGTTCCCACCATGCGGGAGACCATGGAACTGCACCACACCAACCCCGTTTGCGCCTCCTGCCACAGCCTGTTTGAGCCCATGGGCCTCGCGCTCGAGAATTTCGATGCCGTCGGCGCCTGGCGCACCCACGATGGCGAGAGCCCCATCGACGCCTCCGGCGTGCTGGTCGATGGCACTAAGGTCGATGGCGTTTCCGGCCTGCGCGATTGGCTGATGAGCCGCTCCGATCAGTTCGTCCGCGTGGTCACCGAAAAGCTGCTCACCTACGCGCTCGGCCGCGGCGTCGAATACCAGGATATGCCCCTGGTGCGCTCCATCGTCCACCAGGCCGCCGCCAAGGATTATCGCTTCACCTCGATTTTATTGGGCGTGGTGAACAGCCCCGCCTTCCAGATGAACACCAAACCGCAAACCGCGGAGACTGCCAATTCCGAACCGCCACCGTCAGGGAGCGGTCCTTTAGCCAGGAGGTAAGAGCCGTCATGTTCCTAACCAAAAAGCACATCTCACGCCGCAAGATCCTGCGCGGTGCCGGCGCCGCGCTGGCGCTCCCTCTGCTCGATGCCATGATCCCTGCCGGGGTCGCCCTCGCCGATACAGCGGCGAATCCCAAGCCTCGCTTCGTCGGTTGCTTCGTGCCCCACGGCATGGCGCCCGGCGCTTATTGGGTCCCCGCCAAAGAAGGCCCGCTCGAAGCGACTCTTCCCTACAACTGGAAACCGCTCGAGCCCTTCCGCGACTACACCGTCATCCTCAGCGGCCTCCATTCCCGCTCCGCCGAACCGCCCCCGGGCGCAACCGGCGCCGATCACTGGGTTGCCGCCGCCTTCCTCTGCGCGGTGAAGCCCAAGAAGACCGCCGGCGCCGACGTTTACTGCGGCACTACCATCGACCAGATCATCGCCCAGAAAATCGGCCGCGAGAACCTCATGCCCTCCATGCAGCTTGCCGTCGAAGATCCCGGCGCCAACTCCAGCAACTGCGGCGAAGGCTATAGCTGCGCCTATACCAACACCATTTCTTGGGCTACTCCCACCGACCCCCTTCCCATGGAATTAAATCCGCAGGTGGTCTTTGAGCGCATGTTCGGCGATGGCAGCACGGCCGAGCTGCGCGCCCGCCGCCGCAAGCGCGATAGCAGCATTCTCGATTCGCTTACCGGCAGCCTCTCCCGCCTGCGCAGCGAAGCCGGACCCGCCGATCGCGCCCGCCTCGATAACTACACCGATAACGTCCGCGAAATCGAGCGCCGCCTGCAGATTGCCATGAAGGCTTCCGCCGTCGCGCCGCCCGAAATGGAAGTGCCCGTGGGCGTGCCGCAAACTTTCGATGAGCACATCAAGCTGCAATTCGATCTGCTGACCCTGGCCTTCCAGGCCGATATTACGCGCGTCGGCACCCTGCTGTTTGCCCGCGATCTCACCGGCCGCACCTACCCCGCCAGCGAAGCGCCCACCGTCGGCTTCCACGGCATCTCGCACCACGGCGAAGATCCCAAAAAGATCGATACGCTCTCCAAGATCAACCAGTATCACGTCAAATGCCTGGCGCACCTCATCTCTAACCTGGCAAAGACTCAGGATGGCGATGGCACCCTGCTCGATCATTCCCTGGTGCTCTATGGCTCCAACATGGGCAATTCGAATCAGCATGTCCATTACGATGTGCCGCACGTGCTGGTGGGCGGAATCAACGGCAAACTCAAGGGCGGGCGCCATATCGCCTACCCGCAGAAAACCGTGCCGACGGGCAACCTGCTGTTGAGCCTGCTCGACATGTACGACATCCACGATGACAAGTTCGGCGATAGCACCGGCCGGCTGGTGAATCTGTAAAGAGGCGCCATGAAACGCATTGCGGTAAGTGCTCTCGCATCCCTGCTGGTGGCGGTCTGCGGATTTGGCGCGGGAACCTCCGAGGTTGCCGATGCCGCCATGAACGGCGATACCGCCTCCCTCCAGCAGCTCATCGCCCGGCATGCGGACGTCAACGCGCCCCAGGCCGATGGCGCCACCGCGCTGCACTGGGCGGTTTTCCATTCCGACCAGGCAATGGTGGATACCCTGCTCGCCGCCGGGGCCAATCCCAAAGCCGCCAATCGCGAAGGCTCCACGCCGCTATGGCTGGCCTGCATCAATGGAGATGCCGGCATCATAGCCTCACTGCTCAAAGCCGGCGCCGATCCCAATGAGCGGCTTCCTCTGGGGCGAACTCCCCTTATGGCGGCAGCCCGCACCGGCAAGGTCGATGCTATCCAGGTGCTGCTCGATCACGGCGCCAACGTCAACGCCCGTGAGCAGCTCCGCGGAACCACGGCTTTGATGTGGGCCGCCGATGAAGGCCAGGCCGCCGCCATCGAGCTTCTGGTCAAGCACGGCGCCAACGTAGCCGAGCGCTCCGATCCGGCCGAACGCGGTAGAGGCCCTGCCTTAGGCAAGGCCAACGATCCGCGCAAGCAGGTCGCCGCCCAGGCAGCCGCGCTCGCCAAAGGACAGGCGCTCGATTTGGGCGATCTGGCCGCGCTGCGCGGCGATAACAACGGCATAGGCGGCCAGGCGGGAACCAGGGGCCAGACCGGAAACCGCGCCCAGCCAGTAGGCCGCGGGCAAGCCGGAAACCGGCCCCCCGCCAACAACGATCAGAGTGGCGTCGATCCCAACGATGATGCCGCCGTCGCCGCCTTCGGCTTTCGCCGCCGGCCCGCCCCCAAGGATGGCGGTCAAATCACCCCGCTCGTCTACGCCGTCCGCGCCAATTCGCTCGATTCCGTGAAAGCCCTGCTGGCCGCCGGCGCCGATATCAATCAGACCACGGGCTACGGCTGGAGCCCCCTGCTCGATGCCACCCAGAACCGCTACTACAAGCTCGGCGCTTATCTTATGGATCACGGCGCCGATGTCAATCTTGCCAACAAAGGCGGCTGGACGCCCCTCTACCTCGCCACCGACAACCGCAATATCGAAAACGGCGATTACCCCGTGCGCCAACCCGATATGGACCACCTGGAGTACATCAAGCTCCTGCTCGCGCATGGCGCCAACGTGAACGCCCGCATCAAGGACAGCACCGAAACCCGCACCGTCTTCACCAATCAGTGGCTCGATGAAAACGGCGCCACCGCGTTCCTGCGCGCCTCCCAATCGGGCGACCTGGTCTTAATGAAGCTGCTGCTCGACCATGGCGCCGATCCCAAAATCGATACGGTCCTGCATGTCACCGCCCTCCAGGTCGCGGCCGGCATCGGCTGGGTCGAGGGCATTACCTACGAGTGGTCCCCGCAGGCCACCTATGAAGCCGTGAAAATGCTGATCGATCTCGGCCTGGATGTCAACGCCCAAGCCGATACCGGCCGCACCGCCATGCACGGCGCCGCGCACAAGGGCCGCACGGATGTCATCCAGCTCCTGTACGATCACGGCGCAAAACTCAATGTGCGCGATTACGGCAATACCGATAACCGCGGCGGCAAGCTCGCCGTCCACACCTGGGAGCCGGTCGATTACGCCGATGGCCTCGTCCGCGTGGGCGTGCAATCGGCCATCCCGCACCCCGAAGCCGGCCTCCTGTTGCGAAAGCTGATGAAGGAGCAAGGCCTCCCCGTCCCCCCCGTGGGCCGGACGCTCGAATCCATCTGCATCACCGAGGCCTGTGAATAGGTTTCGGAGCCGCGGCCGTTAGGGGGCGGTCGCGCGCCTTTCTACCAGGTTAGCCGGCGGCGTGTACGGCAGGCTCAAAAAGCTGTCCCAGATTGAAAGCTGGCTCTTCGGTGTGCCGTCGTAATTCCGCAATCCCATCGAGCCAAACGCCTTCAACGCGAACTCGCCTCCTGCCCCGCCGCTCTGGCGGAACGCATTGTCGGTGATGCACCACTCATCGCCGTAGCATTGGGAATAGCTTGGCGGGCTGGCCTGCGGATAGCACGTCGTCATTACCTGCGAAAGAATCAGGTCGCGGTCCGACCACCAGGTCACCGCGTCGAAGTTACTATTGAACGCGGTGTTGAGCAGAAAATTGAGATAGGCCGTTTCGAAGCTCGGCTCGCTATAAAAGCCGAAAGGCTGCGCGCACTGGTTGTTCACCGTAAGCGCCACGGGAGTGGAATTCCAGCCGGTTTCCGTGATCACCACCGGGGCTTCGTTCGGGTTGTAATTGCTGATGCGCGTCAAAAAGTCCGAAGGCACCATATACGGGTTTCCCAGATAAGCCGGATAGGCCGCCAGGCCCAGGCGGTCATGGCTCAGCGCTCCCATCGCCGCGTACTGCTTCTGGTCGAAACCCGTCGCGGTGTTGTCGTACAGCGCTTCCAGGTTGAGGCTGGGAAACGCCACAATGGAAGGATTCACTGCCTTGGCGGCGGCGTAGGCTGCCTGCAGGGCGTTCACCAACGCCCGCCAGGACGCGGTGTTGCCGCCGCATACGAAGTAATAGAGATTGATTTCCGTTGCCGTGACCAGGTACCGCGGCTGAAACAGGTTGGTCATCCAGGTGACGTAATTGACATACGCGCCAAGCAGAGGCGCGTATGTGGAAGTAGTGAAATTCGGACAAGGCAGCGCCCAACCCGACACGGCTTGGGAGGTGTTGCCCAGAATCACCGCGAGCGGCACCATGTTCGCGCGCACAAAACCAAGCTGCAGAAATAGCGGCTTTCCGCTTGCCTGGGCGGATTGAGCGAGCGATTGCATTTCGAGAGTCCACGGCGACGCCGTAGGAGTCGCGCTTTGCTCGAACGCCATAAATGGGATGCCCAGGTACTCGGGAAAAACAGATAGGAGATCCACGTCTAGCGCCACGTTGGCCGGCGGAAACGAAGGAGAGAAGTTCTGCTCGCTGGTATGTACTCCGGGTACTACCTGAATAGCCGTGGAAGCCATTTGGAATGGCCGTGAAGGAGGCAGCGATTGGCCAGATGCCGCCGGTAACCCGGCCAGGCTCGCCAGCAGGAAAGCAGTCAGCCGCCTGCTCACATACTCCGTCCGAAAAATGAGCATTAGAGCCCCCAAGCGGTTCACAAACGTCAACCGCGATATTCGCTCAGTCTAAACCACGTGCGCCCGCTCCAAGCGAGGCGTGGGCGTAGGCTCGGGAAAGGTCCGCATGCGCCGGCGCGCAATCGCGCACCAGCCACACCACGCGGATCCGCTTCATCATCTTGGTCAATCCCTTCAGCTCCGCCGACCACGTGGCTAGAGCCGCTGAAAGTTCCCGGTGCCGTTCACTCGAAAGCCGGAACTCGAACTCTCGCGGTTCGGCGAGCCGGTAAGGCGATGGATCGAGCGGCATATCGTCGGCGATCCACCGGTCGATATCGTAGCGGAACGCGCCGCGCGCGGGCGCCAGGATCTCTTCCACAGAGTGCCCGTGGGCGTGCTGCAGCATCTGATACCGGCTGAAGTTCTCCCAGAACTCCTCGAAATTGGGAATCGAGGCGTGCGTGCCGCGTTCCATAATCAGCCGCATGGTGACGCTCATCGCCAGAGCGCAGATCTCCGGCCAGATGTGGAAGCTGGCGATCGCCTGGTACTTATGCAGCAGGTTATCGCCGATCTCGCTGCGCATCAGCCGGTCCCAGTTCTCGTCTTGCAGGTAGAACTCGATGCACGCTTCCCGCGTGGGGAACAGTTCCCCGCGGGTCTCCCGCTCAAACGACTGCAAATAGTTGTTTACTTTACCCGTGTCCGCTTCCATGGCCGGAACCAGCGCGAACAGCCAGTCCGCTCGCGAGACGCCGCGCTTGGAAGCGAACCGCACCGCCTCGATGAAGTTGTTGTCGTGCCAGAAAGCCACGCTGGCCAGCGCGTGCTTGCGGGCGCGCACGTAATCTTCGAAGGTAAGAGTATCGGTCGAAACCACGATCTCTTCCACATCCAATACCTTTTGCCCGCCGTAAATGCCGAAGTTCTTCGGCAGCACCCGGTACATGCTGCGGAACTGGAACATATTGCGCGATTCCAGCATTTCCAGTTCCGATCCTTTGAGCAGCATCAGTTGGAAGTTGGTCACCTGGCTGACGCCGGCATCGAGCAGATCGCGAATGCCGCGCATGTGCGATTCCAAAGTCTCGCCGGGCAGCCCGAGAATGAGGTCCGAGTTCGATCGTAGCCCGCGCCCGCGCAGGTGCACCTGCAGTTGCTGGTAGGCCTCCAGCTTGATAGTCTGCCGCTTGACGTTTCGCAGCACATTCTCGTCGAGCGACTGCACGGCCTGGTAGAGAACCAGCGCGCCGCTGACTTTTTCCACCGACTTGATGATGCGGTCCGCGCGATTCTTGCCCGTGGTCGCGTCGATGTACGTGGGCCAGCCAAACTCTTTCTGGGTTTCTCCCAAATAACCCGAGATCTCGATATCGCGCTCGAACATCCCGTAATTGGAATCGGCAATCCGCAGCGTGCCCATGTTGGGGCACACCGAGTGGATGCGCCGCGCGATGTAGCGCACTTCCTCGCGCATGCGCTCCAGGCTGAAATTGTGAACCTTGGTGTACCAGCGGGTGCCTTGCACACAGAAGGTGCAGGTAAACGGGCATCCGCGGTTAGTCTCGATGAGCGGCGCCAGCCTGCCGTCGAAGAATTCGTCCTGGATGCCTGTCAACCAGGGCGAAGGAATCTCATCGACCTCTTTATGCCGCTCCCAGGCTTTTTCGAGATGCACGCTGCCATCCGGCCGCCAGTAGATGGAGGACGGGACGAGGCCGCTCAGCATCCTGGACTTTTTCATGCCGGCATTGAGGAACTCCTTTACCACTTCGGTGGCCAAAAAGTCGCCTTCACCGAGCACGTATAAGTCGATCTCGGGGTGCTGGCGGACATAAGCGATCTGCCGCTCTGCTTCGATCGGAATGTTAGGCCCGCCCATGACGACCAGCGTCTCCGGCCGGCGCTGTTTCACCAGTTTGGCGAAATGGAAACTGAGCGCCTCGCACCACATGTAATTGCTGAGCATGAGGACGTCCGGCGGCTGGAACTTGATCGCGTCCCAGAGCTTGTCGGGATAGACGAAGAGGCGGGAACGCACTTGCGGCAGGTCGCGGTCCATTACGGCCTTCATGTAGGCGATTCCCAGCGGCATGCAGTCGTTCGCCAAGACCCCGGAATAGTCGTATCGCAGATCGGCCAGGTATACCGCCGGTTTCATCGAGACCTCCCCCAGTGCCGCTTCATACCAATGCGGCCGCCGGCGCCGCGGGCTTCGTGGAGAAACTCCGCCGCGATTCCGCTTCCGCCGCGAAGTGGGCGCGATACCATTGGATGGTTTCCCGTAAGCCTTCTTCAAGCGAGTAGCGAGGTTGCCATCCCAGTCGCGCCCGCGCCTTTTCGGACGATAGATACTGCTCCCGGACTTCGGAACTGGCCTGGTTCAAAATGACCGGAGCCAAATCGCTACGCTCCATTAAGCGCAGCGCCAACGACACGATTTCGAGCACGGTGATGCGAACGCCCAGGCCGAAGTTGAAGGCCTCTCCCCGCAGGGCGCGATTCGCGGCCAGCGCCTGGGCTACGGTGAGATAGGCCTGGGCCGCGTCTTTCACGTAGAGGAAATCGCGGACGAACCGGCCGTCGCTGCGAATCACGAACGGCTCTCCTTCGAGAGTCGCCTTCACGACTCCGGGAATCGCGCGGCTGAAATTCAGGTCTCCTCCGCCGAACAGGTTCGCGCAGCGCACAATCGCGACCGGAAGATCGTACGTAGCCGCATACATCTGCGCGATCAGATCGGCGCAGGATTTGGAAACATCGTATGGATGGCGCCCCTCGAGCGGGTGATCCTCGGTGTAGGGAAGACGCGGGGAAGCGCCGTAGGCTT
>Ga0209061_1003952_pt1 | contig 15067 bp, 17 predicted proteins | sample Coa_R1_10_FD_187157 | JGI IMG/M metagenome (GOLD analysis project Ga0209061, IMG submission 187157) | Surface soil microbial communities from Centralia Pennsylvania, which are recovering from an underground coalmine fire - Coalmine... | ecosystem: Environmental > Terrestrial > Soil >...
GGCTCCGGGATCGAGCTTGCGCTTCGCCCGCGGCGTCGGCCTATCGGTTTCAGCCATCGTCATCGCTCCGCGCTGGCTGGTACGATCAGCGCCTTTTGCTTCGATGATAACTGATTGCGCGTGCACAGAGACTTCGTGCCTTCACACCGTACCGGAAACGCCCGGCCACGAGTGCCGGCCCCGGTTTTGTTGCACGCAAAACGATGTACAATCATAGCCATGCAGGGACTCGATTGGCACCTTTTTCACCTCGTCAACAGCCTTGCGGGCCACGTTGATCTGCTGGATGACTTCCTCACTGCCTGCGCCAAGGAGCTGCAGTACGCATTGCTGGCCGTCGTCGCGACGCTGTGGGTGACGCTCGCGCGTGATGATACCGCCACCTACCGGCGGCAAAGCGTCGTTGTGTACGCCGTGCTGGCGGCGTTGCTAGCGCTTGGCATCAACCAGGTGATCGGCGCGATCTGGTACAGGCCGCGGCCGTTTGTCCACCACGCTGTAACGTTGCTGCTCCCGCCAAGCAGCGATGCATCATTCCCTTCCGATCACGCTGCCGGCGGTTTCGCCCTTGCCGTGGCGGTGCTGCTTGCGCGGGATCTCTGGGCGCGCCGCGTCGGTTGGCTGTTGCTGGCCATGGCGGCGCTGCTGGCCTTCGCGCGCGTCTATTGTGGCACGCATTACCCCTTCGACGTGATCGCCGGGGCGGGCATCGGCGCCGCGGCGGCGTTCATTATCTGGAGGGCACGGCCCGTGCTCGATCCGGCGCTGCGGCCGCTGTTGCTACCTCTGCACCGCCTGACGCTGTTCGTGCTGGAGCGGCTGCATCTGCGGCGCTGGATCGTCGTTCCCTCTTGAGCGGCGTCTGAGCGACGTCGGTACACGGGCGCCGCTGCCAGAGCCGCAACCTGTGCGGGATTCTGTGCGCGCTGTACTACAGCCCGTGCTCGGCGAGAAAGTCAAGCACGGCCTTGTTGAATGCCGCCGGCTGATCGATGTTGGCGGCGTGGCCGGCACCGGGGATCATCACCAGGCGCGCGCCGGGGATCTTCGCCGCCATGTATTGCGAGCCCGGGATATAGGGCGTGTCGTTCTCGCCGACGATGATCAGCGTCGGCACGCGAATATCCGGCAGATGATCGATGACGCGCGCATCGAACTGCTTGAGCATGCCGCGCGCGGCGCTGGCCAGCCCCTGCGCTGAGCGATGACTGGCTGCGGTTGCAACAACCTCCGGGCTGCGCCCCAGCGCGGCCAATCCCTGCGTTTCGAAGGCGACGGCGCGTTTTTCGGCCGTTTCGTTCCAGGCATCGCGCGCCTGCGGGTTGCGGTAGCCGGGGCCGGTATCGCACAGAATCAGCGCCAGGCAGCGATCAGGATGCGCCAGATGGAAGGCAAGCGACATGTAGCCGCCGAGCGAGAGCCCGCCGATCACGGCGCGCTCGATGCCTAGCGCGTCCAGGATCGCCGTCATATCGCCGACTGTCTTTGCTTCGCTGTACTCGTCCAGCGCGGCGGGGCTATCGCTAGCGCCGTGCCCCCGCATGTCCCAGGTGATGACGCGATACCGCGGCGCGAACGCTGCGACCTGTCCGCGCCACATGCCGGCTGTGGCCGAGTAGCCATGCGTGAGCAGGATCGGCGTGCCCGTACCCGTCGCCTCGTAGGCGATGCGGACGCCATCGCGCATCAGAATATCCATCGGTGCCTCCCACGGGCCGTTTCTTACCCGCGCCGTTTGCCACGCTAGGCACCGCCATGAGGCTGTGTCAAGCAAGGGTTGCTGGCGCTGGCCGGGCGAGCGACGCTACTGCTACGATCTAGTCCAGAACGCTCTTCGCGAGGCACAGCGTCCATGGCCGTGCGGCCGCTGCGTATCCTGGGACGTCCGGGCGACGAGGTGTTGCGCCAGCAGGCGCAGCCTGTGGAGCGCATCGATGGCGATCTGCAGGCGCTGATCGATGACATGATCGACACGATGCGCGCCAACGACGGTGTTGGGCTGGCGGCGCCGCAGATCGGTGTGCCGCTGCGCCTCGTTGTGATCGAGGTGCCTGGCATCCCCGTTTTCGCGCTTATCAACGCCGAGATCGCCCATCACAGTGGGCAGCGCGAGGTCGAAGAGGGGTGTCTCTCAATCCCTGGCTACCGCGGCGATGTGGTGCGTTCGGTCAAGGTCGTGGCGAAGGGGCTCGACCGCCAGGGACGACGCGTGCGCATCCGTGCGGGCGACGATCTGCTCGCGCAGGCGCTCGAACACGAGGTCGATCACACCAACGGTCTGCTTTTCGTCGATCTGCTGCCCGATGGCGAGCACCTGCATCGCATACCGCTGGGAATGGGGCGCGAACCGGCGGTGATCCCCGCCTTGCCACACCAGGGGCCGGGTTGGGAGCCGCCAGAATGGCGCGCCGCGCGCGATGCCGCCCGCAACGATGACGCTCCCCGGGAGATCGCATCGCCGCGTTACCGCCGTGGCATGCCGCCGCGCCTGTCGATCCTGCAGTATCGCGTGCGCGCACGGCCACGGGTACGTGCCGCGCGGCAGCCGCTGCGCTGACCCCTCGCTTTCGGGTAGCCCGCTTGATCGACGGCAGCCGCACCGCCATTGGTGCGTGGGCAGGGCCCGATGCGAAGAGCTTGACGGAAAACCCGGGCGGTGCGGTGTCGAGGGAACAGTTCCACGACGCTGGGGTAGGAGCAGCTTTTACGAAGCGTACTCGACCGCGCGCGTCTCGCGCACGACCGTTACTCTGATCTCCCCCGGATATTCGAGCGTGTTTTCGATCTTGTCGCACACCATGCGAGCGAGGCGCGCCGCGCTGCGGTCGTCCACCTGCTCGGGCCGGACGAGGATGCGCAACTCACGGCCGGCCTGCACGGCGAACGCCCGCTCCACGCCACGGAAGCTCTGCGCGATCTCTTCCAGCGCCTGCAAGCGCGCCAGGTAGTGCTCCAGCGACTCGCGCCGCGCACCCGGTCGCCCGCCGCTGATGCTGTCGGCGACGATCGTCAGCCATGCCTCGAGCGTTACCGGCTCGACCTCGTGGTGGTGCGCCTCGATGCAGTGCACGATCTCCTCGGGCATGCCGGCGCGACGGCAGATCTCCGCGCCGAGCCGGGCATGCGTCCCCTCGTTCTCGCGGTCGACAGCCTTGCCCAGATCGTGCAGGAGCGCGCCGGCGCGCAGCACGGGGACGTCGGCGCCCAGTTCGTGGCCGATCATCGCCGCCAGACGCGAGGTCTCGATCGCATGCTGCAACTGGTTCTGGCCATAGCTGGTGCGGTAGCGCAGCCGGCCCAGCGTACGGATGACCTCCGGCGGCAGGTCTTTGCAGGCGGCCTGCGCCGCTGCCATCAGCCCGGCCCGCTCGATGCTTATCTGCACCTCGCGCTGTGCCCGCTGGATGATCGCCTCCACCTTGGCCGGGTTCATAGCGCCATCGCGGATCAGCCAGGTGAGTGCGACGCGGGCCACTTCGCGGCGCACAGGGTCGAAGCCGGCGAGTGTGATTGCCGGCGTGCTGCTGCCCGGCAGGTCTTCGACCGTCAGCTCGACACCCGTCGCTCGCTCGACGGCGCGCAGGGTGCTGCTGTCGCGCGCGAGCAGACGCTGGCGGACCTCGGCGCTGGCGTTGTGCAGCGGGTCTGCTTGCGTCTCGGGCGCTGCTGGCGGGCGCAAGCGCTGGATCGCGCCGCTGATGATCGATCGTGCGCGCGTCTCGGCCTCGACGGCGAGCTGAGCATCCTGGAGCCGCAGTCGGCGTTCGACGTCTTCGCGGATCTCCTGCTCGATGGTGTGCAGAACCTCGGCGCGCAGCTGCGCGCGGTTGATCCCGGCGCGTGCTTCCAGAGCTGTCAACCGTTGCTCGCGCAGGGCCGCGAACTCGCCCTCGATTTGCGCCAGCTCCTGCTGCGTCCGTCGCAACGCGGCCTCGCGCGTTTCCAGCGCTGCTTGCCGTGCCTGTAGTCGGCTCTGGCGCTCGGCGATCCGCGTCTCTAGCTCGACCAGGTTCTCGCGCAGCGCTGCTTCTTCCTGTTCGCCGCGCTTGCGTAGCGCGTTGGCTTCCTCGCGTGCGCGGGCGACGATCGCCGCGGCTTCGGAGCGGGCGCGCGCGACGAGCGTCGCGGCTTCGCGTTGCGCGCGTTCGATAGTCTGGCGATCACCGGGCGAGGCTGTCGGCAAGGTCCGGCCAGCAGTGAACAGCGCCAGCAAGCGGCGCAGAAGTGCTCCCACCATCGACATGGTCCACGAGCGCGAACGTCAACTGCGCTCGATTTGTATCGAGAATCTCAGCGGCGCGCGCCAACGCCCGTGGCATCGGCGCCTGCAATCCCGCCGATATTATCGTACCCCGAAATGAACGTTTCGGCACGTCGTTCTTCGGGATAGAAGAGCTGGCGCGGAATGCGGCCGAGGTCGTTGCCAAGCAGATGGATGGAGATCGAGGCGACGTCAGAGAGCGTGGTGATGATATGGATGTCGTCGACTGGGGGCAGCAGGCGTGTAATCTCCCCCAGGTCGAGGTCATGCTCTTGCGTGACGGCCAGTTCGGCGTAGTCGGGCCGAGAACCATCATCGAGACGGCGGTACTGCACCTCGTGCTGCCGGCCCTGCGCCAGGCCGATCAGCCCCCAGGCCAGGTGGTTGTGGATCTTGGTGCTCTCGTGCGCGGGTAGCACCATGCTGAACAGCACGTACTCGGGCTCTTTCGAACGCAGCAAGACGTAGCTTGCCGCTTTGCCCGGGATCGGGCGCCGACAAGCTTCGGGTAGCCAGCCGTCCTTGCGCAGGAAGTCGGCGAACGGTTCGCGCAAGCGAGTGATGATCGTCTCCGGCGCACCACCCTGCGCCAGCGCGTCGTTCACGGCGTCGTGCAGCGTCATCAGCGCGGCACGACCGCTGCTCGTGACGAGGCTCATGACGTCGGGGTGCGCCGCGGTCTGGAAGTCGCACATTGTTCTTCCTCCATCAGGTCGAGCGCTAGCTCGATTTCGTCGCGAATGGGTATCTCGTCGGCTCCACGGAGCGGGATTTGCGGTTTCAACAGGCGATACCGCGCGATAGCGTCGAGCCGCCAGGCGACGATGCGCAGACCGAGCCGCTGGTAGAAACGCAAGGCGCGGGTGTTATCGTTCGTGGTGACCAGCCAGAGCTTCCGGCAGCCCTGTTGCCGCCCATACGCCACGGCGTGGGCCATGAGAGCGCGCCCGATGCCGCTGCCAGAACGCGTGCTCTGCAGCGCCACGACTTCGCACGCATCGCCATCGATGTGGAGCGCCAACATGCCCACCGGTTCGCCGTTCTCTTCGGCCACGAACGTGCAGAGATCGGCAAGCCGGTGAACGCGTCCGCGGGAGATCAACGTTGTGCCGCCCCACTCCGCTGTTGCGAGCGCGACCAGCCAGTCGCTGTCCCCCGTCACGGCAGGGCGGATGATGATGCCGCGCCAATCACGGGTTGCCGTGTGCCGCGGATCGGCCAGGATATCCATGGTTCCAGGATAGGCGATTCAAGCGAAGGCGGCGAACAGTTCTTCGAACGCCTTGAGCTGCCCACCCCTGGTGGAGGATGGCACGAGAATCGGTGTCGAGACGCCCGCGTCGAACCACGCCTCCAGTCCCTCGCGGACCTCGGCTTTCGAGCCGTAGAGCGTCACGTCCTGCAGCCACCGCTCGGGCATCATGTCGGCGATCGTTTCGCGCTCGCCCCGGGCGATCGCCGCGCGCACAGCCGCGATCTCTTCGCCGTAGCCTGCCTCGATCCAATAGTTCTGATAGTTGGGCAGCAGCAAGTAGCCCGTCAGCGTACGACGCATCACGGCTGCCGCGGCGCGGCGATCGTCGTCGATGCAGACGGGCAGCATGTTGCCGATGAAGAAATCGCCCCCTTGCCGCTTGTCGGCGGGGAGGTGCGCCAGCGACGCGCCCATGTGTGAACGCGCCGCATTTGCCCAGACCGCGCCCTGGGCGATTTCGCCCGCTAGCTCGACCATGCGGCGGCGCAACGTTGCCAGCACGACCGGCGGCAGCGGCCCCGACTGCGCCTCGGCGGCGCGGTAGCGTTCGACGAACTGGCGGATATCCTGCACGGGCTTACCGGTGTGTACACCAAGCCGCGCGTTCGTGGGGCCATGGCTCACGCCAATACCAAAGCGAAAACGACCGCCACTGATCTCGTGGATAAATGCCGCTGTGGCCGCGTAGTCTAGCGGGTTGCGAGCGTAGATGTTGGCGATGGCCGTGCCGAACGCGATGCGCTGCGTACCCAGGGCGATCGCCTCGCACAGGGCCAGGCCATCGCCAAAGCTAGCGCAGTAGATCCCGCTGAACCCGCGCTGTTCGATCTCGCGTGCGAGATCGAGCGTGCGCAGTCGCCGTCCAACGGCAGCTGCGAGGGCAACGGCGGGCATGCGATCCATCTCTTTCCTCCCGTGTGGTCGCGCTGGGGGTGCGCGCCGGGCACATGGTAGCCGAGCGGCGGCCATGGCGCAGCAGCAAAGTATCGCAAAGCGTGAAGAGCGTCGTTCGAATGCGAGAGCGACTGCGGAGCGTGGGTTGAAAGATGTTCAGGGCTGGTCGGGTGGCAGCGACGGCTCGTCGAAGAGGGCGCAGTAGGCGGGCATGACGGCGCTAGCGCAGACCGGGCAGGGGGCGTTGGACGGGGAGCCCTTGCAGGCGCGACACTCGATCCAGCCGCAGAAGCGGCAGACGACGCCAACATAAAGCGGCTGCAGCATGCTTCCTAGCGGCGGATCGCGCCGTTCGAGCGGCCGTCCGCATGCAGAGCAGCGGGGCGCAGCAACCAGCGTGGGCGGTGCTACCGGCTCTATCGACTGCGGTTGCAGCTCTGGTGGGCGCCGCTTGCGAAACGGCCACATCGCCGCCGTGGTCTCCGCTTAGCTACCGGCGCTCGTCTGCGCACCGAGGCGCGAGAGCACCGCGGCAAGCGCCTGCTCACGCTCTTTGAGTTCCTGCCGCAGGTCGTAGTTCTCGGTCTTGTAGATCTCCTCGCGCAGATCGGCGAGCGCATCCTCGATCGTTGCGCGTAGGATCTCTACTTCGGTCGCCGAGAGGACGAGTGTCTGCCCCGTTGCATTCGCCGCCATAGTCGCGCCTCCTGAGCCGCGTTCACGAGCAGTGTTCACGCCTCCAGCATGCCACCGCGAAGGGCGTCGCGCATGCTCCTCGCGGCGCGCGGGGCGGCATATGGCCGGCAGCAGAGCAGGATCAGGCGCGCGGGACCAGCTGGCGGGCGATCGCCACGGCCTGGCGCCATTCATCGAGCAAGACGATCACCTCGCCTGGGTAGGTGCGCTGCCAGGTGCGTAGCAGCGAGACGGCCTCGCGCGGGGTTGCGACCTCGACGACCGCGTGGGGCTGGGTAGGCGTTTCCCGATACCGGACGACGGTCAGCGTCATGGCGGAGTCCTCCGGCCCGCGGTTCTGCGCGTACCGTACGCCTTTGCCATCGCCGTCTCAACCGGAGGTTGTGACAATTTCATGTCAATGTGAAGCGTGGGTTAGCCCCATGTAAACGCGACGTAAGCGCGCCATCACGGCCGCTTACGCATGCGCCATCGTGCGGTCGAAGGCAGGCGCGATCTCGCGCGCGATGATCTCGAGCTGCGGCAGGATCGTTTCGGGTGGGCCGGCCGGACGTAGCACGAACTTGCTGCAGCCCGCCTCCAGATAACGCTGCATCCGTGCCACGCAGTCGGCGGGTGTGCCGAGCAGGCTCACAGCGGCAGGATCGATGTCGACGCGGCGTGCCGCTGGCCCGAGCCAGGCGCGCGCCTCGTCGACGCTGCTCGCGACGCAGGTCGTTACGATCATGCCGTAATGATCCTCGTCGATCGCGCGTCCGGCCTCGGCGGCGTACTGCTTGATACGGGCGACGCCCGTGGCGAACTCCTCTGGCGTGATGAACGAGGCGAGCCAGCCATCGCCCAGCCGCCCAACGCGCCGATATGCCGCGTCGCTGCGCCCGCCGAACCACACGGGCAGCTCGCGTTGCAGCGGCCGCGGCGCGATCGTCGCGTCGGTGAGGTGGTAGAAGCGTCCGTGATGCGTGACGCGCTCTTCACTCCAGAGGCGGCGCAGCACGGCGACCATCTCGTCGCTGCGCGCGCCGCGCTCCTCCTTACGCACGCCCGCCGCCTCGTACTCCCGCTGCTGATCGTCGCCGCCGATGCCGAAGGCCGGCAGCATCCGCCCGCCGGAGAGGAAGTCGATCGTCGCGATCTCCTTGGCAAGCAGCACGGGATTGCGCAGCGGCAGCACCAGCACGGCGGGGCCGAACTTGAGCCGCCGCGTGCGGCCGGCGATGGCGGCGATCGCGGCGAGCGGTTCGAGGAAGATCGAGCGCGAGATCAGACGGTCGGTGATCCAGAGCGAATCGAAACCGAGCTCTTCGGCGCGCTCGACAAACGCCCAGAACGGATCGGCGGTGGCGGTCTCACCGAACGGCCAGCCGCCAACCGCGACGCCCACACGCACGCTCATCGCTGCCTCCAGCAGGGGATCGTCGCATCAGGGTTCGGAATCGGCGCGCAAACGGCGCTTATCGAGAGCGAGCTGCCGGTCGGCCTCGTGCATCAGCGCCTCGGGGGCATCGATCGCCAGCGAGTACGCCGCGATGCCGCCCCACAGCGACCAGCCATGCGGCTCGGGCCAGCGCTGATAGAGCAGGCCGCGTAGCCGCTCCCAGGCCTTGCGCGCGCCTTCTTCGTCGGTCTCATGGAAGATCACGCCGAAGACCGTATCGCCCAGACGGGAGAGCGTATCGGCTTCGCGCGTGTAGCGCCGCAGCACGTCGGCGATGTACGTCAGCACCTGCTCGTACAGGCGGGAGCGCGCGTCGGGCCGCTCCGCGCGCGGAACCCCGACCTCGATCAACAGGATGGCGACCGGCCGGCCGTAACGCTGCGCACGGGCGACGGCGTTGCGCAGCAGCGCGTCGAACAGCCGGTAGTTGCCTAGCCCTGTCAGCGGATCGCGCAGCGCCGTGGCCGTCGAGACGGTGCGCAAGGAGAGGAGCGCCGCTTCCGCCCGCCGGGCGCGTGCGCGCTGTCGGAAGGCGAGCCACCAGCCGCAGCCGCACAGCGCTAGCACCATCCCTTCGCATGTGCCCAGCGCCGCCCAGCCGAGGCCGTTTGCTTCACCGGCCAGCATCGCGCCCGCGATCAGCAGCAACGTGGCGGCCGCGGCGAATAGCCCGATCACGACGCGATGCAGATACAAGCGCGGCATCTTCACGGCCTCATCTACCAGGCAGAGGCGAACGCGTGCGCCGGGCGTGGCAACGCAGCTCGCTGCTCTGGTAGTGTACACCCCTCGGCACGGTGCTCGCATGCAGGAAAGTACGCCTCCGGAGCGGTACACTGAAGGAAAGAGATCGCGAGGTGCGCTAGACTCAGCTCGCGCGCCATCGCAGGGCAGCCTACTCCTTGCAGCATATGGACGACTTCGCGCGGCTGTTCTGCTTGCTCTGGCGGGCGTTACTGCTGCGCTGCCCCTCCTGCGGACAGCCGACATTCGCCCGCGGCCTGCTACGAACGCATGTGGCCTGCCGGGTGTGCGGCCTGCGCTTCGAGCACGATGACGGCTTCTTCCTCGGCGCGATCGTGTTCGGCTACGTGCTGACGTTTCTGGCCGGCATTCTCCCCTCGATCGTGCTCGTGGCGCTCGGCATCTGGAGCGGCCTGGTTGCCACGCTCGTTGCGATCGGGCTGTGCATCGTTCTGCCATTTTTGTTCTTCCTTCACGCCAAAGCGCTCTGGATGGCCGTTTACTACTGGGTTGTTCCTGGCGATCTGATTCCGCGCGAAGAGGATATCTACGTCCTCTCGACACAACTTGGCCCGCCCGACCCATCGCTCAGCGAGCAGGAGCGGCTCTGGCTGGAGGAGGCGATCGCCGATCTCGAAGGCGGCAAGCCTATCTACCGGCCTGGCGCGCGCTGAACGAAAGCCACCCGCTGCTCGACCGGATCGCCTGGGGATGCCTCCGCCGGCGGCCGATACTGAGTGTGAGAACGGCGTTCGCCGCCGAGCAGGATGCGCGCGATGATGCGCAGGTTCTGGCGACGTTGTATGCCGCGGCTGTGTATACGGTGGGCGCGCGGCCGCTGGTTCGCGCCGCTGGCGTACGCTGTCGTTGCGCTCGCGTTGACAACGCCGGTTTCAGCAGCACGCGTCGTGCGCACCGAACCGCGACCAGGGCAGGTCCTGACCGATGCGCCAAGCGTGGTGACGGTCTACGTCGATGGGCCGCTTGCTGCGTCGCCGCTCAACGCGCTGATGGTGCAGGGGCCGGATCTGCGCCAGATAGATCGCGGTGACTTGCAGATCGGCGTGGGCAGCGCACCATACTTGCGCGTCAGCCTGCCATCAAACCTTGGTCCGGGGCGCTACGTCGTGTCGTACGTCGCCGTTGCGGTGAATGGCAGGAGCGATCGCGGCCAGTTCGCGTTTTATATGCTGACGCCGCCCACGGCACGGGACCGCGCCGCCGACCGCGCGCTCAGCATCGATAACGGCACGCAGCGAACCTCGGCCGGTGGTGCTGATGTTCGGCTGGTCCTGGCGCTGACCGCGGGTGCCGTCGCGGTCGTCCTCGTTGCTGGCGGTCTTGCGCTGGCGCTGCGCCGCCGCAGCTAGCGTTGCGAGCCCGTAACCGGGTTGGTAATCAGGGAAAACCCTGATACCAGGACGGTGCCGACCACCGCACCGTGAAAAGAGTAGCGGGCATGCGACCGTGCGTCGCCGCCAGGGACCGGGCATGGATCACACCTCTGCTATCGCCAGGGTCGCCGCGCTGGGAGACATCCTGCCCGAGGTGCTCGATGCGCTGTTGCCCTATGGCGTGATCGTCACCGATAGCGACGATACGGTGGTGTACGCGAACGCGGCAGCGGCCGGGATGCTCGGTGTTCCCGCGCCGCAGCTGCAGATGACGGCGTTGCCGACGGTGTTCGCCGGCGCATGCCGGCCCGACGGTGCCCCGCTTCCCTGGGCAGAGCACCCGATCACGCGTTGCCGTGGTGCCGGCGAGCCGGTGCGTGGCGCGCTGCTGCGCCTGGGCGAGGGCGACAAAGCGCTCTGGCTCTCGTGCGATGCCGTGCCGATCGCGGGTGCGCCGTACGTGCTCGCCACATTCGTCGACCTGACCGCGCGCGTGCGCGAGGAGGAGCGGGGTCGAACGCGCGACCGCTACCTCGACGCGCTGCGCGAAGTGCTGGCCGCGCTCGTTGCGCGGCTCGATCCGGCGGACTTGCTGGAGCTGCTGGTGACGATCGGCGCGGCTGCCGTGCACGCGCGCTCCGGCGCGCTGCTGCTCGCCGAAACCGGCGGCGAGACGCTGCTTGTCGTTGCAGGAACGGGCGTGCATCGTTCCTGCAGCGGGCAGCGCCTGCGCCGCAACGAAGGCGCGTGTGGCCGTGCGCTCGCGTTGGGAACGACGATCGTCATCAACGACTATCAAAGCTGGGAGCATCGTCTGCCGGGGCGGCATATGCTGCTGGCGGTGCAGGCAATCCCTGTCGTGCTGGACGGTGTCGTTGTTGGGGTTCTCTGCCTCAGCCACACGCAGCCAGGCCGGTTCTTCGCCGAAGAAGACCGACTCCTGGGCGAACAGTTTGCACGCATCGCGGCGATAGCGGTCGCGGCGCTGCGCCGCCGCGGTGCGCAGGTCGAGACGGTGACGAACCCGCCCGCTGGACGGTAGCCCAGCCCGATATCGATTGCTCTCTATCGCGCGTTCTGAACCGCGTTAGCGCGGCAGACCGAGACCGCGCGTCGCGATGATGTTGCGCTGGATCTCGTTCGAGCCGGAGTAGATCGTCGGCGCCACGTTCCAGAGGTAGCCCTGCTCGACGCGGCCCTTGAGCGGCGCCCATTTCGAATCTGGTTCGAGCGTGCCGTAGCCGCGCAGCAAGTTCACCGCCAGATTATAGAGCCGTTGCATCATCTCTGTGGCGAAAACTTTGACCATGCTCGCTTCGTAGCTGGGGTGGAGACCGGCTTGCTGCATCCACGCCGTGCGGTAGCCGAGCATGCGCGCGACTTCGATCTCGATCGCCATCTCGGCCAGCTTGACGCGCGTAATCGGGTCGAGACCGCCGTTTTCACGCGCGAACTGCGTCAGTTCCTCCAGCAGACGGCGCCCCGAGGCGGAGATGCCGATCGATGAGCGCTCGAAGTCGAGCAGCGTCATCGCCACGTACCAGCCGTTGTTCTCACCGCCCACCAGGTTGCGGCGTGGCACACGCACGTCTTCGAAGAAGACTTCGTTGAACTCGTGCCGGTTCGCCATGTTCAGGATCGGGCGGATGGTGATGCCTGGCGTCTTGAGGTCGCAGAGGAAGAACGAGATGCCTTTGTGCTTGGGTGCGTCCGGATCGGTGCGTGCCAGCAGGAAGATCCAATCGGAGACGTGCGCACCGGAGGTCCAGATCTTCTGGCCGTTGATGATGTAGTCATCGCCATCGCGCACGGCGCGGGTCTGCAGGTTGGCCAGGTCGGAACCGGCGTTCGGCTCCGAGTACCCCTGGCACCACACGACTTCGCCCGAGGTGATGCGCGGCAGGTGCTCGCGTTTCTGCTCGTCGGTGCCGTGCACGATCAGCGTCGGGCCGATCATCCCCACGCTAAAGACGCGCTGGCCGTTGGGAGCGCGGTGGTACGCCAGCTCTTCGTTGAAGATCAGCTGCTCGATATGCGTGGCGCCGAGACCGCCGTACTCCTTCGGCCAGGCAGGGGCGATCCAGCCCTTCGCCGCGAGCTTCTTGTTGAACTCGCGCTGGAAGGCGAAATTCTCGGTGCTGATATCGTTGGGGCCGCCGTCCCAGTCTGGGCCCAGCGTTTCGCGCAGGAAGGAACGCAGCTCCGCGCGCAGCGCCTGCTCCTGTTCGGTGAAGGTAAAGTCCATGGTTCGCTCCTCCGCGCACGGTCCTCCTGCCGCGTTTCAAGCGCGCGGTAGGCCGAGGCCGCGCGTCGCAATGATATTGCGTTGAATCTCGCTCGTGCCGCCCTCGATCGTGTTCGCCACGCTGCGCAGGTACATGTACTTGATCCGCCCGCGTAGCGGCGCATGGGCTGACTTGCCATCGAGCTGACCGTACAGCCCGAGCATCTTCATCGCCGTGCGGTAGATGCGCTGGTTCAGTTCCGTGGAGAACAGCTTTGCGACGGATGCCTCGTGGCCGGGTGGCACGCCCTCCTTCGCCTGCAGCGAGACGATCTTGTATGACATCATGCGCGCTACCTCGCACTCGATCAGCCGCTCTGTCAGCTCGTTGCGAACAGCGCGGTTGCGGTCGAGCGTGCTGACATCGTGACGGTGCTCGATCGCGTAGCGGATCAGATCTTGCACGGTTTGTTTCTGGCCGATCGCCGAGCCGATGTTGCTGCGCTCGAAGGAAAGTGTCGTTTGCGCCAGGTACCAGCCACGGTTCTCTTCGCCGATCAGGTTCTCGCGTGGCACGCGCACATCTTCAAAAAAGACCTCGTTGAACTCGTGGCTATCGGCCATGTTGAACAGCGGCCGCACCGTGACGCCCGGCGCCTTCATATCGACGATGAAGTACGAGATGCCGCGGTGCTTGGGCGCGTCGGGGTCGGTACGCGCGAGTAGAATCATCCACTTCGCCCAGTGGGCGCCGGAGGTCCAGATCTTCTGGCCGTTGATGATGTAGTCATCGCCGTCGCGCACGGCGCGGGTCTGCAGGTTCGCTAGGTCGGAACCGGCGTTTGGCTCCGAGTAGCCCTGACACCAGACGACCTCGCCGGTCAGGATCTCGGGCAGGTACTTCTTTTTCTGCTCCTCGGTGCCGTGCGTGATCAGAGTTGGGCCGGCGAAGCCAACCGCGATGCCAAACGGCCGCGGGGCGCGTGCCTCGGCCATCTCCTCGTTGAAGATGAACTGCTGCATCACGCTCATGCCCGCGCCGCCGTACTCCTTCGGCCAGGCGGGGGCGATCCATTTGCGCGCCGCGAGCCGCCGCATCCACTCGCGGGTGTTGCTGCTCGGGCTGAAGGGGTCGGCGCTGCGATCGTCGCCGAGAACGGCGGCGTTCTCTTTGATGAAGGCGCGCACCTCGGCGCGAAATGCGGCTTCGTCGGGTGTGTCTCGGAAGTCCACCGGTAACCTCCCGCGCGCGGATGGTGCGCGCTCTCTCCTGCTTGAAGTATAGCGAGCCATCGCTTGCACGCGAGTCGGTCGAGAGCGGCTCGCTTACCGTCTCGCGCGTGTCTGGAAACGGCCATCGGCATAGCGTACACTGCCGAACGATCGATAAGGCCGCGTGTGGAGAGAGCGAGATGGACTACAGTCGCTATCAACATCTGACCGTGGAGATCGAGGATGGCATCGCGCTGGTGACGCTCAACCGGCCGGAGAGCCTGAACGCCACCAATCTGCGCCTGCACTGGGAGCTGACGCAAATCTGGCCCGATATCGGGGCGGATGAGCGGGTGCGGGTGGCGATCGTGACCGGCCAGGGCCGCGCGTTCTCGGCGGGTGGCGACCTCGGCGACCTGGAGTACCGCGATCGCCTGCCAGCGAACGAGCGGTTCATGAAGATTCTCGACGTGATGAAAGAGGCGCGCGAGGTGGTGTACAGCCTCGTCGAGCTGGATAAGCCGGTGATCTCGGCGATCAACGGCGTGGCGGTTGGCGCGGGGCTGGCCGTGGCGTTGCTGGCCGATATCTCGATCATCGCCGAGGACGCCCGCCTCACCGATGGCCATATCCGCCTGGGTGTCGTCGCAGGCGATCACTCCGCCATCATCTGGCCGTTGCTCTGCGGCCTGGCGCGGGCCAAGTACTACCTTCTCACTTGCGATTTCATCGATGGCAAGGAAGCCGAGCGGATCGGTCTGGTGAGCATGGCCGTGCCGCGCGAGCAGCTGATGACACGGGCGTATGAGGTGGCGCGCAAGCTCGCGGCAGCGCCTCAACCGGCGGTGCGCCTGACGAAGCGGGCGCTGAACCAGTGGCTGCGGCTCGGCGGCATCGCCTCGTTCGACTACTCGCTCGCGCTGGAGATGCTGACGTTCTTCGGCCCGGA
>Ga0209061_1003953_pt1 | contig 15065 bp, 12 predicted proteins | sample Coa_R1_10_FD_187157 | JGI IMG/M metagenome (GOLD analysis project Ga0209061, IMG submission 187157) | Surface soil microbial communities from Centralia Pennsylvania, which are recovering from an underground coalmine fire - Coalmine... | ecosystem: Environmental > Terrestrial > Soil >...
ACGGCCCTCAGCGGCAGCGGACCAGCGTACATCGCGATGCTGATCGAGGCGATGGTCTCCGCGGGATTGAAGGTCGGAATCCCAAGGGATGTTGCTTTCAAACTTGCAACGAAGACGCTGACCGGGACGGCCAATCTGCTCAGCCAGAACAGGATGCACCCCGCCGAACTCCGGGACGCGGTGACGACGCCCGCGGGGACAACCATCGCGGGGATATACGAACTCGAAAAGGGGTCTCTGCGTACGAGCATGATGAATGCGGTGGAGGCGGCCACGCTTGCAGCGGAAAAGGTCGCGAAGAAGTACGAAACGGAAGGATAGGATAAAGTCGAGGCTCTGCGCTGAAGTTAGCCGCCCTCCAGCGCCCTGTATATCATCGGAAGCGAGACATCGTACCTGTAACCTATGTTCATGTGACCGTCATCAAACTCTTCGTAATAGTGCTTTATCTTCAACCCGTTCAATTTTGAGTGTAGCAACCTTGCTCCCCAGTGAAGATTGAACTCGTCCTTGGAGCCGCAATCGATGTAGACGAGCTTCATCGTTCGCAGGTTCTGAGCATACCTTTCTACCATCCTCACAGGATCTTGCGCGAGCCATCGTTCCCAAACATCCTCTCGAAATTCTCCTGTCTTGATATCAAACGGGAGCTCTACTCTTAGTTCACTCCTCTTTGGATTTCTGCTGGGCGAGTAGTGAGCCGCCATCGCAAGCGTGTTCAATGCTTCCATGTCCTTGGTCGAGTGCCTGTTCGATTTCCTCCAGAAGCCATCAAGCCACTTCCCTGCTCCTCCGGCGGCTCTGAACGAGTCCATCGCCTTTGGAAAGTCTGGCAGGTAGCAGTATTCGAACGCTGAATCGCCAGAATGGTCAGCGAGCGCCGAAAACGTGTTGGCGTGCTTCATCCCCAGCACCATCGAGCCGTAACCCCCAGAAGATTTTCCCCAAACCGCTCTTGATCTCACGTTGTACTTCTGATCGATGAAAGGGACGAGCTCTTTGGTGATGTAATCTTCATAGCGGCCGGTCGCGCGCGAGTTGATGTACTGGTTCCCTCCGAATCTGGTGAAGCAGTCCGGCAGGACGAATATCATCGGCCCGCACTTTCCCTGAGAGATCAGACGGTCTATCTTTCTGTCCAAGCTTTCCCCGAGGGGATCCACGTTGAAAAGCGATCTGCCGGTTCCGCCAAAACCCACCAACCCAAAGACGGCTACATATCCGTTGGAGCTGCTCCCCGAGTAGGAAGGCGGAAGGTAGACCAAGAGGTCTCGAACGTGAGGATCTTTGACGGGATTCGACTTGAGTATCCTGCTTTCAAACCTGTGGACGATGAGTTCCCCATGGCCGTTTGTCAATTGAGTACCTCTCAAATCGTCAATATTCCGCCCGCGTAATAGTGTTTCTGCGAACTAGGAAACTAGGCGGCCGATGCCCCCAAAAAAGAAGAGAAGAATCATCAGAAGAAGAACCTCCTTTGATTCCCAGGCAGCGGCACTAAATGGAATCTAGTCTACCCTGAAAAGACTAACATACTCTGTGCAAAAAAAGGCTCATCCAAGCAATAATTCAATCGGGCAGGATCCGATTCTCGTATAATTGGTTCAATTTATTGCTGCTGCGGAGGTAGAATAACGTGGCGGTAGCCGATCAAGGAATGACGCCACTCGGGTTCATCAACCGCCTCAACAAGCAAAAGCACGTCGTACTCTTCTATGAAGATGAATCCTACGCTGAACGAATAGAGTTCAGATTGATAGAACAAGGGCTACGTAAAAAGGAACGTGGAATATACGCGACATTTGGCGAGGAAGAGGCAGTCAGGAACAGAATGGATAGTTACGGCATCGACGTCGAGCACTACAAGAAAAACGACTTACTGAGAATAGTGAAACTGAATGACCCGACGAAGAACCCCGCGGGGCTCGAAACCGGCCTAGCGACCGGAATCAAGAGGTTGTTCGACGGCTGGGACGGAGGAAGTCTCAGGGTCGTTGCGCGCGCTGTGCCAAAGATTGAAACCGAAGAAGAGATAAGGGCAAACATGAACGCCGAAATGTTGACCCATGCTTCATTCGAAATGCCTACGTCCGTCAGTGGGAATCGTAACCTGATATTGATGTGCCCGTATCCGATCAGCGGGATTGTCCCTGAGAAACACGCAGAGTGGTTCAGACACTTGATGCGACACCATCACGCCGCGATATTTGCACCTAGGACGAGCGCAGGAATCGCGCTGGAATTGGGATCGTGACGAGTCCTAGCTCAATGCAGCAGTCTGTGGCTGTTGCTGCTGAGATTTCGAAGGGCGAGCAAACGCGCCTATCACTGAAATCACAACACCGACGACTAGTACTCCGACGAATGCGTAATAATTGAAGGCATAGAGTCCAGCGAACAAAACGAACAAGTTGGCTATAAGAAGGAAAACCCCGAGCAGGACGATTCTGTCGTTCATATTTTAACCTCGATCCCTTACGAATTAATAAGCGGTTCTGTGTATCGTCTCGATCTGAGCTCTGATCGGATCAAAAAATCAGCCCTTGATTCCACCCGATGAATAACCCTGCCCAAAAAAAGATGCAATGCTTGAGGTTGAGGCGGAAGGGCGGGAGGGGGAATTGAACAAAGGAGATTCGGAGAGCGTGGCCTTCAGGCGAACGATTTAAGTTCTAAATGTTAAAACCTGAACATCTGTGGGACAGGGAAGAAACCGAGCCCACAATAGGATCGCGTGTCCCCGCTTTTTCCAATGACAACCATTCAAGAATCGATTTCGCTTTCAGAGAGCGAAGACACTGCAATAACCGTTCGCGACTTGACGAAGGTCTACGGAGGCAGCTTTCGGGCGGTCGATGGAATCAATTTTGATGTAAGGAGGGGCGAGGTGTTTGGACTGCTCGGCCCGAACGGAGCAGGCAAGACAACCACAATCAAGATAATCACAACATTGATCGCTCCCACATCTGGAGAGGTGAAGGTTTTCGGAATCGATGTCACCTCAAAACCACAAGAGGTCAGACAATCACTCGGCTACGTTCCTCAGGCGATTTCGGTTGACGGGGACCTATCGGCGTATGAAAACCTGCTAATCTTCTCAAAGTTATTCTATGTTAGTAGAGAAGATAGAGACTCGAGGATCGCCTCCGCACTGGAGTACATGGGGCTCGCGGAAAGAAAGGACGATCTTGTAAAGCACTATTCCGGGGGAATGATGCGAAGACTGGAGATTGCCCAGGCACTAGTCAACAGACCCAAGGTCTTGATACTTGATGAGCCGAGCATCGGGCTCGACCCATCTTCAAAGAAGCAGATGCTTGATTACATAAAGCGATTGAACAAGGACTTCAAGACAACCGTCCTCATCACGACTCACGACATGATTGAAGCGGACGAGCTGTGTGATCGACTGGCCATAATGGATCATGGCAAGATAGCTGTCATCGGAAAGCCGAAGGATCTAAAGAAATCTGTTGGAGGCGAAATAATAACTGTAACGCTCGCAAGAGATCAGTCGGAGGCGCCGGAAAGTTCCAAATCATCTGGTATTTCTTCCATCTTTGCCTCCGGATTTCCAAAGGAACTCGGTACGCTTGTATCGATTGAGAATTCAACCATCAAGATACTCGTTGAAAATGGAGACAGAGCCATCCCGCGCATCATAGATTATTTCGAGAGGAACTCGATCGGAGTTGACGCAATCTCGCTTTCCAAACCGACGCTCGACGACGTTTTCATGAAATACGCAAACGTCTCTCTTGAGAGCGCCGGGAGAGCTTCGGATACAAGATCGGTTCGCAGAACATTTACAAGGCGGTCCGGATAGGATCCATGTCTTTTCAAAGGTTTGCATCAAGCGTCTTCACCCTCGCGGAGATGGAGGCGCGCAAGATTCGCCACGACTCGACCGAGTTGTGGATGCGGGCGATCCAGCCCGCGCTGTGGCTTGCAATCTTCGGCGAAGTGCTGAACACGATAAGGGGGCTGTCTCCGGGCGGTTATCAGTACATCCAGTTCATCGCTCCAGGAGTGCTCGCACAATCCGTTCTCTTCGTCGCGATCTTTTACGGGATACTCATCGTCTGGGAGAGAGACTTTGGACTATTGACAAAGCTACTTTCGACGCCGTCGCCTCGCTCCGCGATAGTTGTCGGAAAAGCTCTCGCGGCGGGTGTGCGCGGAGTGTTCCAAGGAGTCGTCATCGTAGCTCTCGCGCTGATACTCGGTATCAACCTCCGGTTCGATATTCTCGACGTCGCTGGGGTTCTTCTAATCGCGGTACTCTTCGCGATGTGCTTTGCATCACTTTCGATGATTCTGGCATCTCTCCTTAAGACAAGGGATAGGATGATGGGGATAGGTCAAGCGATCACGATGCCGCTCTTCTTTGCGAGCAACGCGATTTACCCGATCGCTCTGATGCCGCAGTGGCTCCAAGCGATCGCGATAGTCAACCCGCTCAGTTACGTGGTGGATGCTATGCGTTCAATGCTCCTGACCGGGGACTATTCCACGCTCCCGACGGACATCCTCGCCCTGATTGTGTCTACTCTGATATTGGTCACACTGGCCTCGATCTCTCTGAAACGCCTCATCGAATAGATAATTATTTGAGCATCAATTTTTCCCGTAGGTAATGCACGCGACTTTACACTTCACCAATATCCGAGGAGCGCAACCGCAAAATATTGATGATGCTGCCAAACTGGCTACGTGAGAAATTCTACTTTTACCTTGTCGCGGGTTACCTCATCGTCGTGCTCTTGAGCTACGCATACTACGGGGTCGTCTTTCAATTCACGCTCGGAATAGTCTCTCTTGCGCTCCTCCCCATCACCGTGGTGTTAGGGCAGGCAAGGCAATATCTCAAGGAGTTCACCCCCTTCTTGATTTTGCTTTTATCATACGAGGCGCTCCAGGGCGTGGCCGGCACCCTTGTTTCCTCCCACCAGATCTTCTCGTTGTATCAGATCGATGCGGGGCTTTGGGGCACAGACTTTACGGGGGACGTACAAACGATGTTTTACTCGCCATACGTGACGGACGCTGCGACACTGTTCTACAGCCTTCACTTCCCGATGGTGGCTGTATCCGCGATTCTCCTTTGGTACTCGAGCAAGTTATACTACAAACGATATGTTTACGCCCTCCTGATATCTTCGTACTTCTCTCTTGTAGTTTTCTTGATCATGCCGACGGCACCTCCGTGGTACGAAGGCGCGGCGGTGAATCTTGTGCAGCACCCACAAAGTTCTTCGGCGGTGATGGGTTTGTTTTCAACGATAAACAGCCTGACGAGCTCAATCGAGGCCGACAAATTTGCCGCGTTTCCTAGCCTGCACACTGCGTATGCTTTACTCTTTGCGTACTTTACAACGAAGATCAGGAGAGCCTACGGGCTCATTACCATCCCGATCTCCGCGGCAGTGTTGTTCTCAACACTGTATCTTGGTCAGCATTACCTCATAGACCTGATAGGAGGGGGCGTCGTTGCGACTTCGGCGATTGTAATTAGCATAAAGATAAGTGATATGCTAAGAGCGAACGAATTTAATCGTAGAATCGTCATCAGCGCCGCGAGCAAGGTGCCGGGCAGTTCTTCTGGAATGAGGGGGGAGCACTAACACCTACGATTCCAGATCCACCTCACCTCAGGGATTCTTTCACTGGATTAGAAGTTTGGGAACTCGTAGGATAGATCGGTCAGGAAAAAAGGGTAGCACAAATTGTGAGCCGCTGGCGCTGGCTCAAAGAATCAGTCAGGGGGAAAATGCATTCGGATCTGATCTGAATAAAATTGGAACTATGCTCCTTCAGGGGCCGCTCGGCTGATGACTTGTTTCCTTCTCAGAGTCTCCAATGGGTATCTTTGCAAGCATCGTGAGCATTGTGATCTCCGTTGCGATCTCGTCGAGGATCTTTCGTGGGACCATCTCTCTCAATCCTTCCTCCAGCTTGGTTGCTTTCACTTCGGCGGCGAGATAAAGATCGCGCGGGACGCTGTTCATTACTCGGCTCAGGAGCTCATCGTACTCCTGCCTCGGGACCCTGTCAGCAACCTCGGCCTTGAGCCGTTCATACTCCGCCTTTGTAATCATCTCCGATAGTTGGAGCTGTAGCTCGTCGTAATCTGCTCTCGGTACAGAGTTGACCAGCCGCTCGTTGAGTTCCCGGATCTGCCCCTCATAATATGTTGTCAGGTTCTCTCTTTCGTTCTGTGCCGCCACGAGCTGCTCCTTGATGGAGCGGATTTCCGTCATGGCTGCGTCAAGTTTCTTCTGATAAGTTGAGACGACGAGCTCAAGTTCTGTTGGCTTCGGCGACTTCGCCGTTGGGTTCGCTCTTTCTGCTGGTTGAGTAAGATTTTGAGAGTATGAAAGAGCTTGCTGACCGGGCGCTGGAATACTCTTTTGCACGGGCGCGTCCTCGACCTTCTGGAATGGTTTCAAGATCTTCCTCAAGGACCCGACCCTTGAGGCGCCCTGGTCTATAGGTGGAGGGTGCGATTGCGGAATGGCGTTGGGCCTCGGATTGGGAGTAAAGGCTTGCTTTGGCTCTGCTTTTGGAAGGGACGGCGGAGGGGGTGCTTGGTGGAACCCGATCTGTTGGTCCGCTGGAATCAGCGACTTTACTCGGTTCTGGTAGGACTCTGCCTGCTTTGTGTATTGGCTCCACGTGCTGTGGTCCTCCGACTCCCGGGCGAGCAACAGCAGCACGTCCACGAGCTTGATGTATGCCTTTACTGCATCTTCGTTGCGACCCTCGCTCTCAGCGGACTGACCCTGGTCAGTAAGGATAGTGACGTACTCCTGAAGTTTCCTCAGCTTTTGAGGCTCGAGCAACTTGGACTTAAATCTCCGATCGAGAGCATGGATCGAGCTCGAGAGCGTTCATAGTCCACACTGTCTGCCATCCAATTTTGATAGTTGCGCTCTTAATCGGGTACCGTCAATTTTTTTGGCTAAACTCGTCAGCCGGGTTTGACAACACCCCGTCGATGCGTGGCTATGTCCCGTACCCGAACGAAAAGAACACTATCGTAAGCGTGAATATCACTATGAGTATCCAGAAGAATGGGTCTTTGTAAAAGCCTGGCCAGCCTCTCCTCGATGGCATGCATTGAGCAAACGAAACTCATTCTATATATGGGAAATGGCTGTGCAGATATCCCTCTTCATAACTTCTCAAATGGATAACACCATCGAAGGTTCGAGAATGCGATGCGCGTAACTGGCCGGGGGAGCGCCATACACTCATCGTTTGGATTGAGAGAGAACAAGCAAGGATGGAACACCGCCGCCATTCGGGGAACTCACGCATCTAGTATAATCAGAAAGGCTACGGTTTGTATGAGAAGAACGTACCTATCACATTGCCCTTTGTAATCGGAAGCAATACGTTGGATGGATGATCGCTCTCATGGTAAACGGTAACCCGTGACACCGATTGCCCGGAGATGTGCCCGACACCCACAGCATCGATTGGGCTCTTCGGCGGTTCACCCGTCTTGTCGGAGCAGCTTACTCGCACTCCGAGCCTCGTGCCGGTTTTGAACAGATAGGAGATCGGTAGCAGCTCAACCTTGAACCTGTAAATCTCATCTGGCTTTAGCGGTTCGCTCCTGCTGTGAGGATGAAAGGGTAACCAAAGCTTCGACTTGCTTTCATCAATCTCCCTGTGCGAGCCTCTAAGCCACCCGCGGGAAAGGGTCGTGGAGTTTCCCTGAGGATCCAGCGCGAACAACGTTATGAACCACAGCGCATCGGTGGCCGTCGTGGAGGCGTAAAGATCAAGCATCACGTGCCCGATCATCTCGGTATTCTCGACAAAGTACGGTGTGATGAACTCCGGAGCTCCTCGCCCCCACGGCGAATCAAAGAACGTGGTGTAACCTTCCTTGTGCCAGAACTCGTGCTCCTGGAGGAGGCCTCCCTCGTGGAGGTAGAACGGAGTCCACTTTGTCTCGGGGAGCGGCCAGTCGTTAGCTTCCTTCCAATCCCCAGAGCCCATCACGAAAAGTTTGATCGGCGGCTCTTTCATAAAGCCGGTGTCGATCCCCTTGAGCCAATAGTCAAACCAGCGTAGTGACTCGTACTGCATTTGATACACGGGGCGGTCAAGGTATAGGGGCGGACCGATGGTTAGCTTCTTTGGTCCCCTGACGTTTGCCCAGTGCTTCATCGCTGAGCGTATGTGTAACCCGCTCGGCGAGAGATCGGCTCCAAAGTAGCATGGGATCTTGATCTTTTCATAATCCACAGACCTGCCCTGCCAATATGAGTCGTCGTAAGGATGAAGAAGGACATCGACGATGAAATTGTTGTATCCTCTGTCCGGGTTCCTCAACACCTCGACGAGAGCGGGGTTGTCCGAGATCGATTCATTTTTGAGTGTCTCTGCGATCATCTCTTGGAATCTCTTTTCCCCCACCTCCTTCTTGGTTTGGCTCGGGAGCTTGGGATCGGGACGATCCTTCGGCCAGTCGGCCGAGTTCTTCGGCCACCCAAGGGCCCAGTTCGCAGCGAGTATCCCGCCGTGGTAGTATACCTCCCTGTACCTGTCCATGCTTGACCATGGAGCGAATAGGCACTTCAGGTGAGGGGGGCTGAGCGAGGCTGTCACCCACTGGATCATTGCAAAGTAGGAGACGCCGAACATCCCCACGTTCCCGTTACACCATGGTTGTGTGGCGGCCCACTCTACGACTTCGTAGCCGTCCTGAGCGTCCCTCGCGGAGAGGTGCTGAAAATCACCACCGGACTTGCCGCTTCCTCTGAGGTTTCCTATGATGTGGACGTATCCTCGTCTTGCGTAAAACACCGGGTCGCCAGATTCCAGGTGCCCTCTGTGCCTTTCTTCGCCGGGGTTCAACTGCACAGCCGTTGACATTCTCAGCGGTCGGATAGGCCCGTACTGCGCTTCCTTTGGATAAGGCGACAGGCTGATTATCGCTGGAAATTTTTCACTTTCAGATTTCGGACGTATGATGTCAACGTCAAGTTTGATTCCATCGGAAATTGGAATCTTGACGTCTTTGTCGATAACGTAGTCGTACTTTCGTTCGGACGTGCTCCAATTCGTACCTAACAATTCAAGAGATCCGCGATGCCTTTGGATTATTTCAATATTGTGAGAAATATCTGATTTCTTTAGGAAGCTGCAGTTGTTTCCGTTGAGATCAATAAGAATCATCCCAAGGAGAATCACGCTTGGACGGCGAGGAGTTCAAAGTAAAGTACCGTTCTCTTGAAACTTCTATATACAAAGAGGGAAGCACAAAAAAAGAAACAGTACTGACGGTGTTGAACTGGGAAAAGAAAGGAAAGGAGGAGGGAAGAGGGAGAGGTGGGTCCCTCTGGTCACTTCAGTACTAGGCGGTGCCGCTCTTGGGTCTACGACGCATCATCGTAGCTGCAATCGCCACAACGATGATGATCACCACGATAGCAATGCCAGCATAAAGCAGGGTGTTGTTCGAAGCCGCTGGTCCCGTCGATGAGGTAGCCGTTGATGGAGCGGAGGTCGCAGTTGTGGCGGTGCCCGAAGTTGTCGCGGAGGTACTTCCTGAAGAAGTTGCGGTCGTTGATGCGCCCGCGGGCTGGAGCTCAGCAAAGCCAAGATCATTGTACGCCGACTGGAGCCCGTATATCGTAAAGCTCGGCCAGTTTACCCAGTTTTGAGTGCTGTATGCAAAGATAACATCCGGGTATCCAAGGATAATGTCCGGTAGATTTGCAGCGTTTAGTGCTTGGATGTTGTTGAGGGCTGCGCGAGTCTGCACAGGGTCCGTCGTTGCCTTGATGATGGAGAGGTTCCCCTGATACGAAGACTGAGCGCTAGCGTTTGGAATCCATTGCGGGTATGGCGCCATCGGGCTGTATACGTTCCAGGAAGGCTGAGCGTCAAGGTACGGGATGCCAAAAACCGGCCCTCCACTCTGGAACATCACCATAGAGTGGTCAAACCCGTTGGTGTTCGTGAACGAATCTCCGATGAGGCTTGGTAGCGGTGATGAAATCAGATTTATCTTAAAGCCGAGGGATTGGAGGTTGTTCTGGACTATTCCCGAAGAGAGCGTCGTCTCTGCGTAGGTGTTATCCGCGAACAACTGCAACGAAACGTCCGTCCCATTCTTGTACTGGAGATATCCGTCGGAGCCCTTCTTGATCCCAATCGAATTCAAAAGTTGCAGAGCCTTTGTGGTGTTGTAACCGTATGCTTGTTGGTTAGAGTTGTACCAGAGCGTGCTCTCCGGAGGAACTCCTCCTTCCGAGGAGGTTGCCGGGGTATCGTATCCCCGATATGCTTGGGTAGCAATCTCCGACTCGTTGATTCCGTAAGCGAGCGCCTGTCTGAACGCGAGCTGACTGTATGGATAGACGGATGTGTTATACGCTAGGAAGATGTTATCGACAGCCTTGGCGTCAAAGATGTGGACGTGTGAGTTCGCAAGTACGGAGGCAGCGGCGCCAGCTTCTATGGGGCCATAGTCGGTGCTTCCGCTGATCAGATAAGTTGGGACCTGGGAGTCGGACTCTACGAAGCTGATTACAATTTCACAGGCAGCGGCGAGTGGTTTGTAATAGGGGTTCCTAAGTAGCACCATCTGTGTTTCCCCGGCTGTATAGTTGCTCACGTAGAACGGTCCATCACCGACCAACGTTCCGTTGATGCCTGAGTATGATGGCCCGTTGTCAACAAAAGAACTGGGATAAATTGCAGTATAGACGTTCTGACCAGCGTTCTCAGCAAAGTGCGCATCAGACTGGTTCAGGACAAAGACGGCGGTGCTGCTATTAAGTTTGGACACGCTCTTTACCTCGGAGTGAAGGTTGAGAAAATCAACCGTGGCGTTGAATGCGAATTTGTTGCTGTAGGTGTTCAGAATGTCCTGAGCTGTTACGTTCTGACCGTTCGACCACTGGAGACCGGGTTTTATATTGAACTCCCACTGAGTGTAGTTCGAATTGTGGGAGATCCAGTCGGTCGCGCTGTTGCTAAAATCCTGCGTTCCGTTGGTGAACACGAATGGAGAGAATCCGAGGTACATTAGGCGGATCACGATGTAATTCGATTGTGATGGGGCGGAGCTGACCATGTTGAATCCGCTCGGCACTCCTCCAAAGGCCGTGATCTTGATCACTGAGCTTGAAGGATTCGAGCAGCTGTTGGGAGACGATTGAGCGGAGGCAACGTTCGCGAAAATGTTCGCCGAAAACGCGGGAACGATAAAGGAGGACAATAGAATGAGCAATACTAAAGTCGGAATCTGTTTTGCCAAAGGATGCGTCAACCTCCGACAAATCTGCTCATTCTTATTTAGCTTTTCCAGAGGGTTTGCTTTACTGAAATTTATCAAGGTTGCATGATCCACGGTCGAACCCGAAAAATGCAAAGATCGAGTTTGCAAGACATCATTCTGCTACGTTTAGCAAAGGCATGTGTTCCAATAATTTGAAACGATGGGTAAGATCTCGATCCAAAGGATATTCAACGATTGCTTGGATTTGAAGGACGCACTACCAAATCAAGATTATTCGTTCCCAGCTGGTTCGGATAATTCATTGCCCTGCCTATCGAGCAAAGGATAATAACGCCAAGGAGAGAAATCGTTGGATGAATTTTATCCGGAAGCGGATAATTGAGTACCTCATCGTTCTCGCCGTTGTCGTGAATCTCGATTTTATCCTGCCGAGGATTGCGCCGGGCAACGCCGCCGAGATTTTGATTACTGGATACGCAAACCCCGGACTGCAACAACAACTCCTCGCACAAAAATTTGGATTGAATCAGTCGATCTACGTTCAGTATGTTGACTATCTCCGAAACATCTTCCTCACTTGGCCCCCGAACTTTGGAATATCCTTCCAGTACTATCCCGCGACGGTGGATAGCCTCATCGCCCAGCGGTTTTGGTGGACTATCCTGCTAATCGTCGTGAGTTTGATTGTCTCAGTGCTAATCGCTTACGGTATGGCCGGGATAAGCTCACTTCGCAGAGGAGGAAAGGGGGAGCTCGCCTCTACGTACAGCAGCATCCTGCTTCAGGCAACTCCGGTCTACTGGACCGGACTCGTTTTGATCTGGGTATTTGCCGTCACGCTGCACTGGTTCCCGGTGTTTGGGAAGGTTGACGTCAATGCAACATCGACGCTTTCCTACATAAGCTCCGTGATTTGGCACGGCGTCCTACCGGTGGTTGCCCTAGCTGGCTCTCTACTCGGCGAAAACTATCTCATACTCAGGGGTACCACCCAAGAAGTCCTCCGAAGCGACTATGTAAACGCGGCCTCGCTGAGGGGTCTCAGACAGAGGGTAATCGCCCGCAGTTACATCCTCAGAAACTCACTCCTGCCGCTTGTCTCGCTCCTCACGTTCTCGCTCGCCGGGTTGATAAGCCGGGCCGTACTGGTGGAAGCTGTCTTCGGCTACGCCGGGCTAGGCGATCTTCTCGTGGATGGAATCTTCTACCACGACTATCCAGTCCTGCAGGGGACGTTGTTTGTGCTCACCGTCATAATTCTGGTGGGAGGATTCATAGGAGATCTCGTTCTCGTTCGACTGGATCCACGATTGAGAAAGTCCTGAGGTTGGTGGGAATAAAAATGGAAACTCTCATAGCAGTACCAAAGCGAAGATCGACTCTTGCAACCCTCTTCAGAAAGAAGAACGCGATCGTCGGAGCCGGTTTAATCCTCGCTGTGCTCATATTCATCGCGATTGGTCCGTTCCTAACTCCTTACTCGCCCACAGCAATCGCTGGAAACTTTAACGAACCACCAACCGTTGCCCACCCATTCGGAACGGACTACGAAGGGCATGACCTGTTGAGCCAGATAGTGTATGGCGCCTATCCCTCGCTCATAGTGGCGCTCGAAGCTGCCCTTGGAGCGGCGATCATCGGCTTTTTCGTCGGTGTAGCCGGAGGGTACTTTGATCGTACAGGCGGTGCGCTGGCGGGCCTGACCGACATTACACTCACATTCCCGGTCCTTCCCATGATCATCTTGGTGTCTTCACTATTCGTCCCCACGGATCAACTGATCTCCTTCCTTTTGATCGCATTCCTCTGGGCTCCGGTCGCAAGGGCCGTTAGGGCGCAGGTACTCTCTGTGAAGAAGCGGCCCTTCGTTGACGCTGCAAAGACAAACGGGATGGGGGACACGAGCATCATGCTCAAGGTGGTTGCGCCAGAGGTCGCCCCGCTAGCGGTGGCGTATTTCATAATCAACGTCTCCGTGGGTGTGGTCCTCGTGACCGCGCTCCAGTTTCTGGGAGTCGGAAACCCCAACGCGGTGAGCTGGGGTAGCATACTTTACTGGGCGCAGCAGTTCGGGTTCGATTACGGTGACTGGTGGTGGGTGCTCGAACCCGGCATCATAATTTCCATAGTCGCGACTGGCTTTGCCCTAATTGGTTTCGGGTTCGAAGAAGTGATGAATCCGAGGCTGAGGAAGAAATAGAGGAAAAACTGAAAGAGAAAAAAAGGATGCGCGATGCGATGCCAACCGAGACCCTTCTTGAACTCACGGATCTGACGGTGCAGTACAGGCTAGAAAATTCGATCGTGACCGCGCTTGACGGAGTATCGCTTTCTATTCCCGGCAGAAACTATTCTCTGGGCGTGATCGGAGAATCCGGGTCCGGGAAAACAACGCTCGGACTTTCGATGATGGGTGCAATTGAGGCACCGGGGAGGGTCGTTTCTGGTGACGTCGTATATCAGGGAAAGAGCGTCCTGCGTCGAAACCAGAACCAGCTTCGCAGGTACCGATGGGAAGAGGTAGCGATGGTCTATCAATCGGCGATGAACTCGCTCAACCCGGTAAAGAAGAGCGTAGATCACATCGTCGAGGTCATACGCGAGCATCAGGGGCGCGAAAGGATCTCAAAGCACGAGGCGTACGACACCGCGATCAAGTTGCTGTCCTCCATGGGACTGAAACAGCAGCAGGCTGACGCTTACGCTCACGAACTCTCCGGTGGGATGAGGCAGAGGGTAGTGATCGCGATGGCGCTCGCGCTCTCCCCGAAGATTCTGATCGCGGATGAGCCTACTTCAGCATTGGATGTTGTGACTCAAAAACAGATCCTGGCCATCCTCCGGAGGGAGATGGTCAAGAACAACCTGTCCTTGATCTTCATCACGCACGAAATATCGCTCCTGAGCGGACTCGTTGAGGACGTCATGGTAATGTACTCCGGCGAGATCTTCGAAAAGGGGCCACTTGACAAAGTTCTCTTCGAGCCGCTTCATCCATATACCGAGATGCTGTTGAGTACACTTCTCACATTTGATTCAAGGTTACCCGAAACATCAGGCGCTTTCCACAATACGGGGGCTCCCTCTTTTCCCCAAGAAATACCAACGGCAAAGAACCTCGGAAATTACTGCAAATATGCGGGGCGATGCAAGTATACTTTTGATCGGTGCCTCAGGGAGAAACCGCTCCTCAAGGAAGCGAGCCCGGGAAGGTGGACGGCGTGTCACAAGTACAACTAGAAGACAAAACCTCGAGCCGATCGGAACCCATGCTCAGGGTTTCCAACCTCTCGGTAATCTTCGAGAAGAGCTCAGGAGTATTCGGCGGCCAGAAGTCCCTCGTTAGGGCGGTGGACGAGGTTTCCTTTGATCTCTTCGAGGGAGAGTTCCTCGCTCTTGTAGGTGAGACCGGTTCTGGCAAGACCACGATTGCGAGATGTCTCCTTGCCCTGACTCCTCCTACCTCGGGGTCCATCAAATACAACGGCGCAGAAGTATCTGGACTCAGGGGAGGAAAGCTCAGGGAATATCGCAAACACGTGCAAATAGTCTACCAAGACCCCTTTGAGTCACTGATCAACAGGCAATCAGTCCTCGGCAACATCTCTATTCCGATTCGATACATCCTGAAGGAGAAGAAGGGGTCCGTCATCGAGGAAAAAGTCGCCGGTCTTCTGAAGGAGGTCGGGCTCAAGCCAGAGATGATGCACAGGTTCCCCCATCAATTGAGTGGAGGAGAGAGGCAGAGGGTGAACATCGCAAGAGCACTTGCATCTAATCCGAAGGTTTTGATCGCGGATGA
>Ga0209061_1003954_pt1 | contig 15058 bp, 14 predicted proteins | sample Coa_R1_10_FD_187157 | JGI IMG/M metagenome (GOLD analysis project Ga0209061, IMG submission 187157) | Surface soil microbial communities from Centralia Pennsylvania, which are recovering from an underground coalmine fire - Coalmine... | ecosystem: Environmental > Terrestrial > Soil >...
GGAAACTGCACATACAATCAACCGGTGCGAGAGGCCATATACCACTACTCTCTCCTTTTCTTGAGAGATCAGCGACCAGTTCCAGGGCCTCATCCCATGTCGCCGGGAGGCTGCCCGTTGAAAGAAGATCGGGCCGATACGCCGATACCTGGGCCGCAGCATCGATAGGAAGCGCCCAGAGATGATTATTAAAACAGTAGCTTTCAAACGTTTTTCCAATACTTTCTTCCGCTATCTGCTGTAACGTCCTCTCGGCGATATGGGTATCGAGCGGAATCAGATCTCCTGAACTATAGACCTCTCCAACGAAAGGATGATCAAAAGCAATAAGATCATAGGTTCCCGCCAGTTGGTGAAGTGGTGTATGGGCAAAATCTTTCAAGGACCGCACTTCCCACTCGATACGAACCTCTGGTCGATGCTGGGAAAATGCATGTGCTGTTGCCAGTAGCGGTTCTTTCCCACGTGGATGATCCCAGGTGATACCTCTCAACACGCTATTCTTTCTCCTCTATTTTTAAATTACCTTGTTCCTGTGCAATAACGCTATTTCCCCGGCGGAAAAATTAATTTCTTGCAATATTTCGTCGGTATGTTCTCCTATTCTGGGAGCCGGGCGCCGAATCTGGCCGGGTGTTTTCTCTAAGGTGATAGGAATATTGACCGTTCGCACCGTCCCGGCTGTTGGATGCTCATAGGTAGTAAAAATATGATTATGAAGTGCCTGAGGATCCCGGGCCAGTTGCTCGTGATTCTGGACCGGAGCGCACCATACATCGTGCGCGTCTAAAACCTCTAGCCACTCGGCGGTCCGCCGCCTCACAAATGTCTTCTCCAGAAGCCTCTTGATCTCATCACGGTGAGCGAACGCTTTTTCAGGTGTATCGTATTGCAATAGAACTGGATCACCGTCAATTAAACTGGTCAGACGGGGTACCGGCATCATGGCAATAGCAATATAACTATCGAGGGTTTGATAGATACCAAAGGGAGCGCCAACAGCCGCGTGACCATGATTTTCTGCTGAACGGTGAAAGAAGCATCCGCTATTTAGCTGCACGGTCAGTTCTTGAATTTGCAGCGCAATGAGCGAATTGAATAAATTGGTTTCGACTTTCTGACCTAGCCCGCTTTGTTCTCTCCACAGCAGGGCCGCTAAAATCGCATACACAATATGCATCGCGCCATACTGATCGGCTAAACTTACCCCCATGGGTACTGGCGGATCATCCTCACGCCCCGTCAGAGACGGGATACCTGTCATCGCCTGAATGAGTAAATCCTGGCCGGGTCTCTTTACGTAGGGACCGCTGGAACCGAAGCCGGAGGCGCTACAATAGATAAGCCGGGGATTCACATCGCTAAAAAATTGATAGCTCAAACCCAATTTGTCCATGACCCCCGGGCGAAAGTTTTCGACAACTACATCGCTCATCCTGGCAAGGCGCGTGATAATCTCGCGCGCCTCCGGTTTCTTGAGATGCAGCGTAAGCGAGCGTTTATTGCGATTAAAAGCCAGGAATGAGGCACTTTCTCCTCTCATATACAACTCTTGCTGCGAAAAGTGACGCAGCCAATCACCTGACTGCGGCATTTCTACCTTGATCACATCCGCTCCCAGGTCCCCTAGCATTTGCGTTGCCAGAGGTCCCTGCACCATTTGAGTAAAATCGAGAATGCGTATATGGCTCAGGGCGCCGATCATCCTTCATCACTCCTCTTCAGTTATCTGTTTCGACTGGTTTCTGCCACGCGCTCTGAAAGCGTGGCTGGCGGTGTTGAGCGAAGGCCGCAATGCCTTCCTGGGCATCGCTGGATATAAACAGGTTCAGGAGACGATCCCGTTCGAGAGCTAATCCTGTACTGAAAGGAAACTCCAGGCTGGCGTTGAGAACTGCCTTCGCCTCAGCCAATGCAGTTAATGGCTTTGTGGCGAGGCTGTATGCTGCCTGCGTCGCTGCTGTGAGCAAGCTATCCGGTTGTACCACCTTATAAACAAGACCGAACGTGGCAGCTTCCGCGGCGGAGATCATCTCTCCGGTCAGGATCAAACGCCTGGCTTGCTGGATGCCAAGCAATCGAGGCAGCTTTTGCGTTGCGCCACCGCCGGGAAAGAGGCCGAGACGTATTTCCGGGAATCCGAATTGTGCTTTCTCAGATGCGACAATCATGTCAGCGCTCAGGGCAAGCTCGAAGCCTCCGCCGACTGCATAGCCATTTACAGCCGCTATTACCGGTTGAGCAAGCTGCTCAATTTTACGGTTGACTCCACCCCCCAGTTCGGTAAAGTGCTGGAATTCTTCCTGGGTAAAGCGCATATATTCATGGATATCCGCTCCAGCGGCGAAGGCGCGCCCTGTGCCGGTTATGACGATGACATGCACACGACTATCTCTCGTTGCGACATCGAGCAGAGAGTCGAGTTGTTTGAGGAGTTCGCTACTCAAGGCATTTAATTTTTCTGGCCGATTCAACGTAATCAGGGCCATTGGTTCCTCGATCTGGAGTAGGACGTATGCTGTATGCTGCACTGCTGTGTTTCTCCTCCCTCGCCTGCAAATTCTTTTGCCCTAACTGGCTACTCATTTACCGATTGTAACATGATATTAAATACAGCATGCTTGATCTCGCCCGGCTGAAATATCAGCGCAGTGCCGGTCTGGACGGCATGGGCCAGGCCACGAGCATCTGGAGCGCTGAACGGTTCCAATCCTATACAGTACGTGCGCCCATACCAGGGAAAGCCCACTGTGCCCCCAAATTCCTGCCAGAACCAGAGGTACGGAAAGAGGTCCAGAGGCCATTGGACAGTCACCTGCAATTTCAGCCCGGGGTTGTAGATCCGGTACTCTCCACGCCGCAGACCACTCAAATACATAAGATCCGCGCTGCGAATTTTCCGTGAGGGAAGCACGCTCAAGTCCAGGTGTTCCCCTGCTATCGTCTTGCCATCGGGCCAACGATACTGCCCTGCTAAGAGCCGCGAATATGGTCCCACCTGCTCATCACCAACCACGCTGTCAGCAGGAACAAGAACGCGGCACCCTTCATCGATAAAAGGCGCTCCAAAGGCAGGATGATGGCCCCAGACAGCCTCAAATGGCTCTGCCCCGACATTCTGAATAGCCTCGGCCACTTCGAGACGCGGTTCGGTCAAGGACAGGCTTACCGTCTTCTCCAGCTTAAAGGGGCTGCGCCGTCCCTGCGTCTTGAAGCGGGCGCCTATCCAGCCTGGCCGTGAATAGTCCTCGGCACTCCAGGCCAATAACCCCGCTTCGCCATGAAAACCCATCTCAATGCCACGATAGCAGCAGGCATCGCCTCCATTCGGGAAAATGGTTGACCACCCACCAATCCAATGTTCACACCAGTTGGTGAACGAATCCGGTTGATAGGTCTGGCCCGCCGTCAACGATCCAAATGGAGCTTTCCAGAGGATATCGATATCTACGGGTTTGTAAACGAGTTTCTGGATGGTCGCACCCTGGCTTGCGATGACCAGAGCAGAAAGTGATTCTGTTTCCAGAATCACGCCAGTTCTCACCAGTTCCGTCTGCCAATGGAGCGAACTGCTCATGTGCTCCTCCTTCTGTTACCCTTCCGTTCTTTACACACCACCGAATGTCGCACTTTCCAGGGCATTCCCGCCTTTGCCTTTCCGTTCAGCGTTCATTTTTCGCGGCGTCAGGGATTCAGAGCCGGCAACCCGGTCCTCATAACCATGAGGCGTTTCAAAAACCTGAGAGATAGCCGAGGCCGTGTCGAGCAACAGGGCAGGGATCTTTTCAGCCGCCTCCGGCGTTGCTCGCGCCGTAGGCAGCCCGACTGCGATGGCATATTCTATATTCTCTACCTGCTCGCCCAGGATGGGAACGGCATATATCAGGACACCCTCTTCACTCTCAGCATCGTTGATGGCGTAGCCGCGCTCGCGTATCAGTTGCAATTCTTTCTCTAATTGCGCCACGTCAATGATCGTATGTGGCGTTACCGAGTTAAGCTTTGCATGCTCAAACCAGTACTTGCGACGTTGGGGACTCATATAAGCAAGAAACACTTTGCCTAACGCCGTGGCATGAAGGATGGTATAGGGTTCCACCGACTTGAGCGCCAGCACGCGCGGACTGACCAGATTAATAAAAGGGACAACAGTATAGCCACGCAGATAGGCGGCCCAGCATGTTTCGTTGCCTACCTTTTGTTGCAGGATTTTTAAGTGTTCCTCCATCATTTCAAAGATAAAGAACTCCGTTCTCAGATGCCAGGAGAGATCTATCAGAGCCGGACCTATGGTATAGCCCTGGCGCGGTCCCACCTGCCGCAAATATCCACGCTCAACCAGCGTCTTCACCATATTGTGAGCGGTTGGATTTTTCATTCCGCAGGCCGCCGTGATCTCCGCCAGGGAAACAGGTGACTTGCGGGAGCAGACAAGCTCAAGAATATCTAAACTTTTATGGAGTGCTTGCAATGCCATTGCACTTCTCTCCTTTGATGTTATGCTTCATACACGATGGGTCTATGGAGCGCGACTCGTCAAACCTCCATCGATGACGATAGCCTGACCTGTAATGAAACTTGCCAGATCGGATGCCAGGAACGCCACTAATGCACCTACTTCCTCCGGCAAGCCAATGCGTCCTAGTGGATGCATGTCTATCCATCCCTGGCGCACTGCCGCCGCATCCTCCACCTTTTCTAAAAGATGATCGTTCATCGGCGTATCGATGGTACCCGGCGCAATCGCATTAATACGTATTCCCCACCGTGCATATTCGACAGCCGCCTGCCGCGTGAGCGAGATGATTCCTCCTTTTGACGCTGCATACGCCGCCCATCCAGGCCAGCCCAGAAGCGCTTGCACTGACGTTGTATTGATAATGGAGCCTCTTCTCTGCTTTATCATGAATGGAAGACTGTACTTCATCCCCATAGCCACACCCAGCAGGTTCACTGCAAGTGTCTGCTGCCATCGTTGCAGCGACAGATCCAGCACACTGCCTTCCAGAGCAACACCAGCATTGTTATGCACGATATCCAGTTGCCCAAATTGCCTCACAACCCCGGCCATCAATCGTTCAACCGCCTCGGCGTTGCTGACATCAGTGACCTCTACGCTGGCTTTCCCTCCATCCGCTCGAATAAGCGAGACCGTCTCCTCCGCAGCTTCGCGGTTTTTGTCCACCACAACGACACATGTACCATAGGATGCCAATGTCCGTGCCGACGCTCTGCCAATACCCATTCCTGCTCCGGTCACGACTGCAACCCTGTCCCGTAAACCTTTCATCTCGTCTCCTTTCCTCTTGCAAAGGATAAACCCGTTTATCCTTTGACACTACCAACGACGGTTTGCACAAAATATTTCTGGAGCAGCGCAAAAATAATCACGATGGGAGCCGCTGTAATCACAGCTCCTGCCATAATTGCACCCCAGTTGGTAGCATAGGCCCCAATAAACGAATAGAGTCCGACTGTCAGGGTGAACTGCGAGGGATCATTCATCAAAGATGATGAGAACAGGAAATCCTGCCATGTGGTTAAAAACGTATAGATTGCTGTCGCAATGATAGCTGGTTTCGCCAGGGGAAGCAATATCAGATAAAACGTTTGCAATAAATTACAGCCATCAATGGCAGCAGCTTCATCCAGATCACGCGGGATTGTATCAAAAAAGCCGCGCAGCAGGAGGATTCCCACGGCCATTGTTATCCCGGCATAGGCCAGGCCAAGCGCGAAGCGACTATTGAAAAAACCAACGGTTGCCCAGAGTTGATACAGCGGAATAACGATGGCGGCTCCAGGAAGTAATTGTGTAATCAGCACACTCAAATACAAGTGACGTTTGCCCAGAAAGTGGAGCCGGGAGAAGGCGAAGGCAGCCAGTGTTGCCACAGGGATATTCAGAAGAGTGGCGAAACCGCAGGCAACCAGGCTGTTGACGAAATTGGCCGGCAACGAAGAATTCGTGAGTACATAGGTATAATTGGCGAGCGAAGGGTGGTTGGGTACTATCCCACCCGTTATCACATTGCTTGTTCGTAGTGAGGCACTGATAACCCAGACGAAAGGAATGATGGTAAATACCGCTACCACAACGACGCCTATGCGTAAGAGCGCGCGCTTTATGCGCTTCGTAACTTTCATAGTTCTTCTCCCTGGCCGCGAAAATACAGGGTCAGCAGACTGAGAACGAGAACCAGCAGAACCACCGAGATCGTTGCGGCCCGATTCAGATCAAATTGTGAGAACGCCACGTTATAGATCCAGATAGGCAGCGTTTGCGTCGCAGCGGCAGGTCCCCCCTGTGTCATGAGATAGATACCGTCGAAATAGTTGGAGGTCCAGATCACGCCGAGGATCAGGCTGGTCGTGATGACGGGCCGCAGCATCGGCAGCATCACATACCGCAACGATTGCCAGAAGGTTGCCCCATCCAGCAGCGCCGCCTCTAATAGTTCGGTGGGAATGGTTTGTAGTCCGGCCAGTAACATGAGCATATAAAATGGGAACCCTTTCCATATGCCCGCGACAATTACAGCGGGCATAGCCCACGCCGGATCGGCCAGCCAGGAAGGGGGAGACGGGATAAAGGGTTGCAGCAGACTGTCGATGGGGCCTTGAGGAGAATACAGGAAAACCCATGACGTTGCCGCGATGATGCCAGGCAAGGCCCACGGCAGTATCAGGAGCGGCTTGAGCCAGCGCATGATCGCCATCTCATGATTGATGAGTATGGCGACGAGCAGGCCGGCAACAAATTGAAAGATGGTTACCGCAAGGGTCCAGTACAGCGTCAGCAGGAGGGCGTTATAGAAATCAGCCGCCTGAAAGAGCTGCACATACTGTTGCAGGCCAACAAAGACAGAATCTTCTCCTTTTATCACAAAGAAGCTGCTGATGATATTTTTGATAACTGGAAAGCCGATGACTCCAAACATTAAAAGGTATGCTGGAGCCAGGTAGAGGTACGCCCCACGCGATAGAAGCCGGCTCGACAGGCTCTTACGCTGTTTTACGGGTGTATCTCTCCTTATTTGCACAGGCTCACGTTGCGTCATTACCCGCACCGGCAACTCCTTTCAGGCCAGTGGAACCAGCGCTCTTCACTGGCCTCTGGTTCCACTGGACATGCTGTCAGCAGGATCTATCACGCTGATCCCACCCTGCATTATTGACCTGGCGCTTATTGAGAGCGCTTTCAAGCATCACTGGCCTGTTTGCTGGAGAATACCACTGAATTGCTGCTGCGTGTCGGCCATCGCCTGTTCTGGAGTCTTTTGCCCCAACACCACCTTTTGTAATGATTGCATCATGGCGATAGATTCCTGCGGCAAACCAGGATTTAAGGCAATGGGATGCTGGGCATTGAGGTTCAGAATTTTCCAGTACAGGTCGTACACCGGGTCTTGCAAAGCTGTTGCCAGCGGCGTCGCGGCTTTCAGGGCCGGCATCAGGCTGGTGAAGGCAATGGTATTTTTGGGTTGAAATATGTACTGGTAAAATGTACGAATAGCTGTCATCTTCGCGTCCGATACGTAGGAGGGCACGGAAAGAATCCAGCCGCCGGTTGACGAGTCGACGGTAATATCTTTGGGCAAGGACTCGCCAAACTGCACATTCGGGTTGGTCTGTTTGATGAGGGGAATTTCCCAGAACCCGGCGACGATCATGGCCGTCTTGTTATTCGCAAACGAGATATCATAGGTATCGGCTTGCGTGTTCGAGACATCGGAGCGGGGGGCATACTTTGCCATATCTGCGTAAAATTGCACGGCCTTGATAACCTGCGGAGTTTGCAGGGTGGGCTTGCTCAGATCCGGGCTGAGGAAGTCTCCTCCGGCCTGATGGACCATCGGACCGATACCCGAGTAGAGGCAGAGCCAGTTTTGCGCGCCCGCATAGCCCCATCCATAAATTCCTTTGCCCGTATCGGTTATCTTCTGCGCGGCCGCCAGCATGTCGCTCCACTGGACCGTTTCGCCAAACGGCTTTACCCCGGCTTGCTGGAAGAGCGTTTTGTTCCACAGGAGTACCCGCGTCCCGGTATCGATAGGGATGCCCTGCACCTGCCCATGCCATACCGCAGCGTTCCAGGCAGCGGGGTAGAAGTCCGAGGATTGCAGCCCCGGCGATCCGGCAATGGCTTTATCAATCGTTTTCAAGTATCCGCGAGATGCAAACAGGCCAAAATCCACGGAGTTGACCAGAAGGATATCCGGGCCTGATCGGGCATTAAATGCGGCGACGCTTGCATTGTCATAGTTTTCAAAGGGAATGCCGCGCGTCGTGATTTTGATATCGGGGTGAAGACGGGAGAAATCAGCGATGATCTGGCCCTGCTGCTTTGCTGCCAATCCACTTTGCGATGGCTCCCACAGCGTCAGGTTCACAACGTTTTTTTGCGACTGGGAAGATCCACAGCCTGCCAGGAGAATTACGATGAGGGGAATGAGCAACGCTGCCGCAATTTTTTTCATGTTCATCAAAGTACCTGTTTCCTTTCATTTACTGGCGCAAGGTGAATCAGCACTGTTGCCAATGCGTGAGGCTGTAGTCTTACCCGTACATCATTGTCATGATCGCCCCTCAGCGCCTCTATGGGCCGTAGCTCCAGGCCGTCAAACAGGCTGGCAGAGGCGATGCATACGGGCAATGTTACACGCGCAGTGGTAGCTTTCCCTTGCATCTCGACAAGCCTTACGACAAGCGCGTTGGAATCTTCATGTTTTTTGATGGCTGTGATCATCACCTCCTGTGGTTCAATTGATAGCAGCATTTGCCCTGGCGCCTGTTTGCTGCCGACCCGGCTGGTATGACTCATCGGCCCGGCGATAAGACTATGCGTGGCGCGCCCGGCTCGCTGCATAGCGGTGGTGGTCTGGGGGGCAAGATGGATAGCTGCACGAAACGTGTGAGTTCCCTCCTGGCTATACCAGTTGCCTCGCCTATGGATGCTTCTTTTGCTCGCCAGAAGCACGAGCTGTAACATGGTCCCAGGATGGCGGTCGGTAGGATCTTCCCAGTCGGCCACCATCACAGGCGTAGTGAGCGTTACAGTAGCCCGTGACAGTCGGGCGGAGATCCAGCGCAAAATTTCTCTGGGACGACTATCGCGGAATTCCTCTGTTTCCGCCTGCCCAACCGTCGCCGCTCCAAAGGGGACGCCATAGCTGATGGATTCGGCCCGCTCTGCAAGTGGCAGCGCCCAGCGTAACTCGCGGCTGTGCTCGCCATTCCATCCTCGAACCTCTATCTCTATGTCTATGCGCTGGAGATCTTTATAGAAGATGTATCGCTCTACTATCTGGCATTGACGATGCCTGGCATAAACCGCGACAACCCAGCGCAGCGGCCCTTGCTCAACAAGCTCCATGTTTTCGGCAACCGGGCGCGCCTCTCCCTGGACAACGGGCTGAAAAGGGCGCACGATTTGCCAGCTATAGACGGGATCGTGCTCGTGAGTTCCGACATCTACGCCTGGCGACTCCAGTTGGATCACCTCGCCGCCAAAGTAGTAGTCGCTCGAGAGTACGCGCTGCCCATCGATTACCAGTTCAGCAAGACCGCCACGCGTAACACGCGCAAAGCACCTCTGATGCTCCCACACAAAATCTTCGCTCGCTGCGCGCGCAATCTCCTGCTCCTCGCGTGAGCTGAGGTGCTCGGGCGAGTTTTCAACCAGATGAAAGATGCGATAGCCAGTGGCTGGTATGGCACGAGCAATGAAGCCGATACGCCACACCCCCGCCCTCCCCGGCCCTGGCTGCCGCAACACCTGGCATTCTAACCGTACCCCGCTTTCATCCTCTACGCCCAGAAGGCCGGCAGCCTTCTCCGCAATGGGGATCTCGATTTCCACCCAATCAGTGACGGGCCAGGAACAGGGATTAAATACTGCGAAGCGTCCAGGTGATCCGGCCAGCACGGGCGCTTCTTCCGCTATGGCCTTTAACCCGCTCTGCATAAGCTCCTGGGCCTGAAAGCGGCCCCGATCCACCCGCTCTTTAAAAACCGCATCGGTTCCTTCCCCGTGCAGTCCTCCATAGCCGTGATCGGGATAGAGCGTATCCGCCCAGGCCCGTTGCAGCAGCTGCTGTGGATAAAGCTCCCAGGATTGTCTCTGTAGTGCAAGGAGGCAGTGCAGCATCTCAGCCCCCACCAGAAGATTTTCAGCCTGGCGCATGGATGACAGGATGGTATTATGTCCTGGCTGATGAATATATACCCAGGGGTTGGGCACCTCTCCTTTCACAACTGGCAGCCTGGCGAAGCTACACCGCCGGGCCAGCCAGTTGATATAATCCTGTACAGTACCGATTCTGAGCACAATCTGCCTGTGAGCGCCGGCTGGCTGTGCATTAAATTGCTCAACCAGATGGATAACCGATATATCAGGCAGCACATAATCGGCCCCCATCGTTACCGCCAGTGCACATGGCAGGTCACAGGCGCGCAGCTGCTCCTGCCATTGATCGATGAGTTCATTCAGATCCCGCCGCAGTTGTGATACGGTGAGGTTTTGCCCCTCGCCGTAGGCAGGCCGGGACTCTAAAGGTGAATAATGACGTTTCAATGTATCAAAAACCTTTGAGCGACCATATGTACCCTCCCAGTAGGAAAAGGTCAGCATGCGAGAACCGTCAGGGGCTTCCCACCAGTAGAGTCCCGGTTTATTTCGAGAGAGCACGAGGTATTGAAACCCCGCGTGGGAAAGTATCTGCGGGAGTTGAAGTGTCCGCGCCACAACATCTATATGCCAGTAGCTGCGCGCGTTAATGCCATACTCTCTCAGGAGCCAGCCACGGCCCAGATAGAGTTGGCGGAGAAGTCCTTCATCCGTGAGAATTCCTTCGTAAGCCTGAACATAGGAGCCTCCCCATTCAAAGCGACCTTCATCTATATATCGCTTGAGTAAGGGCGCTCTCTGAGGGCGCCGGTCGAGATATTCCCGGAAATAGAGACCTGCTTCCATAACAAAGCGATAGTCGGGATGCTGCTCCATCCCTTCCAGCGCCGCATCGATGATCTGGGCGCGGTGATCGGCTATCTCAGCCGGTGTTCCTGCCCAGCCAATGTCATTATGACTGGAAGGAATGACAAAGACCGTCCAGACCTCATTCTGTGCCTGAGCCACACCATTATCCTTTTCTAGCCGAAGCGCTCTGAGAAGCAGACCAGCTTTCATAGAGATCCGGCCCTACCTGACGAATCTTTCCCTCGCTTACCCAGAGCTTGAGTATAGAATCGACCATGGTAAGGCCGCGAAACTCCTGCTGTTTATCTGTCTTGAGGCAAAGCTGCCTCCATAATTCCTCAAGCCTCAATGGCTCCCTCGCCTGACGCAGCGTTTCGAGGAGCAGATCATCGACCTGATTGATCGCCAGTTCAGTACGGTCAATCAGGTCGAGGAATTGTGCCGGGCTGAGCACGCCGAAGTGAGCAAGAATGATCGATACGCAATCAAGGTCACGGCACAACCTTCTCAACTTCGCCAGCGTAGATCGAAGCTTACCGGGCGCCAGATACCCATGAAAAATTGTCCAGGCGGTCCCAGGGATGGCATCACCAATTAGCAGGGTACGCGTAGAAACCTCGAAGAAGGCGAGTTCCTCAGGCATATGCCCGGGGACATCAAATAAGCGCAGGAGAACTCCACCCCCTAGATCGATTTCATTCCCTTCTTGCAAAAGCAGATCTGGCTCGGTTTCTCCATCCAGCACGCCCATCAATTCCTCATAGAGCTGAGGGGTGGGAGCAATGATCTCTGGATAGCGCGCCCCAAACTCGCGCCAGTGAATGGCGAAATCCGCGATCCAGTTTCGTGCCCAGGGCGAACAACCAATCAGGAGATTTGGAAAGGTAGCCAGCATCTGCCGGTTGCTGCCGATGTGGTCGTGATGCGGATGCGTCACCAGCAAATAGCGCACACGCTCGTCAACAACTCCTGCCATAACGGGAAGCTGCCGCAACTGAGGGAAAAGCGTGCGCACCCCGGAGTCCAGAAAAGCTCCACACCTGGCTCCTTTGACGAACACATTAAAGATCGGGATCTCAGGCGTTAAAGCAGCCTGGTGTACAAATATCGCTGCGTTGACTTGCACGGCTGTCGCTCCGAATTCAATAATATAGAAAATAAAATCAATATTGTTGAATAACTCTTGGGGTTATATACCATATGAACATCCGAAAGTCAAGTGTCTCGCTGTTGAGACAGGGCTATGTAATTCTCCTCACGCCACGCCCGAAAGGAAGAGTCTGGGCGGGACACCCCGCGCCCCGCAAGGGGGTTGCCGCCCCCTTGACCCCCGCTTCTGGCGAGCATTCAATAGCCCTGTTGTTGAGACAGCAACAACGCCCTGCCATTCGATTGACAGATAGAGAGGGGAATGATAGTATCCTGAACACAGTACACTTCAAAAGAAAGGGTGTCAGTCGTGAAACAATGGGATGGAGATGAAGCTCTCTTTGCATTGATCGAGCAGGAACTTTTTACATCGGTGATCGGGGACGTTATGGATAAGCTTGGACTGCGCCGCCAATTTCTTCCCCCCACGATCAAGCCATTAGTAGGAACCATGCGGGTTACAGGCCGGGCAATGCCGGTGCTGGAGGCCGATGTATTTGCCGAGAGATTTGAGGGAAGTTCCAACACGCTCATGACGAAGCCTTTCGGCCTGATGTTCAGGGCGCTTGATGACCTGAAAGCGAATGAGGTGTACATCTGCACGGGTGCGTCTCCACAGTATGCTCTGTGGGGCGAGTTGATGAGTGTACGCGCGCTCCATCTGAAGGCTGCCGGTGTGGTCCTCAATGGCTATGCCCGCGATACCTTCGGCATTATTCGCCTGAATTTTCCTGCTTTCGCCTTTGGCAGCTACGGACAGGATCAAGGTCCCCGTGGGAAGGTGATCGATTTTCGCATTCCGATAGAGATTGGGAATGTGTTGATCAACCCTGGCGATATCGTGGTTGGCGATATCGATGGGGTCTGCATTGTACCGCGCGAGGCGGAGGAAGAGACGTTCCGGCTGGCTCTGGAGAAAGTGCGCGGTGAGAATATGGTGCGCAAGTCTCTGGAGGATGGTTTAAGTGCAGAGGAGGTCTTCGCCAGGTATCAGATCATGTAGCATGATATGTATTGTGCTAGACTTCTTGATACTGGAATCCCGTATTTCGAACATGGCTCTGCGTCAAGGCTGGATGCCCGGTGTACTCGACATCATCCCGAGAGTTAACGCGGGATGGTTTTGCGATAGCGCATCAAATCGCACAGTTCTCGGACCGCTTTCGGGAGAATAAAACTGGCTTTGAGGAGTCCATGTCCCAGCAAGGCAGCAAGCCACTGGCTATCCTTGACAACGGGATAGTTCTGGGATGACATCGTTCTCTGTATCCTTTCCACGCTTGCTGGAAAGAGCAAGCACTGGGGTTCTGTCTGGGTAGACGAAGCTTCTGCCAGAGGGACGCAGAACTCATCTGTCAGGAGCAGCGTGCAGCGGCGCGTCCAGATTGCGGGAAAAGAGGTATTCGACGATCACGACATCGCGCCAGACCCCATCGAGCCGGCCATGCTTCTCATACACCCCCACTTCGCGGAAGCCAGGCGAGCGCAAGAGGCCCCGGCTCGCCGCGTTCTCCACAAAGACGCGCGAGACCAGCTTCCAAAAGCCTGCCGCCTCGCACTCGGCCAGCAGACGCGTTAGCGCCAGGCGCCCGGCCCCTTTGCCCCGAAAGGCGCGCGCCACATAGACTGAGAACTCGGCGATCCCCGCATAACAGGCACGCGGGCGATAGGAAGACGTGGAGGCAAAGGCAATCACCTCGCCCTCCTGCTCAACGACCACCATGGGATGCACCCCATCGAACCAGGCAGCGACCATCGCCTCGCTGCGCGGTTCGGTCTCGAAGGTGCCCACACGGTCTTCGATCCCCTGATTATAGATCGCGGCGATGGCGGCCGCGTCGGCTATTGTGGCTCGTCGCACGCGCATGCCGTCACTCCTTCCGTGCTCGCTGTCGCTTCCTGGGTGAGCGTAAGTAGGGCCTGGTGGAGCAGTTCCAGTGAGGCACGAACCATCGCATGGTGTTCGACAGGGATAGATTCAAAGGCATGCTCAGCCAGCGCATTGAGGGTCTGGTTGAGATCAGCCAGGCGCGCTTCTCCAGCCGAGGTGAGCGAGAGCTGAACGGTGCGTCGATCCTCGATGCTTCCCACTTTCTCAACCAACCCTTCTTGCACCAGATGCTCCACCGCCCGGCTGGTCCAGCTTTTATCAAAGCCGATGCGACGACTGAGCGCGGCGAGCGTCAGCGGGTCACTGCGGCCCAGTTCAGTCAGGACCGTGCACTGCGTCACTGTCGTTCCCGCACAGTCCGTGACGCACCTGCGCTGTAGCTGCACATGCAGACGGGCCACCTCGCGCAGTAATGCCCCGGTAGAAAGGGTGCCTTGCATGTTCCGCTCCTTTGCTCTCCTATATTCGTTGCGAGCAGCAACGTTCTGAGCAGAAGGATAGCAGTTCCTGTTCTCGTTGTCAATAGCAACGAGAAAACGCAGTGCCCTCTTTCTTGCCAGCAGGAAGTGAGCCTGCGAGAGGGATGGTCGCCCAAGTACTGAGGTAGGTGCATCACCGGGCGCTCTGAATGGAGCCTCACGGGAAACGCCGGCGGGTGAGATGCCTGGCCTTATGTGGTGAGCAGTTCAGTCGTGATACGCTGCCGAAGCGTATCGCGCACCTGGCGATAGACCGCCAGGTGTTCTTCTTCCGCTCCGGTCGCCTGGGAGGGATCGGGCAAGGACCAGTGCAGGCGCCGTCTGGCAAGAGGAAAGACCGGGCAGGCTTCCGCTGCCGCATCGCAGACCGTCACGACCACATCAAAGGCTTCGCCCAGATAGCGCTCCAGCGTCCTGGAGGTCTGACCAGAGATGTCGATCCCGATCTCTGCCATCACCTTGATGGCGAACGGACGCACCGATGTCGCCTCTGTGCCGGCACTGTATGCCTCAAAACGCTCTCCCCCGAGCGCACGCAGCAGTCCCTCAGCCATTTGCGAA
>Ga0209061_1003955_pt1 | contig 15053 bp, 13 predicted proteins | sample Coa_R1_10_FD_187157 | JGI IMG/M metagenome (GOLD analysis project Ga0209061, IMG submission 187157) | Surface soil microbial communities from Centralia Pennsylvania, which are recovering from an underground coalmine fire - Coalmine... | ecosystem: Environmental > Terrestrial > Soil >...
CGCCGCGCCGCTCGCTCGCCGCGCCCGGCCTAGCGCCAGCGCCGCCGGCACCACCGCGCCGCCGATGCACAGCAGCGCGGGGTCGAACAGGTCATCCGCCTCGTGGCAGTGGGCCAGCGCGGCGCCCACCAGCGCCTCGCCGTCCGGCCCGGGTGGGGCGAGCGTCGCCAGGGTGCGGTGCCAGGGTGAGTCGAGCGCCGCCGCCCAGGCCGCGAGGGTGTCCAGGACGTGCAGCCGCGCAGCGTCGCGAGCGCGCAGGGGCAGCGCGGCGGTGTCGAGCGCCGCGAGCCGCTCGGCCAGGGCTTCCAAGGAGCTCATGGCGCGTCCTGGGGTACGGGCGGCGGGCCGTCGGGGGCGGCCGTCACGTAGCCGCGCTGTCGGTCGCGGGCGCGCAGCGCCGGCTCGCGGTGGGCTGGGTCGCCCCAGCCGCCGCCACCGCCCGTGAGGATGGTAATCACGTCGCCCTCGGCTAGCGGCAGGCGGCTGATGGTGCGCGGGTACTCCTCGCGCCGGCCATCGGCGCGCTCGACGATGTTGCACGGCGGCGCGCCCGGCTGGCCGCCGTGCAGGCCCCAGGGCGGGCACTGCGCCCGCTCGATGCTGCGGTTCACCGCCAGGTCCTGCAGCGCGCGCACGCGCAGCTCGACGCCCAGCCCGCCGCGGTACTGGCCGTCGCCGCCGCTATCGGGCCGCAGGGCCAGCCGCTCGACCAGCAGCGGGTAGTACGCCTCTTGCAGCTCGACGGGTACGTTGCGCACGTCGCCCTGGCAGATGGAGACCGTGGCGTTGGGGCCGTCCTCGTGCGGTCGGCCGCCCCAGCCGCCGCCGGTGATACCCATGGCGATGAACGGCCGGCCGCGCGCCCGGTCGAAGCCATGGAACGTGTAGCCGCCCATGTCGGCCTTGTGGCCGGCGGGGATCAGGTGCGGCAGCGCCGGCGCCAGCGCGCGCAGGAGGGTGTCCACCACCGTGGGCAGCGACAGGCTCCAGTTGCCCACCGGCGCGGGCGGCTGGGCGCTGAGCATCGTGCCGGGCGGCAGGAGCACGCGCAGCGGGCGGAACGCGCCCTCGTTGACGGGCAGGTCCGGCAGCGTTACCGCCTTGAACGCCACGCGCGCCGCCGCCACGCCGCCCGACTCGCCCGCATTGAGCGAGCCGCGCAGCTGCGGCGGCAGGCCCGAGAAATCGACGGTAAACCTGTCGCCCTCGACCACCACGCGCACGCGGATGGGGATCGGCCCGGCCTCGGGGTGGAACGGGTCGGGGTCGAGGAAGCTCTCGGCGCAGTACTCGCCGTCGGGAATGGCGCGCACGGCCTGGCGGGCCAGCGTCTCGGCCTGGTCCCAGATCTGGCGCACGCAGGCGGCGATGGTGGGCGCGCCGTAGCGGTCGTACAGCTCGGCCAGGCGCCGCTCGCCCACCCGGCAGGCGGCGATCTGCGCGCGCAGGTCGCCCAGCGCCGCGTGCGGCAGCCGCACGTTGTCGGCGATGATGCGCTCGATGCTGTCGTTCAGCCGCCCGGCCTCGTACAGCTTCACCGAGCGCAGCTGGAGGCCCTCGGCGTAGATCTCGGTGGTGCCGCCCGGGCCGAAGCCGACCCGCGCCCCCCCGATGTCCACCCAGTGGGCGCGCACGGCCGGGAAGGCCACCAGCGCGCCGTCGTGGAAGAACGGCGTGTACACCACCACGTTGTTCAGGTGTTGCCCGCAGATGTATGGATAGTTCATCAGCACCACGTCGCCGGGAGCGAAGCGGTCGGGGCCGAACGTCCGCACGCCGTCGACGATGGCGGCGCCGAGGTCGGCGAGGAAGATAGGCAGGCCGCCGGTGTTCTGGGCCACGATCTGGCCCTCGGGGTCGAGCAGGCCCACGCAGAAGTCGTGGACCTCGTAGATCATCATGTTGTAGGCGGTGCGGCTGAGCACCGTGGCCATCTCGTCGGCGCAGGCGATCAGCGCGCTGCGCACGACCTCCAGCGTGATCGGATCGACCGGCTCGCTCACGTCGCTCTCCCCCGCGGCGCCACGCGCACCCGCAGGTGGCCGGGCGGGGTGACCTCCGCCCAGTCGCCCGGCCAGAGCAGCGTGGCCGTGCCGTACTCCTGGATCAGCGCCGGTCCCGCGACGCGCGCCCCAACCGGCAGCCGCGCCCGCTCGTACACCCCGCTGGGCAGCGGGCCGTCGGCCGCGTCGAAAACGATAGCTTGCGTTCCCCGCCGCGCCACCTCCGCGTCTCGCGCGCGGCCCGTGGGGTCCCGCGATCCCGCGGGCGCGCCCACGGCGGCTGGCGCGCGTGACTCGGGGGCGGTGGCGCGCACGCGCAGGTTGACCACCTGTAGCGGCTCGTGGGGCGCGCTGTGGCCGTAGCGCTCGGCGTGCAGCGCGTCGAAGCGCGCGTGCAGCGCCGCCAGCCCGGCGTGGGCGAAGGCGGCGTCCACCGGCACCGACAGCGTGTGTTCCTGGCCCACGTAGCGCAGGTCGAGCAGCGGCTGGCAGACGATAGCCTCGGGCGGCGCTCCGTCGGCGGCCAGCGCGCGCCGTGCCTCGGCCATGAGCGGAGCCAGCCGCGCGGCGAGCTCGGCGAGATCCATCTGGGCCAGGTCGGCGAGGAAGGTCTGCACCAGGTCGTGGCGTAACGGCGCCGTCAGCAGCCCCTCGGCGGAGAAGACGGAGGCACGCTGGGGCACGATCAGCCAGGGGATGCCCAACGCGCGGGCGATGCTCGCGCCGTGCAGCGGCCCGCCGCCGCCGCTGACCACCAGGGCGAACTCGCGCGGGTCGCGCCCGCGCTCCACGGACACGGCGCGCACGGCGAGCGCCATGTTGGCGTCGGCGATGGTGACGATGCCGGCCGCCGCCTCGCGCACGCTGAGCCCCAGCGGCTCGGCTACCCGCCGCACCGCGTGCTCGGCCCGCTCGCAGTCGATGCGCAGGGCGCCGCCGAGGAACTGGTCGGCGTCGATGCGGCCCAGCACCACGTTGGCGTCGGTCACCGTGGGCGCCTCGCCCCCCAGCCCGAAGCAGGCCGGCCCGGGCACCGCGCCCGCGCTCCGCGGCCCCACCTTGAGCGCCCCGGCCCCGTCGAGCCAGGCGATGCTGCCGCCGCCCGCGCCGACCTCCACGATGTCGACGACGGGCAGCAGCAGCGGCTGGCCAGTGGCGTAGCCGCCGACGTAGTAGGTGGTGGCGATCTCCAGCTCGCCGCCGCGCACCAGGCTCGCCTTGGCGGTGGTGCCGCCCATGTCGAAGGAGATGACGTTCGGCTGGTCGAGCGCCTGGCCCACCGCCGCCGCGCCCATCACCCCGGCCACCGGCCCCGACTCCATCATCGCCACCGGCCGCACGCGCGCTGCCTCCACCGACATCACGCCGCCGTTCGACTGCATGATCAGCAGCTGGCCGCGGAAGCCGCGCTCGGCCAGCAGCGCCTCCAGGCTGGCCAGGTAGCGACTGACCACCGGGCCGACGTAGGCGTTGAGCGCCGTGGTGGAGGTGCGCTCGTACTCGCGGACCTCGCGCACGATCGCGCTGGACAGCGACAAGTACCACTCGGGGTGCCGCGCGCGCAGGGCCTCGCCGATCGCCTGCTCGTGCGCGGGGTTGGCGTAGGCGTGCAGCAGGCAGACGGCCACCGCCTCGACGCCCTGGGCCTCGAGCGCCGCGATGGCCGCGGCCAGCGAGGTCGCGTCCAGCGGCACCAGCACCTCGCCGCGCGCGTTCACCCGCTCGCGCACCTCGACCCGGCGCTCGCGGGGGATCAGTGGCTCGGGGCGCCGAAAGTGCAGGTTGTAGGCGTCGGGGCGGTTGCTGCGCCCGATCTCGTACACGTCGCGGAAGCCGGCGGTGGTGATCAGCCCCGCGCGAGCGCCCTTCTGCTCGATCACCGTGTTGATGGCGATGGTGGAGCCGTGCGCCAGCCGCTCGACGGCGCGCAGGTCGATGCCCAGCGCCTCCAGCCCATGCGCGATCCCGCGCGTGTGGTCGTCCGGGGTGGTGAGCACCTTGGTGGCGCGCCAGGTGCCGTCGGGATCGAGCACCACGACGTCGGTGAAAGTACCGCCGATATCGACCGCCACGCGCATCGCACTCCACCAGCCTTGCCGATTGGGGCGCCGCGGGCGAGGCAGGCAGTGGGGCAAGCTAGCCTTCAGCGAGGCACGTGGCACCACTCGGCCCGTGGCGCTGGATCGCTGCGTGGGACGTTGGTCCCGTCGCGCGGGCAGTGTAGCAGGCGCTTCGGGGAGTCGCAATGTGTCGGGGCTACGGCCGCCTGCACTTCTTGGACGGTGGCGAAGCGGGTGCCCATGGCGTACGATGCCTCCAACATCGGGTGGGGGAGCGCTGGACGATGGCGAGGCACGCGCTGGCGGGGCTCAGCTACATACTGGTTGGAGGGCTGTTGCTGGCCTGCGGGGCGCGCTCCGCTCCGCTGGCCGAGCCGCCCGTCCGGGCCAGCACGCCCACGACCGCCCCGGTGGTGGTTGGCGCGGCCCCGGGGGCGGTGTCGCGGCCGGCGCCGGTGGCGGTCAGCGTGGGCGTGCTCGCGGTGAGCGCCCAGGCGCCGTTCGCCATCGCCGAGGCGCGCGGCTACTTCGCCGAGGAGGGACTGGAGGTCGAGCTCCAACGCTTCGACTCCGGCGCGCGTATGGTCGCGCCACTGGCGGCCGGCCAACTGCAAGCGGGAATGGGGTCGCACAGCGCCGGGCTGTTCAACGCGCTGGCCACGGGGATCGGCCTCAAGATCGTCGCCAGCAACCAGTTCAACACGGCGGGCCGCAGTCCTTCGGCGATCGTGGTGCGCCGCGACCTCTACGACGCGGGCTTCCGCAGCGGGCCGGAGATCCGCGGCAAGACCATCGCGGTGACGGCGTTCGGGACCACGGTGCACGCTAATGCGGGCCGCTACTTGGAGAAGTTCGGAATCGCGCCAGACGAGGTGCACATCGTCGAGTTGAGTCAGCCCGACATGAACGTGGCTCTGGCCAACGGCGGGATCGACCTGGCGAACCAGTCGGAGCCGCTGGTCACGCTTGGTGCCGAGCAGGGCATCCTCGTGCGGTTGCACGGTATCGATGAGATCTACCCCGATCGTGAGTCGTCGGTGATCCTGTATGGCCAGCAGTTCATCGACGAGCAGCCCGAGGCGGCGCGTCGCCTGATGGTGGCGTATCTGCGCGCGGTGCGCGACTTCGAGGACGCTTTCCGCAAGCAGCGCGACCGGGCGGCCGTGCTCGCTATCCTGACCGAGCGGCTGCCGATCCGGGACCCGGCGCTCTGGCTGCGGATGTACGAGCAAGGTACCTTGCTGTACATCAACCCCGACGGCCGTGCCAACGCCGAGAGCATTGCCTGGGACCAGGAGTGGATGCTGCGGCTGGGCCTAGTGCGCCAGCGGGTGGATATGGCGCAGGTGATCGACCACCGCTTCGTCGATTACGCCGTGCAGCGGCTGGGGCCCTACCAGCCCTGAGCGGGGGCTATCTGGCGCCCCCGCCGGATCCGCTGGTATCCCCCGTTGCGGCGACGCGCGCGGGCGCACCGAGCCACACGGGCTACGGGATCGGCGGCTCGATCGTCCGTGGCTGGTCGAACTCCACGAAGTCGACCTCGGTCACGTAGCCCTGGGTCTCCTCGCGCGAGTGGAACGGCAGCCAGGTCTCGGGATCGACGATCACCGTGACGCTATTGCCCTGGGCGGTGCGCATCAGCCCCAGCTCCTCCAGCTCGGGCGACGCGGAGTACTCGAAGGCGGCTCGCAGGGCGGGCTTGCCCTGCCACTCCACGACCTCGACCTCGGCGCCGGAGTCGAGCGGGCGCGGCCGGCCGGTGGCCAGGGCGATCTGGAGGGCGCGGAATACCTGCGCCTGTTTGCGGAAGTCCGGATGCTGCGTGCGAGTCCAGTTGCCGCCCATCGCGGCGAGGTTCTGGTAGCCTGTGTCGCCGATGATCACGTACCGGGCGACCTCGCGGTTGGTGGCGTCCTGCTCCACGAGGGCGGCGCGGTCGGGGGCCACGTAGAGCAGGTCGGTCCGGTGGCCGTTGGCCAGGGTAGCCAGCAGCCGAGCGGTCTTGACCCGCAGCAGCGCGGCGACGGTCCCATTGGCGAGGTCGCGCGCGGTGGGTAGCGGCTCGTCCGTCGAGCCCGGGGGGGGCGGGGCCTTCTCCGCCGCCTGGGTGACGACGGGCGGCAGGGTGGGTGTGGGCAGCGCGCGGGCGGTGGCCGCCGGCGCCGCCGGCGTAGCCGCCACGGCTGCCAGTGTCGCATTGGGCGCTGGCGTGCCGGCCGGCAGGGTGGGGGGCGGTGGCGGCGGGCTGGCGGTGCAGGCGAGCAGCAGGGCGGCGAGCGCGACGGGCGCACAGGTCCAGCGACGGCTCATGGCGTACCCTTGAGTTAGCAACACCCGATCGGGCCGACCGGCAGCGGTGGCCCCGGCCAGCGCTGGGCATGGTACCAACCCGCGGCGACGCAGGTCAACGCGCGCCGGCGGCCCGGGAGCGACGAGGAGCGGGCATGGGGATCACGGTAGTCGGATTGGGGCCCGGCTCGTATCGCGCGCTGACCCTGGAGGCGGTCGAGGCGCTGCACGCGGCTAGCGAGCTGTACCTGCGCACCGCGCAGCACCCCACCGTGGCCGAGCTGCCGTCGGTCTTGCGCTGGCAGTCGTTCGATGCGCTGTACGAACAGGCCCCAACGTTCGACGCGCTCTATGACCAGATCGCCGAGATTCTGTTGGCACGCGGCGCCGTGGCCGCGGTCACCTACGCCGTGCCCGGCCATCCCCTGATCGGTGAGGCGAGCGTGCAGCGCCTGCTGCTCCGCGCCCCAGCGGCGGGGGTGCCGGTCCGCGTGGTGGGCGGCATGTCGTTCATCGAGGCGGTGCTGGCCGCCACCCGCGCGCCCGGGGTCGAACATCTGCAGGTGGTGGATGCGCTGGCCCTGCCCGCCCTGACGCCCACGCTGCCGCTGATCGTGTACCAAGTGTACAAGCCCAGCGTGGCCTCCGACCTCAAGGTCGCCTTGCTGCGCTACTACCCGCCAGAGCACCCGGTACTGCTGGTGCGCGCCGCGGCCACCGCCGACGAGCGGGTCGAGCCGGTGGAGCTGGCGGCGCTGGATCGCGGTCGGACGTACGATCACCTGACGGCGCTGTATGTGCCGCCGCTGGCGCCCGAGGCGAGCTTCGGGACGCTGGAGGGCTTGGCCGCTATCGTGGCGCGGCTGCGCGGGCCGAACGGCTGTCCGTGGGATCTCCAGCAGACCCACGAGAGCATCAAGAAGTATGTCCTGGAAGAGGCGTACGAGGTCGCGGAGGCGATCGACGAGCGCGACTGGCCGGCGCTGTGCGACGAGTTGGGCGACCTGCTGCTCCAGGTTGCCCTGCATGCCCAGATGGCCGATGAGCGCGGCGTGTTCGACCTGCGCGATGTGCTGCACAGTGTCTGCCGCAAGCTAGTGCGCCGCCATCCGCACGTGTTCGGGGCGGTGGAGGTGGCCGACGCCGCTGAGGTAGAGCGCAACTGGGAGGCGATCAAGCGGCGCGAGCGGGGCGAGGCCGAGCGCCCGCCATCGGTGCTGGACGGCCTGCCCCGTCACGGCCCCGCGCTCACGGTCGCGCAGGCGCTGGTCAAGCGCCTGCTGGCCGCGGGGCTGCTCGCGGCTGACCGCGCGGCGGCAGGGGCGCAGCTGCGCGCGGCGGCGACGGCGCTCGCCGAGGGCGTCCCGACAACGGACGCCGCGCTGGCCCGAGCGCTGTGGGCGCTGGCCTGGCTCGCGCGGCTGGACGGGCACGACGCCGAGGAGACGCTACGGCACGCCACGCGGCGCGTGATCCGCGCTGTCGAGCGATGGGAGCGCGCCCCCCAGGCGGCGAACGATGGCTCGGGGCTACTTGCCGCCTTGGACACGGCGGAGGAGGAAGCGCCACGGCCAGCGGAGCCCGGGGGCGACTAGCGCGGGCGGGCCCCTCGGCTCGCCTGCGACTCCGTAGCCAGGCCGCAGCAGAACGGGTAGCGCGGGTCGCGCTCGGTGCCACAGCAAGGGCACACCGTCAGCGCGTAGCCCATAACCTCGTCGTCGTCGCGGACGTCGGTAAGGTCCTGGCCGTCAAAGCGCAGTGGCTGCGCGACTTCGGCGAGCATGGGAGCGCTCCCTTGCAAAACACAGGGGCCAGCCCCTAGGGGCTGGCCCCTTCGCCAGTTCCGTCGAGCGCAGTATACCGCGCGGGCCGGGCGCACGACAAGCGAGCGGCCGTCTCTTGTGCGGTGCGCACATGTACCGGACGCCTAATGGCCCCCTACTACTAGTGGATATTCACGATGGTGCCGAGGTCCGCCCAGTCCCAGAACCAGCGCGCGTCGTCGAGATTCACGCCGAGGCAGCCGTGCGTGCCGGCGTAGCCGAAATGGCTGGACCAGTAATTGTAGTGGATCGCCGCGCCGTCGGTCGTGAAGTACTGCGTGTACAGCACGTCGCGCAGGTAGTAGCCGCGGGGGGAGTCACGCGGGATGCCGATAGTCGCGCTGTCCATCGTCTCGTTCTCGACCCGGCGTAGGATGCGATGCGTGCCGGTCGGGGTGGAGTCGACGACGGTACCGCGTAGGGCGAGCGCGGTGTACACGACGCGGTCGTCCTCATAGGCGGTCATCAGCGTCGGTTCTGCCAGGTCTACATCGATCCAGCGCCCTGCGAATACCTGCGGTGGCGGCTGGGGCAGGCGCACACCCGCACTGTGGATGTACTCCCCCTCGCCGACGCGGTACCACAGCTCGCCATCGTCGCCGCGCACGGCCTCGTAGACGAAGACCGGGGTGTTGTGGGGCAGCTCGCGCAGCCGCGTCGCCGGGGCCACCCGCGGCCACGAGCGCACGGTGTAGCCGAGGGCACGGCCGGGCAGGTTGATCGTCTGGACGACCTCGGGCCCGGCCCCGCGCGGGGCCGGGCCGGCGGGCGCGTCGCTCACGGGCACCACGCCGGTGGCGTCGATCCAGGCGTACTCCTGGAAGCCCGGGTAGTACACGAACAGGCGACCGCGGCTGCTGCTCCCGGTGAGGTCGAAGCGGCTGCCCGCGGGTGCGCGCCCGAGGCTCAGCGCGTCGGGCTCTGGGCTCGCCCAGAGCTCGATCGGCTGCGGGTTGGTGACCCACTGGCCGAGCCGGGGGATCTCCGTGGGCACAGGCGACGGGCTCGCCCCCGGCGGGACGGTGCTGGTGGCCGTGGGCGTGGCAGCCAGCCCGGGCGATGGACTGGGCAAGAAGGTCGGTACACGACGCGGGGGCACACTAGCGCTGGGCACGGGTGAGTCGGGCCAAGGGCCGTAAGTGGGCGTTGGCGTACCCAGCGGGGGCACCTGTCCCAGCTCGCCGGCCGCCGAGCCGTTAGGCCCTACCGCGACGAGCAGCGCGAGCAGCAGGCTCACGCCGATGCCCCACCTCATCCTCGCGCGCCTCGTTCCTCCAACGCGACTCGTAAGGCCGGCCCCGACGCCTGGCAACACCGGCACGTCTCCTGCACAGAGGGGCAAGGAGCGCCGACGCGGGGATGCACGAGCGATGCAGGGCAGAACACCACTGCGACGGTTGGAAAACGCGCTGGCTACGCTGACGGCCTCTCTGGTGCTGCTGGAGCGCGAGGTTACCAGAGGGGCGCGCCCGCGGCCTGGCGGCCGATCCAGGATTTATTGCCTATGCTGCCGAACAGTGAGTCTACCACGCGGGACCCAGCGGCGGAGTGCCTGATGGACCAGGGGGCCCTGAGTCCCGGCGAAAGGGTGGTTAGCCGCGCGCCTTCTGGCGCAGCGCGCGCCGTCGCTGGCGCCGCTGGGCCGCCTGGGCCTTGAGCCGCCGGGCCTGGCCGGGGGATACGTGGTAGCGCTTGCGCTTCATATCGCGCAGCAGGCCCGAGCGTTCCACTCCCTGCTTGAAGCGGCGCATCAGCTGCTCGAACGTCTCGCCCTCACGTCGGACTACCTGCATGCCGTCTTCACCACCTTCACCTTTCTCCTCCTGGGCCTGCGGGCGTGAGCCGGACCGGGCACTGCGGTGGGGTGCGTGTCCAGCGCGCAGCATGAGCCCAGCTGCATGCCTGAGGGGCGTTTCTATAATACCGCACGCGGGGCGCCCTTGCCATGTGGTTGCCTGTAGAGATGGAGGGGCTCATGAGGGGGGAGCTACTGCCTGCGATGAGCACGCCGCTCATTGAGCGCCCGGCGGCGTTCACGGCGCTGGTCGCGCGCGTGCAAGCCTGTCAGCGCTGTCCGCGCATGGAGGGCCGCACGCGTGTGCTGGGCATGGGCAACGGCCCGCTTGGCGCGCGCGTGCTGTTCGTGGGCGAGGCGCCGGGGCGGCGCGGGGGCGATCGCACGGGCGTCCCGTTTCGGGGCGACCAGAGCGGGGCGCGGTTCGAGGCCCTGCTGGCGGCGGCCGGGCTGCGTCGCGAGGCCGTGTTCGTGACCAACGCCGTGCTGTGCAATCCGCGCGACGCTGCCGGCCGCAACGCGCGCCCCACGGCGGCCGAGCTGGCGGCGTGCAGCGAGCACCTGCGCGCGCAGTTGGCGCTTGTCGATCCCGCCTGGGTCGTGGCGCTGGGGCGTACCGCGCTGCAGGCGCTGGGGCGCCTGGCCGCGCATCGCCTGCAGCTGCCGCGTGATGTAGGGCGGGTGGTACGCTGGGAGGGCCGCTGGCTGGTCGCCCTGTATCATCCTGGCCCACGCGCGCGGCGGTGGCGGTCGTGGGCGCAGCAGGTCGCGGACTTCCAGCGGCTGGGGCAGCTGGTGGCTACAACAGCAGCAGGCCCTGGCGAGCGGCCAGTGTGACCGCCTCGGTGCGGCTGGTGGCGCCGAGCTTGGCCAGGATGGCGCCGACGTGGAACTTCACCGTGTGCTCGCTGATGCCCAGGCGCTGCGCGATCTGCTTGTTGGGCAAGCCCTGGGCAAGCAGCGCCAGCACCTCTAGCTCGCGCGCGGTCAGCGGCTCGGCGCCAGCCTCGGGGCCCGGCCGCGGCGGCCCGGCGAGGACGTGTGGCACCGCCGCCGGCTCCAGCACCGCTAGCCCCAGCGCCGCGGCCCGAATGGCGGCCACGATCGGCTCCGCGGCCGCCTCGCGCGACAGATAGGCCACGCGCCCACGCGCCGGCGGGGGCAGGTCGCGCTCGCCGCCCGGCGGCACTAGCAGCACCAGCGCCACCTCGGGTAGCTCGCGGGCTAAGGCGCTGAGGTTAGCCCACTCGGCGGCTGGCAGCGCCCCGAGGTCGGCCAGCAGGACAGCCGCCCCGCCGGCGGCCAGCTGCTCGGCAGCCTCCCCAAGGCTTGCCGCCTCGCCCACCACCTCCAGGTCGTCCGCCGTGGCCGCCACGGCCCGCAGGCCAGCGCGCGCCAGCGGATAGGCGGCGACGACCACTACCGCGGTCACGGGCTGCTCTGCGGTACCACGACGACCGGGCGCACCCGGCCGCCGCGCAGGACGGCGAGCCGCAAGAGCGCCGGGGCGGTGTTCAGCGCGGCGGCGAGGTGATCGACGGTACGCAGCGGGTGGTCGTCGGCGGCCAGCAGGATGTCGCCAGGCAACAGGCCGGCGGCGGCCGCCGCGCTTTCGGGGCGCACCGCGACTACCATCAGCCCGTGCTCGTCCCGCAGCCCCAGGCGCGCCACCAAGGGCGGCGGGAGGGCGACGCGCACCACGCGCAGCCCAAGCCGGGGCGGGGCCAGGTGGTGCAGGAACGCGACGACGGCCTCGCTCGGCACCGCGAGGGCGAGCCGCGGCGGCACCACCGCGCTGGCCACGCCCACCACTGCTCCGTGGGCGTCCACCAGCGGGCCACCCGAATTGCCCGGGTATAGAGCGAGCTCTGCCTGTAACAGCGCTGTTGCGTCGCGCGGTGGCTGCTGGACGATACCCAGTGCCACCGCGTAGGGCTCCCCCAAGGGATGGCCGATGGCGAGCACCAGCGCCCCGGTGCGCAGTGGGCGGGCGGCGCCGATCCGCGCCGCCGGGAGGCCCGCCGCTTCCACGTGGAGAGCAGCTAGGTCGTGGGCGCGGTCGCGGGCGACCAGGCGCGCGGCGAACTCCCGCCCATCGGCCAGCACGACGGCGAGCCGCGCCGCGTGGGCCACGTGTGCGTTGGTCACTACCAGGCCGTCGGGCCGCCAGATCACCCCAGCGCCCAGGCCGCGGCCGGCGGCGCGCACGCTCACCACGCTGGGCTGCACGCGGGTCACCAGCGCGGCCGTTGCCTGCGACAGGGCGCCGCGGTCGAGTGCGTGGTCTGCGATCGCCATGGCGCCCCCTCACCGCTCGCCAACGGTGACCGTGAGCGTGCGGGGCTCGCCGCCGCGGACGATAGTCAGCGGTTGCGACGTGCCGATCCGCTCGGGGCCCAACAGGGCGAGCAGGTCGTCGGTGTCGCGCAGCGGGTGGCCAGCGAAGGCGACCAAGATGTCGCCCAGCAGCAGGCCGGCGCGCTCGGCCGGGCTGGCCGGCTCGACACTGAGCACTAGCAGGCCGCGTGTTTGGCCGCCCACTCGGGCCGCGAGCGGGGCCGGCAGCGCCACGGGTTGGGTACCGATGCCCAGATAGCCGCGCTGGACGCGGCCCTTCGCCAACAGGGTGGTCGTCACCCGGCGGACGGTGGCCAAGGGCAGGGCCAACCCGTGCCCCCGCGCCAGCAGCGAGGTGTTGATACCGATGATGCGCCCGCGGGCGTCGACGAGCGGCCCGCCGGAGAAGCCAGGGTACAGGACGAGGTCGGTGCGCAAGTACCCCTCGATCAGCGCGCCGCGCCGGCCGCGCCACGGGCCGCCAATGGCGCTGACGATGCCGCCGCTGGCACTGGGCGGGCCGGCATCGAGCCGCCCTACCGCCAGCACGTAGTGGCCGACGCGGACCTCGACCTCCTCGGGCGGGGGCACGGCCGGCAGGCCGTCGGCGGCGACGCGCAGGACGGCCAGGTCGGTGGAGGGGTCGCGCCCGACCAGCGTGGCCGGCAGCTCGCGGCCGTCGGCCAGCAGCACCTGGAGGTCGTCGTCGCGCTCCAGCACGTGGTCGGCGGTGACTATCACCCCTTGGGCATCCCATAGCACGCCACTGCCCGGCAGGCGCCGGCGCGCCAGTACGGCCACGGTGCGCCGGCCGGCGGCCGCCACCGCATCGGCTAGCTCATCGGAGAAGCGGGCCAACAGCCCGCTCGTATCTTGGTCGCTCATGCTGCACGCTCCCGATGGCGCGGGTACGCGCCCGCGCTTGCCTATAGCGTAGGGGCCGCGTGGCCGTGCGCCATCGGCCAATGGAAGAGGCTATGCCCTAGCCGTTCGAGTAGGAGCGGCTCAGCGGCGCTCGGGCCCGAACAGGAGGCTCTGGACGGCGTGGAGATCGGTGCGCAGCCGGCTATCGCGGTCGACGGCCGCGGCGATCTTCTCGCAGCCGTGCAGCACGGTGGTGTGGTCGCGGCCGCCGAGCAGCGCACCGATCTCGTTCAGCGACAGCGGGGTGGCTTCACGCAGCAGGTACATGGCCACCTGGCGCGGCAGCACGACGCGCTTGTCGCGCGCTTTGCCCTGCAAGTCGGCCAGGGTGACGTTGAAGTGGCGGGTCACCGCGTCGAGCACGCTCTCGGGGCGCACGCGGCGGCGCTGGGTGTCGGTGAGCACATCGGCCAGGGCGGCCACCGCCAGCTCGTAGGTGATCGGCTGCTGGGTAAGGGCGGCGTGCGCCACCACGCGGTTGAGCGCGCCCTCCAGCTCGCGGATGTTGCTCTGCACTGTCTGGGCGATGTACGCCAGTACCTCGGCCGGCACGCGTGCCTCCAGGCGCGCGCACTTGTTCTGCAGGATGGCGATGCGCGTCTCCAGGTCGGGCGGCTGGATGTCGGCGATCAGCCCCCACTCGAAGCGCGAGCGGAGACGGTCCTCCAGGGTGGGAATGGCTTTGGGCGGTCGGTCGCTGGACAGGACGATCTGGCCGTTGGCGCTATGGATGGCATTGAAGGTGTGGAAGAACTCCTCCTGCGTGCTCTCCTTGCCGGCGATGAACTGGATATCGTCGATCAGGAGCACATCGCAGTGGCGGTACTTGCTGCGGAACTCTTCGCCGCGGCGCTGGCGGATGGAGTCGATCAGCTCGTTGGTGAACGTCTCCGAAGAGACGTACACCACGCGCGCGTCGCGGTCGCGCAGCACCTGGTGGGCGATGGCCTGGAGCAGGTGCGTCTTGCCTAGCCCGACGCCGCCGTAGATGAACAGCGGGTTGTAGGCGTGCCCTGGGTTGTCGGCCACGGCCAGGCAGGCGGCGTGGGCCAGCCGGTTGCCGCTGCCCACCACGAACTCGGCGAAGGTGTACTTCGGGTTGAGCGCGATCGAGCTGTCCAGGCCGGTGCGGCGCGCGCGCCGCGCGGGGCTCTCCTCGGGCTCGGTGGCGTCCAGGCCGGGCAGCGGGGCGAGGGCGGGCGCCCGGCCGCGGGCCAGCGGGCGCAGCTCCCGCGGCGACTCGGCCGCGGGCCGCAGGACGAACTCGACCTCGAGCGGCTGGCCGACCAGGCCCAGCAGCGTCTTGCGAATGAGCGGCACGCAGCGCGTCTGGAGCCACTCCAGGGTGAAGGGGTTGGGGACGGCGATGACCGCGCGGTGCGCGTCGAGCGCCACCAGCGCCGTGTCCTTGAACCAGGTCTCGAAATTCGGGCGACTCATCTGGACTTGCAGCTCGCCCAGCGCGGCCTGCCAGACCTGCTGGGCGTCGAGCTTGGTGACTACCATCCGCACTACTCCCGCGGGGGGTGTTGCGGGCGGGCCGCGTTGCGCTCGCCGCCGAGCGCGCCCCGCCAGGCCGCGGCCGCCACAGGTGCTCTGGACCTTGCCGGTTGTCGTCGGCGGGCATGCTAGCACGGGGGAGGTGTCGGGCCTGTTACCATTGCCCGCCGTGTAATTACAGTCCGACTACAGCAGCGGGCTAGCTGGCGGACACGACGGTGGGGCCACCGGCGGAGACGGTGCGGTCGCGGCCGCCGGCTTTGGCGGCGTACAGCGCGCGGTCGGCCTGTGCTAGGAGTGTCTCGGGGTCGTGTGGCCC
>Ga0209061_1003956_pt1 | contig 15053 bp, 17 predicted proteins | sample Coa_R1_10_FD_187157 | JGI IMG/M metagenome (GOLD analysis project Ga0209061, IMG submission 187157) | Surface soil microbial communities from Centralia Pennsylvania, which are recovering from an underground coalmine fire - Coalmine... | ecosystem: Environmental > Terrestrial > Soil >...
CCAGATCGCGGTGCGCTGGCGGGCGGTAAGCCCCGCGGCGGCCCGGCCGCCGGCCGGGGCGCCCGGGCGGCCCGGCCGGCGCTCGATGGCTTTCACCATGCGGACAGTAGCCCGGCTAGCTCTCGGTGCCGGTGTTCAGGACGGACTGCAGCTGCGAGTTGGCGGCGGCCACGGTCGAGGCGAACGGCGCGCCGTTCATCAGCGCCTTCAGCATGTCGGGGATGATGAAGTACTTGCCGGTGTCCGCCGTCGACCAGTTCTTGGCGTTCAGCGGCGAGATCTGGCTGTTCGCGGCGGCCGCCGCGAAGCCGGACATGAACTTCTGCGACTTGTAGGGGCCGCCGGTCAGCTCGGCGGTGTACGGCGGGAAGAAGCCCTGCAGGTTGGCGAACGAGGTGGAGTTGGCCTGGTTGTCCATGACCGAGATCAGGTCCCAGTCGGCCTGCGGGTACTTGCTGGTCTTGAAGATGCCCAGGTCGGAGCCGCCCGCGAAGACCGGCGCCGGGCTGGGGCCGTTCTCGCTGGGGATCGGGAACGACGCCCAGTTGGCCTTGTCCACCGAGTTCGCCGGCATGGTCGCGGTCGCCCACGGCCCGTCGATGTACATGTCGAGCTTGCCGAGGCCGAAGTCCGTGTTCGCGCCGCCCGAGGTCGAGCCGACATTGCCCAGCTCGGTCTGGCCGATGTACTTCGACGGCGACAGGTGGTAGGTGCGGTACAGGGACACGTAGAACCTGATGGCCGCCTCGTCGGCCGCGGAGGTCAGGTCCGCGGTCCACGTCCCGTTGCTCTCGGTGGCGATCTGGCCGCCGGCGCCCCAGATGAAGCTGGCGAACGCGTTGGTGTCATCGGTGATCGCGTCGATGCCGTAGCTGCCGGGGAACGTCTTCATCAGCTTCTGCGCGTCGGCGACAAGCTGCGCCCAGCTGGCCGGCGGGCTGGTGATGCCGGCCTTGGCGAACTGGTCGGTGCGGTACCAGACGCCGCGCACGCCGCCGAACCACGGGACCGCGTAGACGTTGCCGTTCTGCGTGTCGTTGGCGAGCATGCCGGCCACGAGGCCGGGCTTGCCCGGCCACGAGTTCACGTAGCCGCTGATGTTGGCGAGCACGCCGAGCGACGCCTCGGTGGGCGTGTCGGTGTTGCCGAGCTCGGTGATGTCGGGGGCGTTCTTGCCGCTGGCCAGCGCGTCGTTCCAGTCGGTGGTGCGGACCGTCCACGGGACCCACACGACCTTGACCTTGGTCTTGGCGTACTGCGGGAAGTCCCTGTGGAACTGCGCGACGACGCTGTTCATCCAGGTGACCTGGGACGGGACGGAGCCGCCCATCCGCCAGACGGTCAGCTGCGCCGGCGCCGCCGGTGACGTCCCGGCGCCCGGCGAGCTGCTCGAGCCTGAGCTGCAGCCTGCGATCGCCAGCGCGGCCGCCGCGCACGAGGCGACCAGCGCGGCTGGTATCTTCCTGAGTCCCACTGCTGGCTCCTTCCGGGTGGCGAACTCGGGGTTGAGACTTGCGCCAAGCCGTTCAGCTGAAACTAACAGGAAAGTTTCCTATAAGATAGACCCCGTTGCCAGATCGAGACAAAGGACCCAGACGAGGGGACCGCGATGCAGCACCGACTCCGACCCGGACAGCCGCGAGGGGCGAGGCCCGGCACGCCGAGCCTGCTGCGGGAGCTGAACGACCGGGCCGCCCTCGACCTGCTGCTCGGCGGCGAGCCGCTCACCAGGTCGCAGATCAGCGCATATACCGGCGTGTCCAAGGTGACGGTGTCGCAGATGCTGGCCAGGCTGGAGGACCGCGGCCTTGTCGCCATCGCGGGGGAGCAGGCCGGCGGCCGCGGCCCGAACGCCGCGCTGTACTCGGTGGTCCCCTCCAGCGCGTACGTCGCCGGCCTGTACATCGAGTCCGACCTGGTCAGCGCCGCGGTCGCCGACGTGACCGGCCGCCGGGTCGCCGACGTCGGCGTGGACCCCAACGGCGCCGGTGACCCCGTGGAGCTGGTGCGCGGCGCCGTCGAGCGGGCCTGCGCCAGCGCCGGCGTGCAGGTCTCCAGGCTCAGCGCGCTGGTCATCGGCAGCCCGGGCGTGGTCGACCCGCGGACCGGCGACCCGAGACTGGCGGTGAACCTGCCGGCCTGGCACGAGGGCGCGCTCGACGCGCTCAGGAGCGTCCTGCACCGGCCGGTCGTGATCGAGAACGACGTGAACCTCGCCGCGATGGCCGAGCGCGCCGTCGGGGCGGCCGCCGGCGCCGACGACTTCGTGCTGGTCTGGCTCGGCGTCGGGCTCGGCCTGGCCACCATCCTCGGCGGCAGGCTGCACCGGGGGGCGGCGGGGGCGGCGGGCGAGATCGGGTACCTGCCGGTGCACGGCGCCCCGCTGCACACCGACATCAGGCACCCGGCCAGCGGCGGGTTCCAGTCGCTGGCGGGCGGCAGCGCGGTCCGCGCGCTCGCGGCCGCGCACGGGATCACGGCTGCGACGGCAGCCGAGGCCGTCCGGCTTGCCGTGGCACAGCGCGCCGAGGAGTTCCTCGGCGAGCTGGCGCGCCGGATCGCGGTCGGCGTCGCGTCCGTCGGCGTGGTGCTCGACCCCGGGCTTGTCGTGCTGGGCGGCGAGGTGGGCCTGGCCGGGGGTGCCGAGCTGGCAGAGCGGGTGGCGGCGGGCGTGGCCCGCATCTGCCCGGCCAGGCCCGGCGTGGTGCCGACCGCCGTGCCCGGCGAGCCGGTGCTGCAGGGGGCGATGCTCGTCGCGGTCGACCTGGCCAGAGAGGCGCTGCTGGCCTCGGTGGCCGACCCCCAGTTAGCGGGTGTCCCCGCGCTCGCGCAGCGCCCTGATGTCGTCGGCGATCCGGTACGCGACCATGAAGAACTCGAGGATGACCCGGTAGATCGCCAGCACGATGAGCACGAACAGCGGCGCGCCGAAAACCAGCGTCAGGATGCCCAGCGTCGCGCTCACCTTGAACATGGTGATCGTGAGCGCCAGCGCGCTGACGACCGTGCCGATCATGATCAGCACGTAGAGCACCCTGATGACCTTGGGCGTGACGAGCGAGGTGAACCCGAAGTCGAACAGCGCGCCGAGAAAGCCGGTGCCGGCCGCCTGGCGCCGCGGCGCCGCGGGCAGCATGGCCGTCGGCGCCTCGGTCCCCGTCCCGGCGAATCCGGCCTCGCCGGTCCCGGCGGTGCCTGCGCCGCAGGCTCCGGCCGTCCCGGCCTCATGGGCGTCGCCGTCGTAGGCCCTGGCGATGCCGGCGCCGTAGGCCCCGGCGCCGTACGCCGCGGTCCTGGCTCCGTAGCCGCTGCCGGTCCCGGCGTGGTACCCGTCGTCGGTCCTGGCTCCGTAGCCGCTGCCGGTCCCGGCGTGGTACCCGTCGTCGGTCCCGGCGCGGTACCCGTCGTCGGTCCCGGCGCCGGCCCCGTCACCGAAGGGGTCGGCCGCACGGGCGCCGAAGGGATCGGCGCCCCCGGCGTCGTAGCCGTCAGCCTCGGCGGAGCCGTAGAACCCGGCCGTCCCCGAACCGTAGTACTGCCCGCGGGCAAAGCCGTCTGTGCCCCAGTCATCCGGCCCGCGCGGGCCCGGCGAGCGCTGCGTCATGTCGTGTCTCCCAGATGGAGGTCGTCGGCGGCGCCGCCGGCCCGTGCGCGGCCTCGCGCCCGCCTGCTGGCCAGGGTACTGACCGGCAGGCCGCACCTACGCCCTTTCCGCACAATGCCTCGTCATGCCCGCAGCCGTGACCCCGCGCGGCATCGGGCGGACAACCCCCGCCTCCAGCGCCCGCGCAGCGGCGGGTGTGGCCGCCGGCAGGCCTGCGTCATCGGTATTGTATGGCAAAACTGATATCATATATGCATGACAAGTGCTCTTACGGTCCGGCTGGACGAGGAGACGGCTCGTGAGCTCGCCGAGCTGGCAGAACGCTACCGCAGCCGGTCCGCCGCCATCCAGGACGCCATTCACCGCGCCTGGCGGCAGTTGCAGGCCGGCAAGCTGGAGGCGGGATATGCGGCGGCGGTGGCGGAGAACCCGCACTATCCGTACGAGTCAGCCGAGGAGGCTGCCGTCCTGCGCGCGCGCCGCCGCGCCCGCGCGGAACGGGGCGGCCTCGGGTGAGCCTGGCTCCGCAGCGAGGCCAGGTCTACCGTGCGATCTCGGTTACGGGCCCAAGCCGTGGCTTGTGGTGTCCAATAACTCCCGTAATCGCCTACTCGATGACGTGATCGCGATCAGGCTCGCCACTACCATGCGCGACCTGCCAACCTGGGTGAGGCTCACCCCGGCCGATCCGCTCGCGGGAAGTGCGAACGCCGACTGCATCGAACGGCTGGGCAAGGACGAACTCGGCGAGTACCTCGGTGCCCTGTCGCCGGCGTCAATGCGCGGCGTCAACCAGGCCTTGGCGATTGCGCTGGCCCTTGCCTGACGGGCAGGATCGGCGCCGGGCGGTCCGCCCTCACTGGTGCCGCCGGCTACTCGCCGGTGAGGCCGTCGACGGACTCCCTGATGAGGTCGGCATGGCCGTTGTGCCGCGCGTACTCCTCGATCATGTGGCAGAGGATCCAGCGCAGGCTGGGCACGCGGCCGTCGGGCCAGGTGCGGCGGGCCAGGCGGTCAAGGCCGCCGTCCGCCAGCGCCTCCGCGGTCAGGGCCCGGGAGCGGGCCACGGCCGCCTCCCACAGCGCGCGAAGCTGCTGCGGGGTGTCCCCGGCGGCCGAGTGCCAGTCCCAGTCGGGATCGGCCTTCCAGTCCACCGTGTCCCAGGGCGGCTGCGGGTCGCGCCCATGCAGCGACCGGACAAACCACCCATGCTCGACGCAGGCCAGGTGCTTGAGCATCCCGCCCAGCGTCATCGGCGAGGCCGCGACCCTCGCCCGCAGGCCGGCCGCGTCGAGGCCCCCGCACTTCCACGCCAGGGTCGCGCGCTGGTAGTCGAGGAAGCCCAGCAGCGTGGCGGTCTCGCCGGCCGCCACCGGCGGTTCCGGGCGGCCCTGCCCGTCCACGACGGTCATGCCCGTGAGTCTACGCCCGGCCATCGATGAGGCCGCAGCGGCGATGTCGTCATGAACGGCGAAACCGGTGCGCGGAACAGGAGGATGCGTCATGGGAAAGGTCATCGCCGACATCACGATGTCGCTGGACGGGTTCATCACCGGGCCGAACGACGGGCCCGGGCGCGGCCTCGGCGAGCGCGGCGAGTGCCTGCACAACTGGGTGATGGGCCGGGCGTGGCGCTACGACGACGAGGGCCCGCGGTTCGCGCCGCTCGGCGCGGACCGCACCGTCCTCGAGGAGGCCATGGGCTCGATCGGCGCCGGGATCATCGGCAGGCGGATGTTCGACGTCACGGGCGGATGGGGCGGCAATCCCCCTGGCGGCACGGATGCCAGGTACTTCGTGCTCACCCATTCGGTCCCGCAGCAGTGGGCGGGCCCCGGCTCGCCGTTCACGTTCGTGACCGACGGGATCGGCAGCGCTCTGGCGCAGGCGAAGGCGGCCGCAGGGGGACAAGAACGTCGGCATCGGCGGCGGTGCCAGCGTCATCCGGCAGTACCTGGCCGCCGGGCTCGTGGACGAACTGCGGCTGCACCTCGCGCCGGTGCTGCTCGGCGCCGGCAAGCCGCTGTTCGGCTGCCTCGACCGGATGATCGAGCTGGACCGGACCAGCGTCATCGCGGGTCCGCATGCGACCCACATGGTCTTCGCCGTCCGCCGCTAGCCCGGCGGCAAGGTTGTCACAACGAGGCGGCCAGGTGCGCCTCGCTGTGACAACCAGGCGGCCGCCTCCGCCCCGGGCCGGCGGCGGGGCGGCCCCGGGGACGAGGCGGGCGATCCGGCGATCCGGGGTGCCGCCTCGAAGCCGGCCAGGCGGCGCAGTAGTCTCGGGTGCACCCGGGAACGGGAATGCGCGGCGTGGCGAGGACGGCATGATGGACTCCCGGCGGCTCGCCGCGGCGGTCATGGCCGCGGCGCTGCTGGCGGCCTGCGGCGGGTGCGGCTCCGGCCCCTCGCGACCGGAGGCAGGCCGGGCCGCGTCCGCCGGGGCGCGTCCGGCGGCAGGCCGGGCCGCGTCCGCGGGGGCGCGGCCGGCCGCGGCCGCGACGCCCGAAACCGGTCCGGGGCCCGGCACCGCGGCCGCGCCGGCCCGGGCGCCGGCCGGCAGCCCGGCGGCCGGCAGCCCGCCGGGTCCGCTGCCGGTGGCGCCGGGCGCGGGCGCGCTGCCGCAGACCCGCGCGTTTCCCAGCACCGCGTCGGCCGCCTTCCGCAACGCGATGGCCGACCTGTGGCGCGCCGTGACGACGGGGAACGCGCAGCTGGGCCTCCCGGCCTTCTTCCCGCTCGCCGCCTACCGGCAGGTGAAGGCGATCGCCGATCCCGCCGCGGACTGGCACGACAGGCTGTGGTACGACTTCACCCTCGACGTGGCCGCGGCGCACCGCCTGGTGGGCTCCTCCGCCCGGCTGGACCGGGTCATCGTGCCGGCCTCCTACGCGGCGTGGGTGTACCCCGGTGACTGCTACAACTCGATCGGCTACTGGCACGTCCCCGGCGCCCGGGTGGTGTACACCGAGCGCGGGCAGCAACGCTCGTTCGGCATCGCGTCGCTGATCTCCTGGCGCGGCGTGTGGTACGTGGTGCATCTCGGCGCGGTGCTGCGCAGCGCGGCGGTCGGCATCGTCGACCAGCCCGCCGCCGGCCCCGGAGTCCCCGGGCCGCCCGGCGGCTGCTGACCGGGGAACCAGGCGCCGCCCCCTGCGCGCAGTAACGTGCACGATTCATGCGCTAAGCTGCGCGGTATCCGCCAGCACCCGCGCCGCCCGGAGAGGGGACTCGCGTGTCCAGGTACCAGCGGTGGAACGCGCTGCTCGACCTGATGCCGGGCGACGGGCAGCTCTCCGTGGCCGAGGCCGCGCGGGCGCTCGGCGTGTCGCAGGCCACGATCCGCAGGGACATGGACTTGCTGGCCAGGCAGCAGCTTGTCACCAGGACCCGCGGCGGCGCGGTCGCGGGCAACGCCTGCTACGACCTCCCGCTGCGCTACAAGACCGCGCGGCACGCGCCGGAGAAGCAGCGCATCGGCCGGGCCGCCGCCGCCCTGGTCGCGCCCGGGTCGGCGGTGGCGCTGAACGGCGGCACCACCACCAGCGAGGTCGCGCGCGCCCTGGCCACCAGGTCGGACCTGCAGGACGGCAGGCCCGCCGTCACCGTGGTGACGAACGCGATGAACATCGCCAGCGAGCTGGCGGTGCGCCGGCACGTCAAGATCGTGGTGACCGGCGGCGTCACCCGCGGCCAGTCGTACGAGCTGATCGGCCCGCTCGCCACGCTGGTGCTCGCCGAGCTGAGCCTGGACTGGGCGATCCTCGGCGCCGACGCGCTGGACCCGGTCGCCGGGGCGTCCGCGCACCACGAGGGCGAGGCCAGCATCAACCAGCTGATGGCCGCGCGGGCCGAGCGGGTGATGATCGTCGCCGACGGCTCCAAGCTGGGCCAGCGCGCGTTCGCCCGCGTGTGCGCAACCGACCAGATCGACGTCGTCGTCACCGACTCCGGCGTCGCCCCCGCCGTGCTCGCCGCCTTCGCCGAACGCGGCATCCGCGTCATCACCGCCTGAGCCGGCCCGGGCGAGCGTGCGGCGAGCCGTGGCACGCCCGTCCGTTCGGCAATTATGATCTATGATGATCTTAGAAGGTCGATATCAATCAGAAGCATGCAAAAGTCGTGCGCGATGCGCGGGAGTGCCTGATGAGCTACCTGGCCGACGAGATCGGCAGCCAGCCGGGGTGCTGGTCCACGGCCATCGACGCCGCCGCGGCCGCGGCGGCCGCGCTGCCGGCCCGCGGCGCGCGGGTGGCGGCGATCGGCTGCGGCTCCTCGCTCAACGTCGCCCGCTGCTACGCCGCGCTGCGCGAGGCCGCGGGTCATGGCGAGACCGACGCCTTCCCCGCCTCGGAGGTGCCGGCCGCCCGCCGGTACGACCACATGGTGTTCATCTCCCGCACCGGCACCACCACCGAGGTGCTTGACGCGCTGCAGCGGGTGCCGCCGCAGGCCCGGACCGCGGCGGTGGTCGCCGACCGGGCCTCGCCGCTGGCCGCCCGCGTGGGCGCCGCCGTCGTGCTCGACTTCGCCGCCGAGCGCTCCGTGGTCTCCAGCCGGTTCGTCACCAGCTCGATCGTGCTGCTGCGCGCGCACCTCGGCGAGGACGTGCGCGGCCTGCCCGCAGCGGCCGCGCGCGAGCTTGCCCGGCCGCTGCCGCCGGGGCTCGCTCGCCGCGGCCAGTTCACCTTCCTCGGCCGCGGCTGGGCGGCCGCGGTGGCGGATGAGGCGGCGCTGAAGCTGCGCGAGGCCGCGCACGCCTGGGCCGAGTCGTATCCGGCCATGGAGTACCGGCACGGGCCGATCAGCGTCAGCGACCCGGGCACCGTGGTGTGGGCGCTCGGCGAGGTGCCGCCCGGCCTGGTGGCCGACGCGCGCAGTACCGGGGCCACGGTCATCGCGCCGGCCACCGACCCGCTCGCCGCGCTGACCGGCGCGCAGCGGCTGGCCGTCGGCCTCGCCGAACGCAAGGGCATCGACCCGGACCGGCCGCGCGCGCTGGCCCGGTCTGTCATCCTGGCCTGATGCAGGGGATGGCGGGCTCCTGGCTGCTGGCCGGCAGCCGGGTGGTGACGCCGGACGGCGTGCTCAGCCCCGGCTGGATCGCGGTCGCCGGCACCCGCATCGACGCGGTGGGGCCCGGCGACGGCCGGGACCGGCAGGTGCCCGGGGTCCGGGTCGCCGACCTGGGCGGCCAGTGGGTGCTGCCCGGCTTCGTCGACATGCACGTGCACGGCGGCGGCGGCGCCTCGTTCACCGAGGGCACCGGCGACGACGCGCGCACGGCCGCGGAGTTCCACCGCCGGCACGGCAGCACGACGATCGTGGCCAGCCTGGTCACCGCGCCGCTGGCCGAGCTGGAGGCGCGGGCCGCCATGCTGGCGGGCCTGGCCGATGCCGGCATCGTCGCGGGCGTCCACCTGGAGGGGCCGTTCCTGGCGGCGGCCAGGCGCGGCGCCCACGATCCCGCGCACCTGCTCGCCCCCGACGTCGCGGTCTTCGACCGGCTGCGCGCCGCGGCCGGCGGCCACCTGCTCGTGCTCACGCTCGCGCCCGAGCTCCCCGGCGCGGCCGGGGTGATCGCCGCGGCGGCGCGGGCGGGCGTGACGGTCGCCGTCGGGCACACCGATGCCACCGCCGAGGTGACCGCGGCCGCCATCGCGGCCGGCGCCACGCACGCGACCCACCTGTTCAACGCCATGCGCCCGCTGCATCACCGCGAGCCGGGCGCCGCCGGCGCCCTGCTGGATGCCGGCACGGTCAGCTGCGAGGTCATCGCCGACGGCGTGCACCTGCATGACGTCACGATCCGGCTGGCGGCGCGGGCCGCCGGGCGGGACCGGCTGGTCCTGGTGACCGACGCGATGGCGGCCGCCGGCCTGCCCGACGGCAGCTACCGGCTCGGCTCCAGGCCGGTGACCGTGGCCGGGGGAGTCGCCCGCCTCGCCGCGCCCGCCGGGAGCCCGCCCCCCGCCGGCGCCGCGCCGGCCGGCCCCATCGCCGGCTCGACCGCCACCATGGCCGACGTGGTCCGGCACGCGGTGGCCGCAGGCCTGCCGGTGGCCGACGTGGCCGCCGCGGCCAGCACGAACCCGGCTCGCGTGCTCGGCCTCGGCGGCCGCACCGGGGCCATCCGTCCCGGCCTGGCGGCTGACCTGGTGGCCTGCGACGAGGAGTTCCGGCCGCGCGCGGTGATGGCGGACGGCCGGTGGCTGACCCGTCCGCGCCAGTTACTCCGGCACGGCCCGGCGCGCTGCGGCAGGCTCAGCCCGGCTTGCGCACCGAGCCGACCAGCGGCCCGCCGGACGCCCGGACCTCGCAGACGACCGTGCGCAAGCCGGCCCGCCAGGCAGCGGAGTCCGGGTAGACATATTCCTGGGCGAGCCCGACGCTGGCAAGCTGCGGGTTCAGGTAGCCGCCGATCCTGCTCGCGCAGCCGGCGCCCGCCTGCTGCCGCACGGCCGCCTCGCCGGGCCAGGACGAGCCCGGCAGCGAGAACACGCCGAAGACCTCGGCATCGTGCGGCGCGGCACAGGACGTGACCGTGACGGACAGGCCGTTCGGTGCTGAATCGATGCAGTCGCCCGGCCGCAGCCGGAACACGGCCGGCGGCCGGTACGCCACGATCGTCTTGGGCCGGAAGCCGTGGGTGAGCACGGCGAGCACGCCGATGGCGGCCCCGACCAGCGCGATGACGCCGGCGATGATGCCGGCGATCGCCAGCGGGCTCAGGTCACTGCGCCGCCATGCCTCGCCGTCGTCCGGGTAACCCGGGTCGTTCCCGGCCTGCGGTTCCGCCGCGGTTCGGGCCTGTCCGGCGGCCTGCGGCCCGCCCGGGCCCGCCGCGTCCTGCGGTGCCGCGCCCGGGCCCGCCGGCTCGGCGGCAGACCCGTCGTTCAGCCCGGTGACCGCGGTCATCCGCCCTCCGTCGTGCGCAGCAGTGCTCCCGCCTCAATACTTCCCCCGCCTGAAGGGACGACACATGCCCGCAAAAGGTGCCATCGCCGACAGCGGTCGCGGCGGAGACCCGGCATACCCTGGGAACGTGCGGCTGACGGCTTTCTGGGACCGGATGACGGCGCAGTTCGGCGAGGCCTACGCGCGCAGCGTGGCCAAGGACTACGTGTTCGCCAGCCTCGGCGAGCGCACGGCGGAGCGCGCGCTGGCCGACGGGGAGGACGCCAAGGTGGTCTGGCGCGCGGTCTGCGAGACGTTCGACGTGCCGGAAAGCCTGCGCTGAGCGCCGGCCGGCCGAGCGCCGGTCAGCGGCGGCCGAGGCTGCGCGGCGTGTTCACCTTGTCCGCGGCGATCTTCAGGATCAGCCGGCCCTGCGGCCCGACCGGGTTCGCGTAGTCCCGGCCCGTGTACTTGCGTGACAGCTCGTCGGCATGCCTGCGCGCCTGGTCGCCGGGAATCATATCCACCACGCGCCCCCGCACCTCGGCCCAGTCCCACGGGTCGTCGGAGTGGATCAGCACGGTGACCCGCGGGTCGCGGCGGACGTTCCTGGCCTTCTGCCGCTGCGGCTCGGTGTTGATGAGGATGTGCTCGCCGTCGGTGTCCACCCACGCCAGCAGCGCCTGCGGCTGTCCGTCCGGCATCAGCGTCACCACGGTCGCCAGGTTCTTGTCCTTGGCGAGCCGCACCGCGTCCTCGTCCAGCGGCATCGGGCCTCCTCTCTGCGGGCTATGACGATCTCTCTGCGGGCTATGACGATGCTAGCCGCCGCCGATGCCGCGCCGCGCCGCATCCCCCCCGCCTTTCCGCGACCAAAACGAGCCGTGCTGCCTGCCCTCGCCTCGCCGGCGCGCCGCCGCCCACGGGTGGTCGTCCTCGGCCGGCTCGCCGTCCTCGGCGCGCATGTCCGCCACCAGCGCCGCGCTCGGCCGGCTGCGCGCGGTCTCGGGCATCGCGTTCGCCCGCCCGGGCACGCTGCTTGCACGGGTCTGCGATCCGCCGCCCGGCCTACGAGGCGGCCCGGGGCGGCCGGGGCGGGCCAGAGCCGCCGGCGCCGGCGGCCAGCATCCTGACGAGGTTTCGCCGGCGTGTCGCACGCCGTCGAATACACGTTCGCCCTATAGTGGACGGGTGACAGTGGTCCACGCCACGCCGGCAGTGAAACCGGTCCGGCAGGAATGGCAGGAATGTCAGTGGCGGCGCGTAGCGTGGCTGCCGATGGCCGCCGGGACACCGGCGGGACCACGCAAACTCCGATGACCTGGGCCGGCGCGGGAGGTGCCCGCAGGCCCTTAACCCGGCAGGGAGTCCCCATGGCAGCAAACGGCAGGCCGAGCCCGGAGCGGGCGGGCGACAGGGAGAAGGCCCTGGAGGCCGCTCTCCTCCAGATCGAGCGGCAGTTCGGCAAGGGCTCGGTCATGCGCCTCGGCGAGGAGGCGCGGGTCCCGGTCGAGGTGATCCCGACCGGTTCGATCGCGCTGGACGTGGCGCTCGGCCTCGGCGGCCTGCCCCGCGGCCGCATCGTCGAGATATACGGCCCCGAGAGCAGCGGGAAGACCACCGTGGCGCTGCACGCGGTGGCGAACGCGCAGAAGGCGGGCGGCATCGCCGCGTTCATCGACGCCGAGCACGCGCTCGACCCGGAGTACGCCAGGAACCTCGGGGTTGACACCGACGCGCTGCTCGTCTCCCAGCCGGACACGGGCGAGCAGGCGCTGGAGATCGCCGACACGCTGATCCGGTCCGGGGCCATCGACATCGTCGTCATCGACTCGGTGGCCGCCTTGGTGCCGAAGGCGGAGATCGAGGGCGAGATGGGAGACAGCCATGTCGGGCTCCAGGCACGCCTCATGTCCCAGGCGCTGCGCAAGATCACCGGCGCCCTGAGCCAGACGAAAACAACCGCGATATTCATCAACCAGCTCAGGGAGAAGGTAGGCGTGCTGTTCGGCTCGCCCGAGACCACCTCGGGCGGGAAGGCCCTCAAGTTCTATGCCTCCGTCCGCCTCGACATACGGCGAATCGAGACGCTGAAAGACGGCACCGATGCAGTGGGTAATAGAACAAAGGTTAAGGTGGTAAAGAATAAGTGCGCGCCGCCATTCCGCAGCGCGGAGATGGATATCCTGTACGGCGTCGGGATCAGCCGGGAGGGCGGCCTCATCGACCTCGGCGTGGAGCAGGGGATCGTGCGCAAGTCCGGTGCCTGGTACACCTACGAGGGCGACCAGCTCGGCCAGGGCAAGGAGAACGCCCGCGCCTTCCTGCGCGACAACCCGGACCTGGCCGACGAGATCGAGAAGCGGATCAAGGAGAAGCTCGGCGTGGGCCCGCGGCTCGACGCGGATGCCGCCGTGCCGGCAGGCCAGGGCGCGCCGGCGGCCACGGCGCCCCGGGCCTCCGGGCCGCGGGCCGCGGGGCAGGGGGCCGCTTCGCCCAGGGCCGCCGCCGCGTCACGGGCCGCCGCGGCGGCGGCCGCCGCCCCGGCGTCAGGTCTCCCCGGGATCGGCAGCCTGGCGTAACCGGTGCCGCGACGCAGCCGGGCCTCCGGGCCACGGGCGGCCCCGGGGGCCGCCACGGATCCCGAGGCACTGGCCAGGCAGATCTCCCTCAAGCTGCTCACGACCGCGCCGCGGACCCGCGCGCAGCTGGCCCAGGCGCTGCAGCGCCGCGGCGTGCCGGCGCACGCCGCCGAGGCCGTGCTGGCGCGCTTCACCGACGCCGGGCTCATCGACGACGCGGCGTTCGCCCGGGCCTGGGTGGAGTCCCGCCACCACAGCCGCGGCCTGTCCCGGCGGTCGCTGTCCGCCGAGTTGCGGCAGCGGGGCGTCGGCAGCGACGACATCAGCGAGGCGGTCCAGGCCCTCGGCCCCGAGCAGGAGGCCGCCACCGCCAGGCGCCTGGTCGGCCAGGCGATGGCGCGCACCCGCGGTCAGCCCCCCGAGGCGCGCGCCCGCCGGGCGGCGGGCGCGCTCGCCAGGAAGGGCTACCCGCCCGGCCTGGCCTTCAGGCTGATCAGGGAAGCCCTGGACGACGAGCGCGCGGTCGCCGCGATCGGCTTCGACCCGGACGCAGACCCGGACGCGGACCCGGACGCGGACATGGATGCCGGGCTCGGCGGCGGTCTGGACGACGACACCGGGACCGGCACCGGCTTACTCCCGGGCGGTGCGGCGGCGGCACCCGGGCATCCCGGCACCCTTCGCCGCGAGGCCGAGGCGGCCAGCCCTGCCGCCCTGCCGGGCGGCGCGGCGCGCACGGAGTACCACGACCTCACGCGGACAGCCGTCAGGCCGCCGGGAGCCCGGCGGACCGGCGCCGCGGGCACGTTCCGCCCCTTTCGTCCGTAACCGCGCCGTTCGCGGTGGTCAGCGGTGCTTTGCTTGATAAAAGGGTTATCAAGCCTTAACCTCTCGGCAGCGAGATGTTTGTCCCGCGCCGCGTGCAGTATCAGCAAAGGAGAACGAGCCGGGCACAGCAGGTAACCAGGGCCACGAGGATCGCGGGAGGCCGGAGATGCCGGCCCCGGCTACCGAACGTACCGGGCGCGCGCAGCGTGTGACCGCTCGCTCCAGGGTATGAACCTGGTACGGCGCCACGGCACAGTCACACCCATGGTGCCCCGGAAGCCCGAAGGCTATGAACGGAAAGGGGTGGCCGTGAGCAGCGGATTGTCGCTCGCGTTCATGGTGATCGGGCTGCTCGCGGTGGCGTTCGCGCTCGTGGTCGTGCTGCGGCGGACATCGGCTGCCGCCCCGGCCGCCCGGGAGGCGCTGCCCCGGGCCCAGGCCCGCGGCGAGATCGAGAAGGTCGCCAGGGAAGCCGAACACATCCGCGCCCGCGCCGAGACCGAGGCCGCCGGCATCCTGGAACGGGCACGGGACGAGGCCGAGCAGGCCGCCCGTGGCCGCAGGGAGGTCGAGGAGGAGATCCGGGCGGTCAAGGAGGAGCTGCGTGAGCTGCGCGGCGACCTGGAACGCCGCGAGCTGCGGCTGGCCACCCGCGAGCAGCGCCTGGACGAGGAGCTCGAGCGCATCGAGCACCGCACCCAGCTGCTGGAGCAGCGAAGGCAGGATCTCGACCGCCGCGCCGCACAGCTGGAGCAGCGCGCCGCCGAGCGCGCCAGGGACCTGGAGCGCATCGCCGGCCTCACCGCGGAGCAGGCCAAGGCCGAGCTGGTCGGCACCATCGAGAACCAGGCCAAGCGGGAGGCGGCGCTGATCGTCAGGGAGATCGAGCACGAGGCACGGACCGAGGGGGAGCAGCGCGCCCGCAAGATCGTCTCGCTCGCCATCCAGCGGGTGGCCGCCGAGCAGACCAGCGAGTCGGTGGTCTCGGTGCTGCACCTGCCGAGCGACGACATGAAGGGCCGCATCATCGGCAGGGAAGGCAGGAACATCCGGGCCTTCGAGTCGGTGACCGGCGTCAACCTCATCATCGACGACACGCCGGAGGCGGTGCTGCTGTCCTGCTTCGACCCGGTGCGGCGCGA
>Ga0209061_1003957_pt1 | contig 15047 bp, 11 predicted proteins | sample Coa_R1_10_FD_187157 | JGI IMG/M metagenome (GOLD analysis project Ga0209061, IMG submission 187157) | Surface soil microbial communities from Centralia Pennsylvania, which are recovering from an underground coalmine fire - Coalmine... | ecosystem: Environmental > Terrestrial > Soil >...
CAGATCGAAATACAGGGTGCGTTCCGTCTCCGTATCGATAGAGACCATTTTTCCTACGTCGGAGGGATTGACTGCCTTGTGGATATAATGCAGATTCGTTGTTTTGCCGCCGAGACCAATGCCGTAATACACGATTTTACACTGGATCTCACGCTTGAACCGATTAATGAAGGACATCGTTCTTGTTCTCCTACCCGCTTATCCGTGTGCGAAAGGCACGGATAGACGGACACGCCGTCCATTTCTTCTCGAAAAAAAGCAGTGACGCCCCGTCAGCAGCCGGAATCGTCACCTATGGTCGCTCTTGGTACGCAATAGTATAGCATAGCCGATTGTTTTGAGCAACAGTGGTACATGCTTGATGCTGGTTGCTCTACAGGGCCTTCTCGGCCATTGACGAACGCCCAGGAAACAGCTAAACTAGCAGCATCGTACAAGAGAAAACAGGCGAGACATACAGAGATGAGGTAGTTATAGAATGACGATAGATGCCCCCGTGGGTACGGATTTCGAGGTGGTAATAGGTCTTGAAGTTCACTCCCAATTGCTCACGCGCAGCAAAATGTTCTGCTCGTGCAGCACCGATTACGCGAATGCGGCCCCCAATACGCACGTGTGCCCGGTTTGCATGGGAATGCCGGGCGTTCTGCCGGTGATTAACAAGCAGGCGGTAGCATACACGATTATGACTGCCCTGGCGCTGAATTGCTCGATCCCGGAATACTCGAAGTTCGACCGCAAGAATTACCCCTATCCTGATCTGATGAAAGGCTACCAGATCTCGCAGTACGACGTTCCCCTCAGCAGGCATGGCTACCTGACGATTGAACACGATGGCCAGGAGAAGAAGATTGGTATTACGCGCGTGCATCTTGAAGAGGATACTGCTCGCCTGCTGCACCACGATGGCTATAGCCTGGTGGATGTCAACCGCGCCGGGACGCCGCTCATGGAAATTGTCAGTGAGCCGGATATGCGCAGCCCCGAGGAGGCGCGGCTGTATATGCAAAAGCTGCGCGAGATCCTGGTCTATCTGGGTGTTTCTTCCGGGCGCATGGAAGAGGGCAGCTTGCGCTGTGATGCCAATATCTCGGTGCGCCCACGTGGCCAGCAAACTCTGGGAGTAAAGACAGAGATCAAAAATATGAATAGCTTCCGGTCGGTGGAGCGTGCTCTGGCCTACGAAGCGCAGCGCCAGATCGCCTTGTTACAGGCCGGTCAGCAGATTCATCAAGAGACACGCGGCTGGGTTGAGACGCGGGGTGTGACCGTTTCGCAGCGCAGCAAAGAAGAGGCGAATGATTATCGCTACTTTCCCGAGCCGGATCTGCCACCGCTGGTGATCAGCCGCGCCTGGGTTGAGGATCTGCGCGCGCATCTGCCAGAATTGCCCGATGCGCGCCGCCGGCGCTATGCCAGCGAATATGGCCTTTCAAAGCAAGATGCTAACACGCTAACCGAGGATAAGGCACTGGGCGATTACTTTGAGCGCGTGGTGGCTGTTTCGCAGGTCGCGGATCGCAGGTCGCGTGCGAAAGCAGCCGGCATTCTGGTGCTCAACGATGTTGTGCGTTTACTCAGAGCCAGCAATATCGACGTACAGGATTGCCCGCTCTCTCCGGCTGCAGCCGCCAACCTGCTTGATTTGCTCGACCGAGACCGCATTACCGGCAAACAGGCAAAAGAAGTGGTAGAAGAGGCTTTTGCCTCTGGTAAGATGCCGGAAGAGATTGTCAAAGAGAAAGGCTTCGCACCGCCAATCGGCGACACGGCGGCGCTGGAGGCAATTATTGACGGGGTGATTGCCAGTAACGCCAAGATCGTTGCCGACTATCAGAGCGGCAAGGTCAATGCTGTCCAGGCCCTGATCGGCCAGGTTATGAAGCAGACTCGCGGCCAGGCAAGAGCAGATGTCGTGCGCGCGATGCTGCTGGCGAAGCTGGACGCTGGCAAGGTTTCTTCCTGACATTTCCAGGTTGGAAATGCCGTTTCTATGCAGAAAGGAAGGCGTGCAATGATGCATGCGGAAGGTCGTTCCCTGAATCCTTACCACATGGCGGTTCAACAGTTCGAGGCGGCTGCCGAGAAGTTGCATCTCTCCGAAGATATGCGGGAGATCCTGCGCAAGCCTAAGCGCGAGCTGGGGGTAAATTTTCCGGTTCGACTTGATAACGGGCGCATCAAGACCTTTACAGGGTATCGCGTCCAGCATAACGTAAACCGTGGCCCGGCCAAAGGTGGTATTCGTTATGGCCCGGATGTCACGCTGGACGAGGTTAAAGCGCTGGCAATGTGGATGACCTGGAAGTGCGCGGTGGTTGGTATCCCCTATGGCGGAGCGAAGGGCGGCGTGATTTGCGATCCCAAGAGTATGAGTCCGAGCGAACTGGAACGCCTGACACGTCGCTTTACCACAGAGATCTCGATTATTATTGGCCCACACAGCGATATTCCCGCGCCCGATGTCAACACCAATTCCCAGGTGATGGCCTGGATTATGGATACATACTCGATGCACGGTGGCTATTCGATCCCTGCCGTTGTCACCGGCAAGCCGCTCTCCATCGGCGGCAGCGAGGGGCGCAATGATGCGACCGCGACCGGAGTGCTCTTTGTCACCCGCCGCGCCGCTCAGCGCATCGGCATGTCCCTGAAAGGCGCGCGCGTGAGTATTCAGGGATATGGCAATGCTGGCGCGATTGCCGCCCGCCTTTTTTATAATGAGGGCTGTAAGATCGTCGCGGTGAGCGATACCCAGGGAGGCATCTACAATAGCTCTGGCCTGGACCCGGCTGTCATCCTGCGCCACAAACAGGAACGCGGTAGTGTAACGCAGTTTCCCCAGGCTGAAAAAATCGGGGTCCAGGATGTCCTGGAAGTTCCCTGCGATATTCTGGTTCCTGCCGCAACCGAAGGCGTAATTACCGCGGCGAACGCCGACCGTATTCAGGCTCGTATCATTTCTGAGGCGGCCAATGGGCCGACCACTCCCGGTGCGGACAAGATCCTTTTCGAGAAAGGTATCGTGCTTGTGCCCGATATCCTGGCCAATGCCGGCGGAGTGACCGTCAGTTACTTCGAGTGGGTGCAGGATCTGCAAAGTTTCTTCTGGGGCGTCGAGGAGATTACGCAGCGGCTAGAAATGATTATGAATCGGGCCTTTGACGCAGTGGTTGAGAAAGCTGATCAGTATTCCTGCGATCTGCGCCTGGCCGCGAATATGCTGGCTATCTCGCGGGTCGCCGAAGCCACGCAGGCACGCGGAATTTACCCGTAACCCTGTCCCTGTTCATATCCAAACCCATTCCGAAGAGGGAAGGTTCCCTGGATGGAGCAACGCCTCCTGCGAACTCCGCGGGGTTCGCAGGAGGCGTTGCTCCATCCAGCGTACAGGAAGCGCGAGAACGATCTTTTCCAGTTAGAAGCCGCGCCGCGACTCCCGTCTGGGCTTCTTAGCTGGCTGCCTCGTTTGCCGCCCAGGTTTGGCCTTCTTGCGCCCGCGCCGCCCCCAGTCTTCGTCCTCTTCCTCCTCTTCCTCCTCGTAAAAATCCTCTTCGTCCGCCTCTGGCTCCTCCTCTGGATAGGTTTCCTCGATGATCTCCTCTTCCTCCTCCGGTTCTATCTCCTCCATATCTTCGGTGAAATCGATATCGGGTAGTTCGGCATTCTCCGCCTGATCCTCCGGCTCAAATTCTTCCTCTTCCTCTTCTACCTCCGGTTCGATGACAGGGCTCGCATGCGTTTCTCTATAACCGTCAGTATTATTGCGTCCAACTTTACGGGCCGGAGCAGCCTCCGGCACTTCTGTTTCTTCTGCATCAGCCTCCCCAGGTTTGGGGCCGCCAATGACCCGTCGGCCGGCGGCAATATCCAGCCAGAACTGAGAGTAGTAATGTGGTCGTTCCGCGTCTTTCTCGCTGTCTTTCCTTGTCATAACTCCACCTTTTTCCATAGGACCATGCTCAGGCCCTGTACATCGCTACTATATCAGTCGTTGCAGTCTTGCCACAAGAAAGGCGTCTCTGCAAGCAATTACAAACAGGAGTGATACGTTGGTCGTATCATAGAAAGAAAGCAAATCCCTGTCAAGGCATGATAATAATCGTGTAAGCTGGCTTTCTGGGCCGATCTACGCTCTGTCAACTCCCTATGTGCATGAATTTTTACGTCGCGGTATTGGCATGTGTAGCAAACACTCTTATAATACACTCAAGACTTCCTTACTAACTGGTTGGAGGAAATCATTGACGAGAGTTCTGGATACTATTAATGGCCCTGAGCAACTGCGCTCCCTGACATACCCACAAATGAGGCAACTGGCCGAAGAGGTTCGGCATGAGATTATCGAAAAGGTCGCGGCTCATGGCGGGCATCTGGCTCCTAATCTTGGCGTTGTTGAGCTGACTATAGCGCTTCACTATGTTTTTGATACCCCTCACGACCTGCTGGTCTGGGATATTGGGCATCAAGCCTACGTCCATAAACTGCTAACCGGGAGACGCGAGCAATTTCATACGATTCGTCAGTTTGGCGGCCTTTCAGGCTATCTCAGGCGTGATGAGAGTCCTTATGACACCTTTGGCGCCAGCCACGCCAGCACCTCGATTTCTGCTGCACTGGGTATGGCGGTCGCGCGCGATTTACGGGGTGAGGATTTTAAGGTAGTAGCCATCATCGGGGATGGTGCTCTGACCGGTGGCATGGCCCTGGAGGCGATTAATAACGCCGGAAGCCTGAAGAAGAATCTGATAATCGTCCTGAATGATAACGACAAGTCGATTTCAGATAACGTTGGCGCCCTTCATCATTATCTGGGCAAGATTCGTCATATGGAAACCCTGCCCAGCTACCGTCGCCTGCGCGAGATGGCCAAAGAGTCGATTGAGCGCCTGCCGGTCGTTGGCGATAAGGCTCGCTCGGCCGCCGGGCGTGCCGAAATGAGCTTCAAAAACTTCGTGATGCACAGCAAAAGCGGCCAGATTTTTGAGGAACTGGGTATTAAGTTCTTTGGTCCTTTCGATGGGCACAATCTTCCTTTGATGGTTGATGTGTTTGAGAATATCAAGCGGATCGAAGGGCCGGTGATTGTGCAGATGGTGACGAAGAAAGGCAAAGGCTGGGAGGTTGCTGAGAAAGATGCCACCAAGTGGCACGGCCCTGGCGCTTTTGATTACGCCACTGGCACAATTAAGAAAAACGCCGATGATCCACCGACCTACACCGAAGTCTTTGCCAACGCGCTAATCCAGATCGCCGAAGAGGATCCTTCGGTCGTGGGAATTACCGCCGCTATGGCCGAGGGTACCGGCTTGTACAAGATGCATCAGCGTTTTCCTGAGCGCTATTTCGACGTAGGCATCGCCGAGCAGCACGGCGTCACCTTTGCCGCCGGCATGGCGACCATGGGCCTGAAGCCTGTGGCGGCGATTTACTCAACTTTCCTTCAGCGTGCCTTCGACCAGGTCTTTCACGATGTATGCATACAAAATCTGCATGTGGTCTTTGCCATGGATCGCGCCGGGGTGGTTGGTGAGGACGGTCCCACGCAGCACGGTCTCTTCGATATTGCGTATCTACGGATTTTACCCAACATGAAGCTCATGGCTCCCAAAGATGAGAATGAGCTGCGCCATATGCTCTATACCGCTATCTATATGGATGGGCCGGTTGCCCTGCGCTATCCGCGCGGCAAGGCGGTGGGCGTACAACTGGATAGCGAGATGCACAAGCTGGAAATTGGCAAGGCCGAGCTCCTCAGTCCTGCTACCCTGGAGCAGGCCGAACAGTATGATTGCGTGATCCTTGCCTATGGCTCGCCCGTTGGCCAGGCCGAAGAGGCGGCGCACGAATTGGCCGAGGAGGGCATTCGTGCTGCGGTGGTCAACGCGCGCTGGGCCAAGCCACTGGATGAGGAGTTGATTCTGCGCCTGGCGCAAGGCACACGCCGCATAGTCACTGTAGAAGACCATATGATCGCCGGCGGCTTCGGCAGCGCGGTGCTGGAACTGCTGGAATCGCGCGGCCTCAATCAGATCAATGTGCGCCTGATTGGCTTCCCGGACCGTCCGATTGAGCACGGCTCACCCTCGATCCTCAAAGAACTCTATGGCCTGACCTCCTCGCACATTAAAGATGTTGTGCGCGATCTGGTGCATAGCCCGGCTTATAAGCTGGCTCATTGAACAATCTGGCCGTCGCGCATATGAATAACACGGTTAGCAAGCTGGCCCACCTCAGGTGCATGCGTAACGACCACCAGCGTCTGGCCTATTGTGCGATTAAAGTGACAGAGCAGATCCATGACCTCTGCTGCCGCCTCGCTATCGAGGTTGCCAGTAGGCTCGTCGGCCCAGACGATTGCCGGGTCGTTGACCAGTGAACGCGCAATAGCGACGCGCTGGCGCTGCCCTCCAGAGAGTTCCGCCGGCCTGTGCCTCGCCCGGTCTGCCAGACCAACCTGCTCCAATAACTCCAGCGCACGCTTGCGGGCCTTCCGGGGCGGCACGCTGGAAACGAGCATGGGCAGCTCAACGTTCTCTACCGCGCTCAGCATGGGCAGGAGATTAAAATCCTGAAAAACAAAGCCCATATAGCGGGCGCGGTAGTTCGTGCGTTCATTATCGGTCAGGTCGCGCAGATTATCGCCCTGAATAAAGATCTCTCCGTCGTCAATGGTATCCAGACCGGCCAGGCAGTTGAGCAGGGTTGTTTTGCCGCATCCGCTTGGCCCCATAATTGCCACCATCTCGCCCTCCTCCACTGCCATATCGATCTCATGGAGCGCCTCAACGCGCAACTGGCCGCTACGATAAATTTTCTTCACGTGCCGTGCCTGGATGATGGGTTGTGTTTCTCGCATAATGACCTTTCCGAAGGCTGCATAGCGTTTGTATGAGATAGTATGCATCTTGCATGGGCATATTGTAACACTATGGTTCAGTCTTTGCCATAAGGAATTCCAGGTAGGCAGGGCGAAAGAAAAGCTATTGCCTTACCCCTGGGTCAGGAAAAGCGCCTCAGCCCGGTTGCGCGCATTGAGTTTCTCAAAAATATGCTGAATGTGTTTGTGAACTGTTGATTCGGCAATGGATAGCTCGCGGGCGATCTCGCGGTTACGTTGCCCCCGACGGATGAGGTTGAGTACTTCGCGTTCGCGTTCAGTTAAGGGAAGGTGGTGTTTGCCTCTCTTCTTTTTGGCGTGCGCTGCTTGGGAATCTGTCTCGCTGCCAGGAGTGGGCTGTGGTCGTGCAGCCTGACGAGTGCGTGCCGGCTTAAGCGTACGCAGAAAGGCCACGAGCCGCGCGGCCAGGGGAGCTGTTATATAGAGATCATCTTGCGCGGCCCGGCGGATGGCTGTGAGCAAACCTTGCTCGTCTATCTCTTTCGTAATATAGCCAATTGCCCCGCTTTGGAGCGCTTTCAGCATTTGCTCTTCCTCGCCGGATGCCGAAAGGATCACGACTCGTGAGCAAGGAGAAACGATCAGGATACGCTTCGTTGCCTGAAAGCTGTCGCAGGCCGACATAACCAGATTCATCAGTACCACATCGGGCTGCGCCTCAGTTGCGAACTGCACCGCTTCCTGCCCATCTCTGGCTTCCGCTACTACTTCCAGATCTGGCTCCCTTTCAATAAGTTCACGCACTGCTCGCCGGAAGAACAGATGATCATCTGCAATCATAATTTTTATTCCCATTGTTCATTCCTCTTCTTATATATGCAGCAAACAAACGAAATATTTGCACCCTTCACTTTCTACTGTACTCCCTTTTTCAAGAAGCGGGCACTATTTCTCATGAGGTTTTTGCTGAAGGGGAAGCAGACGAATCTTGCGCAGGAGACGCGGATAAACAGGAGCGTGAGGCAGCGGGGAGGGTGACGGCAGGTGGCTGGGTTCGATCATAGGCAGGCTCCAACGCGGCGTTGTGAGCAGATCGCAGGCAATCAATCGAATCTTGTAATATCGTATCCTCCGCCGCATCGCCTCTCTACTTTTCCCATCTGCCCGTTTTTTGCTTCTACCGATTATACGCGATTTTGGGAATGGGTATGAAGCGGAGTTTTTCAATTGCTCCCGGTTTCTGGTGGAAGGCGAGACGTTCCTCAAGTTGATGAATAGATGTTTAGTAGTTGCGCTGGTGTGAGGCCCTTTTCCCCGCTACGCTTTGAGCGGTGAACGGTCCTGGGGTAAGAGACGGAGGCTGGCGGTATCATCCCCCAGATACACCTGCCTCCATCTCCCCTCCAGGGAAATGAGATTAGTCTTTTTGCGTAAAGGAATACATGTATGTTGCGAACAGAATCGACCACAGACAAATCCAAAAAGATGCGTAAGCTTATCCCCCTGCTGAGCGGGGTGCTCGTCGTGGCTGTCCTGGCAGGTGCCCTGGCGTTTTCTATCGCGTTCAAAGATGGAGCACACGCGGCCACTCCTGCCTATACCCAGGCTCAGATCATTTCGATCATTAAGAGCGTTTTTGGGAATAATAACCTCGGCAATCAGGCTGTAAGTGTAGCGAGATGTGAGTCTAGCCTGAATCCGAATGCTGTCAATCCGTCCTCTGATGCAGAGGGCCTGTTCCAGATCATTCCCAGTACATGGCGCGCGTATGGGAGCGGGAATATTTTCAACCCGACCGACAATAGCAAGGCCGCGCTTAAGATCTACAGAGAGCAGGGCCATAATAGCTGGTCTCCGTGGGTGTGCAAACCGACGACCGGTGGTGGATGCCCGCCTGAGCTTGCAGAGGGAAGCAGTGGTTCATGGGTAGTCACTTTGCAAAGCAAGCTGGATACTCTCTATTCTAAGAAAGCCTTCCCCGATTCGCCGTATCATTTTACTTATCCTCTGGCGAAGGATGGGCAATTTGGACCTCAGACTCAGGCAGCGGTGAAGGATTTCCAGAAGAAGAAAGGGCTTTCGGTTGATGGCATCGTGGGCCCGCAAACCTGGCACGCTCTCGGTTACTGCTAAGAACGAGCCAGGGTTTGTTATGAACTTAGCACGAAGCCACATTTGGTCTTAGACAATTTGGCGACTTCCAGGCTCATGGAATGTGCCTGGGCCTTCTGGGTGGGCGCCTCACCAGTGTAGCCCGCGCATCGACGTGAGCCAGTTCCACTGTGGTTTCCGTGACTTTCTGGACCGTTTCGGCTAGCCTACCCACTTGCGCCCGATTCAGGTCATCAGCTGGGCTCATATACAGGACCAGCTGATGACCTGAAGTATAGTAATCCTGATCATCTCCACGCCGTGACCAATCTCAGCGACTTCCCCAGCCAGTACGCGTCCTCTATCTAACCTATAACCTGGAAGATGGCCCGCTTTCGAATACGGGAAGCATGAGTGCGGTAGAATTCTTCTTATCCGGTGGCGCACAGGGCTTTGCCGGGGGAAGAGCTTTCGTGGCGAAGATGCGATTTAGTATGCTGGCTCTGCTGCTCTGAGAGCTAGCATTTTCGGGACGGCTTTCTTTCGGCCTATCCCCCATGTGGTATACTCCAAAAAGGTGCTTTTTCTTTTTTCCGTGAGAGCGGATTCGTGTTACTAGTCCAAGGACGGGGCAGGATTATGCCGAAAGAGACAGAGACGTTTTCTTCTGAAGGGGGCGCCTCTCTTCATACCGTGATGATTGTGGAGGATGATGTGCATATAGGTGCTTTTCTGGTTGAAGCGATTACCGAAGAGACGCCGTATCACGCGCTGCTGGTGGGCAGCAGCGCTGAAGCCCTGGAGAGGCTCAAGAGCCTCAAGCCTAACTTACTGATCCTCGACTACCACCTCCCCGGCATCGATGGGCTGAGACTCTATGATAAGGTCCATGAGATACCCGAAATGCAAGAAATCCCCGCAATTATGATGAGCGCACGTTTGCCCCAACGCGAACTGCAAAAGCGCTCAATCGTTGGGATCAATAAGCCTTTTGATCTGGATGACTTCCTGCAAAAGGTGACAGAACTGTTGAAAGCTTGAGTGCAGGCAAGATACTATAATAGAAAGAAATCAGGTACATTTTTGAGAGAGGGAAGGAGTTTGTTGTAGATGGATACACTGAAACGCGAGATGCTCGCGGAGCGCGTGAGGAAAGTCAAGCCTTCAGGGATTCGCAAGTTTTTTGATATTATCAATACGATGCCGGACGTAATCTCACTGGGAGTTGGCGAGCCGGATTTTGTCACTCCTGAGCATATTCGCCAGGCCGGCATACGCTCGATAGAGCTAGGTCACACACGCTATACCTCAAATTATGGCATGCTCGAACTGCGCGAAGAGATCGCCAGCATGCTCAAACGTCGCTATGGTCTGACCTATGACCCAACCACTGAAATTCTAGTGACGGTGGGTGTCAGCGAGGGCGTGGACCTGGCGATGCGCACGCTGGTTGATCCAGGCGACGAGGTGATCTCGCCCGATCCAGGCTACGTGGCCTACGAGGCGGATATCGTTTTCGCGGGCGGGGTGCCCGTTCCCGTGCCTACCTACGCGAAGTATAATTTCGGCGTGCGTGCTGCGGAGATTGCCGCGGCCATTACCCCACGCACCAAACTCATTTTGATCGGCAATCCCAATAATCCAACCGGTGCAGTTGTGCCAAAGGTTGAACTGGAGGGGATCGCCCGGCTGGCACTTGAGCACGATCTGATTGTGGCTATCGACGAGGTCTATAGCCGCCTGGTCTACGAAGGCGAGCACGTGAGTATTGCGGCCCTGCCGGGAATGCGCGAGCGCACCGTCCTGCTTGATGGCTTCTCCAAAGCCTACGCCATGACTGGCTGGCGCGTCGGCTACGTGGCCGCACCTGCCTTGATTCTGGAAGCTATGCTCAAGGTTCATCAGTACGCCATCATGTGCGCCGGAACCGCACCGCAGGAAGCCGCGATTGAGGCCCTGCGCCACGGCGAAGAGGACGTTGAGCAGATGCATAACGACTACGCGCGCCGCCGCCGCATGTTTGTCGATGGTCTGAACCGCATTGGTCTTGCCTGCTGCGAACCGGGCGGGGCTTTCTATGCCTTCCCTTCTCTAGCCAGCACCGGCCTGGGCGACGAGGAGTTTGCCGAGAAGCTGCTTTTTGAGGAGCAGGTCGCCGTCGTGCCCGGCAGCTCGTTTGGTGCCGCTGGCCAGGGGTATGTGCGTTGCGCCTATTGCACAGCATATGATAAACTCGAAGAGGCTCTTGTGCGTATGGAGCGCTTTTTAAAGAACCATAGCTAGTATTGCGAGGCTTTTCCTATGACGCAAGGAGTGCAACAGCAAGCACAACCTGTGCTGGTTGGCACATCTCTTCCCCGCCGGGATGGCCCGGACAAAGTAACCGGGCGCGCGCGTTACGCGGGGGACCAGGCGGTGCCGGGCATGCTCTACGCGCGGCTGGTGGTGAGTCCATATGCCCACGCGCGCATCGTGAATATCGACCTATCGGCTGCTCTGGCCGTGCCTGGAGTGGTCGCCGCTTTTACCGCTGAAACGCTGGGAATGAGTGTAGTCGATCCGTTTTCTCGTTCGCAAACTCCGCTGGCCCGCTACGAAACCTTATGGCATGGGCAGCCCGTGGCCATTGTGGTAGGCCAGACGGAGGCCATCGCCGAGGACGGAGCCAGCGCGGTCGAGGTTGATTACGAGCCACTACCGGCCGTAATTGATCCTGAAGCCGCCATGCGTCCAGAATCGCCCCTGGCCCGCACGCATCTAGAAGCACCAGCGGCAGGAGAGCACGCTGGTTCCGATTTTTTCCGGGGAGGCCCACCGGTTGAAGATGAAGGGCTTTCGGCAAATGTCACTCCCTCGCGTCCTCTGAGGATGGGCGATATCGAGGCAGGGCTGCGCGAGGCCGAGGTGGTGATCGAGCGAAGTTATCGAACGCATCCTGTGCATCAGTCCTACATGGAGCCGCATTCGGTCGTCGTCGCTCCGAGCCACTCCGGCCAGCAGCTGACCATCTGGCCCAGCGCGCAGGGCCTGTTCGGCGTGCGCTCGGCGGTCGCCAGCGCACTGAATATGCCCCAGCGACAGATTCATGTCGAGCCTGTGCCAATTGGCGGAGGATTTGGCGGGAAAGAGACCCTGCTTGAGCCGCTGGCGGCCGCGGTGGCCCAGCGTCTGCGCAGGCCGATACGCTTAATCTATACGCGCCAGGAAGATCTGCTGGCCGGCAATCCTGCGCCCCAGATGATCATTACCCTCAAACTTGGTGCAAAGCGGGACGGCACGCTGACCGCGATCCAGGCCAGAATGATTCTTGACTCAGGGGCCTATCCCAACCCGCTCGCGGGCCTGAGTGGCTTCCACTTTGCGGGCATCTATCGCTGTCCAAATATCGATATTCGCTGCTATGTTGTCGCGACCAACAAGCCCGGCACCAGCGCCTATCGAGCCCCGGCTGGTCCACAGGCATACTTCGCCATTGAGTCTACAGTAGAGGATCTCTGTCAGGAGCTTGGCGTGGACTCCCTCAAGTTTCGCCAGATCAACGCTTTGAGAGAAGGCGATCCGAACCTGATGCGAAGCCGCTGGCCGCGCATCGGTCTATTGGAATGCCTTGAGCAGATCCAGCAGCATCCTCTCTGGGCCCAGCGCATGCAGGCCAGACAGGAAGTGCCTGAGGATCTCAAGGGCTGGAAGGTCGGCATCGGCATCGCTACCGGGGGCTGGCCGGGCGGCACAGAGCCAGCCGCAGCCCTCTGCCGGTTGGAGCAGGATGGCACGTTTACCGTCTCGGTTGGCAGCGTCGATGTCTCCGGCGTAGATACCTCGCTGACCTTAATCGCGGGTGAAGAACTGGGTCTGGAAGCTTCCGCGATCCACGTCGCGCACGATAACACCGACACTATGCCTTACAGTGGCATCTCCGCTGGCAGCAAGACGACCTATACAGTAGGCTCGGCTGTGCAGGCGGCGGCCCGCGATGCGCGTGACCAGATCCTCACCATCGCCGCCGATATGCTGGAGGCATCCGTTGAGGATATGGAGTTCCAGGATGGTAAGGCTATGGTCAGGGGCGTGCCTGAAAAGTATGTTACCTTGCAGCAGATAGCGGCGAATAGCATGAACTTTGGCGCTGCTTACGAACCGGTTCTTGGTCGTGGGCGCTCAGCCAATCGCTTTTCCTCGCCCATGTTCACCGTCCATCTGGCAAAAGTGGCTGTCGATCCCGAAACCGGCGATGTACGTATTCTTGACTATCTCGCGGCCCAGGATGTCGGCCGCGCCATTAACCCGGCAGAGGTTGAGGGCCAGATCCACGGCGGAGTGGTCCAGGGCATCGGCTGGGCGCTGTTTGAGGGAATGATTTACGACGAGAACGGCCAGTTGCTCACGCCAACGCTGATGGACTACGCGCTGCCACACAGCCAGGATGTGCCACCTATCACACCGATTCTGGTGGAAGTTCCGTCTACTCTCGGTCCGTTCGGAGCCAGAGGCGTAGGTGAGCCGCCTGTTGTCCCAGTGGCCGCGGCAATTGCCAATGCTATCAAGGACGCGACCGGCGCGCGCCTGACCCAGATCCCGATGACCCCCGAACGCGTACTGGCTGCTATGCAGGCAAAGGGATAAGAGGATCTTAAAAAGTTCTGGTAGTGCGAGACACGCGCTTCTCGTGTGTCTCGCACTACCAGAACTTTTTAAGAGAGGGCCTACATGAGAAGTTTCCAATCTATTTCCAATGTATTTCACATGCACTTGCCTTACCATTACTGATGGAAGGGAAAGAGTCCTGGCAAGCAAATACGGCAGCCTTTGTACGTAGTAACCTGCTAGGTACATGTTAATAGACGATCATAAACGCCGTGTGATCGGGAAGAGAGCAGTTAAGAAAGAAACAATGGAGATGAATACTTCTCAATACAATCAGTCGAACGACGATCCATACAAAAGAGCAAGGCCACAGAATCAGCCGTATAGCTGTCAGTACAACGGGAATGCTCCCATTGCATACCCAAACCAATCGCAGGCCGCGCGCGAGATGCAGGGAGCATGGTCGCAGCGCTCTCCGTATGGCTGGCAATACCACAACGGCGCTCCTATTGCATACCCAAACCAATCGCAGGCCGCGCGCGAGATGCAGGGAGCATGGTCGCAGCACTCTCCGTATGGCTGGCAATACCACAACGGCGCTCCCATTGCATATCCGAACCAATTGCAGGCCGCGCGCAAGGCCCAGGGAACGCAACAGATCGGCGCTCAAGCAAAACCGGCGCGTATGCCAAAGGAACGGGCACAGGCCCTGGCGCGCCGTTTCAAGCGCGGGCTGGTTGTTCTGTCACTGGGAGCATTTGCCCTGTTTAGCGCGCTGGTTGCCTACCATCAGGCAGGTACGGCCAGCGCGACAACCGGCCAGAAATCATCTTCTTCAACATCGACTTCCACGTCTTCATCTCAAAATGATGGAGGCTTTTTCAGACAGCAGGGAGGTGGTAACTTTGGAACCGGCAGCTCTTCATCGTCCGGTGGATCAAGCACCTCTTCATCCATCGGCGGGTCAGGCAATTCCTCGCCAGGCGCGGTTAGCGGAACCGGCGTCTCCTGAGTATACGATTCCGGCCGGCATGCGCCGCGAGGAGTTCCGAGCCATGGGTACGACGATCTCTCTGCTCCTGCCTCAAGAGTGTGCGGAGCGAGGTTGCCAGATTGTGCGAGCGCTGTTCGACGAATGGGAACAAACCTTGAGCCGTTTCTTGCCGGAGAGCGAACTATCGCAGCTTAATCAGCGACCAGGGGAAGCAGTGCCGGTCAGCGATCTGCTCTATCGCGTGCTGGCTACGGCGCTGGAAGCCGCGCAGGCCACGAAAGGCGTCTACGACCCGGCGCTGCTGGATCAACTGGTCCGGCTCGGCTATGATCGCACATTCGATACTCTGCCGGAGTTCCAATTCGAGGCGATTATTCCTGGTGAGCCGGGAGGACGCTGGCGTGGCATCAAGGTCGATCCTGTCCGCCACAGCGTAACGTTACCTGTGGGAATCAAGCTCGACTTTGGAGGGATTGCGAAGGGAATGGCTGTTGATGCCGCTCTGAAAGCGTTGCGCCAGGAAGGAGTCGACACGGC
>Ga0209061_1003960_pt1 | contig 15031 bp, 16 predicted proteins | sample Coa_R1_10_FD_187157 | JGI IMG/M metagenome (GOLD analysis project Ga0209061, IMG submission 187157) | Surface soil microbial communities from Centralia Pennsylvania, which are recovering from an underground coalmine fire - Coalmine... | ecosystem: Environmental > Terrestrial > Soil >...
CCACCCGGGTCAGCGCGTACACGCCCTGGCGCATCGTCGTGCGGGGCTCGACCCCCGTCCGGTTGGCCCAGAGCGCCGCGAACTCCTCCACCTCGGGCACGGCGCCGATCACTCCCGGCAGCTCGTCCGGGACGGCGTTCGCGAGCGCTGCCAGCGCGCCGTCCGCCTCGGGACGCGCGAGCACGAGGTTGTGGGGCGGTGTGTGCAGCGCCGCCGCGACGGGTCGGCGCCCGTCCTGCACCACCCAGAAGTCGCGCCGCGGGTAGAGGCCAGGCGTCGCGCGGATGGTGCCGGCCAGCCCGAGGATCAGGTTGTGGCGCGCCTCGTCGGCGAGCAGGAGAGGTTCGGCCGCGGCGAGGAAGGCGGCCGCGTCGTCGAGCCGGACCGTGTTCACCGGTCGAGCTCCAGCAGGAGCGCCCCACCGGCAACGCGGTCGCCCTCGGCGACGTGGACGGCGCGGACGGTCGCGTCGTAGGGCGAGACGAGCGGCATCTCCATCTTCATCGCCTCCAGCACGACGAGCGGCTCCCGGGCCGCGACCGCCCGGCCGGGCTCGGCCAGCACCCGGATCACCGTGCCCGGCATCGGCGCCACGAGCGAGGAGGCCGCTCCGCCCGAGGCGGCCTCGACTCCGGCTGCGCTCTCGACGTGCGGCGCCGGCCGTGGAGGCGGCGCCGGCAGATTGAGGCGCCAGGGCCCGTCCCAGGCCGGCGCCGGCACGACAGGCGGCGGCTGCGAGAGGGGCGGGTGCTCGGCGAGGAAGGCGGTGCTGACGCGGCCGGCCCGGACGAGCGGGTGGGTCACGAGCCAGCGCAGGAGGGGCAGGTTGGTGGTCACGCCGGTCACCTCCGTCTCGCGCAGGCCGCGCGCGAGCCGGTCGAACGCCTCGGCTCGCGTCTCGCCGGCGGCGACCAGCTTCGCGATCAGCGGGTCGTAGGCGGTACCGATCTCGTCGCCTTCCCGCACGCCGCTGTCGACGCGGATCCCCTGCGGCAGCCGCAGCCGCTCGATCCGGCCGGTCTGGGGCAGGAAGCTGCGCGGGTCCTCGGCGTACAGGCGCACCTCGACGGCGTGCCCGCGCAGGGACGTGGCCGCGGCCGCCGGCGAGAGGGGCGCCCCGGCGGCGATCCGGAGCTGCTCGCGCACGATGTCGAGCCCGGTCACCAGCTCGGTGACCGGGTGCTCGACCTGGATCCGGGCGTTCAGCTCGAGGAACCAGAACTCCCGCCCGGCGAGCACGAACTCGGCCGTGCCCGCGTTCTCGTAGCCGATCGCCCGCGCGAAGGCGACGGCGGCCTCGCTCATCCGTGCCCGCAGCTCCGGGTCGAGCGCCGGCGAGGGCGCCTCCTCGAGCACCTTCTGGTGGCGGCGCTGGATCGAGCAGTCCCGCTCCCCGAGAGCGACGACGGCGCCGTGCCGGTCGGCGAGGAGCTGGATCTCGACGTGGCGCGCCCGCTCCAGATACCGCTCGCAGAAGACGGTGTTGTCGCCGAACGCCGCCCCCGCCTCACGCCGCGCCGCTGCGAGCGCGTCCTCGAGCTCGTCCGGCGTGCGCACCACGCGCATCCCCCGTCCGCCGCCGCCGGCCGCCGCCTTGACGAGCAACGGGTAGCCGACCTCCTGCGGCGTCCCGCTCGGCAGGACGGGCACGCCGGCCGCCCGCGCCGTCTCCTTGGCCGCCAGCTTGTCCCCGCCCGCCCGCAACGCCGCCGGCGGCGGCCCGACCCACGTCAGCCCCGCCTCGAGCACGGCCTCTGCGAACGCCGCGCTCTCGGCGAGGAAGCCGTAGCCGGGGTGGACGGCGTCCGCGCCGGCCTGTCGCGCCGCCCGTACGTGCTCGGCCGGGTCGAGGTAGGAGGCGATCTCGACGAGCCGGTCCGCGGACTCGGCATGCAGCGCTCCCCGGTCGTCGGGGGCCGCCACCGCGACCGTCTCGAGGCCCTCCGCCCGGCAGGCGCGGAAGACACGCAGTGCGATCTCCCCCCGGTTGGCCACCAGCACGCGGCGCATGGCGTGGGAGTCTAGGGCGGCAAGGCGTGCGAACCGGGCCGGCTCGCTCTACGCTTGGTCGCTTCCGGTCGAGGTGAGCGAGAGCTGGAGCAGCGGTTGCGGGTGAGGCTGGCCATCGCCGTCGGACTGGCCTGCGCGGCTGGCGCCGGCGCTGCTCCGGCCCGCGCGGCAACCGCCCTGCTCGTCAGCGGGCACGGCTGGGGCCACGGGGTCGGGATGAGCCAGTGGGGCGCCTACGGCTACGCCCTGCACGGCTGGAGCTACCGGCGGATCCTCGCCCACTACTATCCGGGCACGACGCTCGGCCGCGTCGGCGAGCCGCGGGTGCGCGTCCTGCTCGCCCGGGGAGCGAGGATGGTCACCATCGGCTGCGCCGCGCCGCTCGTGGTGACGAACGGGCGGCGCCTGACGCGACGGCTGCGGGCCGGCACCTACGGGGTCGGGCCGCGCCTCACGCTGCCGCTGCGCCGCCACGGCACCGGGCTCTCGCTCGGCCGCCTGGCCATCGTCCGCTGTCCGCGCGCGCCGCTCCTCTTCGACGGACGCGCCTACCACGGCGAGCTCGTGCTCCGCAGCGACGGACGTCGCGTCTCGGTCGTCAACGCATTGCGGCTCGACACCTACCTGCGCGGCGTCGTCCCCTCGGAGGCGCCGGCGCGCTGGCCGCTCGCGGCGCTGGAGGCGCAGGCGGTCGCGGCCCGCTCCTACGCGGTCTCGGAGCTGCGGCCGGGCGCCTGGTACGACCTGTTGCCCGACACGCGCAACCAGGTCTACGGCGGCGTGGCGGCCGAGCGGCCGCGCAGCGACCGGGCCGTCTACGCCACCCTCGGCCAGGTCCTGACCTGGGAGGGGCAGGTCGCGCGGACGTACTACTCGTCGAGCTCCGGCGGGCGAACCGAGGCGGTGCAGGACGCGTGGCCCGGCTCGCCGGCCCTGCCCTACCTCCGCTCGGTGCCCGACCCCTACGACGTCTACTCGCCCCACCACGACTGGGGGCCGTTCGAGCTCACGCCGGCCCGCATGGCGGCGCGGCTGCGGCTCGCAAGCCCGGTCGTCGCCGCCCGGGTGCGGCGGGACGCGGCCTGGCGGGTCACGGCGGTCGAGTTCCGGCTCGCCTCGGGCGCGGTCGCGACCCGTAGCGGCGCCCAGGTGGCGCGGGCGCTCGGCCTCCGCTCGACGTGGTTCACGATCGGCGTGCTGAGCCTGACGGCGAGCACCAGCCTGGTGCGCTACGGCCAGCGCGTACGCGTCCAGGCGCGCGCCGCGAACGCGGCCGGGGCGCTGCTCCAGGAGCGGGGCGCGGACGGCTCCTGGCGGACCGTGCGGCCGGTGCGGCGGGGAGGGGTGGCGCTCTCGCTCGTCCCGCACGCCAGCACCGCCTTCCGGCTGGCGCTGCCCGGGACGGGCGGGCCGAGCGTTGCGGTCGCCGTCGCTCCGCGGCTGCAGGTGCAGGCCCTGGCGCCGAGGCTGCTCGGCGGCAGGGTCGTGCCGCGGGCGCCGGTCGAGGTCTGGCGTCGCGAGCGGGGCCGCTGGCGGGTGGTGGCGCGCCCGATCCTCGACGCGCGCGGCGTCTTCCGGACCCCGCTGCGGCTGCGGCCGGTCGAGTACCGGGTCACGGTCCCGGGCGACGGACGGCTGGCGTCCGCCCAGACCCGGCTGCACGTGACCCGCAGGCTGCTCGCCTCGCTCCGCCGCTGATGACGTCGCGTGGCGGGCCAGTCTGGGGCACGGCCAGCGAGGATCTCAACGCCACGCTGCTCGAGTGGCCTGCCGGGTCTGGGCCGGCCGAGCACGTCAACGCCGAGCGGGACGTCCTCTACGTCGTGCTGGCCGGCTCGGCCGTCCTGACCGTGGACGGCGCGCCGCGCGAGCTCGCGGCCGGCGAGGCGACGATCGTCGACAAGGGCGCCCGGCGGGCGCTCGTAGCCGGCCCCGCCGGCGTCCGCTACCTGACCGCCCACGTCCGCCGCGGCGCGCTCGAGCTGAAGCGCTTCTGAGCCGCGCGCCGCAGGCTGCCGCTGCGCCGGGCGTCGACGAGCCGGGCCGCGAGGTAGGCGGCGAAGGAGAGGGCGCTGATGAAGAAGCTCGTCGGCCACGGCTGGGCGAGCGAGAGCAGGATGCCCCCCTCCGTCGAGGCCAGCGCGACGAGGACGCTGAGCGCGAGCGCGAGCGCCGGCCGGCCCGTCAGGCGCTGGGCAGCCGCCGCCGGCGTGATCACGAGGGTGAGGACGAGCAGGACGCCGACGACCTGGATGGCCTCGGCCGTCGTCAGGGCGAGCAGGACGAAGACCGCCACCGAGAGCGCGCGCACCGGGACGCCGCGCGCCGCGGCGATCTCGGGGTCGACGCTGGCGAAGAGCAGCGGCCGGTAGAGGACGGCCACCCCGGCGAGGACGATCGCCGCGACGATCGCCAGGTCGCGCAGCTGCGCGTCCGAGACGCCGACGACGCTGCCGAAGAGCAGGTTGGTGGCCTCGGTCGCGTAGCCCTGGTAGAGCGACAGAAACAGCACGCCGACCCCCAGCCCGAAGGCGAGCACGGCGCCGATCGCGCTGTCCCGCTCCCGGCCGCGCAGCGAGAGTAGTCCGAGCACGAGCCCGACCAGCAACGAGCCGCCGAGCATCCCGAGCACGGGGTCGAGCCCGACGACGAGGGCTCCCGCCGCGCCGGTGAAGCCGAGCTCCGAGATCGCGTGCACGGCGAAGCTCATGCCGCGGGTGACGACGAAGACGCCGATCGTGCCGCAGACGACGGCCACGACCGCGCCCGACCAGAGGGCCGTATGGACGAAGTGCTGGGCGAGCAGCGAGGTGAACATCAGCGGTCGCCGTCCTCCACGTGGTGGACGTGCTGGTCCTCGGGGGTGCCGACGACGACCACCCTCCCGCGCACGCGCAGGACGTCGACGTCGGTGCCGTAGAGCCGCGACAGGGTCTGCGAGGTGAGCACCTCGTCCGGCGTCCCGACCGCCCAGCGCCCGCCGCCGGGCGCCGGCTCGCCCTCCGGCGAGAGTCGGGAGCCGGCCAGGTAGAGGACGCGGTCGATGCTCCCGAGCAGCGGGTTGACGTCGTGGGTGACGAAGACGACGGGCGTGCCGGCCATCCGGCGGCGGGCGTCGAGCAGCTCGACGACCGCGCGCTGCTGCGCCAGGTCGAGCGACAGAAGCGGCTCGTCGGCGAGCACGAGGACAGGGTCGGCGACGAGGGCCTGCGCGACCCGCAGCCGCTGCTGCTCGCCGCCGGAGAGTTGTCCGACCGGCGCGTCCGCGTACGCGGACGCCCCCACCTGGGCGAGGGCCCGCTCGAGCTGGTCACGCTGGCGGGGCGAGAGGCGGCCGAAGCCCCAGCGGTGCCCGTCGAGCCCGAGCCGGACGAGATCGCGACCGCGCAGGGCGGTCTCGCGCTCGAAGACGCGCTGCTGGGGCACGTAGCCGATCCGTCCGCTCCGCTCCCGCGGCGGGCGGCCGTCGATCCGGACGGTGCCGGCCGTCGGCTCGAGCAGCCCCAGCAGGATCCTGAGCAGGGAGGTCTTGCCCGCCCCGTTGGGGCCGAGGACGGCGAGGAGCTCGCCGCGCTCGAGCTCGAAGCAGAGCCGCTCGAACAGCGTCCGCTCGCCGAAGCGGAGGGCCAGGTCGCGAGCGGTGACGACGCTCATCGGCGGAGGGCGGCCGCGAGCGCCCGCGCTTGCCGGAGCTGCCAGTTCTGGAACGTCTCGCCGGCCGGCAGCATCTCGCTCACGGCGACCACCGGGATCCCGGCGCGCTGCGCCGCCGCGCGCAAGCGGACGGTGAGCGGCGAGACGGTCTGACGGTTGTAGAGGAGCGCCCGGACGCGTCGCCGGGCGACGAGGGCCTCCATGGCGGCCACGGCCGCGGGCGGAGGCTCGCTTCCCTCTTCGATCGGTCGGGTGAACGCCGACGGGGCGAGGTCGCGAAGGCCGGCCGCGGCGACGAGGTAGCCGGCGACCGGCTCGGTGGAGGCGACCGCCGCGCCGTGGAAGCGACGGCGGATGACGGCCACTTCCCGCCGCAGCGGCGCCAGGGAGCGGTCGAAGCGGGCGAGCCCGGCTCGGTAGCCGGCGGCGTGGCGAGGGTCGGCTCGCTCGAAGGCGGCGGCGATCGCGGCGGCCAGCCGGCCCAGCCGCGGGACGTCGTACCAGAGGTGGGGGTTCGCGGCCTTGCCGCGCACGCCGAGCACGGTTGCCATCGTGACGACGATCCGCCGCCCGGAGGGCGCCGCCTGCTCGAGCCGGGTCATGAACGCGTCGTAGCCGAGCCCGTTCTCGAGCACGACGCGCGCGCGGGCGAGCGCGAGCCCGGCGGCGGCGCCGGGCTCGTAGAGATGCGGATCGGCGCTCGGGCTCGTGAGGAAGGAGGTGACGGCGACGCGGGCGCCGCCGATCTGCGCCGCGATGTTCCCGTAGACGTTCTCCGCCGCGACGACCTCCAGCCTGCCCGTCCCGCCGGCCCGGCCGCCGCCGCAGGCCGAGAGCAGCAGCGCCAGCGCGGCAGCAGTCGGAGCGAGAACGAGAACAGTTCTCATTCGCATCTCGGCTAGGATAGTGGTCGTGCCCGAGCCGCCGCTGGATCTGCCCGAGCTGCTGGAGCGACACGGCGTCCGCGCCACGCCCCGGCGGCTCGAGGTGCTGGGAGAGCTGGCGCGCGAGCCCGACGACGTGACCGCGCAGGAGCTCTGGGCCCGGCTGCGCGAGCGCGACTCCGGGACCGGGCTGGCGACCGTCTACCGAACGCTCGCCCTGCTGAGCGCCGCCGGCGTCGTCGACGTCCTCTCCCACCACGGAAGCGAGCAGTGCTACCGCCTCTGCGGCCAGGCGCACCATCACCATCTGGTCTGCGAGGGCTGCCACCGGGTGGTGGAGGTCGAGGAGTGCGACCTCGGTGACTGGTTGGACGCGGTGGCGAGGCGGCACGGCTTCGTCGCCACCGGCCACCGGGTGGAGATCGCCGGCCTTTGCGCCGATTGCCGTTGAGCCAGCGGTTCCCGGCGCTCAGCCGCGCCGCCAGCTCGGCGGGCGCTTCTCGAGGAAGGCCCGGAGGCCCTCCTGCCCCTCCTCGCTCGTCCGCCGCTCGGCGATCCAGCGCGCCGTCTCCGCTCCCGCCGGACGCTCTCGCACCAGCCGCTTCGCCCACCGTGCCGCCTGCGGCCCGGCGCTGAGCAGCTCCGCGACGACCCGCTCGACCGCAGCGTCGAGGTTGGCGGCCAGCTCGTGCACGAGCCCGATCCGGAGCGCCGTCTCGGCCGTGAACCGCTCGCCGGTCACGAAGTAGCGGCGGGCCGCGCCGGGGCCGATCCGGGCCAGCACGAAGGGGGAGACGACTGCGGGGATGATCCCGAGCTTGACCTCCGAGAAGGCGAACACCGCGTCCGGGGCGGCGACCGCGATGTCGGAGGCGGCGACGAGGCCCGCCCCGCCGCCGAGCGCATGCCCCTGCACCCGCGCGACGACCGGCGCGGGGCAGCCGTCGATCGCCTCGAGCATGGCGCGCAGGGCGTTGGCGTCGGCGAGGTTCTCCTCGTAGGACAGCTCCGCCGACGCGCGCATCCACTCCACGTCCGCGCCGGCCGAGAAGCTCGGCCCATCGCCCGCGAGGACGACCGCCCGCGCCCGCCCGACCGCGACGAAGGCCTCGGCCAGCTCTCGGATCAGCGCCGCGTCGAAGGCGTTGCGCCGGTCGGGCCGGGCGAGCGTGATCCGCAGGACGTCGCCGTCGCGCTCGCTGCGCAGGTTCGAGGGCACGAGGCGAGAGCTTAGAGGCAAGAATCGGGGGGTGGTCGGGGCGGGCGGCAACCGGTGAGCGCAGCGGCCGGCGAAGGCTCGCCGCCGGGGGTGTTGCGCGGAACCCTCGCCGCGGCGGTCACGCCGCTGCGCGACGGCGCCTTCGACGCGGCCGCCGTGCCCCGCTACGCCGAGTTCCTCGCCGGCCACGGTCTCGAAGGCGTCTTCGTGCTCGGCACGACCGGCGAGGGCGTCCTGTTCTCGGCGGCTGAGCGGCGCGGGATCGCCGCCGTCTTCGCCGCGGCCGCCCGCGGGCGGCTTCGCGTCTGTGTCCACTGCGGCGCCCAGACGACACGCGAGACGGTCGCGCTCGCCGAGCACGCGGCCGGGCTCGGCGTCGACGCGGTGGCGGTGGTGGCGCCGCCGTACTACCGCCTCGACGACGACGAGCTGCTCGCCCACCTCGAGGCCGCGGCCCGGGCCTGCGCCCCCCTGCCCTTCTACCTCTACGAGTTCGAGGCCCGCAGCGGCTACGCGATCCCGCTGCCGGTCGTCGAGCGGTTGCGCGAGCGCGCCCCCAACCTGGCCGGTCTGAAGGTCTCCGACCGACCCTGGCCGCGGCTCCGGCGCTACCTGCTCGACGGGCTCGACGTGCTGGTCGGAAGCGAGGAGCTCCTCCAGCGGGCTCTCGCCGCCGGGGCGGCGGGCGCCGTCTCGGGCCTCGCGGCGAGCTTCCCGGACGCCGTCGCGCCGCTCGTGCGCGAGCCGACCGCCGCCCGCGCGCGGCGGGCACGCGCCCTCGGCTCGGCGCTTCGCCGCCTGCCGTTCCAGGCGGCCTCGAAGGTTGCGCTCGCCCAGCGCGGCGTTCCGCTGCGGCCGGAGGTGCGGCCGCCGCTGCGGGGTCTGACCCCGCCGGAGCAAGCGACGGTCGAGCGGCTCGTCGAGGAGTGGGAACGCTGAGCCAGCTGCGGCGGGTCATCCTCGCGGCGGCCGAGAGCGAGCGGCTCGCGCGGCTCGTGCGGCGGCACGGCCTGCGGCTGGGAGCGGCCCGCTTCGTCGCCGGCGAGACCCTCGACGACGCCGTGCCGGTGCTGCGGCGGCTCGAGGCCCAGGGGCTGCTGACGAACACGACGCTGCTGGGCGAGGGCGTCCGTAGCGAGGCGGAGGCGCGCGCGGTGGCCGCCGCCTACCGAGGCCTCCTCGACCGGATCCGGGCGGAGGGGTTACGCACCAACGTCGCCCTCAAGCTCACCCACCTCGGCCTGGCGATCGACGAGGAGCTCGCCTACCGCCACGTCGCCGGGCTCGTCGAGCACGCGGCGCGGCTCGGCACCTTCATCCGGATCGACATGGAGGAGTCGGCCCGCGTCGACGCCACGCTGCGCACCTACCGCCGCCTGCGCGCAGCCGGGTTCGACAACGTCGGCACCGTGCTGCAGGCGTACCTGTACCGCAGCGAGCGCGACCTGGCCGAGCTCCTGCCGCTCGCGCCCAACCTGCGCATCGTCAAGGGGGCCTACCTGGAGCCGCCCGAGGTCGCCTATCCCGCGAAGCGCGACGTCGACGCTGCCTACACGCGGCTCGTCCAGGCCTCGCTGACGGGTGGCGGCTTCACCGCGATCGCCACCCACGACGAGGCGCTGATCGAGCAGGCGATCGCCTTCGCCGACGAGCGCGGCATCCCGCGCGACCGTTACCAGTTCCAGATGCTCTACGGCGTCCGCCCGCGCCTGCAGCTCGAGCTGGTGCGCCGCGGCTACCAGGTCCTCGTCGCCACGCCCTACGGCGCCGACTGGTACCGCTACTTCATGCGGCGGCTCGCCGAGCGGCCCGCCAACGTCCTCTTCCTGCTCCGGAACCTCCTGCGAGGCTGAGCACGGCGGCGAGCGCGGCGAGCAGCAGGTCGCGGGCGAGCAGGCACCACGACCAGGGCGAGGCGTAGGCGAGGGCGAGCTGCCAGTAATGCCAGGGGAACCACGTCTGGGTCAGCCCGAGGGCGGCGAGCAACAGCCCCGCCGCCAGGAGGCCTCGGCGGCCGCCGACGAGGGCGACGAGGGGGACGAGCCAGAGGAGGTACTGGGGCGAGAGCACCCGGTCGAAGGCGACGAGCGCGGCGACGGCGGCTGCAGCCGCCGCGAGCAGCTCGTCGGCTCCGGCTCGCCGCCGGGCGAAGCGCAGCCAGATCGTGACCACCGCGGCGACCTCGAGCCCGCTGGAGAGCTCGGCCGCGAGCGCGGTGCCCGGCCCGCGCAGGCTCTGCGCTCCGTGGCTCGTGACCGTCGTCAGCGGCCCCAGGCCGAGGTGGCGTCCGGCCATCAGCGCCGCGGCGCCGAGGCTCTCGACCTGCAGGGGCCGAGCGAGCTGGTCGGCGAGCATCCAGCGCAGGCCGCCGGGAGCGACGACCGCGAAGGGCAGGATGCAGGCGGCGGCGACGAGAACGAATCCGCCGGCGGCGACGGCTGCGCCGGCTCGTCCCCGCCGGCGCCAGAGGTAGGCGAGCGCGAGCGGCAGCAGCACGGCGGGCCAGAGCTTGGCGGCGAAGCCGAGCCCGAGCAGCGAGCCCGTCCAGAACGGCCGCTCGCGGACGAGCGCCGCGACGGCGCCGCAGGCGAGCAGCGCCGGCCAGAGGTCGAAGCGGGTGTCGGCGAGCGAGCCAAGGGCGAGCGGCGAGACGGCGATCAGCAGCAGGGCGGCCCAGACCCGCCGCCGGCTTGCGCCGAGGCTGCGCAGCGTCCCGGCGACGAGCACGAGGCAGCCGGCGCCGCAGAGCCCCATCAGGACGGCGAAGGAGGTCGCGTAGCTCCAGGGCGCGTAGGCCGGCAGCAGGAGGGCCGGCAGGGCGGCCGGCGGGTACTCGAAGCGGAAGTCGCGGTAGGGGAGGGCGCCGCCCCGGACGAGCAGCGCGTACTGCCGGTAGAGGGGAACGTCCGCGAGCTGGCCGCGCTCGAGCCAGCGCTGCAGGACGTAGAACGAGAGGGCGAGCAGGAGGGCGGCCGCGAACGAGGCGGCGCCACTGGCCCGAGCCCGTCTCACACGACGTCGAACTCTTCGGCGACCGCGGGGTCGTCGCCGATCAGCTCTCGCACCTTGCGCAGGTCGGGCAGCCGCTCGCCGAAGGCGATCAGGCCGAAGCGGTCCTGGGCCTCGTTCGCGATCCAGACGTCGCCCTCCGGCAGCGGCGGCAGGTGCTCGCGCAGCTCGTCGAGGGTCGTCTTCGACTCGAACAGGTTCCAGATCAGGATCCGGACGACCATCGGCTACATCCGGAAGACGCCGAAGCTCGTCTGCGGGACGGGCGCATGGCGCGCCGCCGCCAGGCCGAGCGCGAGCACGCGGCGGGTGTCGAGAGGGTCGATGATCCCGTCGTCCCAGAGCCGGGCCGTCGAGTAGTACGGGTTCCCCTCCGCCTCGTACGTGCGGCGGATCTCCTCCTCGTCGACCTCGCCGACCAGCGAGAGGACGATCGCCGCCTGCTCGCCTCCCATCACCGAGATGCGGGCGTTCGGCCACATCCAGAGCTGGCGCGGCCCGTAGGCGCGACCGCACATCGCGTAGTTTCCGGCGCCGAACGAGCCGCCGGTGATGACGGTGAACTTCGGCACCTGGGCGTTCGCCACCGCCATCACGAGCTTCGCGCCGTCGCGGGCGATGCCCCCCGCCTCGTACTCGACCCCGACCATGAAGCCGGTGATGTTCTGCAGGAAGACGAGCGGGATCCTCCGCTGACAGCAGAGCTCGACGAAGTGCGCGCCCTTCCGGGCCGACTCGGCGAAGAGGACGCCGTTGTTCGCGACGATGCCCACGTGGTGGCCTTCGATGCGGGCGAAGCCGGTGACGAGCGTCTCGCCGTAGAGCTGCTTGAACTCCTGGAAGCGCGACCCGTCCACGAGCCGGGCGATCAGCTCGCGCGGGTCGACCTGGTGGCGGAAGTCCTCGGGGATCAGGCCGTACAGGTCGGACGGGTCGAGGGCCGGGGGCTCCGGCTCGGCGACCTCCCAGGCGGGCTGCGGCAGCGGGCCGCCGAGCTCGCGGACGATGGCTCGGGCAAGGGCGAGGGCGTGCTCGTCGGAGGGGGCGTAGTGGTCGGCGACGCCCGAGCGGCGGGCGTGGACGTCGGCGCCGCCCAGCTCCTCGGCGCTCACCTCCTGGCCGGTCGCCGCCCGCACGAGCGGCGGGCCGCCGATGAAGATCGTGCCGCTGCCGCGGACGATGACCGTTTCGTCGGACATGGCCGGCACGTAGGCGCCGCCCGCGGTGCACGAGCCCATCACGACCGCGATCTGCGGAATGCCCTTCGCCGACATCTGCGCCTGGTTGTAGAAGATGCGGCCGAAGTGGTCGCGGTCGGGGAACACCTCGGCCTGCAGCGGCAGGAAGGCGCCGCCGGAGTCGACGAGGTAGATGCACGGCAGGTGGTTCTGCTCGGCGACCTCCTGGGCGCGGAGGTGCTTCTTGACGGTGAGCGGGAAGTACGAGCCGCCCTTGACCGTCGCGTCGTTGGCGACGACCACGCACTCGCGTCCTTCCACGACCCCGATCCCGGTCACGATCCCCGCGCTCGGGGCCTGGCCGTCGTAGAGGTCCCAGGCGGCCAAGGCGTTCAGCTCGAGGAAGGCGGTGCCGGGGTCGAGCAGCCGGTCGATCCGCTCCCGCACGGGCAGCTTGCCGCGCGAGCGGTGCCGTTCCATCGCCTGCTCGCCGCCGCCCCGGGCCACCTGCGCCGTCCGCTCCCGTAGCTCGGCGACGAGCGCCTCCATCCGCTCCCGCCGGCGGGCGAACTCGGCGGCGGTGCGATCGAGCTGGGAGGTGAGGACGGGCACGGCCGGAGCCTAGCGCTGCGCCCCGCTGCCCCTGGGTTCGGCGCCGCCGTCGGCGAGCCGCCGTACCGTTCGCCGGATGGCCGTGCCGGGAATCGTCGCCCACCTCGACCTCGACGCGTTCTACGCGGCGGTCGAGGAGCTCGAGCATCCGGAGCTCCGAGCCCAGCCACTGGTCGTGGGTGGCGATCCGCGAGGGAGGGGCGTCGTCGCGACGGCGAACTACGTCGCCCGCCGCTTCGGCATCCGCTCGGCCATGAGCGCGGCCGAGGCGCAGCGGCGCTGCCCGCACGCCGTCTTCGTCCGGCCGCGGCACGCGCTCTACCGCGAGTACTCCCGAGCGGTCTGGCGGACGGTGCGCGGCATCGTGCCGACCATCGAGCAGACGGGGCTGGACGAGGGGTATCTCGACGTCGGCGAGGTCGCCGCCGACTTCCTCGCCGCGCGCGTCGTCGCGGAGGCGGTGCAGACCGCGGTGCGGGCGGCGACGAGCCTGACCTGCTCGCTCGGAGTCGCGCCCTGCAAGGTAGTGGCGAAGGTAGCGAGCGACGCCCGCAAGCCCGGTGGCCTGGTGGTCGTCCCCGCCGGAAGGGAGGCCGCGTTTCTCGCTCCGCTCGCCGTTCGCCGCCTGCCGGGAGTCGGTCCGAAGGCCGAGCAGCGGCTGCGGAGCGCCGGCATCGAGACGATCGGCCGGCTCGCCGCGCTCGGCGACGACGAGCTGCGCCGCCTGCTGCCCGGCAGCGCCGGAACGGTGCTCCGCGACCGGGCCCGCGGGATCGACCCGCGCGGGCTCGAGCTCGCGAGCGAGCGCGTCTCGATCTCCGTCGAGAGCACCTTCGAGCGCGACATCGTCGATCGCGAACGGCTCCACGCGGAGCTGCGGGCAATGGCCGCCGAGGTCGCCGCCGCGCTCCAGCGGCGTGGTCAGGTCGCGCGGACGGTGACCGCCAAGCTCCGCTACGGAGACTTCTCGATTCGCAGCCGCTCGACCTCGCTCGCGGCCGGAACCGACGCCGCGGACACCATCGGCGAGCTGGCCTGCCGCCTGCTCGACCGCGGCCTGCGCGACCGTCCCGGAGCGCTGCGACTCGTGGGGGTCGGCGTCTCGGGCCTGGCCGACTACCAGCAGCTCGCGCTCGACTCGCTGCCCGGAACGCCCGGCTCGCTCTGAGACGTCGCCCGTCCGGCACGATGAGCGAGACGATGGCTGGGCTCGCGACATCCGCCGGCCTCCACCACGGCCGGCGCCGCCGGTGACGTCCAGCGACCCGGCGCCGAGACCGCGCACCCACGCCGAGCGGCTGCGCAGCCGCGACGGCTACTTCGCGCCCGAGAGCGTGATCCGCCGGGTCGGTGACACGCCGGTCACGCCGTTCCTCGGGGGTGGCGCCGCAGTGCTGCTGCAGGTCGCGCATCCGCTCGTCGCCGCAGGGGTGGCGGAGCACTCCGACTACCGCCGTAACCTGTGGCGGCGGCTCGGACGCACCCTGCGCGCCCTGTACCTGATCACGTTCGGCTCGAAGGCGGAGGCGGAGGCGGCCGGCGCTGCCGTGCAGGTGGTGCACGCGCACGTGCACGGCCGGACCCGCCGCCAGCTCGGCCCGTTCCCGGCCGGCACTCCCTACTCCGCCACCGACCCGGAGCTGATGCTCTGGGTGCACGCAACGCTGGTCGTCGCCTCGCTCTCGGCCTACCAGCGCTTCGAGCGGCCGCTCGGCCCCTCCGAGCAGGAGCAGTACTACCGCGAGATGGCGGTCGTCGCCAGGTTGTTCGGCACGCCCGAGTCCGTCCTGCCGCGCGACCTGAGCGAGTTCCGCGAGTACGTCGAGGCGCAGCTCGCCTCCGGCTCGATCACGGTCACCGAGCCCGCCAGGGAGATCGCCGCCGCGATCCTCGAGGCGCCGCTGCCGGCGCTGATCCGGCTCTTCGCCCCGGCCCACCGGCTCGCGACGGCCGCGCAGCTTCCCGAACGGCTGCGCGACGAGTATGGCCTCCGCTGGAGCCCGCTGCACGGAGCGGCGCTCGCCGCGGCGGTCCGCCCCTTCAAGCTCACCGCCTGGCCCGTGCTCGTCGCCGCCTCGAGGCTGCATCCGCCGCTACGCGCGACCGCGGCCTGAGGGACGCCGAAGCAGGGGCGGAGGGACTCGAACCCCCGACCTACGGTTTTGGAGACCGCCGCTCTACCAACTGAGCTACGCCCCTGTGCCGGTGGCCGCCGAGCAGTGTAGCCGCGGGGTTTCGGGCGCAGGGTTGCGGGCAAGCGGTTCGCATGCGTGAGCTGATGGAGGAACCGGAAGACGTCCAGCACGCCTCCGAGGACGAGGAGCTGATGGCTCCCGAGCCGGAGCGCAGTGCGGACGAGGTCGGGCGCGAGGAGTCGCCTCGCGAGTAGCCGCCCGCGCGGCGTACGCTCGGGCCGTGACGAGGTCCGGGCCGCCGCAGGAGCGTGAACGCCGGCGCCCGCCCAG
>Ga0209061_1003961_pt1 | contig 15027 bp, 17 predicted proteins | sample Coa_R1_10_FD_187157 | JGI IMG/M metagenome (GOLD analysis project Ga0209061, IMG submission 187157) | Surface soil microbial communities from Centralia Pennsylvania, which are recovering from an underground coalmine fire - Coalmine... | ecosystem: Environmental > Terrestrial > Soil >...
TCCGATCAGCTCCTCGAGTTCGGCGCGTGCGATCACGGACGGGGATCGTCTCATTATCGGCCTGAGTCCTCCTTGTCAGCTGTTCTTGCGGAACGTCGACATGGTGGCTCCGGCCAACTGCATTTACGCGGACTCTAACAACTGCATTTACACGGACTCTAAGACGTCACCGGTGAAGTGTGAGGTATCACCGCCATTCGGTGAGCCTGTCGGTTTGGGGCGCCAACAGCAGATCGGTACAAGTCAGGATTCGCATCCTGGCCTTGTAGACGTTTCCTCAGTTGTCCGTGCGCAGGCGCTCGGCGGCAAGCATCAACGAGAGGTGCGACAGCAGAACTCGCAAGAGATCGAGAGCGAAAGCAGCGTCGAGATGGTCGACAGGGTAGGTGCCGACTGTCGATCCGTCGGCATCGATATGGCGACCGAAGTGAAGGAACTTTCCTGCTTCGTTCAGCAGAGTGTCGAGCTGGGTGCGCTTTTTACGGTTGCTGATGCCGTCGAGGATCTGTTTCTTCGCTCCCGGGAGTGCGTCAAGGGCTCCACGTAGATGGAGAAAAACTGCGGCGTCGTCCCCTAACGCATAGGCCTTCTCGGCGTTGGCGAGGAGCTCGACGGCTCGGCCCCACTCGGTTCTCAGCGCGGCGTCCTCGCGAGGGAGGGCGATCTCGAGGTACCGGTAATGCTCGTTCCGGGTTGGTCCGAGGACCTGCTCGAACCACTCGCTCCGGGAGATCTGCAGGTGGCCGGGCGACCCGCCTCCCAGTGTGAATATGGCCCATTCACCTGGAGGGGGATCGTTGACCAGTTGTCCGCCGCCCTGATCGAGTGGTGCCCCTGGGTCGAGGCGCCAGCGCGCCAGGCCTTCGAGATGGGCTTCAAGTTGGAACTTGCTGGCACCCGAAGGGATTCCATCGGTGATATGCCGGAGGAGGCGGTGAGTGGTGGGGACCTCGAAGTTGACATCCGTCAAGTCGTGCGAGATGTCGGTGTGGAGAGTGCGCCCGGCACCGATCCGCTCCTGGTTGAAGCGGATGGTGAGCGACACGTCCTCCAACACGACATGGACCGACTTGGTGGGTCTGGCGCGGAATCTCAGAAGGAGTCGTGGCGCGATGCGGCCGATAGCGGCGAGGCTCGTCAACTCGAGCGTCCCCCGGATCCGTTCTCGATCTCTGAGGTCCAGGGTGGTCATGGCCGCTCATGCTACGCAAGGAGTCGTTCAGTACCCAGGGTCGAGAGTCACAAACTCCGAGGTCGTGGAGGACTGGGAACGGGCCTAGTGCTCCGGGCCAGAGGTCGAGGTAACAGCTGGACCCCGTGGCTTGTGGTCATGATGCCGTGTTCGTCAGGTGCCGGTCGAGCAGCTAGTGCCCTGACCACAAAGGTTCGCGCGCCTTTGCCCTGCTAGAGGCTGTAGGCAAGGCCAGGAGCCTCCTCGGTGCGCTTCGAGACCCTCGGCGCAGGTGGTGGAACGGGAATTGGCGGCGTGAAACCAGCTGAGTGGAGATCTCGCAGGGGCAAGTGCGGCTCAGGCGGCGCGTGCGGCGGGCCGGTCCCAGCGGCGCTGGCGTTCCGAGCGAATACGAGCCCGCTCCGTGCGCTGGGCGGCGAAGCGCTCCGGGTGCTTCGCGTTGGCGTTGCCCCATCGTAGGTCGGCGTGGATCTTCTTCGCCACGACGAGATGGCTCAGATGGTCCGAGTTGTTGAGCACGAACGCGCGGAGTGGGCCGGACTGATCCTCTCGCCCTTGTGGGCCGAGAGGATGTCCAAGATCACCTAGATCGTCTTGCCGTCGCGCCTCTGGGCGCGGATCTGGCGCAAGGCGGCCAGGGTGTTGGCCGCCCCCGTCTTCTGCCTCACGGTGCCGAAGAGGAGATCGTCGCCCATGCTGAGGGACGTGACGACTACGCGAAGACGTTCCTCATCGTCGCGCCGAACCTCATCGTCTTCGAGCGCTTGCGATCGGACTTCGGTGGTGGCCGGGTATTCCGTACCGATCCGATCATTCCGCCGGAGCTGCGCATCTTCTGGGAGATGGACTTCTACATGCGCGGTGACCCAGAACGGGCTAGCTCGTAAGGCGCGCTATACCTGACGAACGTGCAGCGGTTCTACGAACGCCGGTCAGCCGGTGAGTCCGATGAGCCGGAGGAGATGACCGAGGTCCTTGGCCCCATTCCACACCGCGATCACCACGGTCGAAGATTTTGACGAGCGGATCGCTCACCGAGAGGGCCGGTGCCTCGTCATCAACGACGAGGGCCACCACGTCCAACGAGGAGAGCGAGTGGAGCCGGGTGATCCGGCGCATCGACGAGGACAGTCCGGAAGGACTCGTTACCCAGCTCGACTTTTCGGCGACGCCCCGCTACCAGAAGGGCGACCTGTTCACCTGGACGGTGTACGACTACCCGCTCAAGCAGGAAATCATCGACGGGGTCGTGAAACGTCCCATGAAGGGGATCATGGCCGGACTCGACGAGACGCTTTCGGACGTCGCGAGCGTCAAGTACCAGGGGTACATCACGGCAGGCGTCGAGCGCTGGCGAGAGTACCGGGAACAGCTCAAGCCGCTCGGCAAGAAGCCGGTGCTGTCCATCATGCTCAACAGCACCGCTGAAGCGGACGATGTGGGCGACTACCTTCGGGTGAAGTACCCGGCGGAGTTCGGGGCGACGGACAGCGGCGATGCACAGCTCCTCGTGATCCATACGGACCGGAGCGGGGAGGTCTCGAAGAAGGACCTCAATGCGGCCCGAGACGTTGCCCGCCGCCTGGACGAGGGCGACAGTCCGGTCACGCCATCGTGAGCGTCCTCATGCTCCGAGAGGGCTGGGACGTGTAGAACGTCACGGTCATCGTGGGTCTGCGGCTGTACACGGTGGCCGAACAGACGATCGGGCGAGGGCTTCGCCTCATGTTCGGGACGAAAGAGTCATCCTATGTCGAACGGGTCGATGTCATTGGCAACCCGGCGTTCCTCAAGTTCGTGGAAGAGTTGGAGAAGGACGAGGACATTACGCTCGACACCTTCGACCTCAAGGAGCCGGTCGTCATCACGACGATCGCTCCGGACCCGGAGAAGATGGCGTATGACATCACGATTCCAGTCCTGAGCCCGATCCTCACTCGCAAGAAGACGCTCGTTGACGAGATTGCCAGTATCGACGTGACGAAGCTGGCGTGTCCGAAGCTCCCGAAGAAGGAGGACGATGTGGCTGCGAGCCAGTTCCACTACACGATCCCAGAGCCCCAGACGGCGGAAGAGGTCATCTCGTACTACGCCAAGCGGATTGCGCAGGATGTAAAGCTCCCAGCACAGTTCGCTGCACTCCTGCCAGAGGTGCGCGAGTCCCTGCGGGACCGGGCATTTGGCGAGACCGTAGATCTTGCCGACAAGACGATCATCCGTGCAATCGCAACGAGTGTCGCCCAGTACCTCACGGTGAACGCAACCGACGTCGAGTCGTTCGCGAAGCTTCCAAGCGCTTTGGCTTCACGATCGAGTACACCGACAGCGCCACGGACCTGCGGTACTACGAGCCCGACTTCGTCGCTGCCGATCGAGACGGGGTCCACTACGTGATCGAGACGAAGGGCCAGGAGAACATCGACGTCACCCACAAAGACCGGGCAGCAACGATCTGGTGCGAGAACGCCACGCTCCTCACGGACGTCCGGTGATCCTACGTCAAGGTCCCGCAAGTCGAGTTCGGAAAGTTGCAGCCGACCGTGTGGAGTGACGCTGTCGTTGTGTTCGGTAGAGTGCCGACGACACTATGAACGGTACGGTGCCGGTTGTTGAGCTGCCGACTGACGGAGTGGACGGTCGGGTGGCGTTGGCAACGGCTCTGCATGCTGCTCCAGGCGTGTACGCCGTGCTGGTCGGCAGCGGGATGTCGAGCGCAGCGGGCGTCCCCACCGGATGGCAGGTCGTTCAGGACCTGATTCGCAAGGTCGCGCTGGCCGAGGGTGCTGATCCGGCCGAGGTGGAAGATCGGCCGGAAGACTGGTGGGCGGCAAAGGGGCGTCCGGAACCGCGCTATGACACGCTCCTTGCACAGCTGGCTTCCACTGACGCAGCCCGACAGGCGCTGCTCCGGAAGTACTTCGAGACGCTGCCCGACGGGACGCGCGTCCAGCCGACGGCGGGACATCACGCGTTGGCCGCACTGGCTGCAAGCGGCAGGGTCCGCGTCATTCTCACGACGAACTTCGATCGTCTGATCGAGCGCGCACTCGATCAGGCGGGCCTTGCCCCACAGGTCATTGCGAGTAGCAGCGCAATGGAGGGAATGACGCCGTTGGTTCATGCGCCGATGACGGTCATCAAACTCCACGGGGACTACCTTTCGCTCGGTCAGCGGAACACGGTCGAGGAGCTTGCTCACTATCCCGACGAAACCCGAGCGCTGCTGGCACGCGTCTTCGACGAGTACGGACTGCTCGTCGTGGGGTGGTCGGCAGCGTATGACACAGCGCTCGTCGAGGCGCTGGAGTCGGCGCCATCCCGACGATATCCGACCTTCTGGTGCACGTTTCACGGAAACGTCTCCGAACCCGCGCGGCGGTTGATCGCCCTACGGCAGGCATGCGTCATCGATACCGCGGGCGCCGACGAGTTCTTCGAGGATGTGGTCCAAAAGGTCGCCAGGCTCGACGAGGTTGCCAAACGGCGCAGCCGTCCGACGCCATTGCGGAAGTGCTTCTTCACGCCGCAGTCAACGAGTGTCCCGCAGGGATGGAACGTTCTGCCTCTGCTCCAACTTCGAGCAGCAGCTACCGTTGGCCCAGCGTCGTCAGATACGTGCGGGCTGATTCGTGCGGAGAACCGTGAGGCGTTGCTCAGAGCGCTGCGGTTCGCCCCTCTGACGAATCGGCTGCGGAGCATGGCGGGGTACCCTGCGGCTCAGGCCATCGGGGAGCTATCGACACCAGGCACGACGATGAACGCGCCGTTCCTCAACGACTGGGTTCCAACGCCCGGCGGCTACCAGAGTTCCGACTACTGTACCTACCGCATCGGCGGCGACGCGACAGCGGGCATCTCCGCGCTCATTGTGATCCGCTTGCCGGGTCTTCAGGGGCCCGGCGATGGGTCGATCGTCTTCATCGCGGACGTCGCGCTGTCGCTGCAGAAAGCGATCCGCCTAGCCGAGGCAGCGATGATCCTGCGGGACGGGTTGGTGCTGGTGACGGCCACGCTTCCGGAGTCCATAGCTGAAGTGCTCCCATCCGACGCCACGACGAACCACGCCGAGGTGCACTTCCTTGCGGCGACGCAATACGGCAGTCCAGCTACCCAAGGCGACCGAGAGAACGATGTGCAGCAACGGGTGGACCTGTCCCCGCTCGGTATGCCAACGAGGAACATTGGACAATCGATGGGATACGCGGCACGGCTCCCTGGTCCTCTTACCGATCGCGAAGCTTCCAATCTGGTGTGCGACGCCATCGAACGTATGGCGTATGACGTAGGGTACTTGGATCCTCGGCTCGGTATCCGTCAGCTCCGTCAAGAGCTGGGTGTTCCAGTGGCAAGCTCGTCGCCACCGGGCGCGGTGTCACGGTAATAACCATGCGCTGGGATGACCTTCAGCTTCTCCGTTGGATTGTCGTCATACCTCGGCAATGGCTACTTCCTGCTCGAAAACGCCGCACAACTTGCCGGAGTTCAACCGCACGATCGCATGAGGGGGATTCGCCAATGAGATGGCGATTGGCCACAACACCGCCTATCTGACGTGGACGGACCGCAGCTCTCGCATAGTCGGTCAATACAGCCCGACAACCGATACGAACCAGTGGCTTCAGATGATCGAGGACATCAAGCTCACCATTGCCGGACGTCACCGAGCATGGGGCCTGGTTATCCACGCGGAGTTGCCCGATCCTGACGAAGACGACAGCCGCATCATCACGGGACTGAGGATGCAGGAGATCGCCCGGTCGATCGGCGCGACACACATTGCGGCACAGTTGTCTCGCTACCTGTGTGAGTCGGGCGTTACCATTGAAGCTGTCCCGGATGTTGTCACCGGTGGGAAGTGGCAATACGTATCCGACGTTCTTGAGTCACTTCACAAAGAGGGTTCCGCTGCCAGGCGAGCACTCTATGAGTTTGTCGGCAGTTGACTTGAAGGATTTTCACGATCCACGTCCAGTCGATGTCTGCAAGCGGAGATTGAGGCAGCGCTCCGGGATAAGCAAACGAAGATGCTCTCTCAGCGGCAGCCATGCTGAAACCTCCGACTGGCGTACGTAGGGGGCTGACCAGAGCGCCCTCGCCACCCAGCGATTCGAGGTCCGGCGGATCGTTGGCCCCCACCGTCTGACTTATCAGAGCTGCTCCCGCGGCTGGCAAGTTCACCGGCTGTATCCGAGCCACCTTGGTGTGAATGGTTCAGGAGCTGATGGAGGTCGAGGCCACGGTCAAGATCGGTGTCGAGCGCAATGATCGCTCTGAGAGCAGCAGCACTCAGGTCCGAGGATTTTGGACGGGTCGGCTTCTCATCGCCGAACAATGCGCGCTGGACGCCTTCACCCCGCCTCGAGTTCTCTGATCCGGCGTTGGGCCATGATCGGGCAAGACGGGACGGGGCAGCGACGAGATGGACGAGACCAGGCCGTGAACTGGGAAGAGCGCTAGGGAGGAGATCGAGACGATGGTTGTCGGCCATACCCGTGGGTACCTTTTGCCCGTTCCGCCGCTGCACGCAGCGCCTCCCCTCGGCGTGCGAATGACTGAGCGCCGTCGGAGCGGGCAGAGCAGCTAGGGGAGAACTAGCTCCACCGGGTTGTGCACGATGAACTGGGTATGTGCTCTATGAGGCGCACGAGAGCTGGATAGCAGGGCCAAAATCGGGCGGTTTGATCCGCTCAGCGCGTCCTTAGGCCCCCGTGCGAGCCCGGGTTCGACCCCCACCGTCAGGTCGACATCCCGACGGCCGATGAAGGTCGAGTCCTGATCTTCCGAATGTCGCGAGCTGCTGCGTCGCGTTACTCAGGAGTTGCGCGAAACGGTCGAACCGAGCTCGGACGACCTGCTCGAGGCGGATTCCCCCTTTTCAATTGACGAATATCTCGCTCATCCCACGTCCACTTTCCCCTCCCTACGCGCGCGCGAGCGCAAGCCCCCCAACGAGGGGTCCGCATGCCCACTCCACGCCCCTGAACAACACGACCGACCCGAGGCACGGCGATTGGAGGTGGTGAACGCGATGGGGATCCAGATGCGCGTCATGTTTGACACCGAGATGGTCCTCGATGCTGTTTCGATGCGATTCGGAAGCTGAGCCGAGGGCACGCTCCGATTGGCCGCTCGAGGGTCGTGGTGCCTGGGCGTTTTCGAGCGATGGGTGAGCGATCCGCGGTAGTCGAGGTGCTCAGATCTGAGACTCCTTGGCCTCTTGACGGCTCATCACGACCGAGTTGTTGACGGTCCGCTGGGAAGGGATGGTCCCGGTCCTGGCCAACCAGGCTGCTTCCCAGTTCGTGAGTCCGGAGTGCGTCGCCGACATGGCGATCTGACACTCGCCATCACTGGTTGTCCCTACGGCTTGGGCGGCGAGTGTGTCGCTTCGGTTGTCATGGCGTGCCGCGGCGCGCGCTTCGGAGCGGATCCATTGTACGAAGATCACCAGGCATCCGAAAAGAGACGAAAAATCGGTGGACGCCCACAACATCGCGCCACCCGTGCGGGTACTGGCCAGGCTGTACATCGAAGCAATGGGGGCGTGCTGTCCAAGGATGGCGATCCCGAGGAACGTTTCGGGCGCCACCCCTAAAAGGACGTTGAACATTCGTGCCTCGGGGCGCATCTTCCAGTGCACGATCGGGTCCACACCAACGAGGGGCCACCAGTACAGGGTGCCCCCGAAGAAAAAGAGCAGGTTGAAGACGTCCATCAAGGCCATGTGCTCCATGGCGGTGTTGATCAGCGAGCTCAAGAAGAACGCGAACATGACCCCGAAGTAGAAGAACCACGCCGAGATCGGATGGGTAAGGAGCGCGAAGGGTCGTGATCGCAAGACGGCGAGCCATCGGACCTTGGTGCTGCGCTTTGAGGTCTGGAGCAACAGGGTCGAGGGTGCCCCAAGGGCCAAAAGCGGCGGAGCGACCACCATGAGCAACAGGTGCTGGACGACGTGCGCTTCGAAGTAGCTGGCGGTAAAGGTCGCGACGGGAGATTGCAGGGCAACGTCGATTGCAACAAGACCGCCGAAGAACGAAGCGGTCCGCTTCGCCGGCCACTTACGACCGCGGGCTGCGAGCTTCCAGTCCGCCTGCAGGTACCAGTAGCCAACTACGACCAGCGTCGCACCGATGAACATCGAAAACGGGCTCCATTGCCACGCCGTGAACGCACTGTGCACGCTGAATGACAGCTTGGTCATGTCGGACACGACTGCTCCTTGATGTGCGAAGGGACGGTCACGGGTTCGAAGAGCCGAACTGGATCGCGACGTGGAGGACCTGGCTGCGGGTCCACCCGCCAGAGGAAGACGAAAGGCTCCATACGGTGAGCACCGTGTCGTTGACCGCAAGCGCATCAACGGCACCGTCAGGGCTGAAGGCGACCGTGGCGGTGCGCGCCGGTGGTGCGGGCAGGTGCGCCCATGCGCTTCCGGGCCCGTTGATCACCTCGAGCTGTGCGGATCCCCCCGGGGTCCCCAGAAGCACGAAAACGCCGTTGCCGCTTGTGGGCCCGTAGGACACCACGTGCTGGGCCGCGCTAACCCTGAGTGGCCGAGAGACCTCCCAGGTGGTGCCGTTGGCCGTCCAGAAGGTGCGGAGCTCGGCGAGATGGGCGCGCGATGTGCCGATGAGCGCGGTCAGTCCACTCCCACGGGTCCACAGGGCGAGCACCTCACTTCGGCCGTCGATGATCGAGGGGCCCAGACGAGGTCCGATGCCCTGCCAGCGGCCGGAGATCTCAGCGAACAGGCCGAGCGCACCGGGGTTGCGACAGCTCGCCCCTACCACTGCGGTGTCCCCCAGGTAGCCAACAGCAGTGAGCGCGTCAGGCATGCAGCCACGTGCTGCCGCCTTCGCACGCAAGACGTCCTCGCTGACGAGCGGTTTCCAGGAGGAAAGCGCACCGGTGCTTTCGAGGACGGTGTCGCCGCCGTTCTTGGCGCGCTCGACGATGGCCAGCGCGCGACCGCCGGCACCGAGGGCGAGAGCGTCAGGTCGCGGCGCCAACCTGAGGTCGAGCTGTCCGTTCGACGCGAGCAGCCCATTGGACCACGAGACCCCGGCATCGGTCGTTGCGACAATGGGGGTCAATCCCAGTTTGACCGAGGGTCGGATCCCGACCACGAGGAGCCCTCTCGAAGGATCAGCGCCCGAGCTGGCGAGCACGAGCCCGCCATTGGTGGCCATCGCGGTTGCCGCTTCCACCTTGTTGGACCACAACGTCGTCCCCGACGGGCGGAACAACAGCTGCCAGAAGGTGTTGAGCGGATCGTCGAGGTGCCCCATCGGCACCGTTGCCCAGTCGCCTTCGGGGGTCTGGACCGACGTGGCTAGAGGGGTTGCCAAAGCCGGGGTGGTGCTCGGGGCCCCGGTCGAAACACCAACGCCGAAGGCCAACAGTCCCAGCGCGCCGAGCACGAGGCCAGCTGCGACCGCCACGCTTCGACGGGCAGTCCACCGGGAAGACCATGGATCCTTCACGGCAGGGCAAGGACTTTTCTGATCGTGTCGGCCATGGCGACCGAGAACGACGACTGGGTGGCCTCAGTCCCGGGGCCGGGATCGGTGTTCATCACGAACCGCACCCGCCAGGAGGGGTCGATCACGTACGCGATCTCGCTGTGCAGGTCCATCGAGCCACCAGGGAGCAACTGGACGGCAAATCCAAAGGCACGCCAGGCTTGCTGGAGCTGGGACAGCGAGCGCCCGGTGAGATAAAGCCAGTTCGACATCTGCTCGAGGCCTTCGTTTTGGTCGAAGGCCTCGAGGTATTCGGGCGCGATGTAACGGGGGTTTTCGTCGATGGCGACGAACTCGACCCGGCGACGATCTGCCCCGAGAAGACCGTCGGCTGCCTTCAGGTACTGCGCGATGAGCGGACACTGCGTTACGCACACATCGTCCAGGCCGGTGACGATGACCACCTTGCGTGCGAGGCTCCCAGGCGTGACCGCCCTGCCGTACTGGTCGACGAGGTCAAAGGTTGGTGCCGGGAAGTTGGTGGCTTGCGGGGCGCCATCGGCCGCCTGGGCAAGGATCGGGTCCGCGTGGGGGTCGGTGGCGGCCATGGCCATCGGCGCGGCCCCGACGAGGATGATCCCAACCGCCCCGAGGGCCGCAACCGAGCGAAAGGCATATGACGGGCTGGCGCGCAGCCGTTCGCGCCAGTGCCGTCTCGGCGATCCTTCGATCGGAGCTGTCGTCTCCGAGGTGATCGCATGCCTGGTGATCGCGAGGTAGCTGGCCACGAGGAGAAGGGCCATGGGGATCATGCTGTTGGGGTCGGTGCCGACCCCGCCCATGAAACCGAGATCCTCGACGAGGACCCAGTCCGCCAAGCAGAGTGCAACCCCGGCCACCAGCCCGGCCAGGACCAGCCGAGGCTGGGCGGAAAGAAACGCTGCACCAATAGCCGCCAAGGCGACAACGACGAAGAAGTTGACCCCCCAGCCATGTGCAGCGTCGAAGCCCGCGAACGCAGACACCCAAGAAGCCAGCAGATGCGGCTGGGGCGTCTGTGCCATCTGCTGGAGCATCGAGGTGAGGGTCCCGGCCGTCGCCTGAGGGCTTGGTTGTCCTTGCCAGAACCCGCGACCGGGCCACGCCTGAAGGACCGCCATCCCAATGAAGAACGAGCCCATGATCCGAGCGAGTATCTGACCGAGCCGCTCGGTGGCCCACGACCGTTCGGGCAAGCCAATCAGTGCTCCAGCCGCGCAGTACAACAGCACCGCTCCTGGCGCGCCGAACAGCCAGGTCAACCCTGGGGCGAAGATCCCGCCGAAGGCCTCACCAAAGACCCAGACGACAAGGCCCCAACCCACGCTGGCCAACCCCGCAAGCCGGGACCAGGTCCCTCGGGGGGCGACGAGCAGCCACAACCCAATGCCAATCTGGATCCACACCGCTGCAGCCGGCGCGGCGATCGGGTGGTAGCTCCAGATCGTCGCGGCGGCGTTGTCGAGGTGCTGGACCCATACTGGTGAGGCCGCCGCTGCCGGCTTGATCACCTCCGGCGCCATTCCAAGTGGCATCGACGACTGGCCTTGCAAGACACCGTCAAAGATCCAGGTGATCCCGAACGAGACTCGGAGCAGTCGCCGAGCAGTCGGCTCGGGGTCCGCGGGGACCGCCGCTGGGTCCGCGGGACCACCGTTGGCGGAGTGGGCCAGGCGGAGTTGACGGGCACGCGAGATGCGCCAAGCCACCCAGACCAACCCCAAGATCACCAATACCACCAGGCCCTGGTGAATGAGCTCCCGATGGAAAGCGGAGACGACGACGGGGTTATTGGTATGGAGTCCAGTGCCCATGCCAGGCATGGGCCTCTACCTCCTTTCTTTCCCTCCTTGCGACGCCACAGCTGGGCTTGAGATCAGCGTTGACCAACGCAGGGCAACCAGCCGCCTTGACCTGCTGGACACGCGTGCCAGCCCGTTCGGTGACTCCGGGACCGCTATCCACGATGTCCATCAGCAGCTCTTTGGACACGGGCAGCTCCCTCGGTCGCGCATTCTGGGTCTTGCTGAATCGCTGCTACGGGGGCGTTTCGCTCCAGCGATCTGCTCGACTGCTCCGCTCGCCGATGGCGAAGCCACCATCTGACGAGCGTCGCCTTCGCCGACTCGAGCGTGGCGAACAGGCTGCTCGGCCGCCCATAGTCCGGAGGGGCCAACATTGAGAGTCGGCGCAGCAGCAGCCAACCGGCAACGACCAGCAGGTGAGGCGCTTCGTCCAGCAGGCTCGTGTATCCACCGGCCAGATCGATGACTGCGGTCAGGACCAATAACGCAGCTGCCATGCCGACGAGCGAACGCATGCCCATGGCTCGTGCCGGCCGGGACGCGGCCACCAGAAAACCGACCCCCAGGGCCCCGTCGAGCGAACCCATCTCATGGGCGACGTGCAGCGGCGCCGAACGGTCATGGCCGAGGATCAATATCGGGACGCAAAGCGCCAGCTGGGCGGCTGCTACCACGACGAGCGCGAGCCGCGTCATCGTCAGCCCTCGGCCTCGTCGGCGCAGTGCCCACCCGTAGCTCCGAAGTACCTCCATCAGGTCAGCAGGAGGACGCGCCGCAAGAGGGGCTGGCTGAATCCGTACTGATCGGGTCAGCAGATGAGCGCGCTCGCGCCAATGCCTACAGGCAGCGCATCCACCGAGGTGTTCTGCAAGCTCGGCCGCCTCGGCACCCGGCGCCTCGCCGTCAAGCAACGCCGAGATGGCCTCCCTTGCCTCTTCACAGTTCACGTAGATGTAGTCGAAGCACGCCTGCTCCCAGTTCCCGGGGTTCTTGATTGAGATCAGATCGATTGGAGCCCCAGCAGAACTGACGCGTACGATCACCTCGATGGACGCCCTCACCCGTCTGGCCCACGACGCCCGAGGGGGCAACCAACGCGCGCTGGAACAATTCGTCGAAGTCAGCTATCACGAGGTCTGGCGGTTCTGCGCATCGCTGGTGGGGGACTACAGCGCCGAGGACCTCGTGCAGGAGACGTTCATCCGCGTGATCCGCGCCCTACCTCAGTTTCATGGACAATCCTCGGCGCGGACCTGGCTGTTGGCGATCGCTCGGCACTGCTGCCTCGACGAGCTGAGATCACAGAACCGTCGACATCGACGCGACGCCAACTTAGGTGCCGACACCCGCTGTGAGATGACCGCAGGCGACGCCAGCCACCAGGCCCTTGTCGCCGATCTCCTCAGCTGCCTGGCTACGGATCGGCGGATCGCGTTCGTGCTCACGCAATTGCTCGGTCTCTCCTACGACGAGGCAGCCGAGGTCTGCGGATGCCCCATCGGGACGATCCGCTCGCGGGTGGCACGTGCCCGGAGCGAGTTGCTCGATCTCCTCAATAGCGCCGAAGCTGAGCGCGATCGCTCGACAACCCCACGACCCAGAGCGGGCGGCCAATCCTCGCCAGATTGACCTTCTGGCAGCCTGACCGGATGCTGCTGGTCGGGGCAGAGCATCTCGTGTCATAGATCGAGTTTCAACCCTCACCCAGATCGAGGACCAGGTGCTGCAACTGTACCGGTGGAATCGAGACCGGACCTTCAGGTTTCAACCCTCACCTAGCCCGATGGTTAGGTGCTGCGCACGGTCTAAGCCTCAATCCACCGCGTATCCCCGTCTGACCGCCCGCCGATGACCAACCGGTTGCGCAGGACTCGTTCTCGCTACTGAAACGCCGGCGCGACCCGAGCATGAACGTGCTCGACCAGAGGCACTTGTGGTTGGCGGGATGTCAGCGCACTGATGCGGGTCGTCTGCGGCTGCGCCGACCGCGGACCAGGCTTCAGGTGGCGGCGACTGCGAGGGCACGCAGGTTCAAAGCGCGCGGGTGAACGACGCGGCGCCTTCCCCCCTGAGTCGAAGCCCATGACGAGGATCCCGGTCGCCCCAGCTCTGCGCAGGCGGGCGACGAGCTCTTCGATGAAGCGCTTGGCCCCGCGTTGGGTGTTTGCCGACCCCTTGGGCAGTCGGGCGTGGAGCACCTCGCCGGTGTTAGCGCGCGTCGCCAGCAGTGGATGCAGCCCCAACACCTTGGTGTCGCCGTAGGTGGCGCCGGCCTTCTTCTTGCCCGTCACCTCACAGATGGTCGAGTCCACGTCGACGACGAGACGGGCCGGCAGGGTCATGGCGCTCCAGGCTCGCCGCAGGGCCTCGCCGACGACCGCTTCGAGCTGGCGGACATGCCCGAAGGTAAACGCCCGAAGGAACGTCCCGAGCGTCGACGGCGCCATCACCCGGTGAGAGAGGACCGCTTCGGTTGCGCCAGCCCGCAGCATGTCGGCGTGGTCGATTTGGGTGGCGCCGGCGACCATGGCGTGCACGAGGGTGAGCACCTTGCGTCTTGGGGAGAAGCCGCCGAGCTTGGACGGGATGCGCACCATCATGTCCACCAGCTCCCCGAGGCCGAGAAACTTCGAGCGTGGCGACGGCGTTGGCCACGAGACCGGCCTCGTCGAAGGTCACCGGAGTCCGGTCGATGCCGCGCGATGCTGGCCTCACTGGAAGTGCCTCCTTGGTGCTGCGGGAATCGGTGCGTTGAGAACACCTATCCTCGCAGTTCAGGAGGCATTTTCCGCGGAAACGCAGGTGACCGCCAAAGGTTGGTGACGACAGTCTCGGAGATCTCGTCACACCGTCGCCATCGGCCCTGCTCGAGGCGGATTCCCCCTTTTGGATTCGGAGAGACCTCGCTCGCGCGACGCGAGTCCTTGGCTCGCGCACGCCCGTCACGGCACTGAGAGCAGCTAGTTGGCGACTAGCCACACCGGGTTGTGCACGCTGAGCTGGCCATTCGTCCTATGAGGCACATGAGAGCTGGATAGCAGGGCCAAAATCGGGCCTTTTGACCCGCCCAGCGCGTCCTTAGCTCGACCCCCACCGTCAGTCAACATCCCGCTGCATCGATCGGCCGATGATGGTCGAGTCTTGACCTTCACAACATCGCTAGCTGGAGTGTTGCAATTCTCTTGAGTATTGCAACAGGTCGCGGATGGTCAAGCGCCGTCGAAAATCCTTGCTCGAGGCGGATTCCCCCTTTTGGATCGACGAATATCTCGCTCATCACACGTCCACTTCCCCCTCCTATACGCGCGCGAGCGCAAGCCCCCATGTCGCAGGGTCGCGCCAGCGCCTCACCCCTGATGAACAAGAGGCGTACCGTCGAGATCATCGACTCGATGGCGCTCGTGCACGAACGTGACCGGGCGAGACGGTTCGACGCCCGAGAGGACGGACGATGACCTGTCGTCGAGGCCTTCGCGCAGTGACGCCGCGGCGCTTGGGTGCTCGCGCTCAAAGCTGGGTAACCAGT
>Ga0209061_1003962_pt1 | contig 15026 bp, 19 predicted proteins | sample Coa_R1_10_FD_187157 | JGI IMG/M metagenome (GOLD analysis project Ga0209061, IMG submission 187157) | Surface soil microbial communities from Centralia Pennsylvania, which are recovering from an underground coalmine fire - Coalmine... | ecosystem: Environmental > Terrestrial > Soil >...
ATTGGCGTAAAAGCGTTGCGCGCGTTGGTTTCTCTTGTTGACTCCGAGCCATACGCGGCGCCCGCCCAATTCGGAGGCGGCTTGCAGCGCCGCGTCCATCAACGCCGTCGCCACTCCTGTGCCGTGATGTTCGGGCAGCACGTACAGTTTGGAGAGCTCGATGCCGTCATCGCCAACGAGCATGGCGTAGCCCACAATTCGCTCGTCGTGCCGGGCGACGAAAACCACACGGTTGGGATCGGCAAGGTAGTCAGCGAAGCGTGCGGCGCTCAGGTTCGCCTCGATAAACGACGCCATGTCCTCGGCCGTCACCGACGGCGGACATGCTAGCGGAAACGTGCACTCGGCGACCGCAGCGAGTTCGTCGACGTCGGCGGAATCCGCTGGCGCTACAGGTTCCACTGCGCGAGGTGCACGCCCGTCTTCCTGTCCAGCAGGACGACGTTGGAGACCGGGTCGCGGTAGGCGTCCCAGTACACTCCGCCGCGGACGACGGAACCTGCCGGCGCATTGCCCAGCACGACGTCCAGCGCGTCGGGCGCGTCGGAGGGCCGGGGCTTGTACGCGTCGGCGAACGGCGTCACGCCGACGAAGCTGAAGTCGGTTGCCATCTGGGACGGGGTGGGCACCCTGATCGCGTGGATCGCCACATCGGCGCGCTCGACCGTGCTGTCGGGGAAGCTCTTGACCGGGACGCCGCTGCGCTGGTAGCCGAAACCGGGCGGCGGATCGACGGGCTGGACGAAGCTGACGGTGACGTCGGCGATGATCTTGCCGTTGTCCACACGCAGGGTGTCGCCGATGTGACCGATCGGCGCGTCGCCTGCCGACGCACGGGGAGCGGCGACAAGGCTCGCGACAACGATGGTGATCAAGGCAACCAGCCAGCGGTGCATGTTCCCTCCTCGGCGCCCCTCTGCGACCTTCGCATGATGGCACATCCGCGCAGCGCTCAGTCCGGCTTCCCGGACACCAGGGATTCCAGCGCCGCGGTCAGGTCGGCCTCCACCCGCTCCTTGTCGACACCGGCGCGGTCCAGCGGCCCGGCGCCGTCCTCCAGTTCGAGCAGCGCCAGCAAGAGATGTTCTGTGCCAATGTAGTTGTGGCCCAAGCGAAGTGCTTCCCGAAAGGTCAGCTCGAGGGCTTTGCGGGCCGGGCCGCTGAACGGGATCAGCGCCGGCGGCTTCTCGACCGCCGGCGGCAATGTGACCGCCGCGCGGACGGATTGGGCGTCGATCTCTTGCGCCGTCAGCAATTTGGTGGCCAGCGCCTCGGGGTCACTGAGCACGCCCAGCACCAGGTGATCCGGGGTGATCTCGCCGTTGCGGGCCTCGTGCGCGGCGTTCTGGGCGGCGACGACGGCGTTGCGAGCCCGGGGCGTGAAGCGCTCGAAACCCTGGTTGGGGTCGAGTGCCCGTGGCACGAAGCGCTTCTGGGCGGCTTGCTTGGTGACGCCCATGCTCTTGCCGATGTCGGTCCAGGAGGCGCCGGATCGGCGGGCCTGGTCGACGAAGTGCCGGATCAAGTGGTCGGCGACTTCGCCGAGATGCTCGGCCGCCAGGACAGCGTCGCTGAGTTGATCGAGCACGTCGGTGTGCACCTGCTTGATGGCGTTGATCAGCTCATCGAGGCGGACGGGGTGAGTAATGGGTGTCGGGTCGGGCATGCCGTCAACTCTAGGTTGACGCTAATGGTTCGTCAACCGTCGGTTGACGAACTACCGGTAGGACAACCGCGCCCGTGTCGGCCATGATGGAGCGATGAGGCTTCTACCGGTGCTGGTGGGCGTTGCCGCCATGGTCGGGATGGCCGCGCCCGCGCATGCGGACCCGAGCGGCGTCGATGCGCAATTTCTCGCCGCGCTCAACAAGGCGGGCATCACTTATGCAAGCGCGGATCAAGCCGTCGAGGCCGGCAAAACGGCGTGCGAACTGTTGGACCAGGGGCAGTCGGACGTGGAAGTCGTCAAGAGGGTGACGGACCTCAATCCAGGATTCACGATCTCAGGCGCTGCCAAGTTCACCGCGATCGCCGCGAGCGCGTACTGCCCGCAGTACGTGAATGGCGGTGGCGGCGACGCCAGTTAGCTTGGGCTGGAACGCCAACGGTCTGATCGGGCTCGAGCCTAGTATCCGTGGATGGCTATCAATCGACGCAAGGTGCTCGGGGGAGCCGGCCTTGCCGGGGCCGCAGCGTTGGGCGGAGCGGGTGTCGACCGCGCGTTGTCCAACAGCCCTTCCGGCTATCCAACAGTTAAGGACGAGCCAATGACCGACGACGCCGCACGCTTTGGTGATCCCCGGATACCGGCCGAACTCATCACTGACCAATCACACCTCTTCCGGCTCGGGGCGTTGCCCACCACCGATTTCGACGGTGGCTCGCTGCGCCAGGCGCACGAGGACAATTTCCCGATCCTCAAGGGCCAGCAGGCCAGCGTGGTGTTTGTGACGTTGCAGCCCGGCGGTATTCGCGAGCCGCATTGGCATCCGAGCGCGTGGGAGATCAGCGTGGTTGTCAGCGGCGTCGCCACCTGGACGCTGCTTGACCCGCAGGGGCATGACGAGACTTTCGATGCCCATCCCGGCGACGTGATTTTCGCCCCGCAGGGGTCACTGCACTACTTCGAGAACACGGGCAAAGAAGACCTGCACGCGATCATCGTGTTTAATGCCAGCACTCAAGAAGGCAAGGACGACATAGGGATTGGCGCGTCGATCAGCAAGCTGCCGCCGCGCGTATTGTCGGCGGTCTTCGGTGTTCCGGCCGAAACCTTCACCTCGTTCAAGAAGATCGACAAGTCGATCACGATCCTGAAGTAGCGCAGCTACTTATTGTCGCCGCCGCCCTGCATGTACTTGGGGCAGTACGCGACGGACGCGAGCGCCACGAACTTGGCTGCGTCCCGTTGCGAAAAACCGGGATTCGATTGCTGAAGCTGGGCGACGATTTCCGGCGCGCCCTTGCCATCGTCGAGGAGCCCGCACACCGCTTTGGCGTTCGCGACGGCGCTGTCCGAGCTCTGATAGGTGATGCCGGCATTCTTGAGCGCTTCGAGGAAGCCCGCATCGTCGCCGGAAGGCTCGGCGAGCGCGGGTGCCGCCAAGGCGATCACGGCGGCGGTGCTGATCAGTGTGACTAGCCGTCTCATCGGTTGCTTATTGTCGCACCGCGGCCGCGTTGTCGCTCGACGACCGATTCGACGTTCCCGCGAAGTTTGGATGCCCATGAGGCGATGGTGCGCGGTACTGGGATTGAAGTTGATCCTCTACCCGGTGGCCGTCGGGGCGGCGACCAGCGATTAGGCCGCTGAGCTGCTGATAGTTGCCTTTGTGCGTTTCGCGCGTTACGTGCATATGGTGCTCGGGTTTGCATGTATTGTGCACGTATTGTGCACGCCACCCACCCAGGAGCGCCGCTGCATGTCACGTGAGAAGCGATCATTCGGGACCATCCGGCGCCTTCCCTCGAAACGCTTTCAAGTGATGTACACCGGCCCCGACGGCGTGCGCCGCCCGGCCCCGCGAACCTTCGCCGCCCGCATGGACGCCGAGGCATGGCTGATCGCCAAACGCAAGGAGATCGACGCCGAGCTGTGGAGCGCGGCCGTCGACGAGGCCCAGCGCGCCAAGGGCGGCACGTTCGCCGCCTACTCGGCCGCCTGGCTGGCGAACAGGATGGTGGCCGGTCGACCCCTCAAGGCCCGCACCCGAGCCCACTATCAGAAGATCCTCGACGAGCATCTGCTGCCGGTGTTCGGTGATCGGCAGCTCGCAGCGATCCGACCCCAACACGTCCGAGACTGGCACGGCCGGACCCTCGTCGACCGGCCGACGCTGCGCAGCCACGCCTACAGCCTGCTGCGCACCATCCTGGGCAGCGCGGTGCACGACGAGCTGATCGAGGCAAACCCGTGTCGGATCATCGGCGCCGGGCGCGCTAGCCGCGTGCACAAGATCCAGCCCGCCACCGTCGAGGAGCTGACCGCGTTGACTGCGGCGATGCCTGGCCGCCTGCAGTTGCTGGTGACCCTGGCGGGCTGGTGCGCGCTGCGGTTCGGCGAGCTGGTCGAGCTGCGCCGCCACGACCTCGACCTCGACGCCGGTGTGATCCGCGTACGCCGGGCCGCGGTGCGCGTCGGCGGCGCCTACAGCATCACCACACCCAAGAGCGACGCCGGTGTGCGCGACGTTGCGATCCCGCCGCACATCGTGCCGCTGATCGAGGCCCACCTGTCGAAGCACGCGGCCCGCGGGCGTGACGGGCTGCTGTTCCCCGCCGACCACGGCGGCCACCTGGCCCCGTCGACGCTCAATAGGCATTGGTACCGAGCCCGTGCGGCCGCCGGGCGCGACGATCTCAGGTTCCACGACCTACGCCACTCGGGCGCGGTGCTGGCGGCCGCCACCGGCGCCACGCTGGCCGACCTTATGGCCCGGCTGGGTCACTCCACCCCGGCGGCCGCGATGCGCTACCAGCACGCCGCGCAGGGCCGCGACAAGGCCATTGCCGAGCTGCTGTCGAAGCTCGCCACCGGCCAGGGTTAGCGCGCCGCGGCTCGAATCAGGCTGCCCCGCAACGGGATTCTTTCCGAAATCGGCAAACACCCCGCCGTTTCCCGAAAGTCGGAAAACTGCTGCTAGGCATACGGTTTCGGACTGCGACACGCCGATACAGCGTGTTGTCTCACATTGTCTTGCTCGGTGCATCGGTGAGCATTAGACGCACAACGCGAACTGCCTAGGAGAGAGAGCCCCGTGACCGCACTGCCCGATTCAACACTCTTGCAAGAACTTCTGCCGCTCCGAGAGGCTGCCCAACACGCCGGGGTGCACCCCTGCACCGTTCGCCGCTGGGTCGCGGCCGGGCGCCTCACCGGCTACCGCATCGGCCCCCGCCTCGTCAAGGTCGACATGCGCGAACTGGACCGGCTAATCGAGCCAATCACCGGCGGCGCCGGGTAACCCCCGGTGTTCTGAGCTATCCAAACACCAGGTGCCTGGTCAACCCTGACAAGAAAGCACCGCCCTAAATGACCCTCGAAGTTCGCGAGCTGCGCACCGCGTCATTCACGGACCTGCTCGACCGTCTCAACTACACCAGCGCCGAGCACGTGTCCATCACCTATCAGCGGCCCGGCGGCCCCGTCGTGGCCGCCATCGTCCAGGTGCTCGACGCCGCCCGGTATCTCGCCGAGCATGTGCCCGCGGATGCCGACACATGGTTCGGTGTGTGCCCCGTCGCCGGGCCCGCCCGCTGCGGCACTAACGGCACCGCGCAGGACGTAACCCGCCTGTCAGCTTTGTGGGCTGATATCGACTTCAAACACACCGGCGGGCCCGACGGCGCCAATGCAATCATCAGCGCGCTGGCCGGGCTGCTCGGCACGGGCCCGTCGGCAATCGTGTTCAGCGGCAACGGGTGTCACCCATACTGGCCGATCGAGCATGGCGCAGTGTCCGAGCATGGCCGCGGCGAACTGGCCGCGCTGCTGCGCCGCTGGGGGCGTTTCGTGAAGCTGGTCGCCAAGAATCACGGCGCCCACGCCGATTCGGTGTTCGACCTGCCGCGCATCTTGCGCGTGCCTGACACGCCTAACAACAAGACCACCCCGCCGGTGGTCGTCACAGTCGAGCCCGGTAGCGGCGGCCCGCTCACGGTCGCCCACGTCGGCGAGGTGCTCGACGAGCTGGGCATCGCCGAATACGACACCGACCGCCCGGCCGGCGGCCTCGAGCCCGTATCCGACCCCGGCGGCTGGCAGTACGCCGACCGGCCGTGCTGCGACTACGTCTCGGCAATGGTCAAAGGCTGGGGCACCGACAATCCGGCGGCGCGGCACCCGTGGCTGGTGTCGCAGGCCGTGCGGATCGCCGCCGCTTGGCGTAACGGCTGCCTCACCGACCAGCAGCACCGCGAAGCCGTCGACGCACTGCGCCGCCGGTTTGCTGAGCTGTGCGACCGTCCCGGCGACGCCCGCCCGGTCAAGCGGTTCGAGGTGGAGGGCGCCCTCGACTACGGCCGCGACCTGGCCGCCGCCAAGTCCGCCGTCCAGGTGCTCGGCGAGCTGGGCGGCGTCAAACACTTCCACAGTTACCCGAACGGCGATAGGTGTGTGTCCGACGTGTCCGAAGTGTCCGAAACTATGCAAACCCCCAGCTCAGCATCGCCGGGGCCCGGCGGGCATCCGGACACTGCTTCCGGCCCCGCGCCCGGAACAACAGGCGCCACACACTGGGATTCGGACACTTCGGCCACTTCGGACACTGATACATCGGACGTGCTCGGCGGGATGGTTGACGGCGCATGGCTCGACGCGCAAGAGTTCCCGCCGCTTGAGTACACCGTGCCGGGTCTCGTGTCCGAGGGCCTCGGCATCATCGTCGGCCCCCCGAAGGCCGGTAAGAGTTGGTTAGTCGCCGACCTCGCGCTGGCCGCCGCCGCGCGCGGTCTGGCGCTCGGCGCGCTGGCCGTCGATCAGCGCCCCGTGCTGTACCTGGCGCTCGAAGATGGGCACCGCCGCCTACAGAGCCGTTTCCGGCGCATCATGGGCGACGGCCAGCCGATCCCGAAGGACGTGCACGTCATCGTCAAGGCGACGCCAGACGAGGCGCTGGCGATGATCGCCGAGTTTCTGCGCCGGTACACCGCGGCTAAACCGTTCGTCATCCTCGACACCCTCGGCAAAGTGAAACCGCCGAAGCGGGCCGGTGAGGACTCGTATCAGGTTGATTACGCGATCGGCAGCAAGCTCAAAACGCTTGTCGACGAAGTACCGGGCTCGTCGCTGCTCGTGGTGCATCACTCACGTAAAGCCGAGTCAAACGATTTCGTCGACGCGGTGAGCGGCACGAACGGTATCGCCGGGGCGGCCGATTTCGTCGCCGTACTTGCGCGGCAGCGGCATTCGACCGAGGCGACGCTGTCTGTCACCGGCCGCGACATCGTTGAAGCCGAGTATGCGTTGACCGCCGTGCACGGCGTGCTCTGGCGCCTCGATGGCGGCAGCCTGGCGGCTGCTGCCGAGGCAGCCGAGAAGCGCCGCCAGGCAGGCAATTTAGGTGATCGCAGCATAGAGGTGCTGGCGGTCGTAGCGGCCTCGGCCGAGCCGGTCTCGCCCGCCGAGGTCGCAGCCAAGCTCGGCATCGACAACGACACCGCCGGGAAGTACCTGCGCAGACTGGCCGACGGCGGCCACATCGCCAAAGCCGGACGTGGGAAATACGCTGCGGCGCAGCAGTCTCCGACCTGCACAACCTGCGGTGAGCTGATGGCCGCCGGGCAGGTAGACGCTCATCTCGGATGCAAGCCCTTGACCCCCAATCACGCAAGAGGAAGAACTACCCCGTGACTGACATCGCCACCGCTCCCCACTGGTACCGGACGTGACCGTCGAATTGTCACGCGAAGAATTACGCGCCGCGATATATGGCTTGGCAGCCGTCCAGCGTGCCCGCGCTGCGGCCGGGGCGCCTGTGCCACATCCGGTGATAACCGCGCGACAGCACTTGGAAATCGCATACAGATGCGCCATGTCGCCACCGCGACACCAAAACACGGGCCCTGCAGAAGAATCGGAGGAGTGGATCGGAACACGCTTAGCCGCCCAGGTGCTCAACTGGCACCCCCGGCGAGTCCAACGCCACCGCGGCGACCTCGACGGGCACCTCGTCGGCGGCCGCCTAGTGTTTCCTGCCCTAACCGTCCGAGAGTATGCGAAACAGATAGGTACACAAGGTGACTGAACTAGACCCCGAAGTCGAGCAGCAGCTCGCCGACATGCCGGAAGCCGACTTTGACGCTCTCATCGCCCGCGTACGGCCACCCGAGGAACCCGCCGACCCGAAGGCCCGCGCCGCCGCCGCCCTGCGCCGCGAGATGGGTGCCAATGTGCGCGGCAAGAAACCAAGCAAAGAAGCCGCCGCGGCCGCCCTACGCCGCTACGCCAACGGCCGCTAAACCACGAAGGGACACAACAACATGCAATCTTGGAACAGCCCCCGCGAAAACGCTCTATACAACGTGCACCCCGTCCTTAAACAGCTCGCCGACCGCAACATCGACCTACCCGACACCGTCACCGCGGCGGCCGCCACCCTCGCCCGCATCGAGAACAGCCGCCCCGCCGAACCGCCAACCGACGCGATCCGGCGGGCGATCCTCGACGCCGCCGACCAGGACACCCTCGACCGCCTGGTCCTCGCCGAGCTAGGGCACTCCCGGCTGGCCGCCGAGCACCGGCAGGCGATCCTCGACGCCGCGGTCGCCGTCATGTCCGCCATCCGCGCCGAGCACGACACGATTTTCGCGCAGCTCGCAGCATTGGCGCACAAGCAAATCGAGCACCTCGAAGCTGTCGCCCAACTGCCAACAACTGATGTAATGCAGTTGGTGCGCGACGGCAACCACAAAGGCGCGCAGCTCGTCGCCGGAACCGACGCAGCCGCAACTGAACTCGAAGTGCTCTACGATCTGCGCGACGACTTCCTCAGCGGCGGTTTCGACAAGATGACGCTTGGACATGTCGACTGCTCACGCTGGCGCGATCCCGACAAGCCCGGCCGCGGCGCGACGCCAGCCGAGCGTTGCCTCGACGGCTTGATCGAGCAAGAAAACGAGCTTTGGTTTCCGACAAGAGATCAAGCACTCGACGCAGCTCGTCCAATATTCGAAAGAGACAAAGCAAAAGCCGACGAGAACGCCGCGGTCCGGCGGACCCAAAACGCGGCCGCGCAAGCATTCGCGCGCTGAAAGTAGCGACACATGAATGGCGACGACGAACTCGACGCGCGTTTCCTCCTTTCCGCGCGCACAACCATCGACGTGTTGTCGCACCAGCCGCCGAGCCTCGTCGCGCAGCGTGACGCGGCGGGCTCGGCGCTGGCACCCCCTGGGGGCGGACCCCCTCGACGCCCCGCCGCCTCTCAGCGGCATATGCCGATATCTATTCCCGAGCCGGCCCAACATTTGACCCTTGAGGAGCTCTGATGACGACTACACCCCGTGGGCTACGCGCTGCCGGTAAACGGCTGTGGCGGTCTGTGACTAGGGACTTTGACCTCGACGATCATGAGGCGATGCTCCTGCGCGAGGCGTGCCGAACTGTCGACCAACTCGACGATTTGCAGGCCGAAGTCGACGCAAACGGAGCTGTTGTCGAATCAAGTCAGGGTGTTCGCGTGCATCCCGCGGTGGTTGAGGCGCGGCAGCAGCGCCTAGTGCTGGCGAAGATCATGAGTGCACTCGGTCTCCCGAAAGGCGTCGTGGGGGAGGTTGAGGTCGCCGCGTCATGAAGCGAAAGGTGCCCGCGTCGAGCGTGCCGCCGCGCGAGCTGGTCTTGTTTGACCTGGACCGCTGGACGCTGCCAGGGACCAACGGAGACCCATGGGGACCGACACGGGCACATGAGGCGTGGTGTGCGGCGCGCGCGGCATGGGTCGCCGCCGGTGGGACGTGGCCCACTGGGGATGATCAGCGTGAGTTTGAGGAGGCGGCCTACACCCCAGATGAACCGTGGGACGGTCGCTAATCTAACCGTCGTAACGCCTCTGGGCGAAAGTGCGTCAGCTTAGGGTAGCGTCCCAAGGTGGCCACTTTCGTCGGAGCCATCTCAATCAGCGAGCCCCATAACTGGGATCGATGCAAGGCTGTCGGTTTGTGGGGAGTCCCGAAGTACACATTCCGAGTCCGAAGTGTCAAGGCGGGCGATCGACTATTCATTTGGCGGACTCGTGCGGGTTTCATCGCAGAAGCGAGGGTCACCGGGCCCCCGCGCGTGCCGGTGAGCAAGGACGAAGCGCCATGGCCAGGCGGACTAAGCCGTTTCTCCGCGGTGATCCCGATTGCCGTCGTGCAAGAGACATCAACGCCGTACCGGCTAGCCTTTGTGAAAGATCGGCAGGAAGTAACCGGATTGTCGAGTAATTCGCTGAGGTTCGGACTGGTGCCTATTGGCGACGAGGCGGGCGACAACATTAGCGCTGCTCTGACAGCAAGTACCCAGTAAACGCGGTGGCTTCAGACGCCGCCACGACCTCCCTTGCCGCCCTTCTTTTGCTGATGCGCTGATCTGCGCGCGAAGGAGTCTGACCGTACGGCCTGCATGTCGAAGTGTGCGCGTTCTTTCGCCAACCGCTGCCGCTTTGGGGATTGCGATCGGCGCTTTTCCGCTTCTTCCTCGTAGTAGATATCAGCGGCCGACCGAACTCTGGTTGCAAAGATGATGTCGCCCGCCACTAGGACGACGAACTGGCCGTCCGGTTCAACTCGCAGTTGAACGGCCTCGTCGTTGGTGCTTCGTATCAGCTCGCTCATGGTCTTACCGCCTCGACGTCAAACTCATAGAGGCGCTTGTTCGAGTTTCGCTTACGAATGGTGGTTATCTCGATCTTGTCGAAGCCAGCCTCTCGCAACATGTTCCCGTACCAGCGTTCCGCCGGAACCAGGTGACCGTAAAAGGTGCTGTTGCCGACGATGTAAGAAACTGAACCGCCCGGCTTCACATGCTTGTAAGCCGCCTGAAAGTGTTCCCACATGTCGTGGAAGTACTTACCAACGTAGTTGCTTAGCAAGGGGCCGTTCTTGCCGCCGTCCCGCGCGATTAGCTCTCGGACACTGTCCATCTCCTCGTCGACAGGGGTTCCGGTCTCGGAGGGGCGCCAGGTGTTGAGATTCGAAGTTGCCGTCCCCCACGTACCGCCGATTGCCTTCCAGTCCAGTTCGCCCGCGTCTGAGGCGATGTCGAGAAAACGTAGCCAGTACATGTACGGGCGGAGTTCTCGGATGTACGACATGCGGTTAACGTAGGGCGGTGAGGTCAGAAGAAGGTCACACGGCTCGAGTCCATCAAACTCATGCCGAGAATCGCCGCTCTTGATAGTGGCCGAACCTAGCAAATCGAAAGCAGCGGTGGACGTTACGTCCTTTGCTTCCCGCTCAAAGAGGTTGATCGTTAACGCAGCTTTGTCAATGTCGATCAGGCTTAGCGCGTCATCGGTTGGCTTGAACGACATCGATTGATGGTTGAATGCGGCATTGCTTGAGCTGATGAGTGTACGACAGAGCGCAATGTTCATTAGGTCGCTCAGTTGTGGGTTGCCTCCAGCCGAATCGATCGCCTGCCGAATAGCCTTCAAAGCCCGTAACGTGCTGCTGTCCCACCACCTTTCAATCTTGAACAGGTTGGGTTGCCATAGTTCCGTTTCATTCAACAGCTTGTATGCGCCGCGCACGACCTTCTTCACGTAGCTCGGAGCCTCGCCAACGTTGGCGTCCGAATAGTGAGCGGTTTTCGTCCGACCCAGCCAGATGAGGAATGGGTTAATGTCGATCGATTGGCCGAGCAGACCGTGCTCAGCTGCAGCCAACGGTGTAGTCCCGGTCCCTGAGAACGGATCGGTTACAACCGCGCCCTTCGGCAAATGTGCAACGCGATCTCGGACTAGCTGCATCGAGTACGCCGGAGTGAGCCGCAGCCAGCCGTGACGACCTATCCCCATGTTGGCCCTGAACGTCAGGTGCTCGTTCCGGTTGGTGTGGGACACGGTCACTTAGCCTCCAATAGCTTGCGCAGGATCGTCTCGACTTCAGCTCGAAGCTTCGGCGAGTTGCGTTCGAAGAATGCTACGAGGTCATAGCCGATGACTTCGCGCAAGAAGTCGAACGTGCTCTTCAACGGGTCGTCTAGTCCTAAGACGCCGAGCAGCACCGCCCAGTTCCCGATCTTGTACCGCTCGTACACAACCTGGTTGATCTGGCTCGACATGATGACTAATCCCGGTAGGTAACCGTGGCCTAGTGCCTGGCTGGCATTTGCTAGGTCCGCGTTCTGGCGCTTCGAGTCCGCCGACTTATAGCCTTGCCGGACCTCGAACACAGCGCCCTTGAGGTCAACCGTGATGTTGAGCGCACGTTGCTGGGCGCGCATCCAATCGCGGAATCGCTGCTGCCGGTCGCGAGCCTCGATGTCAGCACTCTCGACGCGGCCATCCAGGCTGAGGATGCGTGCTTTTGCGGCCTTGCCGCCTGCGACGACTTCTTCGTCCTGCTCTGAAAGCACCTCATAGGACCAGGTGACTTGATCGGCCGTCAGGCCTAGCTCGTCGCGCAACACCTGTCGGAACAGTCGCTCACAGCCAATTCCGAGTTGGCGATACACCGACGTCATACCACCTGCGGCTTTGTGCGCCGCAAACATCAAGTCGGAATCGAATCCCATCCAGTGATAGAGGGGATCAGACCCGTAAAGCAGCTTGAACCCGTCAAGATCGACGGCGTCCGCGGCCCCCATCTTCGGGAGGTAGTCGGCACACTTCCACAGGGGAGTCAGGAGAAGCTCGCGGTACGTCTCGTCCCTTGCAGGTTCGTCGACAGCCATGCCTCAAATTATCGCGGCTTAGGCCGGAGCCTTCGGAGGCGCGGCTATGGTTTCGCCTCAGGCCCTGTGGCGAGGTCGCCGCCGTAGGGTCAGCCCGGTACCACATCGGGGTCGTCAGGCCGCACTGCAATACTCGTGCATGTTGTTCGCAGTGTGCGACAACGTTGCGAACCCTACGGGACTTCCAGTGGAAGGTGCGATGAGCGACAGCAAGGTGAAGTTCACGGTGACGGTGCATGACGTCGATCTCGCTACCTGGGCGAAGGTGGAGGACGTGTCCGAGGCGGAGGCCGCCGAAGAGTTCGCGATCGTCGCGTCCGAGCGCGTGGCTGACGCTTTGCATGCTCAGTTCGACAACATCACCATCTCGACCACCCGCGAAGATGGTTCTCTTCTCTTCACGGAGCGACCTGGCGATTTTCCGGATTAGCTCCCTGGACAGCGTGAAGGGTAGCTCAGAGTTGTGCACGTATTGTGCACGGGCCGTGGCATACGATCTAAAAAGCAGCTACTAGCTGCGTAAACGCTGTGCGCGGTACTGGGATTGAACCAGCGACCTCTTCCGTGTCAGGGAAGCGCTCTCCCGCTGAGCTAACCGCGCCCGGGTCAAAAAGAAATGGAGGTGGAGACGGGAATCGAACCCGTGTGCACGGCTTTGCAGGCCGTTGCCTCACCACTCGGCCACTCCACCGCTGGGGTTGATGCCACTTGCACCTTCCGAGCGGATGACGGGATTCGAACCCGCGACCCTCACCTTGGCAAGGTGATGCGCTACCAACTGCGCTACATCCGCGAGCCACGGACGAGATCGTCGCCCGTCGCGAAGCACGACGATAGTCCACCCAAGCGGGCGGCACAAATTTCTCGGCAGAGCGCGGCGCGCCTTACCGCGCGCAGGAGCAGCGCGTTCTCCGGAAACCCCGCCACGTGCTAATCTTCGACCTCGTTCGCCTTTCGGCACCGGTCCTGTAGCTCAGCGGGAGAGCGTCCGCCTCACACGCGGAAGGTCGCTGGTTCGATCCCAGTCGGGACCACCAACCGTCTCGAGTCGGCCGTCACCTACGTGGCGCCGCAAACGGTGGCTTCAGTTGTTCGAACATCGGGAAATGACGCACGTTGAGTGTTGCCAACTCGAGGCCCTGCACGTCGGCGGTTGCTGCGATGAGATAGTCGCCGAGTCCGATGGCGTTGTGGCTTCTGCGGTATCGGCGCATCAGATCGCCTGCGCGGCGCGCGATGATTTCGGTCGCGGGCTCCACGTGAAAAGACGCGAGCAGGCGCCACACGTCACGCCGCTCGGCACTTCTCATCCCTCCGATTAATTCGGCGATTGACACCACGCTGATTGCGAGAGTTCCATCCTTGCGGGTTTTGATCAGCCAGTCCCGGGCTCCCGCGACTCCCCGCAAATGGGCGATCAGTACGTCGGTGTCGACAAGGATCACGATGTGCTGCGCCACACCCGGTCGAGGTGCTCCTCTCGGCCGCTGGGGCCGCGTGCGGGCTCCTCGACGTCGCGAAGCGCTCCGAACGAATCGTTGATTGCTGCGAGGTCCGACGCCAAGTCGTCGTCGGCGTTGTTGAGAGCCCGGTTCAGTAGTTGGCGGATGAGCTCGGCACGCGACACCCCTTGCTGTTCGGCAAGCTTGTCGAGGCTTGCCGTCTGCGCTTCATCGAGGTAGATGTTCGTGCGCTTCATACATCACAACATACACCGCATTGATAGCGCCAATGGCGCTCGTCAGAACTTGAACGACGGAATGCTGAAGTGCGGCATCGAGGGCATCTGCGGCAGAGCCGGCGACGGCATGGCCGGAGCCTGTGGCGCTGCGGGTGCCGGCATCTGGGGTAGCTGCGGAATCGACAGGTGCAACGGAGGCTTGGGTGCTGGCATGTTCACCGGCGGCTGGGGCTCAGGCATCTGAATGGGCGTCGGCAGGTGTATCGGCGGCGTCGGATCCTGAACCGGTGGCGTAGGAGCGTGTATTGGTGAGCTCGGCAGCTTCCACGGGGGCGTCGGGTCCTGCACAGGCGGCGTCGGCAAGTGCACAGGCGGGGTTGGATCCTGTACCGGTGGCGTCGGCAGATGTATTGGTGGCGTTGGCTGCTGCACCGGGGGCGTCGGCACGTGCACCGGTGGCGATGGCTGGCGAACCGGGGGAGTCGGTACGTGTACCGGTGGCGTCGGGTGCTGCGCAGGCGGCTGGGGAACCGGCAGGTTGATCGGAAGCTGGGGAAGCGGTGCCTGGACCGGCGCGGGAACCGGGATCCGGATCGGCACGGGTACCGGGACAGGTGCGGGCGCCGGCGCTGCAGGAGGCGGAACCGGCGCAGGCGCAGCAAGCACAGGTGGCGCGGGCACCGCGAGCGGCTCCGGCGGCGCGACGGCATGGACCTGCGCGGGCTGCGGCGCCGGCGCAGCCATGTGGGCCGCTGGCGGCTGCGGCTCCGACACCGAAGCTGCCGGCGGCGGCGCGGGCGCCGACTCAGTCGGCTCGATCAGCCTTTGTACCGGGGCAGGCAGCAATGCGACGGTCGGGCGAATCCCCAGCGCCAGCGCGATTTCCAACGCCAGCGCCGCGGTAACGAAGACGACGGCCAACATGCTGCCGACCAACAACAACGGCCTGCGCCGCTGACGGGCCTGGTC
>Ga0209061_1003964_pt1 | contig 15023 bp, 13 predicted proteins | sample Coa_R1_10_FD_187157 | JGI IMG/M metagenome (GOLD analysis project Ga0209061, IMG submission 187157) | Surface soil microbial communities from Centralia Pennsylvania, which are recovering from an underground coalmine fire - Coalmine... | ecosystem: Environmental > Terrestrial > Soil >...
TGCGTCGGTCCACCAGCCAACGATTGCGCGGCCTGCGGCAGGCTGGTCATCGCGCTCTGCATGGGCTGCAAAAGTTGAGTGACCGACTCCATGGGCGACGCCGTCGATCCCGCGGTTTCTGCCGCCCCGCTCGGCAATGACGGCAACCCTCCGGCGTTGCTCGCCGCCGATTCCGCGGCCGACTCCGCCGGTCCCACGGCCGCCGCTGGCGATGCCCCCAACGGCGTAATTGGCGGGGGAGTAGCAGCGATCGCTCCCATCAGCGTGTTCAACGTGCTGGAATACGTCACACCCACACCCGTGTTTTGTCCCCAATATTCCGTGTATTCGCCCTCCAGCTCGGCAATTCTTGGGCTAAGCGCGCCGAAAACCCATGGATTAATATTGATATCCGCAGTGCACTCGCTGCGATTAGCCACACAAACCGCCGACGGGATAACGGATGACCTGGCAATCGTGTTGGCTTCCACCGCCGCTTGCCCGATGGACACGTGCTTGAGACAGTGCGCCATCATCGGTGCCAGCCCCGCGAAGTTCAGTTCGTTGCCCTTCAGCGCGGAAGCGACACCGCCGAGACCTATCCACTGCGACATGGTCGCCGCGATGTTGGCCATGGATGCCCCCATCGACAGTTCGTGGCTGACCGCTTCGCTCAGCCATGCCGCAATATTGGCGACCACGGTCGACGGGTCGCTGGATTCTAGGAGCGCTGCCACGCTTTCAGGCGGACCGAACCACAAGGGGTCGGGCATATTGCCTCGTTAGACGATCGACGAGATGTTTACCGAGCTAAGTAGCTCGCGCACCACGTAGCTGATTGCGGACAGTCCTTGGGCCCCGGCATAGGCGGCCCGTTGCCCGACGTGCTCCGCAACCGAACCCAGGTACGCAACACCCGCCTCGTTCAGCGCTGCCGAGAACGCCGCGTCGTCGGACGTGGGCACCATGGGCACTGTTCCGGTGAGGGCCGCGGCCCCGGCCGCGTTGTTGGCGGCCATGTCGCCGCTGATCACCATCTCCGTAACGGACGACAGATTGACCGCCTCAGGAGTCACGCTAAGGAAACCGGTCATGTGTGTTCCTCCCGTTGGTCGGCAGGATGTTCCTGCGAAGTAATGCGAGCTTAAGACATCCCGCGCACTCGTCCAGACGAATTCTGCGGTACCCGACGCCGCGGCGCAATTCGCCTTACTCCAGGTGCCCGGGTGCGCCGACTAGCACCCCTTCGATCTCGCCATCGGTCGTCACCAGCAAGCCGCGTCCGGGGGGCAGTTGCTGGGCGCTGATTCTGCCGTAGACCTTGACGTTCGCTGGGTCGTTGTCCATGAACAAGGTCGGCGAGCGGGACCCGGTCAGCTTCTGCAGGAAGGGATTCATCACCACCTGCGATGCCCAGTTGCCGGGCAGCCGTGCCGCGATGACGTGCAATCCCACCTCGCGACTGCGTTCGATGAATGGCCACAACGGCGCCGTCGCGGCCGGCTTCATCACCTGATTGTGGGGCCGCAGTTCATGCTCGTCGTCGATCAGGACAAAGTGGTGCGCGCCCTCCCACGGCTTTCGGTTCAGCAGCTCTTCTTGGCTGAGCCCGGACGGTGGCAGACGATCGCGCAGCAGCTCGGCCAGTTCGCTGACCACGACATCGATGTCGTCTGCGGTGTAGGCATAGGCACGGACATGGGGACCCCGGATCTTGCCGATGAGTGTCGTCTTCGGGTCGATGATGGTGATCTGCGCCTGCTCGGGGCCGAACCGCTCGATGATCGCCTGACCGAAAGCCGCCAGCGTCGTGGTCTTCCCGCACAGCTGACGGCCCATCACCAGCATGTTGGGCACCATTCGGGTCGGCAACGCCACCGGCTGCAGGGCGCTCTCCCCGATCGCGAATGGGATGTTCAGTGGGTCGGCCGCATCAGCGGTCCGGTCGAATGCCTCGATGACCTGATTCAGTTCCACCCGCTCGGGCAGCCGGGACAGGCGCTCCACCTTAGCCGCACCCGTGACCCCGGCAATGAGCGCACCAATACCGCGGGTCGTCACCCGCTCACCGTCGGTTCCGGTGATTTCGGGCAATCCCACCAACAGCTCGTATCCGTCCCTGGTGAGCCCAAAACCCGGCCGATCCAAGGTGTTTCGCGCAGCCTTGCGCAACTCCGGGGAGGTGCCCATCTGCGTTTCGTCTGGGTTGCTCAGCCGCAGCTGTATCCGCGCGTTGGAGACCGTGATCATCCCTTGCTTCTGCCCGACGAACCACGCGTTGGCGCTGGTCATTACGTGCACCCCGTAAGACAGGCCCTGTCGTGCGATGGCGATCGCGCGGTCGCCCATGCCGGGGTCCTTCTCGTACAGGTCACCGTAGTTGTCGATGACCAAAAACACGTCGCCGAACTTGTCCTCGGGATCGGTGCCTCCGCCCCCGGCGGCGCCGAAGCGTCGTTCGCGGAACTCGGAGATGTCGATCTGGTAGTGCTTGAACGACGCCTCGCGGGCGCGGATCAACCCCTCGATGGTGGCGATCGTCCGTGACACGCCTTCGGTGTCGTTCAGGCTGACCACCCCGGCAACGTGGGGAAGCTCCTCCACGGGATACAGCGACGCCCCGATACAGAAGAACGTCACCCGCTCCGGGCGATACATCAGCGCAGCGGACGTCATCAAGGTCATCAACGTCGTCGACTTGCCGCGCTGAGCTGTTGCCACCACCATGATGTTGTCCATCTCGGCGTTGATGACATGCACCCGCTGCGCGTGTTCTTCGGGTATGTCGACCATTCCGACCGGGAACACCAGCCCCGGGTTTTGCCCGTAGTCGACATGCCAGGGCTTGCCCCGCCAGTAGGCCACCAAAGCGTCGATCGGCTCGCTGACTTCCAGCGGGGGCAGCCAGATTTGGTGCGGCGCGCGAGCTGGGTGCGCCACAAGTGATTCTCGGATGACGTCGAGAATCTTCTTCTTCTTGAAACCGTCAGCGTGGAACAGGAATTCGTCGGGTTCCTCGGGTTCGTCGGCCTCCGCCAGGGCCGCAGTGTCCTCCGGGCTGAGCGGCTGGTATTCCCACGTGAGCGGACGAGGCTTCGAGAAGCTGACGTCGATCGTCTTGTCGACTTTCTTGGTCTTCTTGGGCAGCACGAACGGCGCCGATAGATAAAAGCACCGGAACGGCTCGAGATCGCGCGGCCCGACCTTCAGCAGCGCGTAGCCGTTTTCGCGCGCCGGCAAATGCAAGGCAGCGTCGCTGCCAATGACGTCCCGGGAGTCTTCAGCGGTTTCCGCGCGCAGTGCAATCCGAAAAGCGATATTGCTCTTGACCTTGCTCAGCGACGACAGATCCAACCGCTGGCCACCCAAGGTGAAGAACACATTGCAGCCCCGGCCTTCCTGGCCGATGTGGATGACCAGCTGGACCCATTCAGGGTGGTGATGGAAGAGTTCGAGATATTCGTCGATGATGACCAGCAGGATCGGCACCGGTTCCAGGTCGCGGCCGGCCAGCCGCATCTCCTCGTACTCGTTGGCGTCGCGAGCACCGGCCTCTTTGAAAAGCCGGTAGCGCCTTTCCATTTCACCGTTGATCGCTTTGCGCATCCGCTCGGCGAGATGCCGGTCGTCTTTGCCCAGGTTGGACAGGGAGCCCGCGACATGGGGCAGACCTTCAAGGTCTTGGGCCGCGGATTCGAACTTCATGTCGACAAAAATGACGATGAACGTTTCCGGTGAGTGGGTGAGCGCGATGCCGTTGCACAACGACAGGAAGAGCTCGGACTTGCCTGATCCCGATGTCCCGATCACGACGGAGTGAAAGCCGTACCCGCCGAAGTCTTTGGCGCGGAAGATGATGTATTGCAGCTCACCACCAGGCTTGATCCCTACCGGCACCATCGCCCACTTGGGATCGCCCCGTCCGCGGCTTTCCGCCCACAGCCGGTCGACGTCGAGGCGGCGTGGATCGCTGATCCCCAAGGCCCGCAACAGTTCACCGGCCTGGCTGTCGGTTTCGGACAACTCGCTGGCGCTCATCGGTGACCAGCGCGCCAGCGCCCGTGCATAGCGGTGTGCGGTGCTTTCGGCGAGCATGTCAGCCACCGCGTAGAACGCCTCGCGGTGATAGAGCCGGCCTTCACGAAGCTGAAATCGCTGGTCCTCTTCGGCGAAACCGACACCGACACCCGCCCGGGTCGCCAGTCGCAGCACGGTGATACCGGCCATCCCCTTGAGCCCGGTCACGCCTTCCCACTGCTCGGGAGTGCCGGTGTTGTCGTCGACGATCACCCAATGCGGACCCAGCGACAGGCCTTGCGCCTCCATCGGGGACGGCATTGAGGAGGGGCTGGTACCGACCGGCGGGGCCCACGGCCCGCGGCCTTTGCGGTGCAATTCGGCGTCGAGGGCTTCTTCCAGCTCGGTGGGCGACGCGAAGACCAGCCGGCGCAGGCCGCAGGCGTCGAACATTTCGTCGTGGTGGTTGTGCGGCAGCCATACCAGCCAGGACCACTGCTCGGGGTGGCGGGTCACCACCATGAGCTTGACGTCGTTGGGGCTGTGGTAGACCGCCAAGGAGCACAGGAGCGCCCGCATGAAGCTGTGCAGCTCGCCGGGGTCGTCGCTGATGAAGCTGAATCCGGGTTTCGACCGCAGGCTTAAGACCTTGCCGATGCCGCGGATCTTGCTTTGCTCGAGGATGAAATCCCTTAGCGCGCCGCCGGTTACCGGCTCCAGCTCCTCTCCGATGGGAACCTCGGGCCATTGCAGCGACACGGCCGCGTCGCTGGCTTGCTGAATCCCGATCCCAAGGCGCACGTCCAGGAAATCCGCGTCGTTGGGGCGGCGCTCCCACATGCGGGGCCCGCCGATGACGGTGTCGAGCTTCTGCGGATCACCGTGGACGAACAGCTGGGCGCGTTTCTGCTCCTGAGCGGCCCGCTGCACTTCTTCACGGTCCTCGTCGAGTTGGCGCAGATAGCTGCGTCGCTGCTTTTCCTGCTCGCCCCAGGAGATACGGCGGGCTCGCCCGAAGCGCCCGCTGAACATCAGTGCGCCGAACCCGAATAATCCCATCATCGGAAAGAAACCCGACTGCAGCGAGCGCACGCCGGAGGTGTACATCACCACCAACGTGCCGATGATTCCCACCAGCAAGGCCGGAATGGCAATCATCATGAGGATGTTGCGGGGCTCACGTTCAGGCAGCGCCAGTGGCGGAGCAACCGCCACCCGTACCGGCGGAACGGCCGGCGGTGGTTTACGGGCGCCCCGCACGAACCCTCGTTTCGACATGCCTAACCTCCTGCCTGCGGGTTGGCTTGGGGTACGGGCGCCACCGCGCCGTTGCCCACAATGGTGTCACGCGCTAACAGCGCGCTATCGCGGCTGATGGCCGGCCCTGCCGCAAATGTGCGCACAATCGGCCATGGCGCCTGAACAGCGCTACGCGGATCCAGTCCCAGTGCTTGTAAAGTGCGGTTATCCGACTGGATCCCGTAGCGAACACCTTGCGGTGATAGCCAATACAGGCTTTCGCGGCTGTCGGAGGTCGCCACACCGCTCGTGGTCGCCACGAAGTTCGCCGCGCCCGGCAGCAGCAGCGCCTGATCAGCCTCCACGGATTCGGGATTGCGGTCGTCGCGCACCAGATGCACCAACCGGGCATCCATGCTGATCGGTACCGGCAGGCCCCGGCCGCTGAAGATGGTGATGCTGGCTTGCGGGTCGCTGGACTGCTTCTGCCACGCTACACAGGTCACCGGATTAGCCGCTGTGTCAATGAAATCCAGTTTGCCGGGCGGATAGTAGTCGACGTTGAGCACATCGACCGTGGGGATGTGGATCAGCTTGTCCGGCGTGATCAATGTCGGGGTAGCCGAACCTGCCGGATTCGCAGTGCGCAGCAGCTCGGCAACGAAGCCGGTGATCTTTTGTACCCCATCTGGAAGCAATACGTAAAAGCCGGTGACCGTGCCGGCGGCGTCGCGGGTTTCCAGCACGCTGCCCACGGTCGAGCCGGGCAGCCACCGTGACGGTGTCCCCGCTTCCGGGATCGGCGGTACCACAAGGGGTTCGGTGGAGGGCATGGCGTCATACAGGGCGTTGGAGATCTCGATCGGACGCGTCACTCCCGGATCGAGACCCAGGTTGAAGGTCACCGAGCGGTCCATGGGGTCGATGCGGGACCGGTGACCACCCCATATCACGTAGGTCGCGTCCTTGTGGGTGGCAAGGATCGCCTGCGCCGGGCGCATCGGAGCGGCGCGGCCGAATGCCGACAGCTCGCCGGCGATGGATGTCACGACAGGAGCAGCCCGGGCACCGCGGGTGGGAGCGGTGTCGCACACCGTCCACGCGGAGACGCTGCTCGGGGTGACCGTGAGGCTGTCGGGCACACCGGGGATGCCGATCATCGGCCCGGTCGGATACTTCGCGATTTCGCTTGCCTTGACCCAGGCCGGGGCGGCCGCATTGCCGACTGCCAGCCGAGCGGAAGTCAGGTTGAGCGCCGGGTAGAGCCGCCCGTCGATCTTGGCGTACACCGCGCCGGTGTCCCGGTTTCCGACGATCGCGGACTGGCCCACCAGCCCGGCGGGTTTCCAGATGTGCAGCAAAGCCATCCACCCGAGACCAATGAGGACGAACACGATCGACAACGCCACTGCGGCTTGCTGTTTGCGGTCGTCGTGTTTCATGCGGACCGAAAACCTGGTGATCGCCGCCCGCAGCCGACGGTTATAGAACAGGTGGCCCGAGTTCTGGTCGCGGTTGGACAGGTTGAGCGGCATGGTCAGTATCCTCTCGGCGGTCTACGTGCGTCCGCCTGTTGGACCAGCGCAACCAAGTTCGCACCGTTGGCGGCGACGCCGTAGCGATGCATTACATAGTTCATCGACGCGCAAATGTTGGCCACCGGGTCGTAGATGTTCGTCGAGGTGCCGGGTTGGTGATACCGGGCGAAGGTAGCTGGGATTGTCTGGGTGATGCCGCGGGCGTAGCCGAGACCGTGCCCGTCGGCTTGCGCGGGCCCGGCCGCGGTGGCGGGTTCCGACGCGATCGCCGATGCCCGGCCGCCGGACTCCCGGGTTATCAATGTCTGGTAGCCCCGCAGCCAATTGCGTCGCGCCACCGGATCGGTGATTCCCATGTGATCGAGTGCCTCGGCGACGCGTTGCCTGATAGGCCCTGCCGTGACAGATCTGTCGTATCGGACAGCGCCCAGCGGGATCGCTGCCGCCGACGACGGCCGACGGCTGGCCGCGGTGTGTCGCAAGTAGCCGATCCGGCGCAGCCGTCGCGCGAGCAGCTGTGCCCGGTGACGCGAACGGTGAATGAGGCGTCGCTGCATTCGCAGCCGAACCGCCATGCGGCGCAGCGCTTCCCGTCTGCCTAACGGTGTATCGGCTGCCGGCATCGCGTCGGCGTATGCATCCTCGAGCACCGCACGGGTGGCGCGCCGGCCCGCCGCGTGGTCGGCGTGGGCGTCAGTCAACACCGCGGCCAGCTCGGTATCGTCCTCGGCGCTGGTTCGAAGCATCCCCGCCATCCGCCGCGCGCGGTCCGCTGCGGTCCGCGCGCCGGCCGGCGGTCGGGTGATCCTCGCCGCATGGTCGCGCAACGGGTCCGGTGTCTTCAGTGCGCCAGTGTTCGCCCGGCTCACCCCAAACAGGTCGTGGCCGCGACCCAGCACCGCGAGAGCGTGACGCGTCAGCGGATCCGCGGTCACCGGACGCCTTTCCCGTAGCGTGCCGCGTTTTCGGCTTGCGCCTCCTCACGTAGCGCCGCGATCGCCGTGTTCAACCGGTCGGCCAGCTCGCCGTGGGTGTAGCCGGTCATCACATTCGGGTGCAACGTCAGCTCGACCAATCTGCCGTCGGAGTTTGCGACGGCATGAATATCGCCCAAGTCGACGCTGTAGGTGATGGTTTCGGCTTCGGCTACCAGCTGCTCCCACCTGTCGGCGGCCTCGCTCAATTCGCGCAGCACTGACTCGACGAGATCCTTGTCGCTCAACTTCGCCCGACTGCCCGGCCCCGCCACCGTGCCAGTATCTCGACCGCCGGCGACCAGCGTCAATTCATACCCCCTCGTCGCGCTCTGGTCGTGGGGACACTACACCCCGACCGCAGCTGAGCAGGGCGGGTCCCGACGGCGACCTGCTCAAGAATTGGTGCTGAACCTGCTCGCCGGTGGGGTGCTCAGCACCTGGAACCAGGCGAAGTGATAGTTCGCTGAAGTTCGGTCCCCGGCGGCGATGCCTTCCGTGGCCGCCAATAGCAGGCAGTTCAGCAGCAGCGCGGGATCGATGTCCGGGTACTGCGCCAGCAGAGAATACCGGGCGGTATCGAGGTGGACCCGCAGCACGTCGAGTTCGGCGTCGACGACCCCCGTCCCCGCCGCGCCGGCTTTGGCCAACGTGTGCACCATCCGCGGCAGCCCGTCACGCCAGTGCGTGGCCTCGCTCAGCAACCATCCGAGATCGTCGACCTCGGGCAGTTCGCGAGGTAGCACCGAGGATTCGGTCGGGCCGAAATCAGTCGCCCAGCCGAGCGGGTCGCCGGGGGAGTAGGTCGCCGATAGCGTGGTGGAGCCGAGCAGCGCTGCCGCGTTGCCTTTGCGGCGCGCCGGTTCCAGCAGCCGCACCCCGGCGGGCAAGGTGATTCCCGAAGGTATCCAGCCGTGCGCCAAATCGGTGACCACGACGGTTGCCCCGTCCTCGCGAAGCCCGACAGCCCACCGCAATCCGGGTTCTTGACGGGCGACGAACTGCAGTAATCGCTGCAAGCGTTGATGGTCGGTTTCCTTTTGGGCCGGGACCACCCGCTGGTGGCTTGCGGCGGCAGCCTCGGCCGGGGCCGCCTGCGCGAAGGCATCGGTGTCGTCAGCGGCCCGGGCTTGGAGGAGGTCGGTGTCGTGCGCGGCGTCGTGCTGCCCGCCCGCAACCGCCTCGGTGTCGTCGTCGAGTCCGACGTCGGCCGTCTCGGCAACGGTCGAAGGTTCACGGCTTTCGGTCTCGAGCGGCTGCGGCGGCGGAGTTGGCGGTACGAGAGCCTCGGTCACGTCGGTGTCAACCGCATCGGGCGAAGACGGGAGCGTCAGCGGCTGCGCTGCGGTGTCGTCAGATTCCGGCTCGGGCGCTGCATGCTTGCCGGCCGAAATCGGTTCGGCCTCCTGATCCTTGTCGACCGGTGGCGACTCGAGGCGATTGTCGGTGACCTGCTGCCCACGGTCGTCGACGGGAACTTCGGTGGGCGGCTGCGCTGGGGGAGGCGGGGTCGCGGCGACTTTGAACCGCGGCCCCGTCGCTGTGATTCGACCGGGACTGACGGCGCTGCGGCGCTGATGCTCAATACGGTGTTCCTGATGCGCACCGCGCAGATGGCGAACGGTCGACTCGACTCGCCGGACCGCAAAGGCGCGGGCGGCGTTGATGACTCGGGCTTCCTCGGCATTGCGGGCCGGGTCGGCCATCCCCGCCTGCCTGATGCGCTTCAACTGCTCGTTGGCCGACTTGGCGATCCGCTCTAGATCAGCTTTGAGATACTCTGCGACGGTGGCGGTTTCAGCGTTGACCGTCGACAGTTCCGCAGGCCAAAGCCCGCCGATCACCCACGGGGTGCAGTCAACCGGGGAGCTGAAGGCCGGAATCGCGAGGGATTCCTGGGTCGCTCTCCGGAGACGCTGGCGCGCCGTCTTTCGCCCGAAGATCGCCACCGGTCCAGCGTACCGTTGTCCGGTGATTGGTCAGTTCACTGGTGAATTGTGGGGACATCGTCGGCGCAGTAGCGTAGAGACGTGACGGTTTCGGCGCTGCAACAGCAACTAGACGAAGTGCGGATCCTGCTGGCGCGCGCACGAGAGTTGTTCGGCGCCAATCCCATCGAACCTCCAGGCAATATCGCGCCGGATCCCGATGCCGTCAAGACCTGGCTGCGCTGAACGGTAGCGGTTCTACTCGGCGCCGCGTCGAGGGTGCAACTCATGTGCCAGCAACTTCTCGATCGCGACGTCGAGGTCATGCGCGGTGGGTACCTCCGCTGATGGAGTGTGACCGGCCGCCACGATTTCGCTGCGAACTTCCATTAGCGCCTTGAGATAGGACACGTCGGCGGTCAGCAAGATCCCTTGCGCGAGCGTCTGCGCGTCGGTGTCCATGGCCGCTTCGCTCAACGCCACGCTATGGGCGTATCCGCCCCGGCAGGACCGGAACAGGATGTGGCCGCTCGGATGGACGGTGTCGAAGGCCGGGTTAGCGTCTGTCATCGACGTCGTCAACGATGCCGCCCAGCTTGCCCGCGGCCTCTTCCTCGTGCTGCTCCCACATGTCCGCCGACATCTTCAGGTGGTACGCCATCTCGGCGTGGTCGTCGGCTTGCTGCTCGTAGCAGCGCCGCCGGTGCTCGAGCAGTTCGCGCCCGGCCTCGCGCAGCTCGCTGAAAACCGGCCCCAGCGAGTCCAGGCTTTCCTGGATCGCTGCGTGTGCCGATGGGATGGTGCGCAAGTACTCGGACACTTGCTCGTGGTGCCCGGCCGCCGTGCGTAAGCTCTCCGGCACCACATGGATTTGATCTGCCATCCGCTGTCTCCTCTTAAAGCGCCGACGACCCTCGTCGGCGCGCTCGTCGTGCGCTGTGTCGGTCTTCGCCAGCTGTCACGGTGACGTACCGGTCGTGGCCGCCGGCCGGGTCGGTGCCGGTGTTTCGGGCTTGGCCGGTGCGTTTGCCGTCGACGGCACCGGTGGGTGCTCCCAGCCTAGAAAGCTTGGCCCCGTCACGCTGGAGATGTGCTGAATCTGACCGTTGAGCAGCGCTTTGCTGTTGCCGAGAGCAAGCGCGTGCCGATCGGTGAACATCCCGATATCCCCGGGCGCTACCCGGGACGGATCGACCGGATCGTCGACGGCGGTGCCGGGTGGGGGAATGGTGATCCCTTGCTGGCGAAACGCATCGGCGATGGGTGTGCCGGCGGCGGCGGCTCCGATCGCCGCGGCAAGCTGCGGACTGGCAGCGGTGACGGTCTCCCCGGTGGGCAACGTCACCGTCGTCGGGCCGGCGGCTGGCTGCTCGGGAGCGGAGGCTGGTTCAGCCACCTTGTCGTTGCCCGTCTCGTCCACGTCCTCAGCCGCTGGCTGCTGTTGCGGGGTCGCGGCATCGGGTGCGGGCAGCGCCTCCTCAAGATCGTCGGGTGCCCGTTGTTTTCCGGTGTCGGGCAGTTGTCCGCCCAGCGGAATGCCGCCGGGCATACCAAGACCCGGCAGACCTGTCGGCAGCATCCCCCCACCCGGCATCCCGCCAAGCGCGGGGAAACCGGTCATCGGTGGCATCGGTGGCACCGGCGCCTGCGGGACCGGTGCGGTGGGGTCTTCCGCAAACAATCCCGGATCTTCTGCGAGCAACGCATCGAGGTACGGGTCGGCTCCGTTATCCGACTCCGCTGGATTGCTGGTGGCTTGTGGCCCGGCGTTCGCGGTGGTGCTGCGCGCAGGCTGTTGCCCACCACCGGCCCTTTGCGGCTCGGCCGTCGATACGCGGTAGAGCGACGTCCATGCGGCCATCAGCGCCGACTTCGAGGTGTCGTCGAGACCTGTGCCCGTCACCACGGCCCGAATTTCGCGGAGCTTGCCTGTCAGGAAGCGCTGAAAATCCCGAGCACCCGCGGGGGTATCCAGATCGGTGCGGCTGCGCACCGCAGCCTCGACGTCGCGCTGCAGTGCGGCCAGCGCATCACTGCCTTCAAGCGTCTTTTGGTGGGCATTCAAGATTGCCGAAACCACTTGCATATCCAACTGAGCGCACGCCGAATTCTGTTGCGCCAAAGCAATTTCGGCGTCTCTGATGGCGTCTGCTGCTGCGCCGCGCCGCCGATCGGAGGGCATCGCCACCTCAGCCGCCGGCATAGCCGAAACGCCGAGCTGCCAACGTTGCTGCGGCCCCTGCATGGCGGCGACAGTACCCAGGGGAGAGGGTGGCGACAATTCACTTCGACTAGCCGTTGAGCAAAAGCGTTTAGCGTCGAATGACGCTAGCTCGCGCCCACCGGATACCGTTCTGGCAATGCTTCCAAGGCGGCCTTTGTCGCGGCATCGAGTTCGCGGGCGTGAGCAACCACGCTGAGAATTTCACGCTGTTTGGTGAGCAAGAATTTCTGGAATTCTCGGGCGCCGGCGGGCGTATCCAGGGCAAGCGCGGCCTGGTTCTGCACGGCGTGGTCGATCTCGGCCGCGATCGCGTCGAGCCTTGCTACACCTTCGACCGTTGCGGTGTGAGCACCGACCAGCGCGTCCACCAACAGCCGGTCGGCGTCGTTCACCGCGGAGTACCGTCGCGCCAATGCCGCTTGCCTGGCTTGGATCGCTGCCACTGACCACCCGGCTTGTTCTGCCATGAGCTGAATCTTCCCATCTCCACGCGGTCTTCATCGACCTTCGCACCAGCCTGCTACCACGACGGGCGCCGGATCACCACACCCGCACCCAACGGACTAATCCGCACCGCGGCGCCGGCGTGGGGGGCTTCGACAACCAGATTGTTGCCGATCGCCATCTGTACGTGCCCGGCGTGCGGGAACACAAGATCCCCCGGTCGCACCTGCGAGCGGGGAACCGGAATGCCATCGTGAATCTGTTGATACGTCGTGCGGTCCAGGTGTATCCCCGCCTGTCCATAGGCCCACTGCACCAGCCCCGAACAGTCGAATTGGTCGGGACCGGTCGCGCCCCACACATATGGCCGGCCCAGCCGGGACAGGGCCGCGCGCACCGCCATTGCGGCGCGGCGACTCGGCGGCAGCCCAAATCCGCCTCTCTCGGAAGCGCGCCGGCACAGTGCCAGATACCGCAGGACACCCAACGCCGCCGCCCGTCGCCGCGCCTGCCAGCGTGCCGACATGACGTGGATGCGTTGCGCACGCAGCCGGGCCACGCGGCGGCGCAGCGCTTCCCGCTGGGCCATGGGCGCAACCGATGGCGCGCCGACATCCGCGCGCGCTTCGTCGAGGATTCGCTTGGTCTGCTCACGGGCCCGGGCGTGATCGTGGTGGGCGGCGGCGATGACGTCTGTGACCGCGGCGTCTGTCCGGGCCGCGGAGCGCAGCACCGCGTGGCTGTGGCGCACGGCGAGCCGATAGCGGTCGTGGCCCTCACCGGTGTTCGACGCTGTGACGGGCACAGCGGCCTCGAGGTGAGCTGCGGCTGTCTGCGGTGTCGCGAGCCAAGCAGAGCCACTGAACAGTTGATGAGCGCGACTGAGCAGCTCCAGTTCGCTACCGCTCACCGGCTTGCCCTTCGACCCGGACGGGCGGACCGTCGTCGTCGGAGTTCACCGCGTCGGCGAAGGCCCGAACGCGGGGGAGTGCCGCCGGCGGCACGACCCCCTGGTTGCGGATCGCCCACATCTCGTCGCAGGTGACACCGACCAGCGCGGCGATCACCGCTTCGGGCAGCGCCGAGCGGGCGCATGCCCGATCGAATCGGGCGCTCAAGCTCTCTGGTATCCGGGTCAACAACGAGCTGCGGGTCGCCTCAAGCGCCTGCAGGTGTTCCAAAAGCCGGCCGGCCGAGTCCGCGCCAGCATGCACCGCCGCGCGCCACGACCTGGCCGCCAGCATTTCGAACTTCACGCAGAGTTCGATCACAGAATGAATATACGTCTCGTATTCGTCTGATGTCTTCGTGGGCAGTCGGTCGATGAGCCAGTGCAGTGTCTCCAGTTGTGCTTCGGCGTGCTCTTCCAGCACTTCGGTGTTGTCGTGCCGCTCGACGACGACCGCCGCGGCCTCCCGCGCGGGCACCGCCGGCGGTTGTTCACCTGTGGTCAGCCGGGCCAGCTCGGCGTCGGGATCGGCCGCGACGACGAGCCGCGCATACGTGCCCGGCGGCAGGCCGAGGCCATTTTCCACCTTTTGCACCGTGCTCTTGTGCGGCTTGCGGGCCCCGCGCTCCAGATAGCTCAGCCCCATGATGCTAACGCCGGTCGCGGCCGCGAAATCCGCCAATGACCAGTCGCGCGATTCCCGCAGCGCCCGGATAGTCGCGCCCGCCGATTCGCGGCTCATCGTAGAGCTCCGGCCATATCCGAATATTACATATCCCCAAGCATCTGCGGTGTCATATCTGCTTTTGCACCGGTCCGGTTGCGTCCTTCGCTGTTTGCATATACAGTTTCATCTACGTTTTGCTCGACAAGGAGACGCACATGGGGTATCCGTGCTCCACCAACCCAGACCTGTGGTTTGGCTACAACGATGATGACAGCGGCGACGGCGCCGCCAAGGCACGCGCGTATGAGCAGTCCGCCACCGAGGCACGACTGCTGTGCTTGCGGCGGTGCCCATTGGCGCAGCAGCGTGTTTGCGCGCGATACGCGGTCGAACACCGGGAGGAGTACGGCGTGTGGGCGGGCGTCAAACTTCCCGGCGGACAGTACCGCAAACGCGAGCAGCTTGCTCGCGCTCACGACATCCTGCGTCGCATCGCTGCCGGCGAGATCAACTCCCGCCAGCTGCCGGAGAATGCCGCGCTGCTCGCCCGTCGTCAGCACCACGCTGTTCCGGTGCCCGCCATCGTGTTTCACTTGCCGCCGGCCCGGGTCGGACCGCGGTCGGCGGCATAACCCCGGACAGTCCCCTGCCGGCGGCCGAGGATGTGGCCCGGGCGGCTTCTACAGTTGGGCAGTACTCGGTTACCGAAACGTCGTGATGTGCTGGAACCGGTTACCAGACATTGCCGCCCCGGCTTCTGCTGCGGGTGCCCCGCCCGTCGCAGAAGAGCCGCCGGAAGAAAGGATCCGCCCATGACGACCGATAAGACCGGTGCGCAAACCGCGGTCTGTGCCGAGCAGGGCAAATACACCATCGCCGTCGAGGGCAAGACCGTTGGTCACGCGGCCGTCGCCGACCGCGATGATCAGCGCGTGTTCTACCACACCGAGATCGACAACGACTTCGGCGGACGCGGCCTGGGGACCATCCTGGTGGAGCAGGCGCTGGATGCGACCCGCCGGGATGGCAAGCGCATCGTCGCGGTATGTCCCATGGTGGCCGGC
>Ga0209061_1003966_pt1 | contig 15013 bp, 15 predicted proteins | sample Coa_R1_10_FD_187157 | JGI IMG/M metagenome (GOLD analysis project Ga0209061, IMG submission 187157) | Surface soil microbial communities from Centralia Pennsylvania, which are recovering from an underground coalmine fire - Coalmine... | ecosystem: Environmental > Terrestrial > Soil >...
CATTCGCAATCTCGGCGATAGTGTAGTCAATGCTTGTGCTGATAAGTTTCTCGGCGGCGTGAGCAATGAAGCGCGCAAACTTGTTGATCAACCCATTGCCTTGCATGTCAGGATCGTTACGCATCTCTTCGCGTGCCTGATTGACGATCTTTTCCGAGAGGCGCATGCTGACCATCGCTTCACTGAGGCTGAGCGCAATGGCGTCTTCCTCAGCGGCATAGATGGTGAGGATTGGGGATTCAGGCTGGCTCATGGATGCTCCTCTTTCTGTATTCGCGCAGAGCAGGACACCGCCCCGATGGTCAGCGCCGCTTGCTCTTCGTCAGCCTATAGTATACCCTATAGAGGAAAAGAACGTATGTCCAAGGTATGTTCAGCAGAGGCCGCTATTCTGTGAAACCAACGCCAAGCTACCAAAAGCTACGCGGGGGATAATATCCCCCGCAGCCGGTCGCCGATTTTCTGGCAGCCTGGGCCATACAAGGCAGACATACTTGCACGCTAGAGCCAAGCTGCGGCGATGGTGAACTACTGCTTGCGGCAGCGCGCAGGTTGCAGGCTTTTGGCATGGCTTCTGACGAGATCGTTATGCAGCTTCACGGCGTTGAATTGGATGCTCAGGAAGCCGAGATCGCTGCTGGGCGATTGAGCGATCTGATAGGGAGGGAAGCAATTCCGGCGATTGCTACGGGCGACCTTTTCACCTTCTGCAAGACGGCACTGAACACATCTCACCGTTTCGACGCCATCATTGGCAACCCCCCGTTTATCCGCTATCAACATTTTCCAGAGAACCATCGTCAGATCGCTTTCTACCTGATGCAGTTGGCGCGGCTGCATCCCAGCCGACTGACCAACGCCTGGGTTCCCTTTCTGGTGGCGGCGACACAGTTGCTCGAACCGCATGGGCGCGTGGCAATGGTCATTCCTGCGGAGCTGCTCCAAGTCAATTATGCGGCGGAGCTACGATACTACCTGAGTCAGCAGTATAGCTCTGTGACGCTGATCACCTTCAGGAAATTGCTTTTTGAGGGGGCGCAACAAGAGGTGATCCTCTTTCTTGGCGAGCGTGATGGAGATCACCATCATGGGATTACGACAGTTGAGCTCAATGGCGTTGACGATCTTTCCTGCCTTGATCTTCAGCGGCTGCGCCATATGCCAACGAAAGAAATGGATCACTCAACCGAGAAGTGGACGATGTATTTTCTTGACACCAAGGAGCTTGCGCTTTTGCGGCGGCTACGAGAACACCCCTGCTTGACTGTCGCCGGGCAAGTATTGGATGTGGATGTAGGTGTCGTCACAGGCATGAACGACTTTTTTGTGTTGTCCCAGCGGCAGCTGGAAGCGTATCGGCTTAATAGACAGACACAGCCACTTGTTGGGCGTTCGAACCACTTGAAGGGATTGATTTTCTCAGCTGATGACTGGCAAGGCATGGTTGACGGCCAGGAATTGGCTTTTCTTTTAACGCTTCCTGATGTTCCTTTTGCCGCATTGGAACCTGCTGCTCAGCAATATGTTGCCTGGGGAGAGGAGCAAGGGTGGCACACCGGCTATAAGTGTCGCATCCGCAAACGTTGGTATGTCACGCCATCGCTCTGGACACCACAGGCGTTCCTGTTGCGCCAGATACATGCTTATCCTAAGCTTGTCGCCAACCAGGCGCAGGCTATCTCAACAGATACGGTTCATCGCGTCAGAGTGCGCCAGGGTATGAACCCTGAGACGCTTGCCGCAGCCTTTTTCAATTCGCTGACATTTGCTTTCGCGGAGGTGATGGGACGTAGTTACGGCGGTGGGCTGCTGGAACTTGAGCCAAATGAAGCGGAACGACTGCCCATTCCGCTGGCAGGCGCCGAATCGCTTGACATCCACGAACTCGATGCGCTTGTTCGTGCAGGCAAGATCAACGATGCGCTCGATAGAACTGACGAGATATTCCTGCGACAGGAATTGGGATTGAGCGAGAGGGAATGCCACATGATCCGTGGCATTTGGGAGAAGCTCCGTGACCGGCGCATCAATCGCAAGCCGGAAGCCAAGCGAGGTCGAAAGAATGTCATAGGAGCAGACGCCTTGTTGATTTAGTCTGTGTGAGGTGGCAGACCTTTGTAGCGGCTCACGTAGACGCTTTCAACTTGTGTGGAAAACTGCTCTATGCGTAACGGCGAAGAAACAGGGGGAATACCAGCATCCAATGAGCCGTCTGAAGGATTCCAGACGACGAGTGAGATTGCTTCGGCCATATAGGGCGCTCCATCTACAGAAGTCCGCCGCGCCAATCGTTCAAGCGTCTCAATGGTAGCGCGCTGATGAGCGGCGGAGATACATGGCGCCGGAAAAACTACCATGAAGGCGACAAGCGCATGGGGAAAGCGACTGTGTACGGTGGTCGCTTCCGTCGCCAGATCATCAAATATGCGGCGCGGAGACCCCTGCCTTCCAGGCATGGGGAGGAAGCGCCGCTCTCCTTTCTTAGACCTACCAACATATCTCCTTGATTTCCGTTTCTAGCCGCCTGTGCTAGAATACGTCTACATGAACACAACCTTCACTCGTACCATCTGCATCCGGCTTGACGTAGACGGCCATGAAGCCATCTTGGCCGCAACCCAACGCGCCTGTAACGCGGCGGCGTCCTGGATCGCGTCGGTCTGTTGGGAAGAGCATATCACCAACACGAACACGGCCCACCATCGGGTGTACGGCGAGACCCGTACCCGCTTTGGCCTGGGCGCCCAATTGGCAGTGTGCGCCAGGGCGAAAGCCATTGAGGCGATCAAGGCGGTGAAGGCCAAGAAGCGTGAGACGTGTCCCCAGTTTGGCCCGCGCGGCAGTATCCGCTATGATGCGCGTACCTACCGCCTCATGAGCCTGGATCGGGTCTCGCTGAACACGCTGGCAGGCCGTGTTGTCTGCCGCTTGGTATTGGGAGAACGCCAACACAGCATGCTCGTTGACCCCGCCTGGGAGATCGGTGGCGCTGATCTGGTGTGGCGGCGTGGTGTCTACTTCCTGCATGTCACCCAAAGCAGAGAAGGCAGCGAACCCAGTGACCCCGAAGGCACATTGGGCGTAGACCTGGGCATAGTAGCGCTGGCCACGGATAGTGACGGCCAAACCTTCAGCGGCGCGCAGGTCACGCAGGTACGTACCCGCTATCTGAAGCGGCGGCAAGCGTTGCAGCAGGTGGGAACGAAGAACGCCAAACGCCGCCTCCGACAAAACGCGGGCAAAGAGGCGCGTTTTCAACGGGATGTGAATCACTGTATCAGCAAGGCAGTGGTACGCAAAGCCAAAGACTCGTGCAAGGCACTCGCTCTCGAAGACTTGACGGGCATACGAGAACGGGTTACGGTTCGTCATGAGCAACGAGCGTTGCGCCATTCCTGGGCCTTCTTTCAACTGCGCCAATTCATCACCTACAAAGCCGCCTGGGCGAGCGTTCCCCTCCATCTGGTTGACCCACGCAATACGAGCCGAACGTGCCATGCGTGTGGCCATTGCGAGAAGGCCAACCGGAAGTCACAAGCGGAGTTCGTCTGCAAAGCGTGTGGCCTCGCCATGAACGCCGATCACAACGCGGCCATCAACATCAGTAGGAAACAGTGGGCTGCTGTCAACCAGCCTATGGCGTCCTCCTTACGGGGAGAGATGCAAGCCCCCGCCTTCTAGGCGTGGGGTGGTTGACTGATCATGTTCTGCCAATTTTTGGCGATACTCTCCTGGTCGTTCAGCGTTTTGCTGTCAAAGGCAAAGCGAATGCCATCAGGCCGGTAGCCAACCATTTCACAGGCGGCGCATTCGGGGACACTCACTGGTCGAACAGTTCCAACACGCGGGCGAAACGTTCGATGCCGAGCAGACCGTTGGGGCCATCCGGCTCGATGATGACGACAAGATGTTCTACGCCGATGTCGGCAAAGGCGCGTAACCCGTCGGCCACCTCCTCAGGTTCGCCCTGAATGGCGGGGCCATCCTCTTTGCGGGCCTCACCTGGCGCCAGCACACGCGCGAACGTTCCGGCGGTCAGCGTCAGTGTCTTGGGGTCGCGTCCCACCGCTTCGCAGGCTTTCAGCATATTCGGATAGACCGACTTCACGCCCTCAGCCGTTTTATGCCAGACGGTGTTCCAGGCGTTGGCGTAGCGCGCGGTGAGTTCGAGCATGCGCGGGCGCTTGCCGCCGATCCAGATGGGAATACCCGCCGTGGTTGGCCCGCGCGGACGCAGAACCACATCATCCGTGTCGTAGTAGCGGCCATGATGGGTGACACGCTCGCCCCTGAGCAGCGGCAGGATAATTGCCAACGCCTCCTCGAAGCGGCTGGCGAGATGATCGAACGGGTAGCCAAAGGCGTCGTATTCGGGTTTGTGCCAGCCTGCGCCCAAGCCCAGGATGAATCGCCCATCGCTGATCTCATCGAGGCTATCGGCCATCTTCGCCAGCAGCGCCGGATTGCGGAACGATGTGCAGGCGACCAGCGACCCCAGGGTGATGCGTGAGGTGGTGGCCGCCAGCGCGCTCAGGAAGGAGAACGCCTCCCAACAGCCGTTTTCAGGTGTCTCTGGTGGGAAGCGATAGAGCAGGTGATCGGCCAGCCAGTAGGAGTCGAAGCCGATCTGCTCGGCAAGCTGCGCCTGCGCCTGGACATCGCGGTAACGAGGCGTCAGGCCATGCGGAGCCTCGGCGCCCATGGCGTTCTCGCCAAGTTCGGCCATCGCCCCAATTTTCATTGTACGCTGTTTCGGGGTTGTGCTTACCTGATGTATCTCGTCTGCCACTGCGTTACGCCCTTTCTCTTGACAACTTCTTCCACATACATACCACAAGACGCCAGGACATCGCAGTTCGCCATCAATATTCGCCATGCGCCTGTCATCCCCTTGTCAAAACGGCGCCGCTACGCTATAATTGACCTATGCAATAGATGCAATACGCAACTATTCACCTTGCGAAATACTTTGATGAGAGGTGGTTCGAGAGCATGGAGACAGAGCGCGATTTGGCCGGGCGCCTGATCGAGGTGGCGCCAATGGTGATGCGAGTTGTCAGGGCGTACATGCGCGCCAATCGCGCCTCCGATCTTTCGACGCCGCAGTTTCGCGCGCTCAACTTTATACGGCGTCATCAGGGGGCCTCGCTCTCGCAGGTAGCCGAACACCTTGGCCTGTCGCCAGCGGGCGCCTCGCGGCTGGTTGATGCGCTTGTCAGTCGTGGCTACATCGCGCGACAAGTCTCCGCCACCGACCGGCGCTACGTCATGCTTGATCTGCTTCCGTTGGGAGCAGATGTCCTTGCCGAGACACGCCAGCGCGCCGAGGCAGGCATCGCCGCGCTGCTGGTTGGCGTGCCTGCCGATGATCGGCGCGGGATTGCGCGGGCGCTTGAAACGTTGCGAGTGATCTTCGCAGAAGCGCCGGTTGACGAGGAGACGGTACGCGCAACCATTGCAGCCGATGCGGCGACAGGCGAGCATTCACTAGAGACACTAGAGAGACGCTAGAGAGTGAGAACACATGGCAGTAATGCTGGATATTCAAGGGCTGACGCGCAGGTTTGGCGCAATGACCGCCGCCGATCATGTCACACTGGCAGTTGAAGAGTGTGAGGTCTTTGGCCTGCTTGGCCCCAATGGCGCTGGCAAGTCCACCACCATCAAGATGCTGACGACGCTGCTGCCACCCTCTGAGGGAACGGCGCTGATTGATGGCTACGATCTGATCCGCCAGGCGAGCAGTGTGCGCAGGGTGATCGGCTATGTGCCACAGGCGCTTTCCGCCGACGCCAGCCTGACGGGCTACGAGAATCTGTTGATCTTCGCGCGGCTGTACGATCTGCCACGCCGTGAGCACAAAGAGCGTACCCGTTTCGCGCTTGAGTACATGGGGCTTGGCGACGCCGGTGATCGCCTAGTGGGAACCTACTCTGGCGGCATGATCCGTCGGCTGGAGGTCGCCCAGGCGTTGCTCCACCGGCCGCGCGTGCTGTTTCTCGACGAGCCGACGACGGGGCTTGATCCGGTGGCGCGCCGCGCCGTGTGGGATCACCTGACGGAGCTACGCGCGCAGACCGGTATGACGATCTTCCTGACCACCCACTATATGGAGGAAGCCGACAACCTGTGCCAGCGGGTGGCCATCATGAGCCACAGCCATGTGGTGGCCGTCGGTTCGCCAGCCGACCTCAAAGCCTCGATTGACACACCCGACGCCACACTCGACGACGTATTCGCCCACTACACTGGCGACACGCTCATCACTTCAGGAGGAGATTTCCGTGAAACTGCACGATCCCGCCGCACCGCGCGACGAGTTGGCTAATTCGGCTTCTACGGCAGCCGTCGCATCTGTTGCGCTTCCGGCGCGCCAGCCACACCTACAGCGCCGACAATCGCTTTGGGGGCAAACAATCTCGTTCCTCAGCAAAACGCTGGCTATCGCCGAATGGGAGGTACGCAAGCTGCGGCATGATCCGACCGATATTTTCGTGCGCACGGTGCAGCCTGCGCTCTGGCTGGTGATCTTCGGCGAGACGTTTACGCATATCCGGGCGATCAAGACGGGGCATCAGAGCTACCTGCAATTTCTGGCTCCGGGCATTCTGGCGCAGAGTGTGCTGTTCCTGGCGATCTTCTATGGCATTGCGATCATCTGGGAGCGCGACCTCGGCGTGACGCATAAATTTCTGGCCAGCCCCACGCCGCGTGTCGCGTTGGTGCTGGGCAAGGCGCTCTCGGCAGGCGTGCGGGCGCTGCCCCAGGCGTTGATCATCTATGTGCTGGCGCTGATTTTGGGCGTGCAGATGCAATGGAACCCACTGGACATTCTTGGTGTGGTGGTGATGGTCGTGCTGGGCGCGGCGCTGTTCTCCACCTTCTCGGTGATCATCGCCTCGCTCTTGCGCACACGCGACCGCGTGATGGGCATTGGGCAGGTGTTGACGATGCCGTTGTTCTTCGCGAGCAACGCGATCTATCCGATTGCCATTATGCCCGCCTGGTTGCAGGTGATTGCGCGGATCAACCCGCTGAGTTATCTGGTGGATGCGCTACGGACGATGATGGTGACGGGCAGCGTCAGCGCGATTGGCCTGGGAACCGATTTCATCGTGCTGCTGGCCATCACGACGGCATTCATTCTGATCGGCGCGCGGCTCTACCCTAAGGTGGTGCAGTAAGGCGCATGCCTCATGGTATGCTGCGCGACTGTGGCGAAGCGTTGTTTGGGCTTGCAAACCGCTGGCGAATGTGGTACAGTTGAGGGGGTTCTGATACGGCCAGGGTCAACCCCTGGCCGGTAAAGACCCCAGGCCCCCATCGTCTAGCGGCCAAGGACATCACCCTTTCAAGGTGGAGATCACGGGTTCGAATCCCGTTGGGGGTACCTTCCGAAAGATGGTCGCCATCTACTGTCATCCCATTCGAAATCAAGCACACCCGCAAGGCTCCTCACTAGGGAGCCTTGTTTGTTCCTCCTCATTCTCTATTCTCTATCGTTCTTTCCCTCGTTTTCACCCTCTGGCTCTTCCTTTCCCTAGTCCAAAGTCGGGTCAGCAGTCTAAGCCTCCTGGTCGGTGCGGCCAGCCCACCCATCAACTAACTCGATATGAAGCTAGAGAGCGATATGTCTAATCTCGCAAAACTCATCGATCCTTTTCTCAATGAGGGACTTGCCAGTCTTCATGAGATGATGTATTGTGTACGCAGCAACGGCCAGGTCAACAGGGAAATCCTCACCGCTAGCGAGTGAGGATGCGGCAAGAATGCCAGCAGTAGAACGTGAGCGCTGCGTAGCCAGGCAAAGTATGCAGCGCATAGTGTGGCAAGAGGGGTGGAGGAAACCATGTCTATGAACAGTAAGCGTCAGTGCAGACAAGCGACTGGCGATCCAGTTAGTTATACCTACAGAGGTGATGTGGAAGTGCGGCGTAGATTGCTTTAGACGCTTCCTCAGGAATTGTCGTGCGTTAACGCTCATCGCCTGAGCACAGCAAGTAGCCTTGCACTTGTATTTGGCGCGCTCTTCTTGCGCCAATCCGCAACTTTTGCGCAGATCAAACCTCATCCTTATCTGTGTCTCTAACATCTCGTCACGCCTATGCGGCGCCATCACTCAGTTGTCGTTCACGCTCCAAACGCTTCGATTTGGCGAGATCGGCAAGAAGGGAACTGGTCTATGTCCACAAAGCATTCATCCACAGGCTTGTCAGCAACAGTGTCTCCCAATGGGGCCACACAAATTCGTCCCAGAAGCGGCAAGACGCCCGACAATAATAGCAAAGCAACAAGAGCAACGAATGCGGTGACGGATCGATTAGCCGATCCATTAGCTCCAATGCGACGTTTAGCTCAACAGGGTCGTGAACTTACCAAGGTTGTGTTCGGTGTTGCGGGGGGCGCCAGTGAACATCCGACGCTTGCGCGGCGTGAAACAGCGCCAGAAGACCTAACCTATTGGGAAATCTGTGCTCAACTGGCGACGTATCTCAACGAACCTGATGGCGAGCGATTGGTACAGCCGGTGCTTGCTGTCTTGGAACATCTCAATATGACGGCTGAGGACGAGATATGTGATCGGTTGCTTGTGCTTGCGCCAGAACTTTTGGCTGTGCTCCCAGGTGTTGCTTATGATCTCCCTGCTGCGCTTCGTCTCTTTCTTCGCTATGGTTGTATTGATGCCAGGGCGCAAGTCCCCTACTCACGTTGCGGCCATTCCTGGCGCTATGGAGATGTGCGAAGCGCATTGTGGTTTGAGGCGTTTGTGTGGGGAGACGGCTGCGCAGCATGCCAACCAGCGTTAGTTCTCACGCCGTGAGAGGAATAGAGAACAGCAAACTGCATTGGAAGGTATCATTTGGAAATTTGCTTTCAGTGCAGTTTGTGTATTACACAATAGATCCCAAAGGGGTTTCTCTGCTAGCATACATGGAGATGGTGTGGTATGCTAGACATATGCAAGATGAACTGCTCACGGCGCGTCAAGCGTCTAAACTTCTCCATGTCGCCGAACGCACTGCCCAGGTACGCGCGCAGCGCGCCTCTCTGGCCGGGGATCGCATCGTCACAAAAATTGGCGCTTCCTGGGCTGCGCCTGAATGGTGGTGGCGTCAACTTTTCCCTGGCCCTGTTCAGATTGGGCGACCGGCGGAAAAGCCAACATCGCATGCAGTTGATCGCGACGACTCCTGATCTGCCTATCTCTCTTGGTTCTCTTCAACCTCCTTTTGCCTTGTAGTGACTCCTTTGCGTAAACAACTTGCGCATATCCGCATATTAGTGTATACTTTGCTTCAGAGCGGGGGATGAGTGTGTTGAAAGGGGTGGATGCTATGGAGGCGCAAAGTCTTCCTGCCCGGACTCAGTATAAGACAGAACGAATTGCTGGGCTTGAGCTAGGCTCACCTGGACAGCGAGGCGATCTGAACGTCGTCTTTGATATGTTTCATCTCGGCTTACTTCGCGGGCTGGCTCGCCCCATAGCCGCTCATTTTGCTTGTGATCCACGTTGGACACATCACGGGTTGCTTTGGGCGATCCAGGCGCATCACGATGAACTTGATCGGGACATCACTTTTAACGTCAGTTCGGGATAAGAGAACCCTTCTGATCAGGGCTTGCTGCGCACCCTGGGCCAACGGGCGCTGATTGAGCCGAGCAACGACCAACTCAAGACAGGCTGCCAGATTGAACACACCCGCCAGCGCAGCCCGCAGCTCCTTCAATTTCCTGACCCACCAGCTCGCGGGCCTGATCGCCTTCTGCCAGCAACCTAAGAAACCCGCGCTCCATCTGGATTGTACGGCGTTGGTGGTGGCATAATTATCCCGAACTGACGTTAGAATAAGCGCGGCTTTTATCTAAGGCGAAACCCGCGCTTTACGCCTCCTAGCACATCATTGAGATCGGGAGCCAGTCCTTGCGTATCGGCGCCGCTCACTTCGATGCGGATGTGGAAGGTAAGCTCTGCTCCTGCTTCTGTGGCCAGTCGGGTCAGTTCGCCGATTTGATCGGCAAGCTCTTGTAGTTCATTTGGACGTAGTATGGCTTCCGCTACCAACACTCCTGGTTGCGTCGGCGTCATTTGCGATAGTGGCGCATAGGCTAAGGGTGCTTCGGCGATATGCGTAGCTACGGCGCTTGTTACGCTACTGGCTCCTGGCATGCGGATACGCACGGCTGCGGCTCCTCCGGCATCACATGGCCACGGCCCGCTCTCTGGCGTTCGTTCGAGATAGCGTGCGTTGAATGCGCTGGTGATGGCGCTTTGGACAATCGTCCAGGGCAGGCGCTTTCCCGTTTGTGTGTCCAGCGCATCGGCGATGGCTTTAGCGGTCGTTTCGCCTGCTTCAGACCATGCCTCCGGCAGGTTTTGCGCAAGGATGTCTTGTGGCTTGATAGGCTGCGGCGGGGCCATGAGGATAGCCCCATCGCTCACCATGCCGACGGGAACATCTTCCTGATAGAAACTGGCTTGCCCATCCATCAGCCATAGGTCGCCTGCGCGCACGGCGCTGGCAACAGCCTGTTCAAGCGTCTCTCGGCTGGCGTGGGGAATAGCAACATCTTCGCTATAACCACCCTTATCCACCTGGATGACATGACCGCCTCTGAAATAGTCGCATACGTTGATGAACGTCAACACTGGCTCATGCCACAGGCCGGGTAACACATTGGGAGCCAACAGCGATGGTTGGAGCGAGGTCAGCGTGGCCGACTCCGGCAAGACGGCTTCTGCCGTCAGATCGCGTAATGTTGCCTGATCCACCTCTTCTCGCCAGAAAGTGCGGTAGGAGTGATCCGGGCGCTGGAGTTGCAGCACAAAGAGGCCGTCGCGGCAACCTGCAATCAACGTCTGATAGGTGGCTTCAGTGTTCACCATCTTCGGCAGGCGTGGATTCTGCGCGAACGCGCCCACCAGGTCTTTCACACGGCGGCTTGGCTCGCCCTCACGCCAGAGATCATATGGGCCACCTGGCAAGAGCGCATCGGCGGAGATGGGTTTCTCCCTGATACCTGTGCGCTTGTCGTCCTTCACCGTCTTGAAGAGAGATTCTGCCTCTGCACCCGGTGTTACCTTGAACGCCTCCGGCTGGCCGTCTTTGTTCATCGTGACGACGACACAGTACGCCTGACGGATGGTTTGCGGAATGCGATCCTGCGCCTTCTTTAGCTCGGCGTCGAGTGTGGCAAGGCGTATGGGGTCAATATCTTGCCCCTGCTTCTCGATCTGCGCCTGCACCTCCTGCCAGGCCAACGCATCACCGATGGCGTTGCGCGCGGCGTCAAGCCCTTCCGATGAGGGAACCACCAGGATGACGGCGTTGCGATTGACACGCGGGCGCTCGCTTGAGGTCGTTTCGGTCAGATAGCGTACCGCCTCACGGCTTGGCGTTCCTGCCGATGAAGCTGCCGCTGGGCCAAGCACCGCGAAATGGAACGCGCCATCGTCTTCGACATCGTTTGGGGCTTTGGGCAAGACGTGTAGCCTGACACCCGCTGTCCTTGCATCCTCGCCAAGGTTCTTCGCCTTGCCAAACTCGGTGATTCTATCCAGCAAGAGTGGCGTGACAAGCTCCTGCTGGATGCGCTGGCGGGCCTCATGGTGCATCTGGCGCAGGTTGGGCTTTGAGCCAAGCCGCCAGCTTGTGGGCAGTGCCTCGCCGATACCTGCCATGCCAGATTCATCGAGGAACCAGGAGATCGTTGCCCAACCCTTCAGCGCCTTCTCTAGATTGATTTTGTCCGGCTTGGTGGGGCCAAGCAAGACCATCAGGTCGCGCGTCGAGGCTTTCTGGCCGATAGGTTGCGAGTGGAGGAAGACGCCAAACACCGCCTGCTCTACCTCGCGATGGCTCAGATGGGGATACTCCTGCTGTACGTCGCGCGCTCTTGCCAGTTCGCCTTCCAGGATTTCGGGCCATGCCTGGCGCTTGCCCTCGTATTCCTCGGTGGCCGCGATGGTGGTCAGTTCGCGGGCTGCGTCTGAGAGCGCCTCTGCGCCGGGCGCGCTCAGAAAGACATTGGCGCCGATCAAGGGTGATTCATCCCAGGCTTCGGCGTCGCGTAGGGCAAGGGCAAAAGTACGCAGCACGCCACGGGTGCGCTGGAAGCCTTCGAGGTTTGTCCACTTGGTATAGAAGATGTCGGTCAGCGCGGGATGAAACGGGTAGCTGGCAAGCAATTGCTCCTCGGTGGCGCTGCGCTCCCTGGCGCTCTGCTCATCCAGCGTAAAGATACCCTGTGCGGCGGCCACCACATGCGGACGGAAAGCGTTGCGGTCGCGAATGGATTCAGGGGTGAAGAAGCGGCGGCGCAACACTTCGGCGGCGTCGTCTTTCTGTACGGGCGTTACGCTCTCCTCGCCCTCGCGCTTAAAGATTTGATAGATATCGGCGGCCACGGCTTTGCCCAATTCGTCGCTCTTGCGGGGATCGGTTGCCAGCAGCGAGGCAACAAGCGCACAGCGTGGCGCCTTCACAACTGCCTGGGTGAGATACTGGAAGAAGTTGAGCAGCGTCCCTCGCCAGCGTGAATCACTTCCCACCTTCTCGCGGGCGTACATCAACACTTCATCCATGAGGATCAGCGTGGCATGCCCCTCGCGCGCGGGGATGGCAAGCACCTCGGCGAGCAGATTCTCGGCGGGGGCGCTCTCACGCTCCTCTGGCAAGTCGTCGGGATGCAGGATGCGTAGCCCCTGCTCGCCAGCCAACTGCCAGGCCAGCACGCTCCACGGCTGCTTGAGCCAGCGTCGTTCGCCGTTGGGCGCGGCGATCTCCATGCCCTTCTCTGTATCCAGCTTGTCGAAGGCGAGGACGGCGATACGCGCGCGTGGCGGCGTGAAGCCGATGTGCTGGATGAACTCCTGGGTGGCGGGCAGATCGGTCGGCAGGTGGGCGGGATCATGCGCCAGATGATAGAGGGTGATGAGGGCATGGGTCTTGCCGCCGCCATAGGTCAATTCAAGCTGGCGGATGGCCTTGTCGGTCTTGCCCGCCAGGCGCAGGGTGACATCGCGCGCCAGATCGCGCAGCGCCGCCGTGGGATAGGTGAGCGCGAAGAACTCACGTGGGTTTTGATAGATGGGCTGCGCTTTGCCGACCGCTACATCGTAAAGGTCGGCGGCAAATTGGGTCAGCGAAAGCTCACCGCTGCGCACATCGTCGCGCACGGTGACTACCTTATGCCAGGGTGTCCAGGGTGTTGTCGCCACGTGACTGTTTCCTCTCCTCTACTGTTCTGCGTCAGCGTGCTATACTATCTCCAACGACGTGTACACTATCACGAAAGGACTATGTAATGGGCCATGCGCTCCCTATCTCGGATGAGACCTATCGAAACATCGAGGCGCTTGCGCAACAACAGGGAATCTCGCCTGAAACGCTAGCCGAGACGCTGCTGAAAGAACGCCTGGCTGAGCGTTTGGCAATCACACGGCAGAACGCCGAATGGGATGCGCATCTCGATGAGGCGCTGGCGCGTGCTGCGCGTGGCGAGAATGCCCAATACGCCGACACAGACGCCTTCTTCGCCGCACTCGACGACATTCCTGTTGAGGAGAGCGACGCATAATGCCGACGTATGAGGCGGATCAAGAGTTTCTCCGCGATTGGCGGCGGCTCAGCCCAACGCAGCGCCAGCGATTCAAGACGGCTGTACGCCGCTTCGTGGAAGACTTGAAAGCTAAGCGCCCTCCGCGCGCTGGATTTGGCATCGAGCATTTTGAGGGGCATGAAGGTGTCTATGAGTTTCATTGGGCGCCTGATGGCCGTGCGCTCTTTACCTATGGAACGTCTCCGCACCCTGGCGATACGCATATCATCTGGCTCCGTATCGGCACACACGACATTTATTGATCAAAGCTAGGGTCTTCAAGTTATAGCTTGCTCCTCTCTTACTCACCCTTCACCAGCGATTGACTCGGCCCCCGGCAGCACAATCTGCTCCACTCGCCCACGGCTCTGCGCGTTCAGGTGGTTGCTGATGCTTTCCAGCAGTGAACGCTCTGTGCTGCCGACGGCGCTCAGCTCGATCAGCGCCTGCAAGAAGTGATGGAATACTTCGCTCTTCCCCAGGCCGTGCGCGTCTACATACTCATTCACCGCGCCGACATCGCCAGCCTGCCAGAGGTGCATCAGCCGGTGGGCACGGTCAATCAATGGGACGCCGTTGCCCTCGCGATCCGCCGTGCGCAGAGCTTGTTTGCGCTGGTTCCACGCCTTCAGTTTGAGTGTCGCGCCATCTCCCCCACTCTCGCCTCCTTCATCGGCTCCTTCACCCTCATCGTCATCTTCATCACCAAAGTCGTCGGCTGGGGCGGCTGCACTTTCCTTCCCGCCGCGCGTGGCCAGATCGTAGCGGCTCACCAGGTCGCTATCGCGCAGGCCACACGAGACAGCGTAGAGGATGCACGGGCCAACCGGCGCCGCCTGCATGCCAAAATACTTGCGGTGGAGCATGTAGTACGTGGTGAGCGGATCGAGGTCGCGCGCCGTATCATCGCTTGCGCCCCCCTCGCTCAGCACACGCCCGACGACGAACTCGACCACGATGCGCCGCGCCTGAACGAGGAACTCCGCGACCGTCATGATCTCGCCGGGATTGTCGGCTTTCTTGACGGCGGGATACTTGCTGTAGGCTTCGAGGGCGGGGCCGGTGGCCGCCCACACGAAGTCTGGCCCACGGATGCCTGCATCCCAGAAGTCGCGCAGTTTGGTGGTGATGTTCGCGCGCATCTCCTCCAGCACGCCGTTGTCCCACCCTGGCCGCGCCGTCTCGGGTCGCTTGCGGCAGACCAGCCAGACCGACGACGAAAGCGCGGCGGAGGTGAGCGCGCGTGTGCGATTCGCCATCTCCGTCTGGATTGGCCAACTGCCATCCACGACAAAGCCCGCGCGGATGATCGCGGCGACGAGCGTCTCCCAGGCGTCTGGCTGCTTGTGGGCGAAGACGATCACCAGCCGCCCATCGGGCGCCAGCGCCGCGTGGCACGCCTGAAACGCCCGCG
>Ga0209061_1003968_pt1 | contig 15009 bp, 12 predicted proteins | sample Coa_R1_10_FD_187157 | JGI IMG/M metagenome (GOLD analysis project Ga0209061, IMG submission 187157) | Surface soil microbial communities from Centralia Pennsylvania, which are recovering from an underground coalmine fire - Coalmine... | ecosystem: Environmental > Terrestrial > Soil >...
GTGGTTGATTGAAGAAAGAGATCCGGAAAGAGATCAGGCAGGTGGAGGTACCTATGCACAATCCGACCGTTTCACGTCCGCTTACTCCGCTGTACAAAGTGTTTTTGTTTGGGCGCTTCCGCATCGAGCGGCGCGACCCGCAGGGACAGTATGATCCCCTGCCTGCCGATACCTGGGACCGGCAAAGTCCGCGGCGCGTGCTCACCTACCTGCTGCTGGCCCCTGGTCGTCATACCCTCAAAGATCCCTTGCTCGAAGCGCTGTGTCCCGACGACGATTTCGACCGCGCTCAGGCCATTCTCAGCCAGGCGCTTTCCTTGATCCGGCGCGTGCTGGTGGATGAGCAAGGCTATCCTCTGCTGCTGCCGCGCAAAGCTACCCCAGAGAAGCCGTTGGTACTGGCCGGGCGCGAACAGCTCTGGTGTGATTGGGACGAATTTCAGGAGGCGCTCATGCAGGCTCAGGCAGCAGAACAGCAAGGGAAAGAGGCGCTGCCCGTGTGGGAGCAGGCATACGCGCTGTGTCAGGAGGAGTTTTTATTGGAGGAGCGCTATAGCGACTGGTGCCGGGAGGTGCGTGAACGAGTGGGGGGCGATCAGCGGTTGTGCCTGCTGCACCTGGCGTCCTGCTATCAGCAGCAGGGACGCAGCGTGGATGCCGAGCGCCTCTTACGTGCCTGGCTAAGCAGCCACGCGCTTGACCAGGACGTACTTTGTCGGTTGATGGAAGTGTTGGCCGAGCAGGGGCGCATGCAGGAAGCGCTCTCCTGGTATCAGCGCACCTGTGAGGTGCTGGAGGAGGAAGGCGAAGAGCCAGACCGGCGCACACAGGAGACCATGGAGTGGGTGCGCGCCTTGCCGATCCAGCGCAAGCGAATGGCCTCAAATACTTTCGATGTCATTCGCGATCCAGGCGAAAGGTGCGTTCCCTTTTCACATGCCGTGTTACAGGATATTATTGATTACAGCACAAGAAATATCGTTAGACTTGGACAGGACAACCCTGAAGAAATTGGAAACGCCGTGGATCGCCGTGATTTTCTTCGCGAAGCGCTGCATGTCAGCAGTACTTCGGCCCTAGTGCCTTCGTTTAATATACTGAGTTCTGATCTCTTAAACCGCTTCTCTCAAGCCCTCATGAAGCCATTACCTTTGGATGAGGCAGCATTTCAGTATTTGGAAATATGCACTAAGCAGCTTTGGTACAATCGACAAAGCGCGGTGCTTCCGTCTCGTGATCTTTATCACCCTGTCAATGCTCATTTGCAGAAAATGATTACCCTGCTTGAAGGATCATTGCTTCCAACCGAGCGCACACGCCTTTGCAGCCTTCTGAGCCAAACAGCACAACTTCTTGGGGAGCTGTCGCTTGATATAGGCTGTTATGCACAGGGAAAAGCATTTCATCAAGCCGCTCTTGCCGCCGCACAGGAGGCTGATGATCGTTTTTTAACAGTGATCTCTTGGGGAAGGATTAGTCTTGCTTGTATCTACAGTCGATCTTATTCTGAGGCCCTCATTTCCATCCAAACGGCGCGATCACTGGCAGAGAAGCATTCCACACCAATGATTCAGGGATGGTTAGCTGCGATTGAAGCTGAGATTCAAGCGCACCTCTCTCAAGCAAAGCTTTGCTTACAAGCGCTCGAATACGCGGAATGTTTCGATAATCAACCGCTATCGCCTCTTGAGAGCTATCTTGTGCGCTTTGATCGCTCGCTACTCGGAGGATATCAGGGCGTTTGCTTTCGGGTCCTCTCCCATTCGGAGCAGGCCCAGGCACCTTTTTTCTTGCAGAAGGCGCAAAATTCCTTGAGGGAGGCCCTTACCTCTCTTGATCCTCTTTTCCTTCAACGCAAGCCGACGCTTCTTGCAGATCTTGCGGTGGTGAGTATTGATCAGCGAGACATCGAAGAAGCCTGTAGATTGATAAGCCAGGCTGCAACGCTTGCAACACAAATGCACTTGCACAAGGTGATACAGCGCCTTGTTGCTCTGCGAGAGCCTTTAAGGCCCTGGAAAGAGCTTGCTCCCGTGAAGACATTGGATGCTCAACTCGCATTCCTCTCCTCGCAGGAAAATAGGCAGTCTTAAAAAAGGCTTTGGATCAGACCGCCATCTATTTGAATCGTCGTACCGGTAATATATCCTGCCTGCTGAGAAGCTAGAAAGGCAACGAGAGCGCCGAGTTCTTCAGGGTTGCCAATTCTTCCAAGGGGGATATCCTTGGCCAGTTCGCGTAAGGCTTCCTCTTCTGTTCGCCCTTGTGCTATGCGCTCCTGGACGCTCGAACCGTGACGGAGACGGTCAGTGAGCATGCGTCCCGGACAGATATTGTTCACTGTTATGTGGTAAGGAGCCAGTTCGACAGAGAGCGTTTTCGCTAGTCCGACGACCCCAGGACGCAAGGCATTCGAGAGAAGAAGGCCCGCGATAGGCTGTTTGACCGAAGAACTGGTGATGTGAATGATGCGGCCTCCTCCCGATCGCTTTCGCATAGAGGGGAGAACCGAGCGGATCAGCCGGATGGCGCTCAAGAATATCAGATCAAATGCCCCCTGCCACTGCTCATCGGAAAGCGTTTCAAATACTCCCGCTGGTGGAGCACCTGTGTTGTTGACGAGAATATCAATTCCTCCAAACTCATTGACTACTCTCGCAACGAGAGAGGCGATCTCTTCGGAGCGGCGCAAATCGGTGGGAACAGCCAGAACGGTACTCTTGCTGGCCTGTCGAATCTCGTGCGCTGTCTGTTCAAGTACCTCTTGATTGCGGGAAGCAATCACAACCGTTGCTCCCTCTGCGGCCAGAGCGGCTGCGCTTGCTCGCCCCAGACCTTTACTGGCGGCTGTCACCAAAGCAACTTTTCCTGTGAGTCCCAAGTCCATATACGTTCCCCTTTTCACATGTTTGTCCTCAGAAAGAAGTGTACATTACCTTAGACTAGGGAAGGAGGGATTCTGCCCACTGACCTTGCTCCAGTTTTTTGGTTCTTCCGCAACTCTCGTGCTCAGAATTACAACCCTGATTCGTAAAAATAGATGAGGAAAACATTTTTTCAGATTTTACTTCAAGGTGGTTCTCTTGTCTCATATTCCTTTTTCGCTCCCTGGTTTTGAAATCGAGGGAGTCACACGTGGTGAGAGTTCGTTCGTCATTACGGCTGTCGCTAGAAGTTTAGCGGCCACTTGCCCTTTCTGTGGTCAAAGCAGCAAGCGTATTCATGGTTATTATCAGCGTACCCCTCGTGATTTGCCGATCGGCGGTCAGGTGGTTCAACTCAGATTACGCGTCCGGCGATTTCGTTGCCAGAATGAAGGCTGTGCACGCCAAACCTTTGCCGAAAGGCTTCCAGAGATCGTTGCGGTCTCAGCACAACGAACCGTACGACTCACAAAGATCCTCTCACTCTTTGCTATTGCATTGAGGGCATAGGAGGCATCCCGCTTGCTCGACCAGTTGGCGATGAAAACCTCTGGTGATCCTCTCTTGCGGCTGGTCAAAGGGAGCCTTTTGCCTGTCGTGATAGCTCCCAAAGCGGCTGGGGTCGATGATTTTGCTCTGCGCCGGGGAAACACCTATGGCACGATCGTCGTCGATCTCGCAACGAATCGCCCAGTTGACTTGTTTGAAAACCGCACTGCCGATGTCCTGGCTCATTGGCTCACTCAGCATCCAGGTGTGAACTTCATCAGCCGAGATCGTTCGAGTGAATATATGCGTGGAGCAGCCGAAGGCGCTCCAGAGGCACAACAAGTGCTTGATCGTTACCATGTCCTCAGAAATATGCGCGCAGTGGTTCAACGCATTGTGAGCCGGAGCCACGCCACACTCAAGCAACGTCAAAAAGATACAGGAGTGGCTGTGCGCTCTCGGTAGAAGAAAAAACGCAGTAGTAGCGAAATCGCGGCTTCCGAGGTGGCCCGCTTACGCAGGCTAGCCTGGTATGAAAAAGTGGTTGAGCTTTACCAACAAGGCAAGAGTATCGCGGCCATTGCCAAAGAGTTGCAGATGAGTCCAATCACCGTGCGCAAGTTTGTGTCCGCAGGGGCCTTCCCGGAGCGATCTGCCCACAAGTTCAGAGAGACCTACCGACTCACTCCTTACTTGCCCTATCTGGAGCAGCGGGTAGCCGAAGGGTGTGAGAATGCCAGTTTGCTCTGGAAGGAAATCAGTCAACAAGGATTTGCTCACGGCTACAAAGTGGTCAACACCTGGCTGCGAGGATACCTGGGCAAGCCGGGACGCCCTTCAACTGAGCAGGAGAAAGCGAAACATCAAGCCTTCATGGCGAAAGTCGCCGCAGAGCCGGGCTTTGCTGGTCTGAATGAAGAAGTTTCTCTGAGCAGGCTGCCGAGCCGATAGGTTCACCTCGGCACCTGACCTGGCTCCTCTTGCGCAAACCAGGAAGCCTCACCGCATCTGAACAGTCCATGCTCGCCTTTATTCGGGAGGTTAAAGATCTTGATACCACGTATGAACTGGCGCAACAGTTTTTCAAGATGATTCGAGAACGACAAGCCGATCAGCTCGACACCTGGCTTCACGCCTGTGAGAAGAGTGACGTTCCTGATCTGCAAACGTTTGCCGAAGGTTTGAAACGGGAGTATTCAGCTATGAAAGGGTCCCTTCAATTTTCTTACAGCAATGGTCCAGTAGAGGGGCAAATCAATAAATTGAAGTATATCAAGCGGAGCATGTATGGACGAGGGAGTTTTGAGTTATTACGTCAGCGGTTTTTACAAGCTGCTTGATAGCAGCACGAGAGTTGCGGAAGAGCCGTCAAATTGGGGCAAGGTTACTCACCGAACAACTACAACTTTGTGAGAGGCTGCTATTGGCGAGTGTTCTACCATCTACAACGGGGAAGGTGTATTCCGAATAAGCACCAGAGAGTATCGTGGGAAGAAAAAGGTGCCTGGTAGAATAGCTGGGCAGATGGCCTCGATGATTTTTGCGTTGCTCAAAACCGATCAGAAAACGCTGAGTCAAATCCTTTCTGGGCAAGAACCGCCCCCCGCTCCTCTGTGATCGCGAGACTCCTCGGAAGCATCAAAAGGGCTTCTACCGCTCGTTGAAACCCAACACGCAGCCGAGAAAGATCCTCCACATTCCACGCAAGCTGTGATCTCTCAACAGTGCAGCTCCTTTTTTCAGAAAAAGAACTTCTATGTCAAGTCCCCCTCAAGGGAAAGCCAAAACGGAGAGGAAAGCGATGAAGCGGCCAGAAGAAGAAAACAGGCATGAGAAACTGCCCCATCCTCCCAAGACAGGGGTCAAACACGCTTCTCATGCGGCAAAGCCATCAGGCAGCGCGTCGAGCATGCAAGCGCTGAGCCTCTTCAAAGGTCGCACGCTGATAGGCTTCGCGCTTGTTCCAGAGGGCGAAGATCACTCGCACCCAGATGTTGGCCAGAGCCCGGCAGGCCATGCTATGACTCTTGCCCTCGGCCCGTTTGCGCTGATAATACGCTTCGGCCCACGGCTCGTAGCGAGTGCTTTGCCAGGCGAATTGATACAAGGCGTTGCGCAAGGGTTTGAGGCAGGCGAAGCGCATATGAACGGTCGCATACTCCCCGCTTTTCCAGGGCACCGGACAGGTTCCGGCCAGCGCTTGAACGCTTCTGGTTTCGCTGTAGCGGGTGCGATCGTCTCCCCATTCGGCCAACAACCGGGGAGCCAGGCGCTTGCCAGCACCGGGCAGACTTTCAAAGATCGAGCTGTCGGCATGGGTCAAAAAAAGGTCAGCGATGGCCTTATCATATTCGGCAACCTGCTTGACCAGGGGCAGCAATTGCTCAACCAGGGCCAGGGCGAGCCGCGCTTTGGTACGCGTTGTGACCTGATCGGCTTGCAAATGAGGCTGATCCAACAGGGGCACACGGTGTTCTGGACCTCAACCTCGACACTGGTGCAACGGCTGTTGGTGGCCAAACGCGAATTACGCTTGCCGCAGGAAATTGCCCGGCTCCAGCAGGTTTCCTGCTTGATTCTCGATGACTTGGGCTATGTGCAGCAGGATCGTGATGAAATGGAGGTGCTTTTCACCCTACTCGCACCTCGTTATCCATAATGCATCCCTCTCTTGCGATGAGCGCAAATGTGATGGCGAAAGCGATCCGTTGCTTCCTGTTTCATTGTACCTCATGGCCTTTCTGTGGGACAATCCTGAGGGGAAAAGCGCCATTCCCAGCGCTTCCCGGCGCGCCGGCGATACGGCAGATAGTCGCCTCGGCGCACATACTGCCAGACCTCCTCAGAGGAACACTGGTGGCGATGCATCAGGTCTCGGATGGAAAGGAAGTGAGCACAGGGGATCTCTCCGCTGAGACGGGCTGCCTCCTGCTCGGTCAGGCAAACCCACAGATCTGATCCACTTCCACGCTGGTCGCCACTAAGTACGCCATGCCCTACCCAGATGTGCACCAGCGAACGAGAGACGTCAAGTCGCCTGGCTGCTTCTTTGGCCGAGATCAGCCCATCCCCTCGGACTGCCACGGCGCCTGGCTCGATCGGGCACGCGGTCGGGATGGCATGTTGCTTGCGCAGGCTGGCCACACGGGCAGCCGTCCAGGGTTTGCCCGTCGGGGTGCGCACGTCTTCGGCATTGAGCAACTCGGCAATGCGATGGTCTGGCAGGTGAGCAGCCAACTCACGCAAGCGCTCCACGAGGGAGGCAGGGGCCAGGCAATGCCACCCAATGGGAGGACAAATCACCTCATGGTTCGTCGTGACCCCTCCACTCCACAGGATGGTCATGGTGGCTTGCCGTGGAGCGGTGGGCGTGAGGGTGATCTCCTGGATGACCGTGCGCAGGAGCCGCTTGCGATCCGTCATCGTGGTCGTTTCGGCTTCCCAGATGACGGGGACATTCACGCTCAGCTGGCGGATCGATTCTCGCTCTTCCTCGGTCAGGGGCGCAAGCGTGGTCCGTTTGGCCACCGCATATTCCCGCTCCAGGTTCCCCTGCGCCTCTAACGCCTGGTTCCAGCGGGTTTCGAGTTCACGGGCCACCAGCCGGTTCTCCGGATCGACCGCATCGTATTGGCGCTGGGCCAGCCGCGCCGCATAGCGGGCCCGTTCCAGTCGGAGCTGCCAGCCTCGTTCCCGCACCTGGCGTTCTTGCTCTAACGTCTCTAACGCCGCCAGCAGAGTGGCAAGCTGGGCCGGTTTGATCGCCTCGAAGAAGCAGGCGCAAACAGCCTCATCCAGGTAGCGTTGGCCAAAGGATTGGCAGGTCGAGCCTGCATAGCGCACCGCTGCCTCCCGGCACACGTAGCGGGGGCCTTGCTTGCTGTACTGAACTTGCATCCGTCGTCCGCAACGGCCACACAGCACCAATCCCTGGACCAGAGCTTCTCCCTCGCGCGGGGCGCCGGGGCGGCGATGAATGAAATTGTACATATTAGCGCGCAGTTGCTGGCGGTTGCGGGCGTACTGCCCCTCGCTGATGTAAGCAGGATAGACGCCGGACACCACGATCTCCCATTCGTCTTCTGGCAAGCGATGCGCCCACCGGGTGGGCGGATCTCCCGGACAGGTTTGCTGCACGCGACGCCCGTAGACGAACATGCCGGCATAGACCGGACTGATGAGCACCTGAGTGAACATCTGATAGGTTGGCTGTGCCCAGACCAGTTGCCCGTAGTCCACTCCGTCCTGCACGTAGCGGGGCATGAGCAGTCCCTCCGCCTGGAAAGAGCGCTGGAGGGCTCGGGCATTCTTCAGGTTCGCAAAGCGGTCGAAGAGGGTGCGCAAGGTCCATTGCACCTGTTCATCAGGATCAAGGACGACGGTGCCATCATGCAGCCGGCGATAGCCAACCGGAAGGCGCAATTCCAACGCGCCTCGTCGGGCTTTGTTGAGGAGACCTGAGCGCATGCGGGCCTGGAGAATATGCAGTTCTGCGGCAAACAGCGTGCCCTTTAATCCCAGGACCAGGCGGTCATTGGGATCGCGCGGGTCGTATATGCCTTCGTCATCGGCGATGAGGGTATCAAAGACGGCACACAGTTCCAGCACCCGATGCCAATCGGAGTTGAGGCGGGAGAGCCGCGAGACTTCCGTGACCAGCACCAGGCCAACCTCTCCCAGCCCGATCGCGGACACCAGGCGCTGAAACCCAACACGAGCCGAACTTTCGGCACCGGAGCGACCCAGATCAGCATCCAGGACGACGATGCGCGACTGCGGCCAGCCGAGTTCGGCGGCGCGTTCGGCCAGTTGGTATTGCCGTCGCGTACTCTCCTGGTGGAGCACCAGTTGTTTGGGCGTCGATTGCCGCACATAGACCATCGCCGTGCGGTTGAGATGATGTGGCTGAATCAAGGCAGCATGACTCATGAGTCCCTCCCAGGTGTTGCGCGTGCAGATGACGGTGAAGCAGGTCGCCCAACTGCGCGATCAGCTCGCGCTGGGTTTCGTACGAAAACGTGAGCCACAGGGTCGGGGGAAGATCCATCAGGTACCTCCTCGTGGTGCGGACGGTTCTGTATCTGCTTCAGTATATCAAGCAGGTCCCGCAGGCTGGGCACGCTGAACTGGGGAACGGCTAGCGGGGAGGGTTGAGGTAGACAGCGATCAGTCCACCGCTTAGGCACCTGCTGCGTGGCCCCAGAGGGCAGCTGAATGACCACGTAGCTCTCTCCGTGTTTGGTCAGCGTGCGCATGAGGGGAAATACCTGGCCCTGCAGCGGGTAGTGGCGCGCCGTGATCTGAATGAATTGACGCTGTGGAATATGCTGCTCTGTAGTATGTTGGTCAGAGTGCTGAGCGGTATGAGCAACGCTCCGTTCTGATTACGACCAATCTCGTCTTTTCGGCCTGGGATCGGATCTTCAAAGACCCGATGACCACGCTCGCTGCTGTGGATCGCGTCGTCCATTATGCGGTTCTTCTCGATATGACCGGCATGGAAAGCTTTCGGGCAACCCAGGCAAAAGAGGATCATCCTCTTGAAATTCCAGCATCACCAGCAGCAGCAGCTCCACCGGCGTAATTGTCAGGTGATGCCGAGGTAATGAGCAGTCCTTGTTCAGCTTTTCTGACAGTATGTTCAGAAAGCCTTTTTTCGGTCAGATTAATCGCCAGATGATGCAGAAAGTAGTTGACTTTCAACAGCCAGCGTACCACATAACAAAATCCATCCCTTTCTGGAGTGTCCTGGAGGAGGCGTGTCCTTATACTGGGCGGTCGAAGCGCGTCCTTCCAATCATCCGTTGGGTCCAGGAACACGCCGGGGAAGCTCAGTCTTTTTCTGTCGGTCGAGCCGGGTGGAGGGAATGCGCTTTCCCTGGCGAGTCCAGTCGAGCAAGTCGATTGGCTTGCTTCGGTCCTCAATCAGAGGACTTCATTTCAATATTACTGTATAAGGGGAGGGAAGGGACACCTCAAGCTTTTTGGGAGTTTGAGGCATAGAGCAGGGCAGCATCCTTGGAGATGCAATCTACAAACCGGAGGCCAGTTGTTATGCAAGATCCATCACACCTGAGAAGGAGAGCTTCCTTCTACCAAAATGGATTGAGACTTTCCTCTCAGGTGTGATGGACCTTAATCAAAGCCCGTCAGACAGGCCGCGCCCGCCGAATCTCGCATTGTCTCCGGCTTCCGCCTGACACTCTGGATGGTCTCTCCAGCCTCTCGTCAAGGTGATCTGCCCAGCGGAGTGGTTGCTCAAGGAGCGCCATTGCTCTGAGCGTCAGCTTCCCCATCTCCTGAGACTGCCGTCGCTGTTCGTTTTCTCTTTTTCAACGTGCGCTTTCCCACGCAACACCCCCTCATGTTATCTCCTCCTTGCTGATTCTTGCGCTTTCTGTTCCAAAGCATTGATGATCTGTTCTGAGAACGTGTTCAACAGTGCGTCTGTCTCCTGGTACTGAGTAGCCAGGACCCAGGGGGATCGGCACAAGCTCTGACAGTCATGCTGCTGGGACTGCGAAAGCGCACCGTGCCAGAGCAGTTGCATGGGGACGGCTTGAAGCTCAGGAACAAGGACTCGGAGATCCCCAGCCAGGCTGGGGGCGTCTGTGATCTCCGCGAGAAGGAATCGGACCAGAGGGGCTAACGTCGAAAGGATCTCGAGCGAACGGTCAGTTGGTCTGCTCCAATCAAACAAGGCGGTTGCGTAATGGTGCAAGCGAAGAGCATCCCTCAACCTGTTCAGGATGCCCTCCCGTTCAGGGAGACCCAGCAGGAGCACGAGCTGAGTGACGGGCGGCTCACTCCCCTGCGTGACCTCTTTGCTGAGGAATAGCCACACCTGCTGAGCCATGCCGAAATCATCCACAGCCAGCGAAGACTCCCATGGCTGGGTAACGATCAGATCGGATTGGATCGCTTCCTCCAGGGGGGTGTTCTCCACGGATATCCCAGAGAGGTAACACCGGCTGAGGGTGGCTCCTTTGGTCCTGCTCTCACGGATGCCTGCCAGGGTCAGATCCGCCCCAGAAAAATCGGCTCCCGTCAGATCTGCTGCCACGAACTGGGCGCCGGAGAGATAGGCTTCGCGCAGCTGCGCTTGACGGAGGGAGGCTCGCGCAAAGACGGCCTCCTTCAGAAAGGCTTCGTAGAAGTTGGCCCCATCAAGCGTTGCTCCTGCAAAACGAGCGTGAGATAATGAAGCCGCTCTCAAGTTCACCCCGCGCAGGTTGGCCTCATCAAGAATCGCCTCGTTCAGGATTGCCGCTGCCAGCTCCGACCCCTCCAGATTGGCTTTGCTGAGGTCCACGCCCCTCTTGAGGCGCAGGCAGCAGAGATCCACGCCGCTCAGATCGATCACGGCTTCTGGATGGTCCTTTCTCCAGGTATTCCAGGTCAGTGTTCCCTGCTTGAGCAGACGAAGTTGTGTGGGATCTGCCATGTGAACTGTTCTCTCCTTTCCCTAACGAACCGACTTGATCGGCAGAATCAATCCCGCAGCCAGGATGGTTCCCACGGCGATGACCGAGAAGAGCACCGCATAGCTGTGGAAGAGGCTCAAGGCGATGCCAGCGATGGCCGGGGCCAGTAGCATCGGCAGAAAGATTGCGGTGTTGATGAGACCAAAATCCTTGCCGCGGTGGCGCGCGGCTGGTAATAACTGACTGGCCAGCGCCAGGTCTACGCCCAGATACCCACCAAAGCCCAGCCCCAGCACCACGTCAGCCACCAGCACGACGCGCCAGACCGGAACGAAGGCCAGCAGGAAAACACCCGCCGCCATGGTCAGGCTCGCCCCGATGATGAACGGTTTGCGCCGCTGGACGTGATCGGAGCATTTGCCGCACACCAGCGACGAGACCAGCAGCGCGAGCACGTAGATCGTGTAGAAGAGCTGCACCCCTGTCGCCACCTGGGCACCGGCGAAAAGCCGCTCGGCGGTCAGATAATAGAACAGGTAATTAATGACCGTCGTACTGGCTAAAAAGACCAGGCAGCGCGCCGACCAGGTCAGAGCAAAATCGGGATGGGTGCGTGGGTTGAGCCACCACGAGCGCGGGATATCGCGCAGGCGAAGCGGCCGCACGTGCTGCTGCGGCAATCGTTCGTCGCGCAGCACCAGGCAGAACAGCAGCACCAGGCCCACCGAGAGGAGCGCCAGATCCAGAAACGAGGTGGCCACCTCTTTGATGACCTGCCCAACGAGGAGCTGGCCCAGCAGCCCGCCGACCAGGGGCGCCATGCCTCCGACCGCTGAAACGGTCGCGCGCTGGGCCAGCGGGACTTGATCGGGGATGATGGCCGAGAGCGCGGCCAGCAGGATATTGATGGCAATTTGGAGCAGGACCGCTCCCAGGTCCACGAGCAGCACCGAGGAGGCGGAGGCCAGCAGCAGCATGGCGGCCAGCAGCACCAGCAGGCCGATGAGCAACCAGGGCAGGCGACGGCCGAGTGGCGAGGTCGTGCGATCCGAGAGTGCCCCGGCCAGCGGATTGGTGAGGATGGCCGCGACCGCTCCCAGGGCTGAAATGATGATAAAGGTGTTGGTCTGGTTGGATGGGGCCACCTGGGCAAGCCTGGCCGGCAGCAGGAGCGTAAAGAAGGTGATATTGCCCAGACCGATCACCGCGTTGGCCAGCCCGTAGAGGAGCTGGAAGCCCAGCGTCTTCGGGTGCGTTGGTTCCTGGAAAACAGCCGGTGGCGTTTGCTCGTCGGGTTCTGGCGGAGCGGATGGCTCAAACGAGGCCATAGGCGTCTCTCTCCTCTCCTCTGCCGACAGAGGAGAGGCTCCTCTGTCGAGCGCATGCATGGGTCGAACTGCCCCTCTGGGGCGAGCGTTTTCGCGGGAACGCTCCAACCCGTCTGATCTCCCTCTCCTGCATTTCTTCGCCAGAGCACCAGGCAGCCTTGCTGCGACCTGAATCGGGAGAAGGGGGGGATGGTTAGTGACCGGGAAGCAGGCGGTCGGGCCAGGGCGTTCCCCTTCCTGAGTCGCCCCCCATTCCTGACCGGGGGCGTCTCGCCTCGGGCCCGGCCGAGAGCGCGGCCAGGACGACGGTGAGCGGAGTCCGCTGCGGTACCTGGGGAAGGCGCCATGGGCGTTGCTCCACCCGCGCCTGGTGAATTTCGTTGGCCCAGCCATTGCAGAGCTGTTGCATGTGCTCCAGCACCGCTTCTCCCTCGCGCGCTTTTTGGTAGCGCTCCAGGAAGAAATTGAGCTGTTGGGCGACCGGCCAGAGTTCGTTGCTGGGAGCCAGCTGAATCCGTTCTCGCTCGCGGTGATTGGAGACCTGCTGGATGGTCCACACAATCGCCTGGATGCCCGCTTCGAGTTGTTGATTGCGTGCCTCGGTCTGGGCCCGGCTCTCAGCAATCGCGTGTTCCAATGCAGCAATCTGTTCGGCCTGGCTGGCTCGTTTGAGCGCATCGAGCAGATTGTGGACAATGATCCAACCAAAGAAAGCGGCCAGCAATTGTCCCATGATGGGCACCGCGAAAATATCGCCCACCTGCTCAGGGTTGTGCAGCGCGGCCACCAAGTCAGGAGCGTGCGGGGCTACCGTGAGCGCCAGCAGGACGAAGCTGATGTTGAGACCGGCCACCACAAAGGCGCTCCAGGGGGCCAGCAGCGCCACTGAGATCAGAATGGGCTGGATGAGGATATCAAATTGCGGCAGGTACCCCAGGCTGATCCCACCTGGGACCGTCAGGATCTTGATGCTGACCGTCACCTCAATCGAAGCGACCATCAGCAGGCCAGCCAGGGTCAGCCAGCCGCGCTTGTTACTATAAAAGGCGACAAAGAGTGCTCCAATGCAGCCGACCAGCCAGGGCAGAACAAGGTGTCCATTAGGGGCGTTGGCGACGACCGGGATCACCGGCCCCTCAATCAGCACCAGTTGCACCGCCAGCAGGATGCTGGCTAAGCGACTGCGCCGGATGCGCTCCCGTTCCCGCAGGGTCGCTACGCGTCCCACCGGCGGGTGCAGCGCCGCCAGCCGATACCACCAGGCGAGCCAGGCTGGCGCCACAAATTCATCGGCTTGCAACAGCACCGAGGCTCCCGGTGTTGGCTGCGTGGAGGGCGAGGGCAAGTCCACCGTCTGGCTCATGCTGCTTCTCCTTCCAACGGACTGTCACCCGGACGTCCTTCTAGCAGCATCTGCTCCAACCCCAGGGAGGCAGCGTGGCCCAGCGCAAAGCCAGCTTGCTCAAAGAGCACACGGTGTTCTTCCAGGCTGCGGTGACGGGCCGCGTGCATCAACATGGCCATCTGCAAGGAGAAAAACAAGGTAAACGGGGTATCCGGTCCGAGCACCGGCTCAATCACCAGCAGGCGTCCCCGCTGTGGGTCCATCGCCTGCCGGCAGCGTTTCAGGATGGTCAGCGCGGCGGCGTCCGGCCAGTCCATCAGGACGTTTTTGAGCACGTAGCATTCCGCTCCATCTGGCACGCTCCGAAAGAAATCCCCATCCACCAGGCGGTAGCGAGCCGCCAGCGGCGCAGGCAGGGCGCGCACGCGGGTCTGCGCTTGCGCGATCACTTCTGGCTGTTCAAGGAGGGTCGCCTGCAAATCGGGGTAGCGGGAGAGCAGCTCGAGACAGAGGCTGCCTTGCCCACCTCCCACATCCACCAGCTGCCGGATCGCCGAGAAATCGTACGCGGTCAGGATGGCGGGCAGGATCAGGGAGGTGTTGGCGACCAGAGCGCGTTGAAACGCCTCGCGTTCCAGGGGATGCCGGTCCAGGTAGCTCCAGAGCGTGGCCCCGTGATCAAAGGTGATCTCCAGGGCAGGCCGACCCGTGCGCACGGTGTAGGCCAGGTGCCGCCAGGCCTGCCATTGGTAAGGCGCCCCCCACAGGTTCACCAGATCCCGCATGTTGCCTGCGGCCGTTCTGCGCAGGGCGCGTGAGCGTTCGGTGTGGGTGAAGGTGGGGACCTCGGCCGCGACTTCGGCAAAGATGCCCAGGCTGGCCAGGGCGCGTAAGAGCAGCGTGAGTGTCGGAGCGTGGGTGCCGGTGGTCTGCGCCAGGGCTTCGGCGGTTTGCGGTTCGGAGGAAAGAGCATCGGGCAAGCCGATCTCCACGGCCGCCAGCACTGCGCTACAGACCATCAGGCCGCTTTGCAAAGACAGAGCAAAGGGATCAGGTGCTTCCGCGCCGGCCAGATGAGCCAGGGCGGGAAACAATCCGAGATGCTCGGTGGGGCTGACATTCTTCATGCTAGATAGATACCTTTCTTTCACTGAATGTAAGAAAAACCTGTTCTGATGCGCTGCGCTCACGCTCCCGGTGCTGCCGAGGTGATCAGGCCAAGCGCTTCTAACTCACGCAGCGTGCGCTCGACATGCTCTGTTGGCATGCCGAGCATCATGCCCAGCTCGGTGCTGCTTCTCTGGCCATTGATCAACAGCAACAGCCGTCGTTGCCTGCGCGAAACCGCCTCAAGGAGACGCGCGTCAAGAGTCTGCACCAGCATCGGCGGTGGTCGCGCTGACCAGGGCATTGGGGAAGCCGGTGAGGTGACGGAAGCAGGAAGCCCATGCGCTCCCCCCTCAGCCACCGACAAACCGGAGGCACTCGGCAGAAGTTGT
>Ga0209061_1003970_pt1 | contig 15006 bp, 13 predicted proteins | sample Coa_R1_10_FD_187157 | JGI IMG/M metagenome (GOLD analysis project Ga0209061, IMG submission 187157) | Surface soil microbial communities from Centralia Pennsylvania, which are recovering from an underground coalmine fire - Coalmine... | ecosystem: Environmental > Terrestrial > Soil >...
ACCACTCCCTGGACCCAAAGGGAAGGGGAAGGACCCTCTAAACGCTACCTTGATCGGAATCCCCGGCCCGGGAGGCCGCCAACCCTATGCGTTGGGGCGGTTCGGGGGAGGTGATGTCCCCTCCCGAAGCGGAGCCCGTCCCCCCGGGCCGGCGCCGGCCCACCGCCGTTGCTGTGGCCACCCTGCGGTGCGAGGCGTGCGGGGAAGCCACTCCCCACCGGATCCTCAGCCTCAAGGGCGCGGACCGCGCGGCACCGGGGAGGGCACTCTCGGGAATCGGACGATGCCAGAAGTGCCGATGGACCCACCCGTTCGAGTCGGTCCCCCCCGCCCGACGGGCGCTCCGGGCGATCGTCTCCGAGGGCCCGGTCTCCCGACGGATCGAACTCGACCTGCCGCCCCAGCGCGAGGTCGGTGTCGGTGGCCGAATCCGGCTCGGGACCGACGAGCTGGTGATCCAGCGCATTGAGCTTCCCGGCCAACGATCGGTGGCTCGGGCGTCGGTCCTCGAGGTGGGGTGCCTCTGGCTGACCCCCGACCGGTCTCCCCATGTCCCGGTCTCGATCATCGAGGGACGGCGAACCCGCTCCATCCGCTGGACGCCTCCCGAAGGCGCCCGGATCGGGGTCGGCGATGACCTCAACCTCGACGGGGCGGCCTACCAGGTCTCGGGGATCCGGACCGGGGGGAGGACCCTCCGTCGGATCTCCGGTCCGATCGAGGCCCGGAGCATCGACCGCCTCTACGTGCGCCGGACCTGGAATCCCCCGGCGGGCAGGAGCGATTGGAGGAGCTCGCGGGAGACCCCGAGCTCCCGGGCCAGCTCCCGCTCCCGGTCGTTCCGGGACCGTTCGTCGTCCGGCGCCAGCCGTACCCGAAGCCCGCCGGCCGAACGGAGCGCCTCGGGCGGCGCGGCGACCCACCGCGGCTCTCCCTCGTAGGTGACCACTCCGAGTCCGATCTCGGCGGGCAGATCGGGGAGCGGGTGCTTGGTGCCCCGGACGACCCACGCGCCGCGGGCGACGAACTCCCCGGTCTCGGGAGTCTTGGAAACCTGCTCCGCCGAGACCCAGTAGGCCGAACCGGAGCCGTAGCCGGCCCGCCAGATCTTGGAGTAGCAGACGGCCCACTGGCCGGCCTCCCGAAGGGTGATGTCGGTGGGGGGCGCGCGCTGGTCGGCGGGCCACTTGACGATGACGCTGGCCGCGCCGTGGACGTCGGCATGGACGTAGAGGTCCTTCGCTTTGAGGTACCGCCGGACCACCAGGTCGTTCGACGGGGCATCCCGGCCGGCCAGGACGAGCGTGCCTTCCGAGGAGATGAACCAGCGGAACCGCTCGAACCAGTGCAGTTTGCGTCGGGCCGGGCCGGCCGCAGGGGTGGCGGTCGAGCCGCCCGGCCGATCCGCGGGCGCCCGCAGCTTGCGCTCGGTTTCCTCGAGCGCCGTCCGAGCCCCCTGGATCTTGAGTCGGATCCGCTGCCGCTCCTCATACCTCCGGCGGGCGGCCTCGGTCGGATCGGGGGCGTCCCCCAGGTCGAGGGTCCGGTCCTGGACGGCGACCTCCCGACGGTGGAGATCGGGCCGGGCGAGCCGGTCCCGGGCGATCGACTCCGCCACTTCGGCATAATGTTCGTAGATCCAATCGGCCTCCTCCTTCAGCCGGTCGGCCTCTCGGGTCAGAGCCCTCACGGCTTCGAGCTGCTGCTCCCGCTGGGCGGCCAGCCGCCGTCGCAGGTCGGTCTCGGCGATGGCGGCCGGAGTGGGAGGCACCTGGCGGGGTCCGAAGTACCGATGCGCGGCCTCGGAGAAGGTCGGGACCTCAGTCTCCCGCACGTCCGCCGTTCCCCCCCAACGGAGGGACCGGAACGGGGTCACGTCCACGGGGCGATCCTCGGCCTCGTACAGCCAGCCCTTCGGACCGCGCTCGACCTCGTCGACGAGCTCCCGGAGGGTCCGTGCCACCCCGGCCGCCACATCGGCCGCTTGCTCCGGGGCGGGTGAGCCCCCCGGGAGCCCGAGACGGGCGAGGACCTCCTCCGCGACCGGACCCCCCAGCCCCGCGCGGGCGGCGAGGGTGCTGACGCGATCGACCCGGCTGTCGACGAGCAGCCGCTCGATCGCCTCGGGATCGACCGAGAAGGGGTCCCGCCTCGAAGGGGGGGGCTCGTAGGTCGCCCCCAGCTGGAGGGTACGGGAGGCGTACCGACGACTGTGCAGCACGAACCGGATCGTTCCCCCGCGCACGGCCATCAGGTTCCCCGCGCCGAACAGCTCGGCGGAGACCAGCCAGGGCGCGTCCGGTTCGTCGCTTCGGTGCAGGAGAAGCTCCAGCACCCGGTCGCCGGGTCGGGACCGGGCCGAGACCAGCTGGGCGCTTCCCAGCAGGCGACGAAGCTCCCGGGCCACCGGACCGAGGGTTTCGGCATGGTCTTGGGGCCCGGGCAGCAGGGCCGCGTAGACCCCCGGGACGATCAGCAGTTCCCGGCGACCCTGGGCCGGAGAGCGCATGGCGAGCGCGACCCCCGAGGCCCCCGCATCGAAGACGCGGTCCAACCAGGCCGGGGCGAAGGCGGAGAGCTCCCGGGCAATCGCCCGCGTGTCGAGCGAGGTGAACCGGTCCTTCGGCTCCGCCAGTGTCCCCGCGGTCATCGGACGGCCCGGCGATCCACGCGGCCGGCACCGCTTAAGCCTTGCCGGCGTTGCCACCGTCATGGCCCTCGCACGGGACGAAACCGAGGCATGGCGCGAGCGGGCCCGTCGCTGGGCCGACCAGGAGCTGGCCCCGATCGCGGAGGGGATGGACCGAAACGACCGGCCGCCCTCCGATCTGATGCCGCGGCTCGCGGCGGCGGGGTTCCTCGGGCTCGGCCAGCCCCGCGAATGGGGCGGTGGCGGAGAGTCGACCCGAACGGTCGTCGCGGTGCTCGAAGAGCTGGCGCGGGTGAGTTCGGTGGCGGCGGTGGATGTGGCCGTGCATCTTTCGGTCGCCGCGGCGCCGATCGCCCGCTGGGGCAGTCCGGAGCAGTGCGAGCGGTTCCTCCGTCCGCTGCTCGAGGGCCGGGCGCTCGGCGCCTTCGCGCTGACGGAGCCCGAGGCCGGATCGAACGCCGCCGGCCTCCGGTGCCGCTACCGATGGGACGGCGATGCCGCCGTGGTCGACGGCGTGAAGACGTTCATCACCAACGGAGGGGTGGCCGACGTGGTCGTCCTTTTTGCCACGCGGGACCCGACCGAGGGTCGGGCCGGCATCACGGCGTTCCTCCTGCCGAAGGGGACGCCGGGATTCCGGGCCAGCCACAGCTTTGCCAAGCTCGGGCTCCGGGGGTCGCCCACCTTCGAATTGACGTTGGAGGGCGTCCGGCTGCCGAGGTCGCTGAAGCTCGGCGGTGAGGGCCAGGGACTGACGATCGCCCTGGAGGCTCTCCTGGGGGGTCGGGTCGGCATCGCGGCCTGTGCCCTCGGGGTGGCCCGGGCCGCCTTCGACCAACTCCGGGCCGCCGCCCGGGAGATCCCGGCGGACTGGAAGGGACCGCTCCTCGCCCGGAGCTTCGTCGAGTTGGAAGCGGCGGCCGCGCTGGTGGAGCGGGCGGCGGTCGCCCGCGACGAGGGTCGGCCGTCCCGACGACTCGCGTCGGCGGCGAAACTGTGGGCGTCCCAGGTCGCCGTCGGGATCGCCGACCGGGCCGTGGAGGCCTGGGAGTCCCCGGCGGGCTCCCGCGCGGCCCGGGCCGAACGGATCTACCGGGATGCCCGGGTCTACCCGATCGTGGAAGGGACCAGCGAGATCCAGGAGATGATCCTCGGCCGGGAGCTCCTCCGTCCCGACCCGGAGCCGACGGGGATTCGGGCGGCGGGGAATAAATAGCCCGGGCCGATTCCGGCGCGATGGCGCCTAACGACCGATCGGTTGGGCGCCGGACCGGCTTCCTCGGGCTCTACACGCTCTCGCTCCTCCAGCGGGAGGCGCTCTGCGGTGCCCAGATCTCGAAGCGGATCCGGGAGCGGACGAAGGGGGCCTGGTCGGTCAGCCCGGGCGCCATGTACCCTGTCCTTAAGGATCTCCTCCACCAGGGCTATTGCGAGCGGTACCGGCGCGGGCGGGAGTGGGTCTACGCCCTGACCCCCCTTGGCCACCGTAGGCTCCGGCTCTCCCGACGCCGTTCGGACAAGTGGCGGGAGCGGTTCCAGAACATCGGTCCGCTCCTCCTGGACATGCAACGACCCGAAGCCCGCGCACGGTTCGTCCGCGACCGCGCCGAGCAGATCGTCGGCTGGGCACTTGAGACTCTCGACCAGGACGAACTCTGGCCGGACCGGGCCGAACGGCAGCAGACCCGACGGGCCCTCGCGGCGTACCTGCTCCGGAAGGCCCGGGAGCTCCGGGCGCCCCCGTCTCCGTAGGCTCCCGCACCCCCGGATCCCTCGCGCGGGGCTTTGTACTCTCGCGGAGTCCTTCGTCCGTGCCCCCCTCCCGATTCGTTCCCGCGCCGCCCGCCCCGCCTCCCGATCCCTCGGTTCGGGTCGAGCTCTCCGGGATCGGCCTCGCCCCGGAGGTCGAGGCGGCCGTCCGGTCGCACGGGATCACCGCGCTCTACCCCCCCCAGGCCGCCGCGCTCCGGCCGGCGCTCCAGGGGAGGAGCGTGCTGCTTGCCTGTCCGACGGCGAGCGGGAAATCCCTCGTTGCCTACCTGACGTTGATCCGGGCGGCACGGGCCGGCCGGACCGGCCTCTATCTCGTTCCGCTGCGGGCCCTGGCCCACGAGAAGGGGGAGGAGCTGCGCCAGTTCGAAAGCCTGGGCATCCGGGTCGCCGTATCGGTCGGGGACCATGATCTCTCGAACGAGCAGCTCGGGAAGGCCGACCTGCTCGTCGCGACCAGCGAAAAGGCTGACGCGCTTCTCCGCAAGGGCCATCCGTGGCTCGACCGGCTCTCGGTCGTGGTGGCGGACGAGATCCACCTCATGCGCGACCCCGACCGGGGACCCACCCTCGAGGTGTCGCTGACCCGGCTGCGCCGCCTCCATCCGGCTCTCCAGGTGGTCGCCCTGTCGGCCACGGTCGGCAACTCCGCCGAGGTCGCCCGATGGCTCGACGCCGATCACATTGCCAGCGACTTCCGTCCGGTGGTGCTGCGCCGGGGCGTCTGGTGCGACGGCCGGATCACCTACGAGGACGGGGGCGAACGGGCGGCACCCTCCCGACGGGATCCGATTGCGGCGCTCGTCGAGGAGGTGATCGACGAGGGAGGCCAAGCGCTGGTGTTCGTCAACACCCGCAAGGCGAGCGAATCGGTGGCGAATGCGCTCGCACCGGTGGTCGCCCGGAAGCTGGATGCGGCGGGCCGGTCGCAGGCCCGGGCGGCCGCCGATGAGCTGACCACGACCTCGGAGGAGACCACCGAAGGGATCCGGCGCCTCGCGGGGCTCCTGCCGAACGGTGTCGCCTTCCACAACGCTTCGCTCGCCTCCGACGAGCGGGCCGTCATCGAACGGGCCTTCAAGTCCCGGGCGTTGAAGGCGCTCGTCGCGACTCCGACACTCGCCGCCGGCATCAATTTGCCGGCCCGACGGGTTGTCGTCCGCGATACCACCCGCTACAACGATGCGCTGGGGATGCAGACCCCGATTCCCGCGATGGAGATCCAGCAGATGCTCGGGCGCGCGGGGCGGCCCCGCTTCGACCGGGTCGGGGAGGCCCTGCTCGTCGCCCGCCGACCGGAGGACCAGGAAGCGCTCATCGACACCTACCTCCGCTCCCCCCCCGAGGAGGTGGAGAGCCGGCTCGCGGCGGAGCCGGCCCTGAGGATGCACCTCCTCGCCTTGGTGGCGAGCGGCGCGGTCCGGTCGGATGCCGACCTCGAGGCTTTCTTCCGGGGCACCTTCTACGGGCAGACCCTCTCGCTTCAGGAGTTGGCCGACGTGGTCGGCCGGGTTCGGACGTACCTTCAACAGGAGGAGTTCCTCGCCCCGGGTCCGGGCCTGAAGGCCACCCCCTTCGGCGAGCTCACGAGCGAACTCTACCTGGACCCCGTCACGGCGACCGTCCTGCGCTCGGCGCTCGAGAAGGCTCCGCTCGGCGGGTCGGAGTTCCCGCTGCTCGCCGCGATCGCCGCCACCCCTGATCTTCCGCCTCTGTTCTTGAAGCGGGGGGAGGAACCGGCGCTGTTGGAGCGGATGACCCAGGAACTGGAGGAGCTCCTGGTTCGACCGGAGGAGCCCCCGCTCAACCTCGACCTTGAAATGTTCCTCGCGACCCTCAAGACGGCCGAACTCCTCGAAGCCTGGATGGACGAAACGCCGATCGTCGAGATCACCGACCGTTTCGGCATCGGCGCGGGCGACCTTCGAGCGAAGGTCGAGGACGCCAACCGGCTGCTCTTCGGCGCCGGCCGGCTGGCCCAGCGGTTCCAACGTCGGCTCGCGGCTCGGCTCGATGACCTTTCGCTCCGGGTCCAGTACGGGGTCCGGCCCGAACTCCTCGACCTCGTCCGCCTGCGGGGCGTCGGGCGGGTCCGGGCGCGGGCCCTCCACCGGGCCGGACTGGCCGACCGGGAGGCGCTCCGCACCGCGCCCTGGGAGCGGGTCGAGTCCGCCCTCGGATCGCGTGCGCTCGCGGAGATGGTGCTCCGGCAGGTCCGGCCGAAGGGCGACCTTGTCCCGCCGGCTCGGCCGCGCCCTACGCCAACACGCCCGCCGAGCCGACGAGCCCGCCGTCTGGACGAGTTTCCGGGGCCGATCGAGCCGTGACCCACTCCGCGACGGGGCGGCGCGCCACGAGTCGGGTCCGGCTCCCGCCGATCCCGCCGCAGCGGACCTCGCGGCGGAGCCAGCCGCGCCGTTCGAGATCGACCATCCGGCGCCAGAAGGTGGTCGTGGCGAGCGGGGGTCGGCCGGCCCGCCGAGCCCAGAGGACCTCCCAGCGATGGAGCTCCCCGACGTCGCAACTCCCCTCCGAGAGCGCCGAAACCAGCGCCCGGCTCAGGTGCGCCTCGATGGGGGCGCCACTCCGCGGGCCGGGCGGCTCCGGTCCCTCGACGGGGGTGCGTACCCCGAGCTCCTGACGCAGCCGATCGATCGCCCTCCGTGCGCCTCCGCCTTCGAGCCAGGTTTGGTGGGCGATCTCGGACGCTCGGGAGAGATCGGCGGCCCGGTCGGTCGCCCGTACCATCCGATCCACCACGATCTCCCGCAGCCGTTCCTCCGGATACGGCGCGAGCCGGATCGGCTCGGTTCGGGCCCATCGGCCGACCCCCTCGCCCTCGAGGCGTCGCAGTCCTTCCGGGGTCCCGGCGAGAATCGTGTAGAAGGGGGGCAACCCCGGTTCGCCTTCGGGAAGGAACCGATCGGGTTCCGCGAGGGCGCGGATCAACCGGAGCATCTCCGGCCCCGCCAGCCGGAGATCATCCAGGACCGTCACCGTCGGGCGTCCGTCTCGTCGGACCCGGCGCAGGAAGCCTGCCAAAAGTTCGCCCCAGGGAAAGCCCCGCCCGTCCAGACCGGCGTCGTACGAACGGACGAGGGCGCTGGCGATCCCGTGGGGGCTGTGGTAGAGTCGAGTGGGGATGCAGGCCATCCGGATCCCGCCATCGAGGACCTGGGCACGGCACCGATCGGCCAAACGGCGGGCCGCCCACCGGGCCACGACGGAGCTCCCCGACCCCGGGGGTCCGATGACCGCGGCGAGGCCGGGCCGGGACGGCCCCTCCCGGCTCGACTCGGCCAGGGTCACGGTGGCTTCGATCTCTCGGGCCCTCCCGATGGCCACGGGGGGAACCCACTGGTCCGACAGCGCTTCGGGGTGCACCACGGTCGTCATCACCAGCTACAAAGGCTTACAAGTATAAGAAATCTTAGGTTAGTTAGAATACGAGGCATTCGGCTCGGGCGGGATCCCGAAAAACGCCACCCCCCCCGGGCGATCGTCCAGGGCCTCCGAACCCTACACGAAGGGCCACTACGAACCCCAGCATTCCGGGAGCACGGACTCCGCAGGAGGAGGGGGTCACCTTTGCCAAGGACCTTTCCGGGAGACGCGCCGCCGCTGACGCAAACGCTTTTGCCGAACGGCCGTAGGTGAGAGCCTCATGGCGACCCGCATCACCTTGATCCCCGGCGACGGCATCGGACCCGAAGTCACCTCGGCCGCTCGCCTGGTGGCGGAGGCGACCGGGGTTCCGTTCGAGTGGGAGGTGGTGGAGGCAGGGGCTCCGGCGATCGCTTCGAGCGGGACACCGCTCCCTCCCGAGGTTCTCGACTCAATCCGGAAGAACCGCCTGGCGCTCAAGGGACCCATTACCACACCGATCGGTAGCGGCTTCCGGTCGGTGAACGTCGCGATCCGCCAGGAACTCGACCTCTTCGCCTCCGTTCGCCCCGCCCGGGCGATCGCCGGCGAGGGCACCCGGTTTCCCGAGACCGACCTCATCGTGGTCCGGGAGGCGACCGAGGGGCTCTACTCCGGAGTGGAGCACTGGGTCGACCGGGATCACACGGCGGCCGAGACCGTCAATATCGTGACCCGGAAGGCCTCAGACCGGATCATCCGGTTCGCGTTCGAATTGGCCCTACGTGAGCACCGGCGGCGCGTGACCGCCGTCCACAAGGCCAACATCATGAAGACCACCGGCGGACTTTTTCAATCCGCCTTCCGCGCCCTGGCGGCCCAGTACCCTCAGATCGCCTCGGACGAACGGCTGATCGATAACATGTGCATGCAGCTCGTCAAGAAGCCGGGGGAGTACGACGTCCTGGTCACGACGAACCTCTTCGGGGACGTCCTCTCCGACCTGTGTGCGGGGCTCGCCGGCGGATTGGGCGTCGCGCCGGGCGCCCTCTACGGGGATGAGATCGCCGTCTTCGAGCCGGTCCACGGCTCCGCCCCCAAATATGCCGGACAGGACCGGGCCGACCCGGTCGCTGAGATCCTGTGCGTCGAACTTCTCCTCCGGCACCTGGGAAAGATCGAGGCGGCGGATCGGGTCTTCCGCGCCGTCTGGGAGACGATCGCCGAAAAGAAGGTGGTCACCTACGACTTGGCGCTGCCCGGGTATACCGAGCGGCCGGTCGCGCCGTCCAGCTGTTCGGCCATGGCCCGGGAGATCGCCCGGAAGGTTCCCCTGGTCGATCTCGACCGGCCCCTCCCTCGGCCGGTCCCCGCGGGCGCTCCGGTCGGGCTGGACCGCAATCTTACGGAGTGAGGCCCGCCGACCGTCCAAGCCGAAGGCCGAGAGGCACCTCCCGCCCCTTGGCTGCCGGCCGGGCGCCGGTACCCTCTGGATCAGACGAAATCGCTTCGGTGGGATGCTGACGACCCTCCGGAGCGCGCCTCTGCCGGGCAACGACCCGTCGCCACCGATCGACCACGGCGGAGAAGCGCGGTGGCCGGGGGGAACGGGAGCGTGAGGTGGTTTTCGCCCCCATGCTGTATCGGGGGTGGAGGTCGAGATGGAGAACGGGCTCGGAAAGGGAACGGGCTGGACGGTGACCATCAGCGGACAGAGGGAGGTGAGCCGGAACGGGGCGATCGAGGCTTGGCCGGGGAACGGTTGCTAGGGGTAGGCGGTCCGCGATGCGGCGGAGTTTGCGGCGCTGCCATCGTCGGGGCAGTTGCTGGTCTCGGGCTGAGAGTCCCCCACCGTGGTGGTCTGGTTCGTAACGACTGGAAGGGTGGCCGGGTGTCTTTGGGCGGCCGGGGGAGGAGCGGCCGCATTGATGGGCGTCGCGCCCGCCAGTTTCGTTCATCCCCCCACCGGCTCTCCACACGGGCAGAATCGAATACCCTGAGGACCACCTCCGCACCAAGGGAGGCAACGACCGACCCATGACCGCAGCAGCATCGGGGGGATCTGGGAGGACCCGTCAACGCGGAGTACGTGCGATTCGATGGTCGGCCCCGAATCACTCGAGTAGGTCTTCCAATTCACCGGCGACCAAGGAGAGCAGCTGGTCGAGGGCACGGTGCTTCAACTCGGTGATCTGCCCCGCATCGGTTTCGATCCGGGCAAAGAAATCATCCCCGTCCCGGAGGAACGCCAAGGAAAGGACATGCCGCCGGGGCTCGGCCCCGTACGGAAGGGGGCGGGACGCTGCTTCCCCGCCGGAGGAGCGAGCCGAAGGGGGGGAGGATGGACCTGGGGACGGGCGGACGGCGATCGGCTTGGCCGAGGCCGGCTTCTTCGCGGGCTTTGCCGGGCGACTGGGGCGGGAGCCACGAGGCGCCGATCGCTTCGCCGCAGATGCGGCCGGCTTGGCGGACCCGGAACGGGACCGGGATCGAGCCGATTTGGCCTCTCGATGAGAGCGAGAGTTGCTTGGCATCCCGGGGCACCCCGACGCGGGGCCCACCAAGGCCCCCTATTTATGGGTATGGTCGCGGACCCGAACCGGGGCTCCGCCCGACTCCCTATAGGGGCCGGCGCGTACCCGGGCCGTGTCCTCATCGGCCGGTTCGAGTGCCTCGCCGTCCCTGCCGCGCACGGCCCCGATGCGACCCGAGATTCTCTTCTGGCTCGGGGCGCTCGTCGCCCTGCTGGTCTTCCTCGCCCTTGAGCCGCTCGGGCAGTTCACCTTGTTCGGATCCGACACCGGTGAGTACTACCGGCTCACGGCGACCCTCGTGACCACCGGCCACATCCCCCGCGGAATCGACTACCTCGGATGGGGCACCGCCTATCCGGACTTTCCCGGAATCTTCCTGCTCACGGGCGCCGGGGCCGGGGCGCTCGGCCTCTCGACCTTCACCGCGCTCACGGTCCTCCTGCCCGTCGTCGTGACGCTCAGCGTGCTCCCCCTCTTCCTGCTGTTCCGCCGCATCTACCCGCACGACACGGTCGCCCTCCTCGGGGCGGCCTTCGCTTCGGTCGCCATGCCCCGCATGTTCTCGCTGGCCCATCCGGCCCCCCTTGCCCTGGGGGACTTTTTGTGCGTTGCCGCCCTCTGGATGTTCGTCGAAGGGCGGCGGGACCTCCGCTGGTACCTTCCGCTTGGACTCACTTCGGCCGCGCTCATCGTGACCCACCACCTGTCGACCTACTTCCTGGTCATCAGCGCCCTCCTCGGGATCGTCCTGCTCGAACTCTGGCGCCCCCGGCTCTGGAGCCGCCGGTTCCCTACCCGGGAGTTCGCGTTTCTGGGCGCCCTGGTGACCGGGACCTTCCTCTACTGGTTCTTTGCCGCCAAGTCGTTCGTCACCCTGGTCATCGTCCCCGGTCTCGGCAACCTGCCCGGGACCAGCTTTGCCGCGCTCGAATCCCTGGCCCTGCTGACGCTCCTGGCCGCGGCGGCCCTCCTCCGGTACCGTCGGAGCCGTCGTCCCCTCCGCCGGTGGGTCCGGTTGCCGTCCGATCATAGCCTGCTACGGGACCTTGGGATCATCGCGGTGGTGGTCTTCGGGGCCGTCGCCCTGCTGCTGGTCGTCCCGCTGCCCGGAACGACCCAGACGACGAACCCGGCGACCATCCTCTGGTTCACTCCCCTCCTGGGGCTCGGACTGCTCGCCGCCGGGAGCCGCCGGACGCCGACCCTGGCCCGGCTCGGACCCTTCGCGCTCACCTGGCTCGGGGCCCTCGGGATCTCGGCGCTCGCCACGCTCGTGGCGGGCGGGCTGGCCCCGCAGGTTTCGGGCTTCATCAATGCGATCCCGCCCTCCCGCCATGTCGAATACATCCTGATCCCGGTCGGCCTCCTGGTCGCCATCGGCGCCGGCCGGCTCGTGGCCCGGGCCGGCGATCGGGCCGGCCGGCGCGCCCTGGTGGCCGCGAGCGTGGGTTTGATCGTCCTGATCGCTGCCAATGCGGCGATCGTCTACCCCCCTCAGGCCGACTTTGGCGGCTTCCAGGAAGGGTTGACGCACGGCGATGCGACGCTGTGGATGTGGGTCGGCCTCGGCGTCTCGCCGAGCTGGGTCGTCGCCACCGACCACCGGCTGAGCTCGATGATCTTCGGATTCGACGGGAACCCGGCCACGTGGGACTCGACCCCGGCCCTCTTCAACGGATCCAACTGGACGGCTGCCCTGAACGAACTCCGGGCTTCGGATGCGCCCCATACGCTCCGGCCGATCGACCTCGTTGCGGTGGATTCTGTCATGTACGTCGGCGTGGCCCTGAACCCCTCGGCAATCGCTCTGCCGCTCAGCGCGGCCGCCCAGCACTGGTTCACGGAACTGCCGTTCGTTCCGCTCTACCGCAATGGGCTCGACGTCGTCTACCTGGTGGTACTCTCGGCCGCCCCCTCCGCGTAGGCGACGCGGCGACCGTCGGGCCGCCAGATTTCGACCCGGGCCTGGGGTCGACCGGCCACCTCGGCGATGATCCGCCGGGCCCACGCCAGCTTCGCCAGCTTGCGGTCCCGCTGACGGGGATCGGGTTCGTCGACCCGCGCGAAGTCGAATCCCCAGAGAAGGATCCGGGTCGCCCCGAGGTGCTCGGCCAGGAGGACGGCCCGGTCGCCGTCGGTAAACCCCCCGACGTTGAGCAGCCGGGGCCGGGGCGGCCCGGCCCACGACCCCACCAGGCGACCCGGAAACTGGTCGGCCCACTCCTCGATGGCCGGCCGGTTGTCCCCATGGGCGTGGAGGACGAGCCAGCTTCCCCGACGGTTGGCGCTGACCTCCGCGGCGACCGGTCCGTCGAGATCGGTAACCACGACCGACGGCACCAGGGAGGCGGCCAGGCAGCGCTCGGTCGCCCCATCGGCGGCGATCAGCACCGGGGCCGGGGCCTCCGCCGGAAGCCGCCAGAGGGGGGGCGCCCCGGCCCCCGGCGCGAGCCCGCAGACCACAACCGTCCGGCCGAAGAGGAGGCGGCGGAGCGGGTCAAGGGGGGGTACCGTCAGTCGGCCGGCCGCCCGGGCCTCCAGCTCATCCGCCGAGGCCACCTCCCGTTCGAACGGGAAGCCAAACTCTGTGCGGATGCGGTCGTAGATTGGGGCCCAGTCGCGGTACTCCACAGGCGTTCCGTCGGGACGGAACGGAAATAACGATTTATAAGAGGGCCTCTGCTCTCCCTCCCTAAGGTACCCCGCAGATGCGGCCGCTCGCTCAGGAAATCATCGCCCGGCTCCCGCCGGAGACCACCGGCCGGGCCCGGCCGATCCCCGCCTCGAGCGATGACGCCGAACTGGAGGCGGTCCTGGCGACCCTCAAGACCAACATCAAGGTGGTGGGGTGCGGGGGCGGAGGCTCCAACACCATCAACCGGATCAGTGAAGAGGGCCTCTCCGGCGCGGAGATGGTCGCCTGCAACACCGACGCCCAGCATCTCCTCACCGTCCACGCCAACCGCAAGATCCTCCTTGGCCGGCGGCTCACCCGCGGGCTCGGAGCGGGGGCGCTCCCCGAGATCGGCGAGAAGGCGGCCAAGGAGGCCGAGGAGGAGCTGCGCGAGGTCCTCAAGAACTCCGATATGGTCTTCATCACTCTCGGACTGGGCGGCGGGACAGGGACCGGATCGGCCCCGATCGTCGCCGAAGCCGCCCGGGAGGCCAACCCCGGAGGGCCGCTCACGATCGCGGTCTGCACCCTGCCGTTCACCTCCGAGGGTGCGGTCCGCCAGGAGAACGCCCTGCGGGGCCTCGAGCGGCTGACGGCGGCGGTGGACACGGTCATCACGATCCCCAACGACCGGCTCCTGGAACTGGTTCCGCGCCTTCCGATCCAGACGGCCTTCAAGGTCGCCGACTCGGTCTTGGCCCGCTCGATCCGGGGCATCACCGAGATCATCACCCGGCCCGGCCTCGTCAACCTCGACTTCAACGACCTCCGGACCATCCTCAAGGGCGGAGGCGTGGCGCTGATCGGCATCGGCGAGTCGGAGAGCGACAACCGGGCCGAGGATGCCGTCAACGAGGCGATCCACTCCCCCCTCCTCAAGGTCGACATCGCCGGGGCGACGGGGGCCCTCATCAACGTCACAGGGGGGCCCGACATGACCGTCAGCGAGGCCCAACGGGCGAGCGAGGTGGTCCAGAAGGCGATCAGCCCGAACGCGCGCATCATCTGGGGGGCCGCGATCGACCCGACGATGCGGAGCACGATCCGGGTCATGATCGTGGTCACCGGGGTTAAGTCTTCCCAGATTCTGGGCCCGTCGGCGGCGGCCGCCCGCTCCGACGAGCGGATCGACCGGGTGCGGTGAGGTTCGAAGATGGCATTCTTGGACCGGGCACGTAAAGTGCAGGACGAATTCGACGGGCGGCTAAGAACGGTCGGTCACGGCCGGTACGGCCGGATTCTTCGGATGGCCCGTCGGCCGACCCAGAAGGAGTACATCCGGGTCCTCGAAGTCACGTGGATCGGTGCGCTGCTGATCGGCAGCGTCGGCTTCGTGATCTACATCTTCTTCACCCAATCGGGGCCCTGGATCTGGCAGAACCTGATCCAGAACCTGTAACGGCCCGAGGACGGCGAAGGAAGTGAGCATGAACGAAACTCCCCCCGACGAAGGTATTGGCCTACTCTCCGGTGAGCCTACCGCGGCCCCCCCTGGCCGGACCGCCGGTGTCGCCCCGACCGTGCCGACCCCCTCGACGCCCAGCCCCCCGGCCTCTCCGGTGCCCCCCTCGGGCGCGACCCTCTCCCTGAAGGCGGCCGATGACACCACCCGTCAGGTGACCGCCGGAACGGTGACTACCCTCTCGGTCGTGCTGACCAATACGAGTTCGGCCGACCAGACAGTGACGCTCACCGCGGAGATCGCGTATACTTCGACCTACCCGGGTGAAGGGGCGGAGTGGCCGGTCTCCTGGATCCCTCCCGGGAAGCGGGCCTGGACCGAGATGGTGGTCCGCAAGCAGCAGGCGACCTTCCCGGTACCGGGGGGCTCATCCTTCCCCCTCTCATTCGAGATCACCGCCCCCGTCGGTGTCCGCTACGGAGACCGGGTCGAGGTCCGGCTGACGGCCCAACCCGCGGAGGGGGGCCTGTCGGCCAAGCTCACCCTCGCCTGCATCGCCCGACAGGCGGTCCTGGCGATCAAGACCTCCCGGGGCTACGAGCGGGAGGTTGCC
>Ga0209061_1003971_pt1 | contig 14997 bp, 13 predicted proteins | sample Coa_R1_10_FD_187157 | JGI IMG/M metagenome (GOLD analysis project Ga0209061, IMG submission 187157) | Surface soil microbial communities from Centralia Pennsylvania, which are recovering from an underground coalmine fire - Coalmine... | ecosystem: Environmental > Terrestrial > Soil >...
GCGCAGCGCCCACAGGTGCTCGACCGGCTGGTGGGTGGGGCCGTCCTCGCCGAGGCCGATCGAGTCGTGCGTCCACACGAACGTGACCGGCAGCTCCATCAGCGCCGCGAGCCGCACCGCGGGCCGCATGTAGTCGCTGAACACCAGGAACGTGCCGCCGTAGGGCCGGGTGAGCCCGGACAGCGCGATCCCGTTGAGGATCGCGCCCATCCCGTGCTCGCGGACGCCGAAGTGCAGCGTGCGCCCGTACCGGTTGCCCGGCCACATCTTGGTCTGGTGCTCCTCCGGGATGAACGAGGGCTCGCCCGCCATCGTGGTGAGGTTGCTCTCGGCGAGGTCGGCCGAGCCGCCCCACAGCTCCGGCAGCACCGGGGCGAGCGCGGTGAGGATCGCGCCGGAAGCCTTGCGGGTGGCGACGGGCTCGCCGCCTGCCGGGAACGACGGCAGCGCCGCGGCCCAGCCGTCCGGCAGCCGGCGGGCCGTCAGCCGGTCGAACAGCGCCCTGCGGTCCGGGTTCGCCCGTGCCCACGCGGCGAACGACTCGTCCCAGGCCGCGTGGGCCAGCCTGCCGCGCTCGGCGACCCGGCGGGCGTGCCGGACCGCGCCGGGCTCCTCGGGGAAGTCGACCGCCGGGTCGAAGCCGAGGATCTGCTTGGTCGCGGCCACCTCGTCGGCGCCGAGCGCGGCGCCGTGCGCCGCGCCGGTGTTCTGCTTGTGCGGCGCCGGCCAGGCGATGATCGTGCTGAGCGCGATGAGCGAGGGCGCGCCGTCGTGCTCCCGCGCGCGCCGCAGCGCCGCGTGCAGCGCGGCGACGTCCTCGCGGTAGCCGTCCGGCCCGCGCCAGCTCACCCGCTGGACGTGCCAGCCGTAGGCAGCATACCGGGCGCAGACGTCCTCGGACTTCGCGATGTTGGTGTCATCCTCGATGGATATCTGGTTGTCGTCGTAGACGACGATGAGGTTGCCGAGCCCGTGGTGGGCCGCCAGCGAGGACACCTCGTGGCTGATGCCCTCCTCGATGTCGCCGTCGGAGCAGAAGACGTAGACGTGGTGGTCGAACGGGCTGGCGCCCGGCGCGGCGTCCGGGTCGAGAAGGCCGCGCTCCCGCCGCGCGGCCATCGCCATGCCGACCGCGTTGCCGAGCCCCTGGCCGAGCGGGCCGGTGGTGGTCTCCACCCCCGGCGTCAGCCCGCGCTCCGGGTGGCCCGGCGTGATGCTGCCCCAGGTGCGGTAGCCCTTCAGGTCGTCCAGCGTCAGCCCGTACCCGGACAGGTAGAGCTGGATGTACAGGGTGAGGCTGGAATGCCCGCACGACAGCACGAAGCGGTCGCGGCCCGGCCAGCCGGGATCGGCCGGGTCGTGCCGCAGCACCCGCTGGAACAGCAGGTAGGCCGCGGGCGCAAGGCTCATCGCCGTGCCAGGGTGCCCGGAGCCTGCCTGCTGCACCGCGTCCATGGCCAGGACCCGGATCAGGTCGACCGCGCGGTCGTCGGCCGCCGTCCAGCCGAGATCGGATGACGGGGGCATGGGGTGGCTCATGGCACTGAGCCTATCGGTCGAGCGGCTCCGGCAGCCGCCTGGGTGAACGGGGCAGCAGCCCTTCACTGGCGGCCGCCGCGTCCCGGGCCTGCGGCCCGCCCCGGTGCGCCGCCGCGTCCCGGGCCTCCGGCCGCGCACCCGCGTCCCGGGCCTCCGGCTCGGCGGCGCGCGCCGTGATGAAGAACAGCCGCAGCACCGCGATCCAGACCAGCACCGACCCGGTCACGTGCACCCACACCAGCCCGGCCGGCAGGTGGGTGAAGTACTGGACGTAGCCGATGATGCCCTGCGAGGCCAGCGCGGCGAGCATGACCGCCCCGGCCCGCACCGCCCGGGCCGGGGCCCCGGACATCCGCAGGCCGACCACGACGGCGACCGCCAGCCCGCCCATCAGCCAGCCGATGTCGGCGTGCAGCTGGGTGACCCCCTCCAGCGGCAGCCGGTACCGGGGCGCCGCGGCGTTGCCCGCCAGCGGCCCGGTCCCGGTCACCACCGTGCCCGCCGCCAGCATCGCGCAGGTCACCGCGACCAGCGCGGCCGCCAGTGCCCGCAGGTCGGCCCGGACCGGGCTGCCCGGCTCGCCGGCGGGCCGTTCGTCGCGGGCGCAGCGCAGGTGCAGCGCGACGGCGGCGGCCACGATTGCCGCGGACACCAGGAAGTGCACCGACACCATGGCCGGGTTGAGCTTGGTGAGCACGACGATCCCGCCGATGAGCGCCTGCGCCACCACCCCGAGCGGCTGCGCCGCCGCCAGCCACAGCAGGCCCCGGCGCCGGCCCGGCGCCGGGCCGCCCGGGCCTGCCGGCCGGTAGCGCCATGCGGCGATGAAGATGACCGCGGCGATGGCGACCAGCGGGAAGTTCAGCAGCCTGTTGCCGAACTCGATCCAGGTGTTGAGCAGCGTCTGGCCGGCGTTCTTGCTCGCGACGACGTCCGCGGCGCTGCAGCGCGGCCAGTCCGGGCAGCCGAGGCCGGACGAGCTGAGCCGGACCGCAGCCCCGGTCGACATGATCACCGTGTCGGCGATGACTCCCGCCAGCGCGAGCCGCCGCAGCGACCGCGGCGTCGGCGACAGCACCGGGCCGGCGATCCTGGCGATCGGGCCGGGGGCTGGTTCGGTCATGGCGGGCACGTCAACATCGTAGAGCCCCTAGCCCTGCGCCGCCCCGGCGCACGCGACCATGACGCAGCCGATCGCGGCCCACTCGACCGCGCTCAGGTGCTGGCCGAGCAGCGCCAGCCCGATCAGCGCCGCCACCGCCGGCTCCAGGCTCATCCACACCCCGAACAACCGCATCGGCATCCGCCGCAGCGTCTCCAGCTCGAGCCGGTACGGGATCACCGAGCTCAGCACCCCGACCGCCGCCCCGGTGCCGAGGACCGCAGGGCGGAACATCGCGCGGCCGCCCGCGAGCACCGCCGGCGGCGTGACCAGCACCGCCGAGACCGCCATCGCGATCGCCAGGCCCGCCGAGCCGGGGAACCGCCGCCCGGTCGCGGAGCTGAGCACGATGTAGGCGGCCCAGCACGCCCCGGCCAGGCCCGCGAAGCCGACGCCGGACAGGTCGAGGTGGCCGCGCCCGCCCCTGGTCAGCAGCGCCACGCCGGCCCCGGCGAGCGCCACCCACGCCGCGTCGCGCAGGTGCCGTGACCCGGCCACCGCCACGGCCAGCGGGCCGAGGAACTCGATGGTGACGGCGACGCCGAGCGGGATCCGCGCGAACGCCTGGTAGATCGAGAAGTTCATGACCAGCAGCGAGATGCCGAACGCGACGGCGATCCCGGCATCGGCGCACGCCCGCCGCCGCGCCAGGTCGCCGAGGGCGCGGGGGAGCCCCCTTCCCGCGATGACGGCCATCGCCGCCGCGGACGTCCACAGCCGCAGCCCGGTCACCGCGACCGGAGGGATCTCGCCGAACAGCTTGTCGGCGACGCCCGCACCCAGCTGGACCGACACGATCCCGGCCAGCACCATCGCGGCGGGCAGCGCCAGCTCCGCCCGGCGCCGCCGGCGAGCGTCGCGGAACCCGGGCCCGCCGGCCTCAGGCCGTCGCCGGTCCCCGGCTGCCTGCTCACGGCGGCCCTCAGCGGCGGCAGTGTCGCTCATTCTGGGAAGCCACTGTACCGGTTGCGAATTGTCAGGGCGCCGACGCCAGGTTGACCGCTTGAACCTGCTCGGACAGATAATCGGTGACAAGCAGCGTGTGGGTGTGCGGGATCACGGTCATCTCCCGGGGGAAGGTCCCGGTCGGGATCAGACCGAGAAGCGCTGGCCGGCCTGCGAGTGCCGCGCCAACATCCACAACGGCCAGGTTCGATACCGCCCCTTTCGCCGTGAAACGATCCGAGTCCGCCACGATGAGCTGCCGGCCGCTGTCGGCCAGTGCCAGCCCAACAGGGGCCTCGCCGACCTGCACCCGTGCCACGAGTGCATGACGAGGATCGGTCCGCAGCAAGGCGGCGGAGAAGCCGAGCACGGCGTCGCTTCCTCGGGCGGCGACCCACACAATCTTCCCGTCGGCCGAGGTGATCACACGCACCGGGCTGCATCCCGCAGGGGCCGTGCCAGCGACGGCATCGGCTGGCCTGGTCTCGGCCCGGCGCAGGTCGATCGCGGTGACCGTGCCCGTGTGCCGGCCGGCTCTCGCGTCATTCCCGCCGGTTTGGCTGGTGACATAGATCCAGTGCCCGTCCGGTGACACGGCGAGCCCCACCGGGGCGATGCCAATCGGCACCATGCCCACGAAATCGGACGCTCCGAAGCCGCTGGTGAGCGCCTTGTGCAGGTCGAAGACGGCCAGCGAGCCGCTGATCTCCAAAGTGACGAAGGCGAAGCGGTCATCCGGTGACAGCGCCACCTCGGCAGCTCCCCGCCCAGCCGGGCTCGACAGCATGCCCACGACGGCGCCCGCCGCGCCGCGCTCGGCCCGGGCCACGTCGATCACCACCGCGCCGCTGCCATCGGCCACCAGCAGGTAACGGTCGTCATGGGTCAGCTGCTCGCCCTGCGGAGTTCCCGGCACGCTCACCTGACGGTTTGCGGCGGGGGCCGGGGACCGGTTGGACAGCACCTCGACGGCACTGTTCAGCGTGACGAATGACCAGCGCCCATCGGCGGACGCCACCACGGCGAAGGGGTTGCCCGGGACCGGCACCGCCGCCCGGGAGACTCCGCTCAGGACCCGAGCGGCCGCCACGGCCGTGTCACAGACACTTCCTCCCCGCATCTGAAAGCCGGGCGCGCCGGGCGCCGGCGTGCCGCATCCGCACAGCCCGCCAGCCACGAGCAGCACCAGCACGGCCCGCCATCTCACCCTCCGCAGTATGACGGCCAACGAGCTCCCAGTGATCCTCGTGGCTAATTTTCTCGGACCCTCAGCCGTCGTGGTGCCGCTCGCCAGCAGGCCAGCTGCCGGCCAGGCCCACAGCTGCGCCGAATTAGCCACCGGGATCCCCAGCGCAGCCGCGGGCCGCCGCGGGCAGCTTGGACAGCCGACCGGAGGCGAGCCTGCCCCCGTCGTCCACCAGCCAGAACAGGACCTGATCGGCGGCACGGTCGGCCAGCAGCCGCGGAGCGTCCCCGGGCATGATCGGCCGGTGGTACTCCAGTTCGGCGACGGCGGGGAGCCACCCGAGCCCGGCCAGGATGTCCTCGGCGGCCTGCCAGTGCACCGCGTTGTTGACGTGCCCCGCCGGGTCGAGGTCGCTGGCGCGCACCGGCCAGGGCCGGCCGGCCGCCGCCGGGTCCGGCGCGGGCAGCGTGAGGCGGGCGCTGACCCGCCGGCCGCCGGCGGACTCGCCGTAGTGGCGGTGGAAACCCGGGCCGAGCCCGGCCGGCGCCCCGTCCCGGCCGACCGCCACCCACACGGCGGTGGCCTGCATCAGGTCACCGGCCTGGCCGGCGAGGGTGGTGGTCCGCTCCGCCCAGCGCGGCCCGGTCCCGGTGCAGAACGTGCGCAGCGTGACCCGGTCCCCGGCCGCGGGATAGCCGCGCGCCGACACCGCGCAGCGGCGCAGCAGCCAGTCGTACGGCGCCTGCCAGCCGGCGTCGGCGACGTCATCCTCGGCGGCCTCCTGCAGGTAGCGGGCGAAGGCATCCAGGCGCAGCCGCCCGGCCGGCGTGACGTCGCCGGAGCGGACCAGCCGCGAGGCGGCGAACACCCGGCCGCGGCCCGGGCAGGGCGTGAACCGGGGCGTCAGTCCCACCGGAACGTCCGCGCCGCCGCGGCGATCGCGGCCGCCGCCCAGACCGCGAGCGTGACCGCGTTCCCTGCCGGGAGCACGGCGCCGTGCTGCAGCACGGCGCGCAGGCCGGTGGACAGCGCGCCGGTCGGCAGCAGCTCGAGCACGGGGCGGGCGGCGGCGGGGAACCTGGTCAGCGGGAACACCACGCCGCCCACTCCGAGCAGCACGATGTAGACGAGGTTGGCCGCGGCCAGCGTGGCCTCGGCGCGCAGCGTCCCCGCCATCAGCAGCGCCAGCCCGCTGAAGGCCGCGGTGCCCAGGCCGATGAGCAGCGGCGCGGTGACGATGGCGGCCGGGCTGGCGTCGGGGCGCCAGCCGATCGCCGCGCCGACCGCGATGATCAGCACGCCCTGCAGCAGCTCGACCGCGATCACGGTCGCGGTCTTGGCCGCGATCAGGCCGGGCCGCGACAGCGGCGTGGCGCCGAGCCGCTTGAGCACCCCGTACCGGCGCTCGAAGCCGGTGGCGATGGCCTGGCTGGTGAACGCGGTCGACATCACCGCCAGCGCGATGATCCCCGGCGTGAGGAAGTCGGCCCTGCTCAGGCCGGCCCCGAAGCTCACCAGCGGCTCCACGCCGAACGCGGACAGCAGCAGCAGCGGGATGACCAGCGTGAGCACAAGCTGCTCGCCGTTGCGCAGCAGCGTGCGCAGCTCGAGATGGGCCTGGGCCGCGATCATCCGGCGCAGCGGCGCCGCGCCGGGCGCCGGGGCGAACAGCGGCGCGGCCGCCCGTGCCGCCGTCACGGGCGCAGGTCCTTCCCGGTCAGCTCGAGGAAGACATCCTCCAGGGTGCGGCTCTCGATGCGGAGGCTGTTGGCGAGCACGCCCTGCTCCGCGCACCACGCCGTCACCGCCGCCAGCAGCGGCGGGTCCACCGCGCCCGGCACCTCCACCACGTAATGGCCGGCCGGAGACTCCTTCACCGCGCTGGCCGGCGGCAGCGCCGCGACCAGGCCGTCGGTGTTCAGCCCCGGCTCCGCGCGGAACCTGAGCTGGCCGATCGTCCCGGTGAGCTGGCCCGGCGTGCCCGCCGCCACCAGCCTGCCGCGATCGATGATGGCCACCTGATCGCACAGCCGTTCCGCTTCCTCCATGAAGTGCGTGGTGAGGATGACGCTCGCCCCCGCCGCGCGCAGCCCGGCGATCAGCTCCCAGGTCGCGTGCCGGGCCTGCGGGTCCATGCCCGCCGTCGGCTCGTCGAGGAAGACGAGTTCGGGCCTGCCGATGACCGCCGCGGCCAGGGACAGCCGCTGCTGCTGGCCGCCGGACAGCCGCTTGTACGGGGTGCGCGCCACCGGCGCCAGCCCCACCAGGTCGAGCAGGACGGCGGGCTCGATCGGGCTGGCGTGGAACCGGCTGAGCAGGCCCAGGTAGTCGGCTGCGGACACGGCCGGCGGTATGCCGCCGGACTGGAGCATCACGCCGACCCGCGGCCGCAGCGCGCGGGCGTCGCGGGCGGGGTCGAGGCCGAGCACCCGCACCGTGCCGGCGTCGGGGCGCCGGTAGCCCTCGCAGATCTCGACCGTGGTCGTCTTGCCGGCGCCGTTCGGCCCGAGGATGCCGGTCACCGCGCCGCGCGCGGCCGTCAGCGACAGCCCGTCCACGGCGGTCGTCTGCCCGTACCGCTTGACCAGCCCGCCGATCTCCACGGCGGGCCCGGCGCCCGTGCCGGTGCTCACGCACGCGAGTTTACGACCGCCCGTAGTACCTCCCGACCCCGCGCCCGCGTTAAGCTCCGACTGGGAGGCAGCATGGCGTCTAGCCCCGTGGCACCGCCGGCGCAGGCCGGGCGGCCGCCGCCGCGGCCGCGCCGCGCGCCGGTCATCGCGTACCTGGCCGCCGGTGCCGCGCTCGTCGTGTGCGCCGGGCTGCTGAGCTACGCGCTCGTGCACGGGCGGCAGCGAGGCCAGGCGCAGCTGCTGCGGCCGTCGGGCATCCCGGCGTCGGTGTCCACGCCGCTGGCGAACCTCATGGGGCTGTCCGCGCTGCCCGGCCCGGTCGCGCCCGGGTTCACCCTGACCGACCAGGCCGGGCGGACGATCTCGCTGGCGAGCCTGCGCGGCCACGCGGTGGTGCTGGAGTTCATGGACCCGCACTGCACCGACATCTGCCCGATCGTCTCCGCGGAGTTCGTCGACGCCTACCGCGACCTTGGCGCGACGGCGCCGCGCGTGGTGTTCCTGGCGATCAACGTGAACCCGTACCACCGCACCGTCGCCGACATGGCCGCCTACTCCCGCGAGCACGGCCTCGACGCGATCCCGGACTGGCACTTCGTCACCGGCCCGCTCGCCGCGCTGCGCGCCTCCTGGTCCGGATACCACATCGCCGTCGAGGCCGCCGGCCCGAGCGCCGACGTGCAGCACAGCTCGGTCATCTACTTCATCGACCCGTCCGGCCGCGAGCGGTTCCTCGCCACGCCCACCGACGACCACACCGCCGGCGGGACCGCCTACCTCCCGGCCGGCCAGCTGACCGAATGGGGCCACGGCATCGCCCTGCTCGCCCGCCAGCTCGCCGGCTGAGGAAGGCGGCTCGGTGGCCCCCGGAAGGAGGACCGATGGACCCGGATCGGGCACGCTCGCTGCTGCTCGCCGAACGCGACGAGGTGCGCGGCCTGCTGAACGACACGCAGGCGGCGCTGCGGCAAGACCGCGAGTCGGAGGTTGCCAGCGAGGCCGGCGACACCGGTGACGCGGCCCAGCCGCTGGCCGCGGAGGGCACCGACGAGGCCGTCGCGGCGGACCTGCGCGATCGGCTGGACGCCATCGAGCGGGCGCTGCGGCGCATTGACGACGGCACGTACGGCCGGTCGGTGCGCAGCGGCCTGCCCATCCCCGACGAGCGGCTGGAGGCCGACCCCGCGGCCGAGCTGACCGTGGAGGAGGCCAGGGCGGCCCAGGACCGGTAACCGGGGCCTGCCGCGGCCCGGCGAGGCCGGCGGCCACAGGCGGCCGAGTCCCCGGCGGGTTGCCGAACCGTTAGTGATTTGCGGGGGTATCACACCGCCAATTACTAACATTTACCCGCCGGGCGTCGCGGGCCGCCATCACTGGGTGCCCTGGCCGCAGGACGGGGAGCCCCCTCGGTGCTGGGCCAGCCACTCATCCTCGACGAGCGCGAAGTCAAGCTCGTCCGACCATTCGCCCTTGAACCATTCGTTGCGCACCAGGTGCGCCTCCTGGCGCATCCCGAGGCGGGCGGCCAGCGCCGCGGAAGCCCGGTTCCGAGCGTCGATCCTGGCGATGACGCGGTGCAGCCCGAGCCGGTCGAATGCCAGGTGGAGGAGCGCATGGACGGCCTCGGTGGCATAACCGCGGCCGCCGTAGCCGGGGTGGAACACGTATCCCACCTCGCCGCCGCGGTGCTCCCGGCTGTGCCAGAACAAGACGACATCGCCCACCAGGTCCCCGGTCGCGGCCAGCTCGACGCCGAGCGTCAGGCTCTGGCCTTCCGCATCCAAAGCGGTACGCGCCCACTCGCCGGCCAGGCGGTCGGCGATGCGCCCGGCGTCCATCGGCTCGAACGGCACGTACCGGCAGACCTCGGGCAGGCCGCGGTAGGCGGCGAGCGCGGCGGCATCGGACCGCCGAAGCGGCCGCAGCAGCAGCCGGCGTGACCGCACCGGGTAGCTCGGGCGCAGCTCCATCCCGCCATGCTGCCAGCGCGGCACGGTCCCGCTCAAGCTCATCCGCGACCTGCTCAGACGGGAGGGCGCCCGGCCCGGAGACCCGCGCCGCCGTGACCGCCGGCCGCGGCGCCTAGCTGCCGGCGCCAGGCCGCGGCCATGGCTTGCCGCGTGCGGCCTTCTTGTCGGGCGGGGGCCAGCCGGGCCCGGCGGGCCAGGAGGCGACCCGCCGCGGCTTGTCGGCGTACCGGTTGCGGGCACGGGCGGCGAACCGCTCCAGCCGGGTCGCGCCGGGCAGCGCGACCCGGGCCGCGAACAGGTCCGCCGTCCCGCCGCGGATCTCCAGCCAGCAGACCTGCTGGGCGCGCACGTACGCCGGGGGCAGGCCGAGCCGCCCGCCGGTCGCCTCCACCACCGCGGTGCACGAGCCGCAGTTCGCGTAGAAGCCGTCCCTCCCGGTCCCCGACAGCTCCGGGTGGTGGGTGTGCCCGGAGACGAACCCGTGGTAGCCGTCGGCGGCCAGGTCGGCGGCGCGCTGCCGGGCGGCCCTGTTCTGCCCGTAGCCCCGCTCGTCCAGCGCCAGCGCGCTGATGGAGGTCCAGGCGCGGCGCGCCAGGATCGCCACCACCGCCGCGAGCACGACCAGGTCGGCCACGGCGCCGTAGCCCAGGACCACTCCGCGGTGCACCCACACGCCGGTGTCGGGGTAGCGGGACCGGAGCTCGGCGACCTCGGGGATCCGGAGCAGGATCAGGATCGCCACCGGCAGCGCGATCAGCCACCACAGGTGCCGGGCCAGCTTGCGGTAGACGAGCCGGGACGCGACGAACGACGGGAAGTCGGTCGGGTCGGCCATCTCGTGCGCGCCGTCCACCCAGCCGCGGCCCAGCCACTCGATGCGCGGGATGACCTCCCTGACGACGTGGTGGCCGATCGGGGTGTCCAGCGCGTTGCGCGCGTCATGAAAGCAGTTGTACGGGTCAAGCTGGTGGCCGTGCTCCACCCGGACCTTCCGGCCGTCGGCCAGGATCAGGTCGGCGGCCAGGCACAGCCGCGCACCGGTCAGCTCGCGGACCGCGTCCGCGGCCTTGACGTCCCAGGCGAGGTCGCCGTCGTGGTTGCCGATCGTGTACACGACCTGGCCGCCGCGGCCGGCCACCGCGGTCAGCGCCGCGCACAGGTCCTCGTGCGCGCGCAGGATGTCGGCAGCGGCCGCCTCCGGGAAGCCGAGCAGTTCCACCACGTCCCCGGCCAGCACCACGGTCACCGGGCCAGGTTCGCCGGCCAGGCGGCGGGCCAGGATCTGGCACGACCGCGCGGACACGTCGCTGCGCACCGGCGGCAGGTGCAGGTCGCTGGCGACGATCACGGTGCCGCCCACGGGGACCTGGAGCAGGTCGGGGATCTCGGGCGGTGGCATGGGATCCTTCTGGCTTGTCCGGTAACGAGTTCCTTCCCGGGGCACCTGGTAATGATGCCGCAGCGCCGGGGTGGGCGTGCGGCGGACCACCGCTCGTTCGGCAAAAAAGAGTTGAGCAGGCCGGCCGGGTACCGGGTACCTTCCGGTGCCATGGAAGCCGGCGGGTACGACCACCAGGCGGTCGAGGCGGGCGCGCGTGCGCTGTGGGAGGCGCACGACGTCTACCGGTATGACAGGCGCGGGCAGGGCCCCGTGTTCAGCGTGGACACGCCGCCGCCGTACGTTTCCGCCGCGCACCTGCACGTAGGGCACGCGATGAGCTACTCGCAGCCCGACTTCATCGTGCGGTACCGGCGGATGCGCGGCGAGCGGGTGTTCTACCCGATCGGCTTCGACGACAACGGGCTGCCCACCGAGCGCTACGTGGAGCAGGCGCGTCGGCCCGGGTGCCGCTGTTCGGCTACGAGGTCCCGGTGCTCGCCGACGAGTCGGTGGATCCGCAGTTCGGGACCGGGCTCATGATGGCGTGCACGTTCGGCGACCGCGAGGACGTGCTGAAATGGCGGCGGCACGGGCTGCCGCTGCGGCTTGCGCTGGAACCGGACGGGCGGCTCGGGCCGCTGGCAGGCCGGTTCGCCGGGCTGCCGGTCACCGAGGCCCGCGCGGCCGTGGCCAGGGCGCTGGCCGAGGCGGGGGCGCTGGCGGGCAGCGAGCCGGTGCGCCAGGCCGCCGGGGTGCACGAGCGGTGCCGGACCCCGGTGGAGTTCCAGATCAGGCCGCAGTGGTTCGTCGCGGTCCGGGCGCACGCCGGGCGGTTCCGCGCCCGGGCGGCCGAGCTTGACTGGATCCCGCCGTTCATGCGGCGGCGGCTTGAGGACTGGATCGACGGGCTGAAGTGGGACTGGAACATCTCCAGGCAGCGCCGTTACGGGGTGCCGTTCCCGGTGTGGCTGTGCTGCTCGTGCTCGGCGCCGGTGCTGGCGCGGCCCGGCGACCTGCCGGTCGACCCGCTGGCCGATCCCCCGCCGGTCCCGGCCTGCCCGCGCTGCGGCTGCGCGGACCTCGCCGGCGACCCGGACGTGATGGACACCTGGATGACCTCCTCGCTGTCCCCGCAGATCAACGACGGGTGGGCGTGCGGCGGCAGCGACCCGGCGCTGGCGCCGATGTCGATGCGGGTGCAGGGCGCCGACATCATCAGGACCTGGCTGTTCTACACGCTGGTGCAGTCGGAACTGCACTTCGGCCGCCTCCCGTGGCGGACCGCGCTGGTCTCCGGCCTGGGGCTGAGCGAGCAGGGCAGGCCGCTGTCCAAGCGGGACCTGGCAGGCTCCGGCGGCTACAACAGGTACGTGCCGGACGACGTGATGGCCCGCTACGGCGCGGACGCGCTGCGGCTGTGGGCCGCCACCGGCCGGATGGGCACCGACCTCCGCTACCACGAGAAGCAGGTGCGGACCGGCCGGAAGCTGGCGGTCAAGCTGTGGAACGCCGGCCGGTTCCTGTCGCTTCACCTGGACGGCTTCGACCCCGCGGGACCGCCCCCGGATCCGGGGGAGCGCGACCTGGTGGACCGGTGGCTGCTGTCGCACCTGGCGGACGCGGTGACCGAGGCGACCGCGGCGTTCGAGGCGCACGACTACATGCGGGCGTACCAGGCGGCATCGCGGATGTTCTGGCCGGTGTACTGCGACCGCTACCTCGAGATGATCAAGGATCGTGTCTCGGACGCCGCCGCCCGGTGGACGCTGTGGGAGTCGTACCGGGTGCTGCTCGGGCTGTTCGCGCCGTTCGCGCCGTTCGTGACCGAGCACATGTACCAGCGGTTGTACCGTCCCGGTGAGCAGGCGGTGTCGCTGCACCTGACCCGGTGGCCGGCCGTGGACGAGCGGTGGCGCGGCGACAGGACCGCGGGGGACCGGCTCGCCGCGATCCTGGACGCCATCAGGGTGCTGCGGGCGGGGCTGCGGCTGGGCAACTCGGCCCGGCTGGGCACGGTGGTCCTGCAGCCCGACGGCGCGGCAGCCGCGGCGACCTGCGACCAGATCGCCGAGCCGCTGCGCGTGGCGGCGCGCGCCGACGCCGTGGCCCGCGGCCCGGCGCACCACCCCAGCGGCGTGCCCGGCATCGCCGTCGCGATCGCGGTCTGAGCCTGCACACGACGTCGCCGTGCACCTCGCCGGCGACGGCACCGGCGGGCGCGAGCGCCGGCCTGGCCCTGGCGGCCCGGCGCCCTCCGGCCTTCCGGCGCGGCAGCCCGGCGCCCTCCGGCCCGGCGGCAGCTAACCGGCCGCCCGCACCGCGCGCGGCCGGCCGCCTTGGCACAATGGCGGGGTGCGGATCATTGCGCTGGAAGAGCACTTCTGGACGGCGGAGCTCGCGGCGGCCCCCGGCACCGGCCCGCTGGCGGTGTGGGGGCCCCACATAGACGACCTGCTGCGTGACCTCGGCAGCAGGCGGCTGGCCGACATGGACGCCAACGGCATCGACGTCCAGGTCATCTCGCACGCGCCCCCCGCCGCGCAGCCGCTGGCCGAGGCGGTGGCGCTGGCCCGCGCCCGCCGGGCCAACGACCAGCTCGCCGAGGCGGTCCGCGCGTACCCGGACCGGTTCGCCGGGTTCGCCACCCTGCCCACCGCCGAGCCGGAGGCCGCCGCCGACGAGCTGGAGCGGGCCACTTCCGAGCTCGGCCTGATCGGCGCCCTGGTGCACAGCACGCTGGGCAGCAACGGCGCGTTCCTCGACGAGCCGGTCTTCGAGCCGCTGCTCGACCGGTTCGAGCGGCTGGATGTCCCGCTGTACCTGCACCCCGGGCACCCGCCCGAGGCGCTGCACCAGGTGCTGTACCGCGGGCTGCCGCCGGCGGTGGCCGCCAGGCTGTCGACCAACTCCTGGGGCTGGCACGCCGAGGCCGGCCTGCACGCGCTGCGGATGATCGCCACCGGCGTGTTCGACCGCCATCCCGGGCTGCGGATGATCATCGGGCACTGCGGCGAGATGCTGCCGTTCCTGCTTGCCCGCATCGACGCGATGCTGCGCGTGGACACCATGGCCCTGGCGCCGTCACAGTACTTCGGCCGCAACATCTGGGTGACGACCAGCGGCCTGTTCAGCGTCCCGCCGGTGCTGTGCGCGGTGCAGGTGCTCGGGGTGGACCAGGTGCTGTTCAGCGTCGATTACCCGTTCGGGTCCAACGCGGCGGGCCGCGCGCTGCTCGACGCGCTGCCGCTGGCCCCGGCGGACAAGGCGAAGATCGCCGGCGGCAACGCCGAGCGCGTGCTGCGCCTCGGCCGCGCCGGGCAGCGGCCCGCTGATGCGCCCGACGTGATTTAGATCACGCTGGCGTTGCAGAAAGATTTGCCGGACGCGGGTCATTTACGGCACAATATCATTGTGAAAAACGTCCGGCCGGCTGGCGCCGCGCCCAGGCAGGGGCCCGGCGCGGTGCCCGGGGCACCGCCGGGGGACCGGGGCATCCCCGCCCCGTTCCTGGCTGCCGGCGGCCCCACCCGGGGTCAGGTCGCCCGGCTGATCCTGGAGCTCGGCCCGTCGACGGCCGCGACACTGGGCAGGAAGCTGGGGCTCACGCCCGCGGCCATCCGCCGCCACCTGGACAACCTGCTGGCAGAGGGCCTGATCGAGACGAGGACGGCCAGGACGTACGGGAACCGGGGGCGCGGCCGGCCGGCGAAGGTCTTCGTGATCACCGACGCCGGGCGCAGCGCGTTCGAGCACGCCTACGACGACCTGGCCACCAGCGCGCTGCGGTTCCTCGCCGAGACGGCGGGCCCGGAAGCCGTCGGCGAGTTCGCCCGCAGGCAGGTCGCCGACCTGGAGCGCAGGTACGCGCCCGTGGTGGCCCGCGGCGAGCTGCCGATCCGGGTGCAGGCGCTGGCCGAGGCGCTGTCCGCGGACGGCTACGCCGCCTCCGCGGGCCCGGCGCCCGCGATCGGCGGCATCGCCGGCGAGCAACTGTGCCAGCACCACTGCCCGGTGGCGCACGTAGCGGCCGAGTTCCCGCAGCTGTGCGAGGCGGAGACGGAGGCGTTCGGCAGGCTGCTCGGCACCGCGGTGCAGCGGCTGGCGACGATCGCGCACGGCGACGGCATCTGCACCACGCACGTCACCGGCCTGCCCGCCCCGGACCCGGGGAAGGGCGGGCC
>Ga0209061_1003972_pt1 | contig 14997 bp, 9 predicted proteins | sample Coa_R1_10_FD_187157 | JGI IMG/M metagenome (GOLD analysis project Ga0209061, IMG submission 187157) | Surface soil microbial communities from Centralia Pennsylvania, which are recovering from an underground coalmine fire - Coalmine... | ecosystem: Environmental > Terrestrial > Soil > Unclassified...
AATTTGAGTGTGTCCTACCTGGTTCAACGAACAAAGTTCAATGCTCTCGACTCAGCTTCACTTAGAGCATCACGTGGAAGCGCTGTGGGGATAGTGGGGGAGTCCGGCTGTGGTAAATCGACCTTCGCTTGGAGCATCTTAAGGTCCCTTCCCTCCAATGCGCGAATAGAAGGTGGTGAAGTAATGTTGGATGGTGTGGATATTTTGAGCATGTCTGAAGAGGAATTTGACGCTAGAATACGCTGGAAAGAGTTAGCTCTCATTCCACAAGCCTCAATGAACATGTTTAACCCCGTGTTCTCTGTTGACGAGCAAATAGCCGAAACCATAAGCGTGCATTCAAATATAAGCATAAAGGAGAGTCGCGAAAAAGCCAGAAGTCTACTCAACTCGGTTGGCATAGATCTTAGACCTAATGGTCTATACCCCCACCAGCTTAGCGGCGGAATGAAGCAGAGGGCTGCTATTGCTATGGCCCTTGCCCTATCCCCTAAGATCCTTGTGGCCGATGAACCCACTACCGCACTAGACGTTATAGTCCAGTGTCAGATAATGACATTGCTGGACGCCATAAGAAAGAAGACCGCCATGACGCTTGTGTTAATCTCACACGACATATCTTTGGTTTCACAATATACGGATACGATCGTGATTATGTATGCTGGTAGGGTGGTCGAGTCAGCCTCCACTAAGGAGCTTATAAAGAACCCTCTTCACCCGTACACATCGGCTTTGCTTAAGTCAATACCAAGCATTAAAGGACCGAGAAAACATCTGAAGGGAATACCAGGATCACCACCCAATCTTTCGCTTAGCACACAGGGCTGCAGATTTGCCGCGCGCTGTGCTTTTGTACAAGAAGAATGTCGTTTACGGGAGCCACCGTTAGAAGAGGTAAAACCAAACCACTATACAGCATGCTTTATGTGGTATAAACTCTCGGAGCCAAGAAACGTATGAGCGAAGAGATTCTTAAAGGAGTAGGGCTAAAAAAGTACTATACTGCCTCGAAGGGACTAAATCTGTTTGGGCAACCTAAGCTAATCAAAGCGGTAGATGATGTGGATATAAACATAAAATCTAAGGAAATCGTAGCGATTGTTGGTGAATCTGGATCCGGCAAGACAACGTTGGGCCAACTTTTGGTGGGAGCTATAAAGCCCACCTATGGCGAAGTAGTATACAAGGGTGATTATATAAGCCGGCTACCTGCGGGGAAAATGCGTTTCCTAAGTAAGAAACTACAGATAATCTATCAAGATCCATTTGAATCAGTTGACCCACGATTCACGGTTTTTGACATAGTGAGTGAAGGGGTCTTAGCTCACGAGATGGTTTCAGATCAGAGCCAACTTAAAAGTGCCGTGATCGATGCATTAGAAGCGGTCGGCCTTGTTCCAGGTTCACACTTCATTGATAGGTATCCCTACCAGCTTTCGGGGGGGCAGCTACAACGGGTCGCGTTCGCACGCGCAGCCATTCTTAAGCCGGAGCTGATAGTCGCTGATGAACCAGTGTCTATGCTTGATGTGTCAATTAAAGCTGAGGTAGTTAATACAATGCTTGAACTGAGAGATAAGTATGGTATAGCTTTCGTATTCATAACCCATGACTTCGCATGGGCGAGGTATGCCTCCGACAGGATAGCTGTCATGTATTTGGGTAAGATAATTGAATCCGCTGATACCGATGAACTGTTTGAGAATCCACTCCACCCCTATACTAGGGCTCTTATGGCAGCCACACCGTCATTAGAAGTAAATTCAGAACCCCCCAAGGTGCTTCTAAAAGGTGAGATCGCTCATAGGTTACAAACAGACGTTGGTTGCGTTTTGGCTCCACGTTGTCCACATGCTTTCGAGAGGTGTTCGCAAGAAAGTCCTGCACTAAGAGAGGTTTCAGCTGGCCACTACGTTTCCTGTCATCTTTTCTAGGTTCGCTCGCGGAGCTTCGGGTTGAATTCTTCGTTAAGCGCGTTGCCAATCAGAATAAATGCCATAGATACTAGAGCAATCGCTACGCCGGGAGGTAGAAACCACCACCATACGAATCCTGATACAGGAGAAACAACATATGCCTGCGCCTCACCCAACATCCTTCCCCATGAAAAGATGTTGGGGTCAAAAAATCCTAGGTATGCGAGAGCCGCCTGTAATAGTATAGCGGTTGGGACAGCCTGTGCAAGCAGTGCAAAAATCAAACCAGTTAGGTGTGGGATAATGTGTCTCCTTATGATGACTCTGGGCTTCACACCAAGGGTTCTAGCCGCCTGAACATAAACCCGCTCTCTTAGTGATAGGCTCTGTGAGCGTATTGCTCTCGCATACACCTGCCATCCTAATAACCCTATGAGTAGGATAATCAAGTCGTTGAGGTCTATTTTTACGTTTGAAATATCGATCACGAGGATTAAAACGAGTAGGAATGGTAGTACGGGTATACTAAGCAGTATGTCATTTATCCTCATGAGTGCCTCATCCACGATCCCGGTATAGTAACCGGCTGTCACACCTACAAGTGTGGCTAGAGCAATTGTAAGTAGGGCTGCAAGAAGTCCGACCTCCAGCGATGTGCGCGATCCGTAAACAAACTGCGACCACACGCTGCGTCCTTGGTCGTCTGTGCCAAGAACACCATACACTGATCCATATACATAAAAAGAAGCCGAGGAAATGTAAACTACCGTTGGTCCTGCTCCTTCGGGTACCACTATAGTTAAGGATAGACTATAGTTTCCCGCTCGTCCTAGAACTATGGGTGCCACCTGTGCCAATGGATTATTGGGAGTTACTTGTTGAATCATCTGCTCCGATGCTGAGTCAGCACTTATTCTAATCCAAGTGTTTCTGTTGGTTAGTATAGTTTGCTGTAATAGTGTATAATTGCCGCTTGGACCAGCTATGGTAATCGTGAGAGGAATCTGGGTTGTAGTGGTGTTAGCAATGAATAACTCGAAACCCGTTATAAATCTGTGGGGCGGGCTATACTTATAGGTAAATTCAGTGGTCAGTGTTAGTGTCGTGCCCCCCATACTCATTGAGGGTGGTATAATAATTTTAAGGCTTGGCGCATTCAAATTCGCTGGGCTGGCACTTGGATTGACCCATTCATATCGTATGCCCGTGGTGCCATCTATGGGTGTGTTATTAGCCGGTGAAAACCCCCATGTGCTTAACTCGGTTGCTGAAGTGAATCCGCCACCATGAATGTATTGCATGTTAGGTGGCAGAGATCTGTATTGGGGGAAGACTGTTGCCCACGCAGGGACTGAAAGGGGTGAGGCGAGACCAATTGAGTTAACAGGATTCTCAGGTGTGAGCGCAGGGGCGATTACCGCTATGATCGAGAAGAAGAGTATTATGCCAAAGCCTGTAAGAGCCGTTTTGTTTTTGAGTATCTTCATGGTCTGTTGTCGGCTGTCTGCCAATTGATTCACCTAAACCTAATCCTAGGATCAATCATACTGTACGTTATATCCACTAGTAGGTTTCCTAAAACCACTAGAACAGCTACTATAAAGAAAATTGCTTGGACAGTAGGAAAATCTTGATTCTCAATGCTTACGAAGAGCGTGTAGCCAAGTCCTTGAAAGGAAAACACTGTTTCTGCGATAACCGCCCCCGTAAGTGTCTTCGCCAGTTGGATTCCCAGGGTGCTTATAACGGGGAGAATAGAGTTACGCATAGCGTACTTCCTCAATATCAATCTATTAGGTATTCCTCGTACCTTAGCCATGCGGATATAATCTTCAGCTAGTACGTTTATCATTGTGTTACGCACGATTACAAGATAACTACCAAAGGTCACGATAAATAGTGTTACCCATGGTAGGACCATGGCCCAAAGAAGGTGAATTACATAGTTTAAACCAGTATAGCTACCGTTGGGTGTGGTTTCAGCCGTTGATAGAGAAATGGGAAAGAGATGAAATTTCACTGAGAGTAGAAAAAGAAGCATTAAGCCTATCCAGAAATCTGGTAGAGAAAAAGTGGAGAATGAAGTAAGCTGTAGGAGTTTATCAAGTTTTCCTCTATTTATGGCCGCTTTAGCTCCAAGAAGTGATCCAGTAATCGCGCTGGCTATGAGTACGGTGCTTATGAGTAGTATTGTTCGGGGCGCGTATTCTGCGAGTATTTGGGAGACTGGTTGATGCCCCGCTTGAAACGAGTATCCAAAGTGGGCTGTGAACATGGCCTCAATGTACTTTAGGTATCTTATATCCCAAGGCTGATTGAGCCCTAATGTTGACTCTACTTGAAGTATCAAGGAAGGAGGCCAACTGCTCCCAGCAGATGCCGGAACAAAAAAGTATACTGGGTTTATGTTAAGCAAGGCTTGAGGAACCAGCTGAAAGATCAGGAAGTTTATGTTGGCAATAATAAAAATCGTTAAAATTGCGTAACCAAGACGCCTCAGGATATAACTGAGCTCTGGCATTTCTAGATCACGGTCATCTCCTTCTAAGTAATAACACCGCCGCGGCTACAACGATAATGACCACTACTACTGCTATAACGATATATGCCGTTATCGACGATTTGGGGTGAGTCACCGGGGTGGTTGTAGTGCTGGTTGACGATACTTGAATAGCGGAGAATCTCAGCGCTTCGTGATTGACTCCACCCGCTGTATAAGTAGCGTTTACGATGGCTTCATAAAGATGATTCGGGGATAAGTTGGCTGTTGAAACGGAGCCTGTATAGATACCGTTACCACCGCTGGTGAGTGGAACCTTTTCCACGACACTATCACCGCTCTGGATATAGAGATAAACTGTGGCATTGGATATAGGTATCTGACCCTGTGTAATATTCGTGGAGAAAGCGTTACTTGTTGATGAAATGGAAGTAGCATAGAGCCACCAAGGAGTTCTAAAGTAGCCAAGATTCCTAGTAAGGGTTATAGGCCCACCCTTTATCCAACTCTGAAACACAAATGGTCCTGAGCCAATGAGTGTTCCGTGAGAAGTTGGGTCGTACGATTGGACCTGGCTCAAAGGCACACTATCCCATATGTGCATGGGTAGAACCCACACGTTTCCAGCGGCATAAATATCCCAAGCGGATGTGTCGTTTAGGTAGAGGGTTACCTGGTAGACGTTATTTGGGTTCACCTGTGAGTCAACCAAGCCCGGTAACTCGCCTGCAACTGGTGAGAAAGCCGCATTTGACGCATAAGGACCACGTGCACCAGCATACGCCTCGTACCAGATCGAGAAGTTGTAGTCGACCGCTGTGAGTGGTGTGTTGTCTTGGAATGTAGCGTTAGTCACAAAGTTAAGGGTTATAGTCTGACCGTTGACGATCGCATACCCGTGGGGGGTCTTACCAGAAAATGGAGTTACGGTGTAGCTTGAGACTAACCAAGGGATTAGTTTTGTGGCGTTGCCAGGGGCTATGGCTAAAGCTGGGTCGAAGATAGAATTAAGCACATCCGTATCGTAGTTGAAGAATGAGCTTATAGGGTTAAGCGAGTCGGGTGGGGATATCAACGCCACCTTAAACGTACCACCAGTAGACGAATTTGTTTCATGTGCGTTAAGCACGGTCCATTGGACTATGTGTTCACCTTCCTTCCAGGTTGAAAACCCTGGCTGGAAGACGTAACCGCTCCATCCACTATTAAGAGATGGTATGATCCACGCCGCATAATACCATGGAATCATGGGAAGTTGTTGTGCCAGTACATATTGAGCCTGATACGTGGTATCTCTGATAGCCGTAAGATTGCTTGAAGTTTCTAAAGTGTATAAATAGTTGTTCAGTGTGCTGTTATCAAAGAGCATAAAATTGCTTATTCCGCCGATTATATGATAATCGTAGAAGGTATAATAAAGCCAGTTGGGAGTGTTCCCCGCAATTGAACCCCCAGTATACATAGAGTAGCTATGGGATGACAATACGCTTACAGCTGTTGCGTGTGTAATTACTTGGACATTTATGGTGAGGTTTATTGCAGCCGCATTCTGCTGGATCATCTTGGCGACCTGTTGCCACTGTGGAAACTCGGCCCTAGTGTATAGTTGCACTGAAAGAGGTTGGCCTGTTGAATGAACTATCCACTGGCCGTTCGAATAAGTTAGGTTAGAAACCTGTTCAAGTTGTCCCACTGCGGCTTGAAGATTCTCATCGTAGGTTGGAACATTAGGGTCATTATAGCCACCATAAAGCTGAGAAGGTAAGAACGACTGTGAGGCAAGTCCCTGATTACCTTGGAGTATCTGGGTCTGAATAGCGGAGTAATTCATAAGGTAGGCTATAGCCCTCCTAAAATGAACGTCGCTAGTCGGCCAACGTTGCGTGTTAAATGCTAAGTAGCCGAACTCATATGAAACAGTCGAATTGACATTGAGGTTTGGGCTTGAGAGTGCATCTGTGATATCAGCGGGATCTAGCACGTTATCAAGTATGTTCGCCTGACCTTCCTTGACAGCTAAATAAGCACTATGAGTATTTAGAAATGTCTCATAAATCAAGTAGTTGATTCTTGGCCCGTTTGTGGATGCATCCGCGCCCAATATCACAGAGTTTTTTGCATTTGTAGATACAGCAACTACGTTAGCCGTAAGAAGCGCCAATAATCCAACTGTTAGAGCGAAGAGTAAAATTTTTTGCATGCAAATTAAGGTAGGCTGTAGCTAATAAAGATTTCGTTTAATAAAATAAAAATTTGTTCATTATTATCAATTCAGCATCAAAAAGAACTAGTATATTGATGTATATGTTAATACCTTTAAAAAGTAACCCATAGTATTACTATTAAAAATTAAATGACGATATACATAATGACCAACGATGCTCACAGAGACTACTTACACTTACTGATCAAGAAATTTAATAGCTTGTTTCGATTCTAAATTCTGCATAAAATACAAAATAGTCTGTTACGCGCCTATCCAAAGTATATGTCCTATTATTTGTGGTACGACTTGTTTACAGGTAGATCAAGCTTTCTCCTGTTTATGACTACCCCGTTCTTAATCACTGTCGATAATTTATTCAGATTTCTGACATCCTTAGTTGGGTCTTCATCGACTACTATTAGGTCAGCTATCTTACCCTTTGCAATTGAGCCAAGTTTGTGTTCCAACGCGAGCGTAATTGCAGAGTTTCTTGTAGCACACACTATCACGTCAAACGGGCTTATACCAGCACTCTGTAGGAGCTCAAGCTCATGGAGATACTCTGGTCCGAATGATAGATCAGTCCCGGTAGCTATAATTGCTCCCTGGTCATGCATCATTTTGATGTTGCGCTGAGCGATAGGTGTCATAACCTTCATCCATGATGCCCATGCATTCGTTCGTTGTCTTTGAGACTCCTCTGTGTAAAGCTTTTCTCTTTCTTCTCTTGTAAGACATTCAGCATAAGACCCGCTATTTACGAATCCTGGATTATCAGCAAGCCTGAAATACCGCTCACCAATCGCAAGGGTACTAATAACGGGTATCTTCTTCGAAGCAACCAGCCATGCAAATTCTTCTGTGATCGGAGACTGTATAACAGGGTGAGCCAACACATCTGCTCCACAGTAAATAGCCTCCCTAGCTCGAAGCTCATTGGAGATATGAACGGTTACCCGGAATCGCTTAGAGTGGCAGTATTCGATTATACCTCTTAGTACCCGTTTTTCCAAGATTGGAATAAGGGGTCTAACACCCCAGTTATGTTCATCGTATGTGATCTTCACTATGTCTGGGTGATTTGCCATGTGTGATTCTAGTTTTCGCTGGTCTAGCGGTAAATCCCTTATTTCAACTCCAAACTGTGATCCATGACCACCTGGTGCTGTGACTATATTACCTGCACAAAAAACTCTAGGGCTTAACATCTTCCCTTCTCTCTCTGATCCTCTTAATCCATAGATAAACTCACCAATGTTTCCCAAATCACAAATACTCGTAACTCCACAATAGAGATAACTATGCAGACGGGGGGTGACCTCCACAACACTACGAGTAATTTGTCTTTTAGGCACTGGCTTATCTAGAGTGGGACCAGATGTGAGATTCGCGTTTATATGTACGTGCATATCCATTAAACCAGGTAATAAGTATTTTCCAGATAAATCTATGACGTTGGTGTTACCAGTGCCCAGCGACTTACTCCTTGATATTTCTACGATAACGCCGTCTCTAATCCTCACATTATAGCCATCTAAAAGCTCCTTATTTACCGTGTCAACCACGGTAGCGTTCTTAACCACCAAGCTCATTTATTTATTTCTAACCTTCAAACTCTTTATAAAGTTAGTGGTAGAAATCGAGATGTTTTCCTGTATAAACCTAAGAGAGCATAAGATAACCCACTGTATAATATGCTTTTTGTACAAGATCCAGAAAAGTAGTGCTTAGAGAAATATCCTTGGCGTAGTACTTAGCTAAAACCTGAGAGAAGCCACTTAAGCTTTGAACCATTTAAGTATGGTCGCACCAATTCTACGTATAGTTGAATGCCTAAAAGAAGGCTTACGATGTTTTGGACGCTACCCAAAGAGTATACATTGAACCACCGAGCACCTTCCGCGTATATCTACAAGTACAAATTCATAACTAAAAATAATAGTCTTACTGCTATTTTTGAAAACTATGCTTGTCGCCGATCCATTATCTTGATTTTCTTACATGATTCGCTTTTGGCTCACTTTGGGTGTCTGTTTTATTAATCAGTCAACTTTTGTATATTATATGGGAAAACTTGTTGTTTTAGGCGATGTGTTCGATTCATCCCAGATTATAAGGGATTCCTGTGTTGTGGTTGACGAAGATAGTGGTATCATAGAGTCGGTGGGTGCACGAAGCGATACTGATTTCCCGAAGTCGGCGAGAACGATTAAGGGGGTCATGGTGTTACCTGGGCTCATAGATGCTCATGTTCACTTTTTTGGCACGCGGGAATACTCGCTCATGTCGTGGGTGAGTGTACCCGAGACCCTTGCGGCTTTAAGGAGTGTCAGGGATCTTCGAAGCCTTCTGTACAGTGGGTTCACCACTGTGAGGGATATGGGTAGTAAGGGTGGTGCCCACTTGGCTAGAGCGGTGCGTGAAGGTGTTATAGAGGGTCCACGTGTTTTGAGCTGCGCTAAATCTTTGGGGCAGACTGGTGGTGATGACGATCCTATCAATCTCCCTCTCGACGTGGCTGAAAGGCTCTCTTACTCATATTACTGTGATGGTCCCTGGGGGTGTCGTCGCGCTGTGCGCTTGGTTTTAAGAGATGGAGCCGACTTTGTCAAGGTGTACTGCGCTACTGGTTCAACCCCTGAGCCCAAAGCTGGGTCTGGCCCAGTGATAAGACCCCAGTTCACAGTGGAGGAGCTCAGAGCAATAGTGGATGAGGCTCATCACTCCGGTCTCAAGGTGGCCGCACACACCATTGGGTTAGAATCCCTAAAGAATGCGGTGGAGGCAGGTGTCGACTCACTCGAGCATGGTATGGGACTCACTGAGGAGCTAGCTGCGGAGATAAAGAAGAAGAACATCTACTATGTCCCAACCCTCAGCATCTTCACCGAGTCGCAAGAATTCATGAAGTATGTTCGCAACCCCGAGCTAGGAGACCCAGTATACGTACGCCAACACCTCACACAGGACATGGAGATTGCTAAAAACCACTCGCTCAAAATTGTCTGTGGCTCAGATTTCGGCGGAACCTTAAACGCCGAGCATGGGAAGAATTATAAGGAAATACTTAACCTATCAAGGTTTATAGGTAACATTGAGGCGCTGCGTGCGGCGACAGTCAACGCGGCCGAATGTTTGGGCTTAGAGCGTCTCGGTCAAATCAAAGAGGGCTTCCTAGCGGACATGGTTGTGCTAAGCGCCGATCCAACAATCAATGTTGAGAACCTTTCACCCGACAAAATTATTTGTGTAATAAAGGATGGGGTAGTCTACCCACAGAATCCATAGAGCACGACTATCTCAAGGATGATTCACACTCCTAGCCTAACTTGTTTAACACAGGGTGGTCAGCGACGTGTTCGCGGGTCTAAGAAGTCACGCACCAAGTCGCCTAAGAATGCGAATGCGAGCACGATCACAAATATCGTGAGCCCTGGGAGTATGGGGTACCAGGGAGCGAACTGAATGTAGTTTAGGCCGTCATAGACTATTCTGCCAAGGTCGGAGTGCGGGGGCTGGGCGCCCAACCCCAAGAATCCTAGTACGGAGAAGAGGATTATAACGTTTCCGAAATCAGCTGTGGCGTATGCGATCATGGGTACTACGACGTTTGGTAGTATGTGGTCCACTACTAGTCTGGCTCTACCCACACCCGCGGCCTTGGCTGCGGTTATATATTGTTGTTCCTTGACGGTGAGTGTCTCGCCGCGCGCCAATCTTGTGTACACGGGCCACCACACTACGGCTATTGCGAAGATGGCGTTAAGTAGGCCCGGTCCGAGGGCGGCGGCTACAGCCACTGCGAGCACCAAGCCTGGAAAGGCTAGAAATATGTCTGTCACACGCATTATGACCTCGTCGACCCAGCCACCAAAGTAGCCAGCTATGGAGCCGCTTAGAAGTCCAATGACAAATGAGAAGAGCACTATTGCTACCGATGCACCCGCATCTATTGGTGCCCCGTAGAGCACCTCGAGGAAGAGGTTCCTCCCGACGTCGTCTGTCCCGAACGGGTACCTGAGGCTTGGGGGTAGAAGTTGGAGGTCTACATTTGTGTGGAGCGGGTTGAAACCTGTGATTGCGGGGTCTATTCCCGCTATGACTGAGTATCCCAAGTACACCACTGTGAAGAAGAGTCCGAAGGCGTAAAGGGGGTTGCTCCTTACGAGGTTCAGGAAGAGTTTGAGGCTCTCCGTGCGGCCCTCCTCTATTCCCGCATCGACTTCCCCGCTCACTGTATCCTCACCCTTGGATCAAGCAGCCCGTAGGCCACATCCACCACTAAATTTGTGACTATCACAACGAGTGTGTAGACAACCGTCACACCCATTATCGACGGAAAGTCCAGCGATAATATGGATGTTGCTGTGAATTCACCTATCCCCGGCCAGAAGAATATGGATTCTATCACGATTGTCCCGGATAGCAGCAACTCCAACGCGAAGCCTATAACGGTTATAGTGGATGTGAGCGCGTTCCTTAACGCGTGCCTGAATGTCACAACACTGCTCGGTAAACCCTTCGATTTAGCCGTCCGAACATAATCCTTCTGAAGGGTGTCCAGCATCGAGCTCCTAGTTATCCTAGCGATGATTGGGAAGGTTATGATTGAGAGTGCGGTTGCTGGTAGTATTATGTGACGAACCGAGCTCACCAGGTCGGGCCAGTTATGTGTGAGCAGGCTATCAACGATGTACATCCCGGTTATGTGTGCGGGGGGAGTCAGGGAGGGTGAGAGTTGGCCTTGGCTTGGTAAAATCCTAAAATAATAGGCGAAAACCAGCTGGAATCCGAGTGCGACTAGGAATGGTGGGGAGGCAATGCCTGTTAAGTAAAGGACTCTGATGGGGTAGTCGAGTCTCCTACCAGACCAGAGGGCTGAGAGAACACCTATAGGCAGACCGATCACTAGTGAGAGTATCAGCGCCGCGATGCTGAGTTCAATTGTCGCCGGAAAATAGGTTTCTATTAGCTGTAGAACAGGGAGATGGACAACCGGTGAAACACCCCAGTTACCCTCGAATAGCCCGCTCATATAATAGTAGTACTGGAGGTATAAGGGGGCTTTAAGGTGGTACTCTGCGGCTATGGCTTGAAGAGTTTGGGGGCTGGCCTTTTCCCCCGCCCAAGCAAGCACCGGATTTGGGACAGCCACATGTGAGATGAAAAAAGTAAGGAAGGTTACACCGAAGAACACTGGTATGGTGAGCAGGGCTCTTCTAGCTATGAATCCTCCAAGACCCACTAGACCGACACCTAAGAGTAGGGGTATATGTAGATTGCTGAGTAGTTGTAACCATAGAGAATTGGGTTCCAGTACACGTTGTGCACAATCGAGGAGTAGGCTGGGACGCCGTAGCCCACCACACTCTGCCAGAGCCAAACATTGTCTCCAAGCTGCTGGTCGAGTTCGGTTACCTTAGAGTAGAGTATGGCTTGCTGTGTGAGGTTGGCGGAGTTGAGTGCCTCACTTGTCCACAGGTTGAGTAGAGTATTGTTCACATTTGAGTTGTCGAACACCGAGTTAATATTCTCAAATGAGTAGGCGTAGTCGTCTGGGTACGCGAAGTCTGGGAACCACACCGACCAGAGTATATCTGGGTAGTTCGAGACACGGGGAACAGTGGCCGCGATGTTAAAGTAGGTGGCCTGAGACACACCCTCCAGTGTAACGGTTATACCTATTTGGGCCAGGTCGGATTGGATTATCTGCACGGTCGCGAGCACAACGGGGTCACCCGTATAGTAGAGTAGGGTTAACGGTGGGATACCCTTGCCTCCCGGGAAGCCTGCCTCCGCGAGAAGCTGCTTTGCTTTAGACAGGTTATAGCCAGTGGGCATTATCGAGTTGTTGTGCCCAAACATTCCTATGGGTATCGGGCCTTGGAACGGTACGCCGTATCCATAGAGCACCTTATCGATTATCTGCGTTCTGTTAACAGCATAGTTTATCGCAAGCCTCACATCCGTTATGTTGAGTGGGTAGGCCTGAGTGTTCAGGCTGAGCCATGCTATGTCGTATGAGAGCCCGTGGGATTCAAGGATTACACCCGGGGTCCCGTTAATATCTGGGAGGAGGTTGAATGGCACCGTGTAGAGCATTTGAGCGGAGCCCGATTTGAGGTCGTTTATCGCATCCAGAGTGTTGGTAACATACTCTATGACCACCTTGCTAACGTGAGGTCTCGGACCCCAGTAATACGGGTTCAGCGTCAGGGTTATGCTTTGACCGTGAATCCAGCTTGATACGACATATGGTCCAGTGCCCGGTGCGCCGTTAGCGTCCACGTAGGTGTTCTCCGTACCATTAGCCTGAACCCCACCGTGCTCCTGTATGAATTGTGGGTACTCTATCCCACCTGGCGGCGCGGCGAGCCTAGCCATGAATGATGGGATTGGGTGCGCGAGGTGGAAGGCAATAGTATACTCGTTCACGACTTGGATGCTCTGATTGGGGTTCTCCATAACCGCAAGCTGGGCTGGGGTTGGATCCGTGAAGTTAAAGGTGTTCAAATCCTGTAAGGTGATATTCCCAGGCGTAAAAGTCGCTGGCCCCAGGATATAGCCCGGTGGACCATTGTTTAATGTTAGCCTATAATAGTTGAACCAAACGTCATACGCGTTAAACGGTGCACCGTTGCTGAACCTAACACCATGCCTTAGACTGAAGATGTAGGTGAGGCCGTCAGGGCTTATACTCCAGTTAGTGGCGAGTACACCCACGTAGGTGTTAGTAGAGTTACCCTGATACCATACGAGTCCCTGGTAAATGTTCTGTTCTATCTCATAAGCTGGTGCATCGGTACTCCACGCCACATCGAGCCCGCTTGGCTCACCCAGTGTTTCGGCGACAACCAGAGTCTCATTATACGGTACCCCCCCTGATGTTGAAGTAGTAGTTGTACTCGAACCGCTAGCAGTTGAAGTGGTGGATGAGCTAGTCGGACTCGTGGGCGGCGTAGTACTGGTTTTAGATGGTCTGCTGACCGCGTACACCGAGGCAGCAATAACAATAACAACTACGACCACTAAGATTACCGCGAGTGTACGGTTCACTCCCTTCTTCCCTTTATTCGTGAGCATATTCCAATTTTACATAACCCATATTTAACTCTTTTTAATTTATCTGTTTCACGATAAATGATTACTAATCCCTTGCCCACCATATTTAACGGTTACCCGCACCACTCTTTGAATCGGACTATTAAAATCAAGCAAACGGCTTCCCACATATTATGGAGAGAAACATTAGCCATAGGCCCCCATGATGGGGGGCTAAATATACGTTTTTGAAAGATCTATAAAAAACCGGCTCCCACAATGACACCGTCTAGATAATTTGTTAGTTTGTTTCGCCCCAAATCTTGTCTCTCCTAAGGCCTGGATATCGATAGAATAAATGAGTGAACAGTAGAATGTTAAAAGATGCTGTGGGAGCTGTTAACACCTGTTGCACACTTGGATGGTCAAGTCAGGTGGTGGCTTCAGATGTACATCACGGGTTAGTCCACCAACCCTATAATGTGCTCTTGCAGGATGAGTGAGGAGGGTAAGAGTGAATCAAGCGCTCAACCAAATAGACACATTCCGAAACAGTTTACCCTTGTTCTAAAGAGCGTTGGATCCGAATTCGAGCCACCGCACACTCCTAGGTGGTACTGTTGGTGGCCTCGTGATCCTACCGGGCTCGGGGAAGCCCCTTCGGATATTGGCTTACGCCTCGCTGAGGAATAGCCCTCGCACCATCTCTAACTCGGTGTAGCCTCAGAGTGCTTGGAGGATCAGCGATATAGAACAAGTGGGGCGGTGTCCCGAGGAGTGAAGCATGAGAGGGTGGGCGTTTGTAGGCATAACTCCTTTGTTCACTGCGGACCAGCAATCCCTGCTGGGTTTAAAGCTTACGCTAAAATGGATGGTGTCCGGATAACGCTCTTCTACACTTGGAGGCCACGCGCACAAAACCCTAATCCGGACACTATCAAAAAAGGTTTTTCCTACCATTTCACGACTGGAGAGCTCACAATCGGCTTACAAACGTACCTTCTCAAACTCAGCTATGAAGTCAACTACGATCTGAGCAGCTTTTTCGATGATTCTACTCCCCACCTCGGCTGTCGCTTGTGTGTAGTCAATGGGTCTGGCGTCTGGTTGCTCAACCATTGAGCCCACCTCCGAAACATCGCTGGTCCTCAGAAAAGTCCCTATTCTAGCACCCCTAAAGTAGAGGTTGGTTATTCCCGCAGCCACCAGCTCACCCGATATGTTTTTGGCCATAGCGATATTCGCCCTATCACGCTTTACTAGTAGTGGCCTCAGATTCGCGATAAACGCCGTCTCCGCGTAGCCCCCATGCTGCTCAGATGGGTATCCGTCCA
>Ga0209061_1003973_pt1 | contig 14994 bp, 9 predicted proteins | sample Coa_R1_10_FD_187157 | JGI IMG/M metagenome (GOLD analysis project Ga0209061, IMG submission 187157) | Surface soil microbial communities from Centralia Pennsylvania, which are recovering from an underground coalmine fire - Coalmine... | ecosystem: Environmental > Terrestrial > Soil > Unclassified...
AGGTAGCGTGGCAGCACGATCCCTACCGAAAGCGCAGCGCCGGGCCCCGCGCCAGGGCGGCCCGGCAGGCCGGAGGCGACGATGGCGGATGCCTTCATAGTCGGCGCGGTCCGCACCGCGATCGGCAAGCGGAACGGTGCCCTCGCCGGGATCCACCCGGTGGACCTCGCGGCGCACGCGCTGCGCGCGCTGATGGACCGCACCGGGGTCGACCCGGCGGCGGTGGACGACGTGATCATGGGCTGCGTCTCGCAGATCGGCCCGCAGACGCTCGACATCGCGAGGAACGCGTGGCTGTCGGCCGGGCTGCCGGAAGGCGTGCCCGGCGTCACCGTGGACAGGCAGTGCGGGTCGTCCCAGCAGGCGGTCCACTTCGCCGCCCAGGCGGTGCTGTCCGGCACGCAGGATCTCGTGGTGGCCGCCGGGGTGGAGAGCATGAGCGTGGTGCCCATGGGCTCCGCCGTGACCGCGGCCGCGCAGGCGGGCATGCCGTCCCCGTTCGGCGGCGGCTGGCGGGACCGCTACGGCGACCAGGAGATCTCCCAGTTCCGCGGCGCGCAGCTCATCTGCGAGCGGTGGGGGTTCAAGCGCAGCCAGCTCGAGGAGTTCGCGCTGCAAAGCCACGAGCGGGCGGTGCGCGCGATCGACGAGGGCCGCTTCGAGGCGCAGCTGGTGCCGGTGGCCGGGGTGAGCCGGGACGAGGGGCCGCGCAGGGACACCTCGCTGCAGAAGATGGCGGCGCTGGCGCCGCTGCGCGAGGGCTGGGAGATCACCGCCGCGGTGTCGTCGCAGATCTCCGACGGGGCGAGCGCGCTGCTGCTCGCATCGCAGGCGGCGGTGGACCGCCACGGCCTGACGCCGCGGGCGCGCGTGCATGCCCTGGCGGTGACCGGCTCCGACCCGGTGCTGATGCTGACCGGCCCGATCGGCGCGACCGCGAAGGTGCTCGCCAAAGCCGGGATGACCGTCGCGGACATCGACGTGTTCGAGGTCAACGAGGCGTTCGCGCCCGTGCCGCTGGTCTGGGCCGAGGAGACCGGGGCGCCGCTGCGGCGGACCAACCCCAACGGCGGGGCCATCGCGCTCGGGCACCCGCTCGGGGCGACCGGGGCGGTGCTGATGACCAAGCTCGTGCACGAGCTGGAGCGGACCGGCGGCCGGTTCGGCCTGCAGGCCATGTGCGAGGGCGGCGGGCAGGCCAACGCCACGATCATCGAGCGAGCCTGACCGGCGGGGCAGCGGGGGGCGGGCAGCCTCTCGGTGACCGGCGGGGTTCCGCGGGACGCCCGGCCGGGTCGCCGAGCAGGTAGCCCACGCCGCGGCGGGTGTGGATGAGCGGCGGCCCGAGCCGGTCCAGCTTGCGGCGCAGGTAGCTGACGTAGGTCTCCAGCACCCGGGACCGGCCGGCGCGGTCAGGGCCCCAGACGGCCAGCAGCAGCTCGGTCCTGGTCAGCACCCGGCCCTGGTGCCGCATCAGGCAGGCAAGCAGGCGGAACTCGGTGGGCGACAGCGTCACCGGCTCCCCGGCCCGGTGCACGGTCCAGCGCGACCGGTCCAGCACCAGGTCACCGGAGCGGAGCACGTCGTGCTCCCCGGCATCCGCCCGGCCCGCGCGGGCGACGCCGACGGCGGGCCGGAGTACCCGCGCGCCGCGCGGGTACTCCGGGGACGCCGGCTGGCCGGTCCGGCTCACGTGTGCGAGCCGGACTCGTTCGGCAGGTTGCTGCCGGCGGAGGTCTGCGCCGGGCCGTTGTACTGGGTGCCCGGCGCGGCCGCGCCGGGCACGTCGCTGCTGCTCAGCGGCGCGAACAGGACGAGCCGGGCGTGCAGCACCCAGTCCGAGCGGTACCCCGCCACCAGGGCCAGGTCGCCCCGGGCGACGTGGCTCATGACCTGCCACGCGTACACGCGGTAGCTGGCCGGGCGCCACCACGGCATGCCGTTCCACGGCATGGTCGCGGTCTGCTGCACGGTCGCGGTGCTTGCGGTCACGGTGACCTTGACGGTGAGGTCGGTGTTGGCGACCTGCACGGTGACCGTCTGCGCGGCGGCGGCCGGCGTCAGCATCGAGGCGGCGGTGCTGGTGCTGCCCGCCAGCCACGACGTGGCCGGGACCATGTTGTTGCTGTCCATGGCCTGGCCCGCGGCCCAGCTGTTCCCGGTCAGCGCGGACATTCCCGAGGCGGTCGATGACACGTCCTGGAACCGGGTGCCGCCGGACAGCAGCCACAGGTGCAGCGACCCGTTCGCCGACCTGAGGATCAGGAACTGGCGGGTGGCCAGCACCACGATGCCGCGCTGCACGGCGAGCATCTGCCGGTGCTGCCAGGCCTGGCTGTACTCCCGGACGCCGGAGAGCCGGGCCAGGTCAGTGTAGGAGTGCTGGGTGCGTCGGCCCCAGTTGTCCATGGCCGCGTTGAGCATGGTCCACTCGTAGCCGAGCGGGGTCAGGTAGTAGCCGGCCGGCTCCGCCTTCGTGACGCCGGGGTGGCTCGCGGCGGCGGCCGCCGCGATCGCGCCGCCGCCTGCCAGGGCCGCGGCCGCGGCCGCGACGCCGACCCGGGTCCGCAGGGCCACCCGGCGGCCGTTCCCGTAACTCCGGTTGCGGGCCTTCATCGATGCCTCCTTCCATGGACGCCGCGCCCGCCTCGCGCGCCCAGGTACGACTGTTCCGGACTGCTTGGTTGCAGGTGGCCGTCGGACGGCCCCTTCGTTTCCATGCGTCCGAGGGTGCCCCGGCAGGCCGCGGCCGTGCCCGGGGATCAGCGCTCATGTAAGGAGGACGTTCGTGAGTTCACAACCAAGCCGGGCACGCCGTGCGCGGGCGGGCAGGCGCGGCGGATCGTTCAGGCCGCGGTCACATCCGGGCGGGGACGGGCACCCCGAGCAGGCCCAGGCCCGCGGTCAGCACCCGCAGCGCCAGCGCGCACAGCGCCAGCCGCGCCGCGCGCAGCGTCGCGGGCTCGGCCCGCAGCACCGGGCACTCCTCGTAGAAGGCGGTGAACAGGCTGGCCACCTCGGACAGGTACGTGCACAGCCGGTGCGGCTCGGCGGTCTCGGCGACCTGCGCGACCGCCGCGCCGAAGCCGAGCAGCCGCAGCGCGAGCGCCCGCTCGGCGGGTGCGGTGATGCCGATCCCCGCCGTCACATCGCGCTCGTCCAGGCCCGCCCTCCGGAAGATCGAGCGGATACGCGCGATCGCGTACTGCAGGTACGGCCCGGTGTTGCCGCGGAACGTGATCATCCGGTCCCAGTCGAAGACGTAGGCGCTGTCCCGCGCCGTCGACAGGTCCGCGTACTTGATCGCGCCGATGCCGACGTCCTCGGCGATCGCGTCGAGTTCCGCCGGCCCGGCACCGGGGGAGTCGGCGGCCAGCTCGCCCACGATGGCACGGGCCCGCGCGATCCCCTCGGTGAGCAGGCCGCTGAGCGGGACCGCATCGCCCTCCCTGGTCCGCAGCCGGGTCCCGTCGGCGCCGAGCACCATGCCGATCTGGTCGTGCTCGAAGACGGCGCCCGGCGGGATCCAGCCGGCCTGGCGGGCGACAGCGAAGATCATCCGCAGGTGCAGCGCCTGGTCCGAGCCGACCACGTACAGCGCGCGGTCGCAGTTCAGCTTGTCCGCCCGGTACCGCACCGTGGCCAGGTCGGTGGTGGCGTAGTTGTACCCGCCGTCGCTCTTGCGGATGATGACCGGCAGCGGCCGGCCGTCGCGGCCGGTGAAGCCGTCCGGGAACGCGCACAGCGCCCCGTCGCTGGGCACCGCCAGGCCCGCCGCCTCCAGGTCGGCGGCGACACCGGGCAGCATGTCGTTGTAGAAGCTCTCGCCGCGGATGTCGTCGTCGGTGAGCGTGACCCGCAGCCTGGCGTAGGTCCGGCGCAGGTAGTCCCGGGACAGGTCCATCAGGTCCGCCCACAGCCGCAGCGTCGCCTCGTCACCGCCTTGCAGCTTGACGACCCGCTCCCGGGACCGGGCGGCGAACGCCGGGTCGGCGTCGAACTTGCGCTTGGCCGCCTGGTAGAAGGCGTTCGGGTCGGTTCGCAGCAGCGCGGCCTCGGGCGAGCCCTCGCCGACGTCGAGCAGGTGCTCGATGAGCTGGCCGAACTGGGTGCCCCAGTCGCCGACGTGGTTGTCCCTGATCACGTGGTGGCCGACGGCCTCGAGCACCCGCGCGACCGCGTCGCCGACCACGGTCGAGCGCAGGTGCCCGACGTGCATCTCCTTGGCCATGTTGGGCGAGGAGTACTCCACCACGACCGTCTGCGGCTCCGCGGCGCGGTCGACGCCGAGCCGCGGGTCGCGCAGCAGCCCCGCGGCCTGCGCGGCGATCCAGTCGTCGCGCAGCGCGAAGTTGATGAAACCGGGCCCGCTGACGGCGGGCGCGTCGCAGATGCCGGCCACGTCGAGGCGGCCGACGATGTCGGCGGCGACCTGCCGCGGCGGGCGGCCGAGCCGCTTGCCGAGCGGGAGCGCCGCGTCGGCCTGGAAGTCCGCGAACGCGGACGGCCGGATCAGCGGGTCGGCATCGTCGTAGCCGGAGCCGAACGCCGCCGCGATCGCGTCGCGCACCCGGTCGCGGAGAACCCGCTGTGGATCGGCCATGGTGCAAGACTATCGGCAGCAGCGCCGGCCGCGCGCCGCGCCGCCGGGAGCCGAGGAGGCGGGATCGCGCGGGCACGGGCGGCCCCGCGCAGCGGCCGGGCGCCCGGCGACTTTGGAAGTTGCTGTGATTAGGCAGAGTACTTGCTGGGATTTCTGATATTCATATCACCGGGAGAAACGCAGCGGAAGTATTTGGAACCAGCGGGGATTCCGGAGCGTTCACAGCAGCGGGAGCAGTTCTCGCCAGGCCGGCCGGACGGAGGCGGGGCCGGGAAAGCGCGGCCAGGCCTGAAGAATCGGGGGCGCCGCTTGGGAAGCGGGGTCTTTGGGCTGTTTTCGGCGTGCCGGACGGCCGGGGCCGCACTGGCGCGCAGGACGGAGGGAGAACGCGCGTGTCAGAAATCCAGCACGTCGTCCCGCGGGCCGCAGCGGGCCGCGGGTTCCGCGCCTACTCGGCCAGACACCTGGACATGCTCACCCGCCGGGCAGGCCTGGCGCCCGGCGAGCGGCTCGCGGTGCGGGCGGTCGCGACGGTGCTGCCGTTCCGGACGAACTGCTACGTGGTGGACAACCTGATCGACTGGGACGCAGCCCCGGACGACCCGATCTACCGGCTGGTATTCCCGCAGCCGGACATGCTGCCCGCGCCGGACGTGCGCCGGCTGGCCGACATGATCAGCGGCGGCGCGCCGGAGGCGGCGCTGCACGCCGCCGCGCACGAGATCCGGATGCGGCTGAACCCGCACCCGGCCGGGCAGCTCGCGCTGAACGCGCCCAGCCTGGGCGGCAGGCCGCTGCCGGGGCTGCAGCACAAGTACCCGGAGACGGTGCTGTTCTTCCCCAGGCAGGGCCAGACCTGCCATGCGTACTGCAGCTACTGCTTCCGGTGGGCGCAGTTCGTGGACGAGCCCGAGCTGAAGATGGCGACCGACGACATCACCACGCTGGTCGCGTACCTGCGCGAGCACCCGGAGGTCACCAGCGTCCTGATCACCGGCGGTGACCCGATGATCATGGCGGAGCCGGTGCTGCGGCGTTACATCGAGCCGCTGATCGACCCGGCCAGCGGCCTCGGCCACGTGGAGTCGGTCAGGATCGGCACCAAGTCGCTCGCCTACTGGCCGCAGCGGTTTGTCACCGACCCCGATGCCGACGCAACGCTGCGGCTGTTCGGGGAGGTGGCCGCCTCGGGCCGGACGCTGGCGGTGATGGCGCACTTCTCCCACCCGCGCGAGCTGGAGCCGCCGCTGGTGGCCGAGGCGGTGCGCCGGATCTCGGCGGCCGGCGCGGTGATCCGCACCCAGGCGCCGCTGATCAGGACGGTCAACGACGACCCGGCCACGTGGCGGGCCATGTGGCGGGCCCAGGTGCGCATGGGCATGGTGCCGTACTACATGTTCGTGGAGCGGGACACCGGCCCGCAGGACTACTTCGCGGTGCCGCTGGCCCGCGGGCACGAGATCTTCCGCGAGGCCTACCTGGGGACTTCCGGCCTGTGCCGCACGGTCCGCGGCCCGTCCATGTCGGCGACGCCGGGCAAGGTGTGCGTGGACGGGGTGACCGAGGTTGCCGGCATCAAGGTCTTCGTGCTGCGGATGATCCAGGCTCGCGACCCGCGCCTGGTCGGCACGCCGTTCTTCGCCAGGTTCGACCCGGCGGCCACCTGGCTGACCGACCTGGAGCCGGTGTTCGCGCCCAGCTTCCCCTACGACCCGGCGCCCGCCAGGCTGCCGGGCCCGCCGGCCCCCAGGGACCGGGAGGCGCCCGGCGAGCTGGCCGTCCCGGCCGTCTGACCGCGCGAACCGCGGCGGGGGCGCAGCGGGCTCGCGGGGGTTCAGCGGGAGGTCATGTCCCCTGGACTATGCTGCACAGCATGGACCTGAACGGTACCGCCGCGGTGATCTCCGGCGGCGCCAGCGGGCTCGGCGCGGCGGCCGCGCGGGCGCTGGCGGCCGCCGGGGCGACGGTCGTCATCGCCGACCTGGACGCGGAGGGGGGCAAGCGGGTCGCCGACGAGGTCGGCGGTGTCTTCGCGCGGACCGACGTGTCCGAGGAGGCGGCCGTGCAGGCCGCGGTGCACGCCGCGGCGACGGCGGGCCCCCCGCTGCGGGTGGCGGTGAGCTGCGCGGGCATCGGCTGGGCGGAGCGCACGGTCGGCCGGGACGGCTCCCCGCACGACCTGGCCAGCTTCCAGAAGGTCATCGCCGTCAACCTGGCCGGCACCTTCAACCTCATGCGCATCGCCGCCGCCGCGATGGCCGGCACCGAGCCCGCCGACCCGGACGGGCAGCGCGGCGTGATCGTCAACACCGCCTCGGTGGCCGGCATCGAGGGCCAGACCGGCCAGGTCGCCTACTCCGCCTCCAAGGGCGGCATCATCGGCATGACCGTGCCCGCGGCGCGGGACCTGTCGGTCATCGGGGTGCGGGTGCTCACCGTCTGCCCCGGCATCATCGACACGCCGATCTACGGCTTCAACCCGGACGCCGAGCAGTTCAAGGCCCGCCTGGTGGCGCCGGTGGTGTTCCCCAAGCGCATGGGGCGGCCGGACGAGTTCGGCCACCTGGTGCGGGCGCTGATCGAGAACGACTACATGAACGCCGAGGTGATCCGCTTCGACGGCGGGATCAGGTTCCAGCCCAAGTAGGCTGGCCGGGGATTACGTTCTGATATCGCGATCGTTTGGCGGGCACGCATGGGCGCTATAGCGGGCTGCCTTGCGCTGGCAGGCGGGGCGGGGCCCGACGCCGGCTGGGCGGGCCGTGCCGCCGCGCGCCTGGCGCACCGGGGGCCCGACGACTACGGCTTGTTCGCCGACCACGACCTCGCCCTGGGCTTCCGGCGGCTGGCGGTCCTCGATACCTCCGCGGCGGCGCGCCAGCCGGCCGCCTCGGCGGACGGCCGGTTCGTGATGGCGTTCGACGGCGAGATCTACAACTACGTCGAGCTGGCCCAGCGGCTGACGGCCCGCGGCGTCCGGCTGCGCAGCCGGTCGCCTGCCGAGGTGCTGGTCGAGATGTACGCGTGGCTCGGCAAGAACGTCGTGCGCCACCTCCGCGGCATGTACGCGTTCGCGGTCTGGGACCGGCGCGCCCGGGAGCTGTTCTGCGCGCGCGACCCGTTCGGCGTCAAGCCGTTGTTCTACGCGCTGATGCCCAGGGACCGCCGGACCGGCGCCGGGCCGCGGCTGCTGTTCGCGTCCGAGCGCAAGGCGCTGGCCGGCGCCGGGGAGGTGACGTCGATCGACCCGGACGCGCTGCGCAGGTACCTGGCCTTCCAGTACGTGCCCGCGCCCGCCACCATGGCGCCGCCGGCGCGGGCGCTGCCTGCCGGGCACGTGCTGATCGCGCGGCCCGGCGCCGCCGCGGGCGGCCGGGACGGCGGGGCCGGCCGGGTCGACGTGTTCCGGTACTGGCGCCCGGAGCTGCGGCCCGCGCGGTCGCCCTCGTCCGCCTCGCCGGAGAAGATCCTGGCCGCGCTGCGCGATTCGGTGGCCGTTCACCTGCGCAGCGACGTGCCGGTCGGCGCGTTCCTCTCCGGCGGGGTGGACTCGGCCGCCGTGTGCGCGCTGGCCGCCGAGGCCAGCCCCGGCCTGGTGACCGTCACCGTCGGCTTCCAGCGCGAGGGCTACAGCGAGATCGAGGCGGCGGCGGCGACGGCCGCGGCGCTGGGGGTGCGGTCGGTGCCCTACGTGATCACTCCCGACGAGTTCGTCGCCTGCCTGCCCCGCATCGTCTGGCATCTCGACGACCCGCTGGCCGACGCCGCCGCGGTGCCGCTGTGGTTTGCCGCCCGCGAGGCGCGCAAGCACGTCACCGTGGTGCTGTCCGGCGAGGGAGCCGACGAGCTGTTCGGCGGCTACGGCGTGTACTACCAGCCGGGCGTGGTACGGGCGGGCAAGGCCCTGCCGGAATGGAGCCGTGCCACCATCGGCCGGGTCGCGGGCGGGCTTCCCGCGGGCGCCAGGGGGAAGGGCCTGCTCAGCCGGGCGTCGACGCCGCTGCGGCGCCGGTATATCGGCAACGCGTACGTGTACCGCGCCGAGCAGGCGCGGCTGCTGGCCAGGGGCGGCAGCGGCAGCGAGTTCGACGTCACCGACCCGGTGTACCGGCAGGCGGCCGAGGCCGGCCTCGACGACGTCGCCACCATGCAGCTTGTCGACATCAACACCTGGCTGCCCGGCGACATCCTGGTCAAGGCGGACCGGATGGCGATGGCGCACGGCCTCGAGCTGCGCACGCCGTTCCTGGACCGCGAGGTGCTCGCGGTCGCCGCGCGGCTGGCCAGGGTGGAGAAGACTGCCGCGGGCACTACCAAGTTCGCGCTGCGCGAGGCGGCCGGCGCCCTGCTCCCGCAGGCCGTCGCGGAGCGCGCCAAGCTCGGTTTCCCGGTCCCGCTCGGCCACTGGCTGGCCGGCGGCATGTTCGGCTTCGCCGAGCAGGTCATCCGCGCCGCGCAGACCGGCCAGTGGCTGGACAAGCGCGCGGCGCTCGACATCCTGCGCCGCTTCCGCGCCGGCGAGCCCGGGGTGACCTGGCGGCAGGTGTGGCTGCTCGTGGTGTTCTCGCTGTGGCACCAGGTCTACGTGGAGGGCGTGTATGATCCGGTGGCCCTCGGCTGGGCCCGGGATGGCGCGGCGCAGCGGCCCGCCGCGGCGGACCGGGGGGATGCGGTCCCGCCGGTCCGGCCGCCGCCAGGGGCCGGTGAGGCGGGGCCGCCCTGGAGCCGGGCGGCCGGGCCGTCCCGGACAGACAGGAGCATGCCGCAGTGACCAGCCCCCGGATCAGCGTCGTGGTGCCGTTCCTCAACAACGCCGGCGACCTGGCAGACTGCCTGGACTCGATCGCCGCCCAGTCGGTCACCGACCTGGAGGTGATCATGGTCGACGACGGTTCCACCGACCGCAGCGCCGAGATCGCGCGGGCCAGGGCGGCGGCCGACCCACGGTTCACGCTGCTGCAGGCGGCCGGGCACGGCGGTCCCGGAGGCGCGCGCAACCGCGGGGTGGCGCGCGCCCGCGGCGAGTTCCTCGCCTTCGTCGACGGTGACGACATGGTGCCGGCCAATGCGTACGAACTGCTGCTGCACGCCCTGGAGCGGTCCGGGTCCGACTTCGCCAGCGGGGCGGTGTCCCGCGTCGGCCCCAAGGGACTGCAGCCGTCCGCGCTGCACGCGCTGGCGATCAAGGGCAGGCAGCAGGGCACGCACATCACCAGGACGCCGCGGCTGCTGTACGACGTGTCGGTGTTCAACAAGCTGTTCCGGCGCGCCTTCTGGGACCGCCACCGGCTGGCCTTCCCGGAGAACGTGGTCTGGGAGGACCTGCGGCTGATGACCAGGGCGCACGTGCTGGCCGGGGCGGTGGACGTGATCCCGGAGGTGGTGTACTACTGGCGCGAGCGCGCCCACGGCGGGCTGTCGATCACGCAGAGCCGTGCCAGCATCGCCAACCTCAGGGACCGGATGACGGCGCTGGCCGACGTCGACGGCTTCATCGCCGCGCACGCCACCGCCGCGCTGCTGCGGGCGCACCAGCGCAAGGCGCTGAAGAACGACCTGTGGCTGTACGTCTGCGACCTGCACCGGGTGACCGGCGCGTACCGCGCCGAGTTCGCCGAGCTCGCCAACGGCTACCTGGGCGGCGTCGGCCGCCGGGTGCTGCGCAGCCTGCCCGCCACGCACAAGCTGGCCTACCACCTGATCCGCGCCGGGGCGGTGCCGCAGGCCGCGGAGCTGGCGGCCTGGATGGCCGAGCAGCCGGTGCGGCAGGTCCCCATGATCCGGCGCCGGGGGCGGCTCCGGGCAGACCTGCCGTTCCGGGTGGATTCGCCGGTGAAGATCCCGGCCCGGGTGTTCCGGCCGCACTGGCGCGACCTTGACCCGTACATGCAGGTCGACGACGTGGGCTGGGATCGCGGCCGGCTGGTGGTCGCCGGGCGGGCCAACGTGCCGTCGGTGGACGTCGCCAGGCGCAGGCACACGTCGAAGATCGTCGTCCTGCGGCCGGCGGGGCGGCGGCTGCCCCTGGTGCTGCCCGCCCGGTCGTTCCTGCACCCCGACGCGACGGCCCTGTCCGAGCAGGACCGGTACAACTACGACTGGTCCGGCTTCCGGTTCGCGGTCAGCCCCCGGTGGTTCCGCCGCCCGGGCGAATGGCAGTGCTACATGCTGGTCCGCGGGCACGGCGTGTGGCGGCCGGCCCGGGTGCACACCCCGGTGCCCGGCCCGGCCGAGCGGCCGCGGCCGCGGCAGATCGCGCCCGGCCTCCGCTTCGGCGCCCGGTGGGCGGGCCTGGGGCTCAATGTGGCGGCGTGGCGGCTCGGCGCGCTGGTGACCGGCCACGCCTGGCGCGACGAGGACCCCGCGGTCGAGGTCGAGGTCGAGCTGGCCGACCGGGCAGCCGGCGGGCGGCAGGCCGAGCTGGTGCTGGTCCGCAACCGCGGCGCGGCGATCCGGTCGTTCCCCGCAGCCGCGGCCGGCGCCGCCAGGTTCCGCGCCGTCGTGCCGCTGGCCGGCCTGGCCGCCGGCGACGCCGCCGGCCGCGCCGGGCAGGTGGCCGGCGATGACGCGATGGCCTGGGACGTCTACCTCAAGCCCGCCGGCGGGCCCCGGGTCCGGGTGGCGTGGCCGGACGGCATGCCGGAGAGCAGGCACCTGTTCGGCGGCAGGGAGGCCGTGGTCGGGCGCAGCCGCTACGGTGACCTTGTGATGGCAGAGCGCACCCCGCGACCGGTGATCGACGAACACGAGTGGCTGCCCGGCGGCCGCCTGGCGCTGCGGGGCAGCTTCCTCGGCGCCGGCGGGCGGTATGAGACGGTGCTGACCCGGATCGGGTCCGGTGACTGCCACGTCATCGGGTTCGCGCTGGACGGCGACCGGTTCAGCATCGAGGTGGACGTGGACCGGATGCCGCTGTTCGGCTCGGCCGTCCCGCTGCGGGACGGCGAGTGGCGGCTGTACGTCCGCGCGGCGGACGGCGGCCCGCTCGCCGCGCTCAGCTACGATCACGACCGGCTCGGCGACGTCACCGGCCAGCCGGTGGCCGCGGGACGCAAGTGGTACCGGCTGATCGTCACCGGGCACGACGACCCGCTGATCACGGCCGAGCCGCGGCTGCGCCGCGCCGAGCAGGGCAACTTCGGCCAGCGCGCGCTGCGGCGCGGCTACTACCCGATGATGCGCCGGACCCCGGTCCGCGACGCGATCCTGTTCATCAGCTGGAAGGGCAAGCAGTGCGGGAGTAACCCGCTCGGCATCGCGGCGGAACTGCGCCGCCGCGGCGACGACCGCGAGCAGCTCTGGGCGGTCACCGACTGGTCGGTGCCGGTGCCGCCCGGCGGGACGCCGGTGCTGCGCGGCACCCAGGAGTACTACGAGGCGCTGGCACGGACGAGGTACCTGATCTCCAACGACGACATGCAGCCGCCGTTCCGCAAGCGGGACGGCCAGGTCTACCTGCAGACCTGGCACGGCACGCCGCTGAAGAAGATCGGGTTCGACATCGCCGACCCGCAGTTCCTCAGCGGGATCGCGTACTTCGGCCACCTGGCCAGGGACGTGGCGCAGTGGGACCTGCTGCTGTCGCCGAACCCGTTCAGCACCCCGATCATGCGCCGCGCCTTCCGCTACTCCGGCGAGATCTGCGAGTACGGCTACCCGGCCAACGACCTGCTTCACCGGCCGGAGGCGCCCGCGGTGGCGGCGCGGGTCCGGGAGCGGCTCGGCCTGCCCGAGGGGAAGAAGGTGGTGCTCTACGCGCCCACCTGGCGGGACAACCAGGTCTACGCCAGCGGCCGCCGGTACCGCTTCGACATGCGGCTTGACCTGGAGCACGCCTGGCGGGCGCTCGGCGCGGATCACGTCTTCCTCATCCGCGGCCACCATCACATGGCCGATGACGTGCCCGCGGGCCTGCGGCCCGGCTTCGCCGTCAACGTGAGCGCCTATCCGGACATCACCGAGCTGTACCTGGCGGCCGACGTCCTGGTCACCGACTACTCCTCGGCCATGTTCGACTTCGCGGTCACCGGCAGGCCGATCCTGCTGTTCACCTACGACCTGGCCGAGTACCGGGACAGGCTGCGCGGCTTCTACTTCGACCTGGAGGCGGAGGCGCCTGGCCCGCTGCTGGCCACCTCGGCGGAGGTCGTCGAGGCGCTGGGCGACATCGACTCGGTGGCGGCCCGCTGCCGTGCGGCCTACCAGCGGTTCGCCGCCCGCTTCTGCTCCCTGGACGACGGCAAGGCCGGCGCGCGAGTCTGCGACCGCCTGTTCGGCTCATGAGCGGCTGCCGGACCGGCCTCGCCCGCCTGCCCGCTCGGATAACCTGAGCACGTGCCGGACAGCAACGCCGAGACCGGGGACGCCGCCACGGCGGTGGCGGCGGGCGGTGCCGGGAGCCGCGTGCTGCGCCGCGCGGCGCAGCCCGCGGCGCGCCGGGAGCGGGACACGGCACCGCCTCGCCCGCCGCGGGGCTGGCCGCGGCTGGCCGGCTGGCTGGTCGTCGCCGTCCCCGCGCTGACCGCGTTCCTTGTCGGCGGCTACCGGCTCGGCGGCGCCTCGCTGTGGCGCGACGAGGCATACACCAGGGACGCGATCGACCGCTCGTTCGGCCAGATCTTCACCCTGCTCGGCCACCAGGACGCGGTGCACGGCGCCTACTACCTGCTCATGCACCCCGTCGCGGCCGCCATCGGCACCTCGGCGACCGCGCTGCGCTTCCCGTCGCTGGTCGCGATGGCCGTCGCCGCGGCCTTCACCGCCGCGGCCGGACGCCGGGCCGCGGCGCTGGCCCAGGCCCGCGACGGCGCCGGCCTCCCGGCGGCGTGCGGGCTGGCCGGCGGGATGGTGTTCGCGACCGCGCCCCTGATGACCTACTACGCGCAGACGGCCAGGTCGTACGCGATCGAGACCATGTTCGCGGTGATCGCGAGCTACCTGCTGCTGCGCGCCTGTCCCGACGGCCGGTGGCGGTGGTGGGCGGCCTACGGGGCCGCGGTGGCGCTGTGCGGGCTGTTCAACCTGTTCGGGCTGCTGATCCTGGCCGCGCACGGGATGACGCTGCTGCTGGCCGATCCGCGGCGCATGGCCGGCGCCGCGGCCGGGCGCCGCCTCGGCCGGGTCCCGGTGCGCTGGCTGGCGGCCGCGGCCGCGGCGGTGATCGTGCTCGGCCCGCTGCTGCGCGTCGCCTACCGGGAGCGCAAGCAGATCGCCTGGCTGGGGCGGCCCGACTTCGCCACGGTCGACGCGCTCATCCGCGGCTTCGCCGGCTCCAGGGACCTGATCCTGCCGGTGACCGTGCTCGCGCTGTGCGGGATCGCCGCGGCCTGCCTGGCCGACGACTGGCGCCCGCTGAACCCCGCGGCGCTGGCGCTGCCGTGGCTGGTGGTGCCGCCGGTGCTGCTGATAGCGGTGTCGTTCGCCAAGCCGGTCTACGACCAGCGGTACGTCGAGTTCTGCCTGCCCGCGCTGGCGATCCTCGTCGGATCCGGCCTGACCGGGCTGGTCCGGCTGGGCCGCCGGCTGCGGGTGACCCGGCCGGCGGCCGCCTGGGCGCCGTCGGCGGCCGCCGCCGTGGCCGTGCTCGGGCTGGCCGTCCTGCTGGTGGCGCCGCAGCGGGCGATCAGGCAGACATCGGCCCGGCCGGACAACCTGCGCCTGGCGTCGGCCATCGTCGCAGCCAACGAGCGGCCCGGGGACGTGGTGTTCTACATCCCGGCGAACATGCGGGTGCTCGGCACCGGCTACCCGGCGCCGTTCCGGCGGCTGCGCGACATCGCGCTGGCGCGGTCCCCGGTCGCCTCCGGCACGCTGACCGGCACCGAGACCGACGTCCCCGCGGTGCTCAAGAGCCGGTTCACCGACGTCCGCCGGGTGTGGGTCGTCACCGGCAACGGCAACGGCACGTTCCCGGTCCCGTCCACCCCCGTGGACAGGGAGAAGATGGCACTGCTGGCCGGCATGCACATCCTGCACCGCTGGCGGGCCGGCGACGTCATGCTCACCCTGTACGGATACTAAGACCCGGTCAGCCGCCGGGCGACTCGGCGGGCACCGCGCCGCCGCGGCCGCCGGCCAGCAGCCGTTCCCTGATCTTCCTGCGGCCGCGGTGCAGCCGGGACATCACCGTGCCGACCGGCGTTCCCATGATCGCGGCGATCTCCCGGTACGGGTAGCCCTCGATATCCGCCAGGTACACCGCGGTCCTGAACTCTCCCGGCAGTTCGCGCAGCGCCCGCAGCAGGTCGGAGTCGGTGGTCCGGTCCAGTGCCTCCGACTCGGCGGACGGCACCGGCGGAGTGAGGCGGTCGGCGGACATCTGCCATTCCTGCAGGTCACCGCCGAGCGCCTGCTGCGGTTCCCGGCGCCGCTTGCGGTACACGTTGATGAAG
>Ga0209061_1003974_pt1 | contig 14990 bp, 12 predicted proteins | sample Coa_R1_10_FD_187157 | JGI IMG/M metagenome (GOLD analysis project Ga0209061, IMG submission 187157) | Surface soil microbial communities from Centralia Pennsylvania, which are recovering from an underground coalmine fire - Coalmine... | ecosystem: Environmental > Terrestrial > Soil >...
GCGCCGCCCCCGGCGGCTCACCCGCCGGCGCCGCTGGGCGGCGGCAGGCGCACGGTGGTGCTCGCCGTCTGCTGCAGCGCGCTGTTCATGGTCGGCCTGGACAACACGATCGTCAATGTCGGCCTGCCCGAGATCGGCAGGTCCCTGCACACCGCGGTGTCCGGGCTCCAGTGGACGGTCGCCGGGTACACGATCGTGCTGGCCAGCCTGCTGATGTTCTCCGGCGCGGCGGCCGACCGGATCGGCCGCCGGACGATCTTCCAGGTCGGCCTGTCGCTGTTCACCCTCGGCTCCTGGCTGTGCAGCCTGGCACCGGGCTTGTCGTGGCTGATCGCGTTCCGGGTGCTGCAGGGGGTCGGCGGATCGATGCTGAACCCGGCGGCGCTCGGCATCATCACCAACGCGTTCACCGGGCCGGCCGACCGGGCCAGGGCCATCGGGGTGTGGGACGGCGTGTCCGGCCTGTCGATGGCGCTGGGCCCGGTGGCCGGCGGCATCCTGATGAACAGCGGGGGCTGGCGGTCCATCTTCTGGGCGAACATCCCGGTGGGCCTGGCGGCGATCGCGCTGACCGCGCTGCTCGTGCCCGACTCGCGCGCCGAACGCGGCCGCAAGGCGGACCCCGCAGGCCAGATCCTGGTCATCGTCATGCTCGGCTCCCTGGCCTACGCGATCATCCAGGGGCCGGGCTACGGCTGGCTCTCACCGAAGATCGCGGGCTTCTTCGCGGTGTCGGCCGCCGCGCTCGCCGCCCTGCTCGCGTACGAGCCCAGGCGGCCGGACCCGCTGATCGACCTGCGGTTCTTCCGCAGCGTCCCGTTCAGCGCCGCGAACCTGACCGCGGTCTGCGCGATCGCGACCAGCGCCGGCTTCCTCTTCCTGACCACGCTGTACCTCCAGGACGTGCGCGGCTTTTCCCCGTTGCGGGCCGGGCTCACGCTCCTGCCGATGCCGGTCATGATGGCGGTGTCCTCGCCGGTCTCGGGCCGCATCCTCGCCCGCGGCGGCGCCCGGGTTCCGTTCGTGACCGCCGGCGCCGCGCTCACCCTCTCGACGGCCGCGCTCTCCCAGCTCAGCCGCACGTCGGGCCCGGTGTTCCTGATCGTCACCTACGGCCTGTTCGGGATCGGCGCCGGCATGGTGAACGTCCCGATCTCCAACGGCGTCATGTCCGGCGTGCCGAAATCCCAGGCCGGCGTCGCCTCCGGGATGAACTCCTCCAGCCGCCAGCTCGGTCAGTCGCTCGGCGTCGCGGTCGTCGGCTCGGTGCTCGCCGCGTCGCTGCGCGGTTCCATGCACGCCGGCTTCCTCCAGGCCGCGCACGCCGGCTGGTGGATCATGGCAGGCTGCGGCTACGCGGTCCTGATACTCGGCGTGGTCTCGACGACGGACTGGGCGAAGGCCACGGTCCGTTCGGAATGACCCGGGACAGCAAGGCCAGGGCTACCCGCCGCAGCCGCAGGCGCCGCCGCAGCAGCCGCCTCCGCCGCCTCCGCTGGCGGATGCCCGGTCGCCCAGCCCGCCGACGGCCACCGTGGACAGCAGCTTGACCGTGTCGTCGTGCCCTTGCGGGCAGGTGCACGGCGCCGACGACTCGCTCATCGGCCGGTTCAGCTCGAACGTGTCGCCGCAGGCGCGGCAGCGGTACTCATAGCGTGGCACGATAAGGATTCTACTCAGCGGCGGTGCTTGGGATAGCGTCCCGAACGGGCGCGGCATCCTGTCCGGCGGCATGCTGCCTGCCCCGCATCCAGGAGACCGCCGCGCCGGCGACGGACATGACGGCCGCCGCGGTGAAGACGATCGTCAGCCCATGGTGGAACGGCCCGGAGATGAGGTGCGGGAAGAACTGCTTGCCGGTGAGCGCCGCGACGTTGCGCGCGGGCAGCGTGCGCAGCAGGCCGGCGGGCGCGAGGAGGCTGCGCACCGGGTTGTAGCCGAGCATCGCGGCGAACACCGTGGAGACCGGCGGCAGGTGCGCGATCTGGCTGGCGGTCGCCGCCGGCACGCCCTGGGCGGTGAGCCCGCTGGTCAGCGTGCGCGGCAGCGTGTTCGCCAGGCCCGCGATCATCAGCGAGAAGAAGATGCCGATCGACAGCGACATGCCCGAGTTCTGGAAGGTCGAGCGCATACCCGACGCCGCGCCGCGGTGGTGGGCGGGGACGCTGGACATGATCGCGGCGGTGTTCGGCGAGGCGAACAGGCCCGAGCCGACCCCGTTTCCGAAGATGAGCAGCCCGAACACCCAGTACGGGAAGTCGACCGGCAGCAGCATCAGGCCGGTGAAGCAGGCGGCGGCGACCAGCAGGCCCGCGGTGGCGAACGGGCGGGAGCCGTACCTGTCCGACAGCGTGCCGGACAGCGGCCCGGCGATGAGGAACCCGGCGGTCAGCGGCAGCATGTAGATGCCCGCCCACAGCGGCGTCACCTCGAAGTCGTAGCCGTGCAGCGGCAGCCAGATGCCCGCCAGCCAGATGACCAGCATGAACTGCAGCCCGCCGCGCGCGATCGCGCCGAGCAGGCTGGCGATGTTGCCGGCCGCGAACGCGCGGATCCGGAACAGGCTCAGCCGGAACATGGGGTCGGTGACCTTGGTCTCGATCAGGCAGAACACCGCCAGCAGCGCGGCGCCGCCGGCCAGGCCGGCCACCACCATCGGGTTGCCCCAGCCGGTGGGGGAGGCGCCGTAGGGGCGGATGCCGTAGGTGATCGCGGTCAGCAGCACGCCCGCGCCGGCCGCGAAGGTGACGTTGCCCGCCCAGTCGATGCGAGCCTTGCGGGTGCTGGCGATCTCCCGCAGGCTCTTGTAGGCCCAGACCGTGCCGAACACGCCGAACGGCACGTTGATCCAGAACACCGACCGCCAGTCCCAGGCGGCGAGCAGGCCGCCGAGCAGCAGGCCCACGAACTGGCCGGAGATGCCGGCGATCTGGTTGATGCCCAGGGCCATGCCGCGCTGGCCCGCCGGGAACGCGTCGGTGAGGATGGCCGCGGAGTTGGCCATCAGCATCGACCCGCCGAACGCCTGGACGAACCGCCACGCGATCAGCCAGAGCGCGCCGCCCGGCCCCCGCATGGGGTCGAGGGACAGGGCGATGCTGGCGAGCGTGAAGACGGCGAAGCCGAGGTTGTAGATCCGCACCCGGCCGAAGATGTCGCCGAGGCGGCCGAGGGTGACCACGAGAACCGACTGCACCAGCAGGTAGCCGATGATCATCCACAGCAGGTAGGTGACGTTGCCCGGGGTGAGCGGGTTCAGGCTGATGCCGCGGAAGATGGCGGGCATCGAGATGATGACGATCGAGGCGTCGATGGTCGCCATCATCATCGCGAGCGTCGTGTTGGACAGGGCCACCCACTTGTAGGCCCGGCCCCGCCCCGCTGTTATGCCCCGGTTGCCCGCCGCCTGATCGCTCGCCGTCGTCGTCACGTTCAACCAGCATAGCCGGTAGTTGCTTAATGGCAACTATTGTTCATGCTAACGATCGTGACGCTGGGCGTCAGGCCTGCTTACCCAGCCCGGCCCCGGCTCAGCCGCCCGGCCCGGCCTCAGGCCGGCCGGGGACGCGCTCGCTCGGCCTGGCCGGGAAGGCCGGGAAGGAAGACGGACTTCGTGGTCAGGTAGGCGTCCATGCCCTCGGGGCCGTACGCGCTGCCCTGGCCGCTGGCGCCGCGCCCTCCCCAGGGCGCGCCGATGTCCGGCTCGTACAGGTTGATCCCGAACGTGCCGACCCGGGCCCGCCGGGCGATGTCCAGGCCGCGCCGCGGGTCGCCGGTCCACACGGTGGCGGCGAGCCCGAATCCCTCGTTGGCGAACCTCAGCGCTTCGGCCTCGTCCCGGTACCTGATGACCGTCGCCACCGGACCGCAGATCTCCTCCTGCGCGATCGGCATGGCGGGGGTCACGTCGGCGAGCACGGTCGGCTCGTAGAAGTAGCCGCGCACCGGGGACGCCGGGCGGCGGCCGCCGGCCGTCACCCGGGCGCCGGACGACACCCCCTCCCTGACGCGGGACTCCACGTCGGCCCGGCGCCGTGAGGACGCGAGCGGCCCCAGCGTGGTGGACTCCGCGAGCGGGTCGCCGATCACCAGCGACGTCGCCTGGGCCGTCAGCGCCTCGACCGCCTCGTCGTACCGCTGCTCGGGCACCAGCACCCGGGACATGGCGAAGCAGGTCTGCCCGGAGTTGCCGAAGCACAAGAAGCGCAGGGACGCCGCTGCCTGCCCGAGGTCGGCGTCGTCGAGGATGATCGCGGCGGCCTGGCCGCCCAGTTCCAGGCTGGCCGGCTTGAGTTCGGCGCCGCAGATGGACGCGATCCACCGGCCCTGCCTGGCGGGCCCGGAGAACGTCACCGTGTCCACGCCGGGGTGCCTGGCCAGCATGCCGGCCGTCTGGTGGGTCCCGGTGACGAGGTTGAACACGCCCGGGGGGAGGTCCGCCGCCTCGAACGCCTCGGCCAGGATGTAGGCGGACAGCGAGGTCGCCGCGGCGGGCTTGAGCACGACCGTGCATCCGGCGGCCAGCGCCGGCGCCACCTGGCTGATCGCGAGCATGATGGGGTAGTTCCAGCTGGCGATCACCGCGGCGACGCCCGCGGGCTCGCGGCGGACCATGGTCCGCCCCGTGAAGCTCACCGCCGTCCTGGTCTCCTCGATATCCATCGAGCGCGCCAGGCCGGCGTAGTAGCGGAGGATCGCGCACGGCGCCGCCGCGTTGTATCGCCGGGAGTCGGTGATCGGCATCCCCATCTCGGCCGTGACGAGGCGCGCCGCCTCCTCGGCCCGCGCCTCCAGCGCGGCGGCGAGCCGGTCGAGCGCGTCCGCCCGGTCGCTGGGCGCGCAGGCCGCCCACTTGCCCTCGTCGAAGGCGCGCCGCGCCGAACGCACGGCCTTGTCCACATCCACGCCCACGGCCGCCGGGACGGCGCCGACAACTTCTTCCGTGGCCGGGTTGACAATGGTGATCACGTCAGGAGATGCCGAGCCGACCAGGCGACCACCCGCGTAGATATCGCGGTACTCTAGCAACGCCGGGCCCCTTTCGTATGAAAGTGCCTGATTATTTGCGCGCCTGACAAGGGTCTGTCAAGTCCTCGTAACATAACGGCCCTCGTCGGCGGGGGTGCCGGCCGTCCGGCCGCCCGCGGCCTCGTCGTCTGCCACAAACTGCCGCGCCTTGTGCCTGTGCGTGGTCACAGCGGAACCGGTCGCCGTGCCATGATGGCCATGTGAGGGGTTCCCTGCCGCCGACAATGGTGGTAGAGAACCGTTTGTGGACTCCCACAAAGGCACGGATGGCACAACCTCGTATAGTGCAGTGATCATGCCGGACACCATGCAGGCCGCCAGCGCGCGCGGCGCCCAGCCGGCTCCCAGGGACAGCCCCCGGGACGTCGACAGGGAGAACGCCGTCCTCCGCGAGCTGGTGACCGTCTACCGCCACCTCTCCGGCCTCGCCATGCAAGACGCCGACCTGGCGGGGGTCGTCCAGCTCATCTCCGAACGGGCGTCGGCGACTGTGGCGGTCGTCAGCCAGCTCATGGACGTGCAGACGGCCGCCTCGCCCGGGCTCCCGCCGGAGAAGGCCGCCGCCCTGGTCAGGGACCACGTGGTGCACCCGCGGCTCGGCCAGGTGCTGCGCGCCTCGCGGCTGTCCCAGCGGGCGCTGCGGCTGCCGAACGTCGGCGGGATGCCCGCCATCATCGTCGCGCCCATCCTGGTCGGCGACGAGGTGCCGTCCTACCTGATCACGTTCGACCCGGCGGAGGAGTCGTTCGGCGAGGACATGTCGCTGCTCGTCACCGAGCACGCCGCGACGATCTGCGGCGTCATACTCGGCCGGGAGCGGGTGGTCGCCGCGGCGGCGCGCCGGGTCCGTGACGACCTGGTGGAAGGGCTCCTGCTCGGCCGCGGCCGGGACACGGGCGACGCCGCCCGCTGGGCCGGGCACCTGGGCTACGACGCGACCCGCCAGCACAGCGTGGCGGCGATCGCCTTCGAGCTGCCGCCGTCGCGGGCCGCGGACGCCGAGGCGCTGCGCCAGCGCATCAGGGAGAGCATCGAGCACTTCATGACGACCCGGGCGCCGGAGGCGATCGTCTCGGCCCGCGAGTCGGAGGTGGTCGTGGTGGCCGCGGCCACGCCCGACCCGCGCCGGCTCGGGCAGGCGTGCCTGGCCCGGCTCGCCGAGCTGTTCCCCGGGGCGAAGGTGGTCATCGGCATCGGCGGCGTGTGCCGGGACCCGGAGGAGATCGCCCGGTCCTACGACCAGGCGCACCGCACCACCCAGACGCTGTGGCGGCTCGGCCGGGCCGGGGCGGTCGCCGCGTTCGAGGACCTGGGCATCCACCGGCTGCTGCTTCAGGTGCCCGACCTGAACGAGCTGCGTTCGTTCGCCGCGGAAGTGCTCGGTAAGCTGAGCGAGCACGAACACGAGCACAAGTCGGAGTACCTGTCCACGCTTGCCTGCTACTTCCGGGAGAACAACAGCCCCCAGCGCGCGTCGCGGCTGCTGCACGTCCACCCGAACACGGTGGCCTACCGGATCAAGCGGATCGAGGAGATCACCGGGCTGCGCCTGGACAACTACAGGGACCGGCTGATCGCGCAAGTCGCGCTCGAAATCCTGGACGCGTTGCCGGAGGCACAGTGATGAACGGTGAGCCGGGCTTTCCCGTCGGCGCACACCAGCCGGGTATCCCGGCACGGCAGCTGCTGGCCGGCGGGCGGGTGCTGGTCTGCGACGGGGCGATGGGCACCATGCTGCACGCGGCGGGCGCCGCGCTCGACCGGTCGCTGCCCGAGCTGAACCTGTCCGACCCCGCCCTGGTGGAGACCATCCACGACAGCTACCTGAGCGCGGGCGCGGACATCATACAGGCCAACACGTTCGGCGCCAACCGGCTCTGGCTCGGCGACCACGGGTTCCCCGACAAGGTGGACGAGATCAACCGCGCCGGGGTGCGCCTCGCCAGGGCCGCCGCCGACCGGTCCGGCCGCCAGGTGCTGGTCGCGGGCTCGGTGTCGCCGGCGGTGACCGCGCTGCAGCGCCGCCGGGTGGGCTCGGCCGAGCGGATGGAGGTGCTGCGCGAGCAGATCCTCGCGCTGGTCGCCGGCCGCGGCGTGGACCTGCTGATCCTGGAGACGTTCGGCTACCTGGACGAGCTGGTCGAGGCGGTGTCGGTGGCCGCGTCGGTGACCGACGTGCCGCTGATCGCGCAGGCCACGTTCGCCGACGACGCGCACACCCTGGGCGGCGAGACGCCGCGCGAGGTGGCCTCCGTGCTCAGCTCGATGCCGGTGGCGGCGGTCGGCACCAACTGCACGATCGGGCCGCAGCGGATGCTGGTGGTCGCCGAGGACCTGGTCCGGTACTCGTCGGTGCCGGTCAGCGCGCAGCCGAACGCCGGGCAGCCGCGCCGGGTCGGCCCGCGCTCGTTCGAGTTCAACATCGACGGCGGCTACTTCGCCCGGTACCTCGGCCGGTTCGCCGACGCCGGGGTGACCCTGGTGGGCGGCTGCTGCGGCACCACGCCCACGCACATCCGGGCGGCGGCCGAGACGGTGCGGGCCAGCCGGGGCCACCCCGCCGGCCGGCCGGTGAGCGCCACGGTCGCGTCACTGCCCGACGCCCCGGTCCGCCCGGCGGCCGGCACCCTGGCCGAGCAGCTGGCCACGCGCCAGTTCGTGGTGGCGGCCGCGATCACGCCGCCCGCGGGCGGCTGGGCGGGCGAGGCCGAGCAGACGGCGGCCGTGCTCCAGTCCCACGGCATCGGGCTCGTCGTGGTGCAGCCGCGGGAGCACGCGCGCACCCACATGGACTCGCTCAACATGGCCCTGCAACTACAGCAGCGGGTCGGCGTCGAGACGATCGCGACGGTCACCACGTGGGACAGGACCATCATGTCGCTTCAGGCCGACCTGCTCGGCGCGCACGCGCTCGGCATCCGTTCGGTGGTGTCCACGACCGGCAGCCCGCCGGTGCTCGGCGACTACCCGGCGGTGGACGGCACCTGGGAAGTGGACTCGGTGGGGCTGACCGCGCTGCTGGCCGGGCTCAACGCCGGCCGTGACTCCAACGGCCTGGCGCTGACCGCGCGGACCTCGTTCTGCATCGGCGCCCGGGTGAACCCGGGCGCGCGCGACCACGACGCGGAGATCGCCCGCGCGCATGCCAAGATCCGCGCCGGGGCGCAGTTCCTGATCAGCCGCCCGGTGTACGAGCTTGAGTCGCTGACACGGCTCGTCGGGGCGCTGGAGGGGACCGGCGTGCCGCTGCTGCTGTCGGTCACCCCGCTGCGCTCCTTCGAGGAGGCGGACTACCTGGCCCACGAGGTGCCCGGGGTCACGATCCCCGCCGCCACGCTCGAGGCGCTGGAGAAGGCGGGCCGCGGCGCGGCCCGGACGGCCGGCCTGGAGCTGGCGGCCAGCCTGCTGGCGCGGGCCCGCTCGCTGGTCAGCGGCGTCGTGCTCGCCGCGCCCGACGACGACATGGCGGCCCTGGCCCCGCTGCTCGGCGCCCTCCGCTGAGCCCGGCCGTCAGGCCCGGCCGTCCCGGGCGCTGCCTGCGGATGCCTTTGCTTATGGATACCTTATGCGTGCCTTATGCATGGCGTGCCGGGGCCGCGCGGATACCCGGGGACGTGGCATGCTTACCGGTTGTGGAAGGGAAAACGAGCCGCAGGGCCTTCCTCGGGCTGGCCACCGCCGGGCTGGCCGCCGGGGCCGCCGCCGGGGCCGCCAGGGCCTTCGGGACCGCCGCGGCCGGGCATCCGGCCGCGCTCGCCGCGTCCCGCCCGTGGCGCAGCCCCGTGCCGGAGAACTCGCTGCCCGGCGACCCGCACTGGACGATCAGGCACCTGGGCGGCGAGCACGAGATCGAGGGGTACGCGGGCAAGGCCAGCGTGCTGACCGGTGAATCGTTCCCCCTGTTCGTCTCGACCGAGTCCCGGGGCTTCCGGGTGACCGCGTTCCGGCTCGGCTGGTACCAGGGAACCGGCGCGCGCAAGGTCTGGCAGTCGGGGAACCTGCGCGGCGGGCGGCAGAAGAGCCCGGCCGTGTCGCCGGGCACCAACATGGTCCAGACGGACTGGGACCCGGTCGTGGAGGTGCCGACCGACGACTGGCCCGCCGGGGCGTACCTGCTGCGCCTCGACGCCGACTCCGGCGCGCAGCGGTACGTGCCCGTCACCGTCCGGTCGGCGGCCACCGCGGGCAAGGTCGTGCTGAAGAGCTGCGTGCAGACCTGGCAGGCCTACAACATGTGGGGCGGCTACGACCTGTACAAGGACGCGGCGGGCGTGTACGCCAACCGGTCCTTGGTGGTCAGCCTGGACCGGCCGTACGACGGCAACGGCGCCGATTACTTCCTCACCTACGAGCGGAACGTCGTCAAGCTCGCCGAGCGCATGGGCCTTGACCTTGCCTACGTGACGAGCATGGACATCGCCGCCGACCCGCACCTGCTCGACGGCGCGAGCGCGCTGATCTCCATGGGCCATGACGAGTACTGGACGCCGGAAGAACGCGCCAACGTCACGGCCGCCAGGGACCGCGGGGTGAACCTGGCGTTCCTGGGCGCCAACGCCGTCTTCCGCCGCACCCGGCTCGAGCCGAGCACGCTGGGCGCCGCCCGGCAGGTCGTCTGCTACAAGACCTCGTACACCGAGGACCCGATGTACCGCAAGGATCCCGCCGAGGTCACCAGCGACTGGCGCGAGCCGCCGAACTCCGACCCGGAGTCCTCGCTGATCGGCACGATCTACGAGGGCTACCCGGCCGATGCCGCCTACGTGGTGTCCAGCCCGGGCAGCTGGCTGTTCAAGGGCACCGGCGTCCGCGAGGGGTCCTCCTTCCCGCACCTGGTCGGCATCGAATACGACCGGGTCAACCCCGCCTACCCCGTGCCGCGCCCGATCGAGGTGCTCTCCCACTCGCCGCTGACCTGCCAGGGGGCGAGCAGTTTCGGCGACTCCGCCTACTACACGCACCCCAGCGGCGCCGGCGTCTTCGACTGCGGCACCATGCGCTGGGTCGAGGCGATCTACGGCGACCAGCCGCACGGCATCACCGGCAGGACCCCGGACTTCGTCCGGCAGGTCACCATGAACGTCCTGCGCGCCTTCGCCGACGGCCCCGCCGCGCACAAGTATCCCGCCCGCGACAACCTCGACGCCATTCACGAGTACAAGGGCGACCCGATAGGCAACCCCCAGAACCTCCAGTAAAGCCGGCCACCCCGAACGCATCCGGCTTGCCCGTTCAGGCGGGGCCTGCCCGTTCAGAGGGCCTGCCCGCCGCGGGGGCCTGCCCGTTCAGGCGGAAAGGCCGGCGTCGACGGGGATGACGGCGCCGGTGAGGCCGCCCGAATCCGGCGAGCACAGCCAGGCGAGCGCGGCCGCGACCTCGTCCGGCTCCAGGAGCCGGCGCAGCAGCGCCTGGCCGGCGAAGGCGTCCGCGCCGGCCAGGGAGTAGATGGCCGCGCTCGCGTCGAGCATCGCGCCGCGCGTGGAGCCCGGGCACACGACGTTCGCGGTCACACCGGTGCCGGCCAGGTCGGCGGCCAGCGACCGGACATACGCCAGCGCCGCCGCCTTCGCCGCCGAATACGCGGCGAGCTGCGGCATCGCGCGCAGCGCGGCGGCGGAGGAGACCGCGACGAACTTGCCGGACCCGGCGGCCGCCATCGACGGCACGCACGCGTCGGCCAGGTGCCTGACCCCGTACAGGTTGACCCGCAGCATCAGGTCGAACGCCTCGTCCGGCGTGCGCCACGCGGGATGCCCGGCGATCACGCCGGCCACCGCGACCGCCGCGGCCGGCGCCCGGCCGCCGAGCAGGTCCCGGATCTTGCCGCGGACCGCGCCGTCGCCCATGTCGGCGACCAGCGTGGCGGCGGCCGGCGCCCCGGCCTCCCGGCAATCGCGTGCCACCGCGTCCAGGTCGGCCGGGGACGGCATCGGGTAGTCCAGCGGCGGCTGCGGCGCGCACGCGTCGACGAGCACCAGCGACCAGCCGGCCGCGGCGAGCCGCCGCGCGACCGCCGCGCCCATGCCCCGCGCCGCGCCGGTCACCACGGCGAGCTGTTCAGTCATGCGCTCCCCTCGGCCATGCCCCCGCCGGCGGGCAGCTTGTCCATGTTCCCGCCGGCGAGCAGCTTATCCAGCGTCCCGGCCAGGCCGGCCACGAGGGCGGCCAGCAGCCTCGCCCCCTCTTCGGCGCAGGCGCCCGAGGGGTCGCCCAGCACGCCGTTCGGGCTGACCGCGCGGACGCCGCGGGCCCGCAGCTCTGGCATGATGGTGCCGATGGGCCGGGTATCGCCCGGCGCGGCGGCGGCCATCAGCACGTCCTCGGGGGCGAGCGCCAGCATGACCGAGGTCTCCGTCCGTCCCGCGTGCGCGTCACCGTCAGCGATGCCCGCGTGCCAGGCATGGCAGCGCCGGCCCTCGGCGCGCAGCAGCCGCACCGCGTCGCTGATCGCGGGGACGTTCCCGCCGTGCCCGTTGACCAGCAGCATCGCCGGCCAGTGCAGGCTGGCGTGGCGGCCGAGCTCGACCAGCAGCGTCGTCAGGGCGGCGGTGCCGACCGACAGCGTGCCGGGGAAGTCCGCGTGCTCGCCGCTCGCCCCGATGGCGATCGGCGGTGCTACCCCGACGCCGGGCCGCCGCGCGCAGGCCCGCGCGGCGACCGCGGCCGCGATCCGGGTGTCGGTGTCCAGCGGCAGGTGCGGCCCGTGCTGCTCGAGGGAGCCGAGCGGCACCACGAGCAGGCGCCGCGGCCCGGCCGCCACCTCGGGCCAGCGGGCGCGCGCCAGCCAGCCGGCTATTGCAGGCTCCCGGCGAACGCCGCGTCCAGCTGGCGCATCCCGTCGTCGAGCAGCGCGCCGATGTCCGCGGACCCGTCGTCGAGCCAGTGCTCGTACGCGGCGACGGCCACCCCGAGGACGGCGTGCGCGATCACCTGCGGCGCGAGCTCGTCGGGCCGGCGGCCGGTGCGCTCGGCGACGAACTCGGCGATGACCTGGCGCCAGGCGGTGAAGCGCAGGGTGGAGTGGGCGAACAGCGCGGGGACCCGCAGGATCAGCTCCATCCGCCGCCGGTGCAGCGGCACCTGGGCGGGCGGGACGCGGTTGAAGTCGATGAGCGCGGCCCTGATGGCGTCCATCAGCGGCACCTGCGGCGGGCATGCCTTCAGCCGGGCGCGCATGCGCTCGAGTTCGAGCTCGAACGCGCCCCACGGGATGTCGTTCTTGGACGGGAAGTACCGGAAGAAGGTGCGCCGCCCGATCCCGGCCGCCGCGGCGATGTCGTCCACCGTCGTGGCCTCGAACCCGTTCGCCGCGAACAGCGCGAACGCTGCCTGCTCAAGCTCCGCGCGCGATGTCACCCGCTTGCGGCCGGGATGGCCGGTCCGGGCCGCGGCCTGTGCCGGCACTGCTATCACCATCCCTAGATAACAAGCGACGCCGCTGTCCCAGTCTACGGCACGACCGCCGGCGTGTCCGGTCACCGTGCGTGACAACCTTGATTTCGGCACCTGGTGCCCTTACGCTCTTCACAGAAGACGTTCCTGGCACTTGGTGCCACTAATCTGGGAGGTGCGCATGGCCGAGCAGGCGGTAACGGCGCGGGCGGAGGAGACGGAAGCCCTCAGCAGCGACGAGCTCCTGGTCGAGGAGGTCTCGATCGACGGCATGTGCGGTGTCTACTGAGCGGCGGGTGACATTCGACCTCGACCGCCCCTGGCAGGTCGATCCGCGGGTGTCGATGCGCCCCGAGCCGTTCGGCGCGCTGCTGTACCACTTCGGCACCCGCCGGCTGTCGTTCCTGAAGAACCAGCGGGTGCTGGCGGTGGTGCGGTCGCTGGCCGACCACCCCAGCGCCCGGGCTGCCTGCGCGGCGGCCGGCGTCCCGGAGGCGGAGCTCCCCGCGTACGCCAGGGCGCTCGCCTCGCTGGCTGATTCGAAGATGATCTCCGAACGGACGGTGGTATGACGCTCACCCATGACGCCGCTGTGGCAGCGGGGAAGCCTGCCCCCGCGCCGGGGCGCCTGACCGACCTGTTCCAGCTTGGCCTGGACGCTCCCATCTGCCTGACCTGGGAGCTCACCTATGCCTGCAACCTGTCGTGCGTGCACTGCCTGTCCTCGTCCGGGCGCCGTGACCCCCGGGAGCTGACCACGGCCGAGTGCAGGCAGGTCATCGACACGCTGGAGCGGATGCAGGTCTTCTACGTCAACATCGGCGGCGGTGAGCCCACGGTCCGCCCGGACTTCTGGGAACTGGTGGATTACGCCACCGCGCACCACGTGGGCGTGAAGTTCTCCACCAACGGCGTGAAGATCACCTCCGAGGTGGCCGCGCGGCTGGCGGCGAGTGACTACGTGGACGTGCAGGTCTCGCTGGACGGCGCGACGGCTCCGGTCAACGACGCGGTGCGCGGGCCCGGCTCGTACGCCACCGCCATGCGGGCGATGGAGAACCTCGCTAGCGGCGGGTTCCGCAATTTCAAGCTCTCCGTCGTCATGACCAGGCATAACATCCCGCAGCTCGACGCGTTCAAGGCCATCGCGGACCGTTTCGGCGCGCAGCTCCGGCTGACCCGGCTGCGCCCGTCGGGGCGCGGCGCCGACGTGTGGCAGGACCTGCACCCGACGCCGGAGCAGCAGCGGGAACTGTATGACTGGCTGGTCGCGCACGGCGAGCAGGTGCTGACCGGCGACTCGTTCTTCCACCTGTCCGCGTACGGCTCGGCGCTGCCGGGGCTGAACCTGTGCGGCGCCGGACGGGTCGTCTGCCTGATCGACCCCGTGGGCGACGTCTACGCCTGCCCGTTCGCGATCCACGAGAACTTCCTCGCCGGCAACGTCCGCGATCCGGGCGGGTTCGAGGCGGTGTGGCGGTCCTCGGACCTGTTCGCTTCGCTCCGCGCCCCGGACACCGGGGGAGCGTGCCGCTCGTGCGGGCATTACGACTCCTGCCGGGGCGGGTGCATGGCGGCGAAGTTCTTCACCGGCCTGCCGCTCGACGGCCCGGACCCCGAGTGCGTGCAGGGGCACGGGCAGGCGGCGCTGGCCGCCGTGTCTTCCGGTGCCGCCCCGAAGCCGTCCGCGGACCACTCGCACCGCACGGTGCCGGTGACGATCGGGCGGCGGCCGCCACGGCGGGACTGCGACGAGAACCCGCTCGCGGGTTTCACCGCCTAGCGGCGTGGCCTGGCCCGCTAGGCGGCAGCGCCTTTTCGCTCCGGCGGCGGCGCGGGGGCTTGCGGTGTTCCGGCGCGCCGCGCCGCCGCCGCGGAACAGCGCCGGACAGCGCGCCGTCCCGCCGTCACGCCCCCGCTTCTCCCGGACGGCGCCGGCTGGCGGATCCCTCGCGTCGCGCGGTGAGCCCCTGGGGTCGCTGACCGGAAAAGCCCCCGCGGCGCCGCCCGGGGACGGGCTTGCGCCGGCCGGGTTCCGGCTGCGGGCGGATCCGGGGACGCGGCTCGTGGCGGGCGGGACGGTGCTTGCCGGCGGCTCGCCCGTGCGGGTGCTGCGGCTGACGGCCGCCGGGGCGCGGCAGGTCGCCGCCTGGTTCTCCGGCACGCCGGTGCCGGACAGCGCCGCGGCCCGTGCGCTGGCGCGGCGGCTGCTCGACGCCGGGATCGCGCATCCCGACCTCGGCCGCGCCCGTTCCTTTCCCGGGCCCGCCGACGTCACCGTCGTCATCCCGGTGCGCGATCGTCACTCCGAACTCAGCCGTTGCCTGGCCGGCCTGGCCGGCGCGGCCCGGGTGCCCGGCGGGGACATCGCCCAGGTCGTGGTGGTGGACGACTGTTCGGCCGATCCGGGGGCGATCGCGGCGATCGCCGCGGCCCGCGGGGCGCGGGTGGTGCGGCGGCCGGCGAACGGCGGCCCGGGGGCCGCGCGGAACACGGGGCTGGCCGTCGCGGCGACCGGGCTGGTGGCGTTCCTCGACTCCGACTGCGTGCCCGGCCCCGGCTGGCTGGAC
>Ga0209061_1003975_pt1 | contig 14982 bp, 15 predicted proteins | sample Coa_R1_10_FD_187157 | JGI IMG/M metagenome (GOLD analysis project Ga0209061, IMG submission 187157) | Surface soil microbial communities from Centralia Pennsylvania, which are recovering from an underground coalmine fire - Coalmine... | ecosystem: Environmental > Terrestrial > Soil >...
CGGCAGACATACGCCCCCCCGGCGTCGATGACACGGCGGGCCCATGGGTAGAACCGCGGCACCCGGTCCGACTTGTAGAAGACCCGGTCCGGCCGGACCCCGGTGAGTTCAAGGTCGTCCAGGATCATCTGGAAGAACTCGGGTTCGATCCGCTTTTCGTCGGAGCCGATCGTGTCGTCGAAGACGAGGTAGAGCTGCCCGCCGTAGCGTTGCCGGTAGTAGTCGTTGACGTAGAGGAGACGCCCGTTGCCGATGTGAAGCGCACCGCTCGGAAACGGCGCCAACCGGAGCACCACCCGCCCGGGGATCGCACCGGGGAGCTCCGGAAACTCCCCCACCGACCCGCCTCCCGACGGCGCGGGGACCGGCCGGGCACCCCCCATTCGGTCCAGCGCCGCGGCCCACTCGGCCGGGCTCTGTGCGCTCAGGGCGTCGACCAGCTCGCGGATCGCCGCCTGCGCCTCGGTCGCCCGGTGCCGGAGCTCGGGCTCGGTCGCCAAGGCTCGGGACAGGACCGACTCGGGCCGGGGAGGGCTCCCGTGGCGGACCGCGTTTTCCAGGGCCAATCGTCGGAGCCGTTGGAGGGTCTGCTCGTCGAAGGCCATGGTTCGGGGCGGGGACCGGAGTCGCGGTTAAAGCGGTTCGCGGTGGCCCCGCCACCGAAGGTGAGCGACCGGCGCCAGCTTGGAGGAGATGGCGTCGGAGAGTGACCAGCGGCCTTCGAGGACCCGTCGAGCGTCCTCCTTCGAGATGGTGATCCGACCGCCGCTGCCCTCCCGGCTCAGGCGCTGGAGGTTAGCCACCTCCCCCGGGGTCGCGCGAACCGGGAATCGCCCCCGGACCCCGCGTCCCGGGTGCTGGGCGATCTTCAGCGCCGCTTCGGCGTCGCGCGAACGACGTCGCCCCCGGGGCGTTGTCCCCTCCTCGTGGGAGATTTCCACCGTGGCACCCGCGTCCAGCAGGCCGTTGATGACCCGGTTCCGCGCGACCGGATCCCCCATCCCCACCCGGTATACGATCGGTCGGTCCACAAACTCGGCCCGGAATCCGGCGACCAGCCCGCGCGCCGATTCGGGGCTCTCGAGGCAGCCCCGGGCCAGGCAGCCCCGGGGGGAGACGACAGCATATCCGGGGCGCGGGCCGGGGTCAATGCCCACCACGATCCGGTCCGGACGAGGATCCGGGTCGGGATCGTCGACGATGGCGGCGAACAGGGCCCGACGATCGGTGTCGGCCCGAACGACCACAACCCGAGGGTGGGCGATGGCCAAGGCTTCCGCCGGGGAGGTGATCACCACCGCCGCCGTCCTCGGCACATCTTCGCCCGGTCGGACACTGATGGCGGGGATGCCCCCCTCCTTCAGCATCGCCGCGAGTTCCATGTACAGGACAGGATCCTCGGTAGCCAGGGCGACACAGCGGGGGATCACTGAGGACCTGACGGTGATATACGGCATATAGTTTGCCTGGGCATGGGAGTTTGCATCCACTGCGGGGAACTGGCACCCGAGGGAGCGCTCTTCTGCGTCAAGTGCGGATTCACGATTCCCCCGTCCGGCCCCCCTCTTCCCCGGTCCACCCTTCCACCGCCTCCCCCGGCCGCTCCCGCACCCCCGCCTCCGCCGCTTCCGTCCGTGGCCCCCGGTGCGGGGGCCCCCCCACCTCCACCGCCGCGATCCAAGAGCTGTCCCCGGTGCTACAACTGGATCGGGGAGTCGGCCCGTTTTTGCCCTGTCTGCCAGGAGCCTCAACCCCCATGAACCGGGGCCGCAGGGGCCGACGAACTTCGGTCATGGTCCGTATCGCCCGGGAGCGGGTCGCGGCGTTGTTCGCCCTCGCGGAGGCGGAGGCTCGGCCAGACGGGGATCGGCTGCTGGGGGACCGGTACGTCCGCTTGGCCCGCCGAGTCGGCATGCGCTACACGGTCCGTCTGGCCCCGGAGTACCGGGAGCGGTACTGCCGGTCCTGCTCCTCCCTCTGGATTGAGGGCCGGACCGTTCGGACCCGGCTGCGGAGCCGCCGGAGGGTGCGGACCTGCCTGGTCTGCGGCCGGATCCGACGAACCGGACTCGCCCCGAGCCCCGACGTCGGTTCGCCGCCACCGCCCCTCCTCGTGCCGTCGACCGAGGTGGTGGGGGTGGAATCACCCGACGAGGGGGTCGACGTGGAGGAGTCGGAAGAGGAATAAACCCAGGGCCCTAGGTGAGCGTCACTGCCGGGGTGGCCGAGCGGCCAAAGGCGGCAGACTCAAGATCTGCTCTCGCAGGAGTTCCCAGGTTCAAATCCTGGCCCCGGCAGGCCTCCGACCGGTCGAGGCACCGGCGGGGAGAAGCGCATCCTGCGGTAACTCCGCGAAGAGCCGGGACGGTTCGCGCCTCCCTTGGCCCGCTGGGTGCTCCGGATCAGATTCCGTACGCTTCGTCGTGGTGCGCGAGACGCAGCAATCTCACCGTGCTGTGCCCGACGTCGGGCTCGAAGAGGAGCACGAACGAGCCACCGACGTGGACACGACGGACGCCTTGGAGTGGGGCCCGCAGGGGTTTGTAGTGCAGCGGGGCTTCGCGGAGCTGCGCGATCTTGGCGTCGACCGCGCGTCTCAGGCCGGCGTTCCGGCCGCACAACTTCCGGTAATCCTGCTCGAACTCGGTCGAAACCTCGAGGGACCAGCTCACTTCGGAGCCTCCAGCAGTTCCGCGGGTGACCGAATCTTTCGGAACGGTCCCCGCCGAACTCGTTGGAGACTCTCCACGAACTCGGGCCGAAGGGCCGGGTCCAGAATCCTTTCCTCATAGGCCGCCACGATGGCTTCGATGGCCTCGTTCTTCCCGCGAAGGCCATCTCGGGCCTTGACGACGTTCACGATCCGGTTGGCGTGCTCCGACAGGTCGACGACCGCCTTCGGCATAGCTTCGAATATCTTGAAGTATCTCGAGAATATAAGATGGACCCTCTCGAACGAGACGTTGGATGGACCAAACGCCTGCCGTCGAGGGATCGCTCGAGCCGAACGGACGATCTCCTGGGGGGGAGACGGGGTTGAAAGACCCCTTCGATGTCCCGGCATCGAACTTTCGTCCGTTGCGTGGCCCCGGCAGGCCCCCGACCGGTCGAGGCACCGTCGGGGAGAAGCGCATCCTGCGGTAACTGCTCGAAGCGCCAAGACGGTTCACTCCTCCCTTGGCCCGCTGCGTGCCCCGGTTCAGATTCCGTACGTTTCGTCGTGGTGCGCGAGACGCAGCAATCTCACCGTGCTGTGTCCGACGTCCGGCTCGAAGAGGAGCACGAACAAGCCACCGACGTGGACACGACGGACGCCTTGGAGTGGGGCCCGCAGGGGTTTGTAATGCAGCGGGGCTTCGCGGAGCTGCGCGATCATGGCGTCGACCGCGCGTCTCGGGCCGGCGTTCCGGCCGCACAACTTCCGGTAACCCTGCTCGAACTCGGTCGAAACTTCGAGGGACCAGCTCACTTCGGAGCCTCCAGCAGTGCCGTGGGTGACCGAATCCTTCGGAACCGTCCCCGCCGAATTCGCTGGAGACTCTCCACGAACTTGGGCCGAAGGGCCGGGTCCAGAATCCTCTCCTCATGGGCCGCCACGATGGCTTCGATGGCCTCGTTCTTCCCGCGAAGGCCATCTCGGGCCTTGACGACGTTTACGATCCGGTTGGCGTGCTCTGAGAGGTCGACGACCGACTTCGGCATAGCTTCGAATATCTTGCAGTATCTCGAACATACAAGATGGACCGTCTCGAACGAGACGTTGGATGGACCAAACGCCTGCCGTCGAGGGATCGCTCGAGCCGAACGGACGATCTCCTGGGGGGAGACGGGGTTGAAAGACCCCTCCGATGCCCCGGCATCGAACTTTCGTCCGTTGCGTGGCCCCGGGAGCCCGCCGACTTCGCAGTTGGGGCGGTTGGCGGGAAGGGGATCTCCCGTGAATCGACCCCGCAGTTCGTCTCTTCGATCGAACCCTCGAACCCCTCCTTGTTCAATGTTCCCCGCCCGTTCCCACTCGCTTGACGGCCCAAGCCGCCGCCGGAGCGACACGGTGGGGAGGCCCTAGAGACGGGCCATGGCAGTCGCGGGACGTTGGAGCGACTTCCGATCGAGCGGGGCGGACCCCGCTACCTCTTGGTATGTACGACATTCAGTGAGACCACCCAGCAATCTGGTGGCAAGGTTACTTCGGAGGACGTCGAGGTGGCGGCCTCCGTGTTCGGGAAGGTCCGATACTCTCTTCCGGCCCAGTCGGGGAAGGCCATTCACTCGGCCATCCACCGATCAGGACCCTGTTGGGAGCCGATCCACCGGGCGTGATGCTCTCCTTACACTGGCCGGCGTTGTTGCTTTCCGAGATCGCGGAGGAGGGATTCCAGCCCGGGCCTCGGGCGCGGTCCCTGCAGGTGTCATATCGATTCCCGCCCGAGCCCGAGCCGGATGGAATACGCGATCCATGGGCTGATCCAACCGCTGCGAGGGTCGCTGCCTCCGACGGGGCGCGGTCCGCGTCCCCGCCCGCCAAGCACGCCAAGGCTGAGCGCCTACCCATCGAGGGACCCGGCACCGCATCCCCCTTCCGCACATCGGCGCGGAATGGGTCGCGAGGAGCATCGACCACCAAGCGTTTTACCGCCTGTCCTCATGCGCGAAGCATGCGGATATCGCGCGTTCTGCTCCGGGTCTGGAAGCTCCTCGCGCTGATCCTTGGCGTCTTCTTCTTTTCCGCGATCGGGTTCATGCTGTCCGAACCCGCCTCGTTCCCGACCAGCATCTACTGGGCGCTCACGACCCTCTCGACGGTCGGATACGGAGACGTCACTCCGACCAACTGGTACGCGCGCGGCTTTGCGATGGTCCTGATGATCGCCACGATCGGCATTGTCGGGTACACCGTTTCTAATATCACCCTCATCTCCCTGCAGGTCAAGGAGGAGGAGTTGCTCGGCGTGGACGGGACCCAGATGAAGGGCCATACCCTGCTCCTTGGCTGGACCCCGGTCTCCAAGGCGGCCCTGCAGGAGCTTCTGCTCCAGGGTCGGAAGGTGGCGGTCATGACCCGCCGGCAGGAGAGCTTGGCCGAGATCCGGAGCTTCATCACCAGCTTCATCCGGGAGACCCGGAACGGTCAGGGTCGGCGGCTCTCCCTGTCCCACGAGTCGGACGTCTTTGTCGCCTTCGGCGACTACTCGGAACGGACCTCCCTCGCCCTTCTGAACATCCAGGAGGCGCGGGAGGCGATCATCGCAAGCGACGACGACGCCCGCAATGTGATGACGGCGCTCATCCTCAAGGAACTCTGCCCGGGGCTGCGGATCGTCGTCGCGGTCCTGCGGGAGCAACTCAAGGAAACCCTCCAGGCCGCCGGAGTCACCTGGGTCATCAGCCCCTCGGAGATGGGCGGTCGGCTCGTCTCGGCCGCGGCCCTGCAACCGGAGGTCGCGAAGGTCATCGACGTGTTCACGACCACCGCATACGGGCCGGCGCTCGAGCAGTTTTTGGTGGGAGAGCACAGTCCGCTGGCGGGCCGTCCCTTTGACGAGGCGGCCCGGATCGTCCGCGCGGAGACCGGAGCGATCCTGGTCGGCCGGGCCTATCCTGCGACCACGAAGGACGCAGCCCGCCGGGATGCGGCCTACACCGTAACCATCGGACCCCCGGTCGAGACCCAGTTCCGTCCCGGGGATTACGCCATCATCCTCTCGTCCCCGGAGCATGCCGACAAGCTGCTCTCCTGGGTCCGGGTGGCGCCCGGCCGGGACTGATCCGCCCCCGGGGCCGGCGTCACCCTCTCGGGCGGGGAAGCGGCTTCGGTGGTGCCCCCCCGGCCCACCAGATAGAGCGCGAAGAGGATCAGGGCGACCCCGATGACCTGGGGGGCATCGATCGCCTCGTGGAAGAAAGTGACCGACCCCACCCAGGCGACCACCACGACGAGAAAGGTGAACGCGCTCAGCGGCCCCGCCGCGTTCCGTCCAAGGAGGTAGTACCAGATCAGATACGCGGCACCGGTGCCGAGGACCCCGGTCCAGACGACAACCAACAGGAGGTCCCCGGTCCACCGGATCGACCCCCATGACTCTGTCGTGATCGCGACCAGGCCCAGCACCCCCGTACCTGCGGCCAGCTGCCAGGCATTGGCCGCTACCATCTCGGCCCGGCGGAAGACCCGCTTGCTCAGTACCGTCCCGATCGCCCAACAGAGCCCGGCGGCGGTGAGGAGAAGGAGATCCCGCGGGCTGCCCGAAAGGGCCCGGGTGCCCACTCCGGCCACCAGGAGGACACCCCCGAACCCCAGGACCACGCCGACCACCTGGAGGGGGCGGGGTAGCTGCCCGAGAATCGGGCCGGAGAGCAGGAGCACCCAGATCGGAAAGAGGTAGATGAACACGCTCGCCTCGCCCGGGGCAACTCCGGCGGCCGCGTACCCCCACAGCAGGAAGAACGCTCCGTAGCCGACGGCCCCGATCGCGAGGGAGTTCAGGATCTGCCGACGGGAAAGCTCCCGGTGCTCGCCGACGACCCGGAGGAGCGGGATCATCACCAGGAGTCCGGCCAGGGCCCGGAAGAGGAATAGGGCCGCCGGTGGGGCGAACTGGGTTCCGAGCCGGAGGAAGGGATAGTTGAACCCCCACGCGACCACCACCAAGAGAAAGGCGAGCGCCGAGATCGTCCCATCACGTCCCACAGCGGGCCTACCTCCCCGATGGCCGGACCGGCCCCTGCGCCCCAGCTTCGGTGCTCCATGGCCCGGTGATCGGCTGCGGGCCAGTCGGGAGATAGTGATCCGGGGGACGTCCGACGATCGGGATCCGCTCGCCGCAGCGCGGGCACTCATTCGAGCGGAGGAGATTCCAGGACCTCAAGGCGAATCCTTCGCGTTCCACGACGCGCGCTCCACAGTTCGGGCAGTAGGTATGGCCGAGGGGATGAGACCCGACGTTGCCGAGGTAGACGAACATCAGCCCCTCCCCCCGGGCGATCGCATGGAGTCGTTCGAGGGTCGGGATGGGGGTGGGGGGCAGGTCGAGCATCCGGTAGTCGGGATGCCAACGGAGGAGATGGAAGGGGGTCTGCGGCCCCAACCGGTCCATTATCTGACGGGCCAGATGGCGTAGGGCCCCCGGGTCGTCGCCCACCCGGGGCACGATAAGGTCGGTGACCTCGACGTGGACCCCCTGGCGTCGCAGCGTCTCCATGCTCTCGAAGATCGGGCCGGGCCCTTTCGCCGCCACGTACTTCCGCAGGAATCCGGGCTCGCCGCTCCCCTTGAGATCGATGCTGATCGCGTCGAGCTCACCTCTGAGGAACTCCAGGGCCTCTGGGGAGAGGTAGCCGTTGGTCACGAAATTCGTGAAGAGCCCGGCGCGGTGGGCCGCCCGCATCACGTCCCGGGCGTACTCCGCAAAGATCGTGGGTTCATTGTAGGTGAAGGTGACCCCGGAACACCCATGGTCGAGTGCGAGACGAACCGCATCCTCGGCGGCGAGCCGGCGCCCGCCCACCTCCCGCTCTTGGGAGATCTCCCAGTTCTGGCAGTACTGGCACCGCCAGTTGCACCCGGAGGTCCCGACCGAGAGCACCCGGGTGCCGGGGCGATAGTGGGCGAGGGGTTTCTTTTCGACCGGATCGACTTGAAGCGCCGCCACCCGGCCGTAGGTGAGCAGTTCGAGGCGGCCTCCGATGTTCTGTCGGACAAAGCAGAATCCGTGGGTGCCGGGCGGGAGCACACAGTACCGCGCGCAGGCAGTGCACCGGACCTTCCCGGCGGGCAGGGGCTCAAACAGTCGATCGGGGGTCGCCATGGGCAGGCTGGTGGGGGAAAGGAAACGAAGGCCTTTAGCCCCGACTCCTCCGGAGCTCCCACCCCAATCGAAGCATTCGACCCGCTTCGGGCCGCACCGCCCACCGACCGACGGGGTTCCGGCTCAGGGCCGAGGACAGTTCCCACGCCTGCAACCCCAACCCACATTTGTCGCCCCGGTAGGGACCCCGGGGAAAACAGTTGGAATGCACCGCCGAACTGCGCACCATTCCTTGTCGGCCAGAGTTGCCCTTATCAGGGGGTGCGGAGTCCGGTCCCGAGGGGTTCGCGCCTGTGGTCGATTTGAGGCATCCTCATCAGGGCCGACGTTACCCTTCCGAGGAGGCGTCGGGACCACCGGACCCCACGGTCAGATCGAATGCGACCGCCGCTTCGGGGCCGGAGCACGATCGGTGAACGGGACGGTCCGATCGGGGTGGATTCGTGGCGTACTGATTCGAGCGTGACCCGAGAGATTCAGAACCTTCCGTGTTCGGCCCCTAGGTCTCTTCCCGTCATGCCGCCCCGACCCCACCCCCAAGCATCCGCTCGGACCTTGGCCACTGTGGCCACACTCGAGGATTTTTGGGTTCAGGCCGGCATTCCACCGAGAGAACTTCCTCGCCAGCGGTTCAATCGTCGCCGCTATCTGCCGCTCCTCAACTTTCTGGACGCGCACCCCCCTGACTCTCGGATCTTGGATCTCGGTGCCGGCCTGGGCAACCTCTGTGTCGCGATGCGGGCCCGGTACGGCGGCACCTTCCATTATGCCGACTTCGCCGTGCCGGCGCCCGATCTCCAAGAGATCCTGAAACGCCATGGGGTCGAACAGTTCTTCGCCGTCAACCTTGCGGAGGCAACGCCGTTCGCCCAGTTGGAAGAGGGTATGACTGGGCCCTCTTGACCGAAGTTCTGGAGCACCTCCTGGTGAACCCGGGCGAACTCTTTCGCTCGATCGCAGGGTTGCTGAACCCTGGGGGTCGACTGGTCCTGACGACGCCCAACTAGGCCCGCGCGACCAACCGGGCACGGTTGCTCCTTGGGCGGTCGATTCGGGAGCCCCATGCCATCCCGTCGGACGGGCGTCCGCTCTTCGGACATGTCGCGGAGTACACGATCGAGGACCTTCGGAGCCTACTGGCCTCGGCCGGATTGGTCATCGAGCGGTCAACGGTCATTCAGAACCTGCCGTCCATGACCCCGTCCACGGTGCGACGCGGGCTGGTATGTCTGCTCAATACCGCTCCCGCCCACACCCTTGCCCTCGGCGATGATATTCTAATCGATGCCCGCCGAGCCTCAGTGTAGGGACTTGCCGGGAGGGAACCCCCATCTCAACGAACCGGCTCGGGAGACAGTTCATTGCGCCTCCCGAGACGGCTCGAGGTGATTCGGTCGCATCCTGGCGCGGCCGTACCTCCCCACTCCGTTGCCCCCGGCCCCCGCGGCCGAAAGATCCGGGCCCCGAATCCGGAACAATCTGGGATGGGTCGACTCGTCGATGCGCGGCGCATCGGAGGCGCGAGGCCGGCACAGGAGGTCCCTAGCCCGAGCGGATCGCGGGGCCCGATAGGGGTCGCAGAGGCGGTGGCTGGGGAGCCGTCGACCAGATCGACCCGAACGGATCCGCCGGAATGGACTCGGGCCGGATGTTCCGGAGGTAGCCGAGGTTCAATGGCGCCCCGTGGGCGGCGCAACCCCTCTGCCCTAACAGGCAATCCTTCATGCGCCGGGGAGCGTGGGGGGAAGCGATGACCCAACCGGTGCCGCCGGAGGAGCCCCTCTCCCAGCTCGCCGAACGGACAGAGCGACGGATCCTCGAGCAGATCTCCCCCTCGGCGGAGCTGATGGCCCGCGTGGACGGCGTTCGACGGAGCCTGGTCGAGCGAGCCGAAGCGATCGCCCGATCCCGGGGACGACCTCTGGTCCGGGCGCTCGTCGCAGGCAGCGCTGCCCGGGGCACCTATCTCGCCGACCGGCTGGACATCGACCTCTTCCTCCTCTACCCTCCGGACACGCCCCGGGCCGTGTTGACCGAGGAGGGACTTGCCCTGGGCCGGGAACTGGTCCGCAATCCCGAGCAGCGGTACGCCGAGCACCCGTACCTCCGGGGCGAGTTCGAGGGCTTCCGGGTCGAGGCCGTGCCGGGCTATGCGATCACGGATCCGAGCCGGCCGATCTCGGCCGTGGACCGGACTCCGTTCCACCAGGAGTACCTCGCCCAACGGCAGACTCCGGAGATGGTCGGGCAGGTGCGGCTCACGAAGCAGTTCCTCCGGGGGCTCGGCATCCTCGGATCTGAGGCCCGGACGGAGGGGTTCTCGGGCTACCTCATCGAGCTGCTCATCCTCCGCTACGGATCGCTGCGGGGTCTGCTTCGGGAGGCCCGATCCTGGCCGATCCCCATGCGGATCGACGCCGCGGCCCGGGATCCCCCGAGGCTCCCGGGCGAGGTGGCACTGATTTTGCCCGATCCGGTCGACCCCGGACGGAACGTCGCCTCCGCTCTCTCGAAGGCCCATCTCGGCCTCTTCATCCTGGCGGCCCGAGAGTACCTGCTCCACCCATCCGAGGCGTGGTTCGTGCCCTACCGAATGCCTCGGCTCTCCCGGGAGGAGGCCGGTCGCCGAGAGGCCCTTCGGGGCACCCGGGTGACCGTCGTCGAGCTGCCCCGGGATCCCGCGGTCGTCGACGACACCCTCTACCCCCAGATCTTTCGGGCCGCCCGCGTGATGCGGGAGGCCCTCGAGCGGGAAGGATTCACGCCCCTTGGCGCGACGGGGACCGCCGGAGGGCCTCGCGTCATCGTCGTCCTGGAGACGGCCGAAGCCGAGCGGCCGGCGCTCCGGGTCCGAGAAGGCCCACCGCCGGGAATCGACCGGGTGGGAGAGTTCCTAGGAAAGTGGGAGGAGCGAACCGGCGAACTCCTTCAGGGCCCCTACGTCCGGCCGGACGGCAAGCTGGCGGTCGAAACCCGTCGGGAGACCCGGCGTGTCGAGGCGGTCCTTGAAGCGCTCCTGCCGACCCTCTCGCTCGGCCGGGACCTGGATGCGGCCCGGCAGCAGTCGTTCACGGTCCGTCCGCTCTCGGAGGCCCCCGAATCCGAGCCGCTCGAAGGCGCTCTCGCCGAACTGCTCGCGAAGCAGCTTCCCTGGCGGCGCCACTAGAACGCGTGGGGCGAGAGGTTCAGGAACAAAAACCAGAGCGCGAGCCAGCCGAAAAGCTGGATCACGATGAGCCCGGCCCAGTCCCCCTTCGTGTAGTCCCGCGCTTGGGCGCGGATTCGTAGGATGAGGAACGGGGAGGCGATGATGAGGGCCGGCGCGACGACGGCGGCCGCATACCACGGGAGGTTGGCGACGCTGAACGCCCAGGAGATGAGCCCTTCGAGCAGCGCGAAGAGTCCCCCCAGAGCGGTCGCATAGGTCAGTTCGAACTCGTGGGTCACGAATCCGACGTCGTCGAAGACCGGGAACTCGAAACTCTTGGAGGGCTCATCCTCGTCCGGGCGTTTGCGGACCTTCTTGGCCATGGGCTACCCCTCCCGGAGACGGCACACCCTGCGGTAGAGTTCGTCGGCGTGGTACGAACTCCGGACCATCGGGCCGGCGGCGACTCCGGCGAAGCCGAGGGCCCGGGCACGATCGGCCCAGGCGTCGAACTCCCCCGGAGGAACGAACCGGTCGACCGGCAGGTGATCGACGGAGGGCCGCAGATACTGTCCGAAGGTCACGAGGTCCACGTCGGCCGACCGGAGGTCGCGGAGGGCCGCCTCGATCTCGGCATCGGTTTCGCCCAGCCCGAGCATGATCGAGCTCTTGGTGACCAGCTGCGGGCCGCCCCGCCGCCGGGCCCGGCGCAACAGCTCGAGCGACTGGTCGTAGCCCGCCCGGCGGTCCCGGATCACTCCCGAGAGGCGGCGCACCGTTTCGAGGTTGTGGGCCAAGACCTCGGGCTGGGCCCCGAGGACCGTCTCGAGCGACGCCTCCCGGCCCGCCAGGTCGCCGACCAACAGCTCCACCCGAACCGAGGGCGATCGAAGGTGGATGGCCTGGACGGTCTCGGCGAGGAGCGCGGCGCCGCCGTCGTCCAGATCGTCCCGGCAGACCTGGGTCAGGACGACGTACCGGAGCCCCCAGCGGGCCACGGCCTCGGCCACACGGGACGGCTCCCCCCGGTCGATCTCGCCGTGAGGGGAGCGGGTCTCGACCGCGCAGAACCGGCAGCGCCGGGTACACGTCGACCCAAGGAGCATCAGGGTGGCGGTCCCGGCCGACCAGCACTCCGAGCGGTTCGGGCAGCGGGCCTCCCGACACACCGTCGATAGCCGGAGCTCCGCGAGCAGCCCATCGACCGACGCGTACTCCCCGTGCGGGAGCCCGGTCCGGATCCACATCGGCAACCGGCTCGCACCGGCCGAGGGGGGATTCAGCAGGGCCGACACGGACGGCCGAGCGGCCCGCCCTCTTTAGCGTTTGGGCACCCGATGGCCCCGGGCGAGCCGTTCCTCGATGAGGGTCGTGAGGAAGCTGGCCGGCATCTCGTCCATGGTCACCGAGGCGGCCTCGCCGGCTCCGGTGCTGGCGAAGCCGATCAGGCCCAGCTGATCGAGTTCGCGGAGGAGCCGCCAGAAGGTCGTCCGGCTCACCGGCTCGGTCCCGTACTCCTCCGCCAGCTCCGCGTACGCCTCCCGAAGCAGCCGGCTCGTCAGGGTGACCGTTCCGCCCCGAAGCCGCCGGGCCAGGGCGAGCAGGACGAGGAGACCGGCGGTGCTGAGCCCTTCGAGATGCCCCTCGGTCACCGTGGGGTAGATCGATCCCTTGGCCGCCCGGACGTGATCGGAGGCGATCTCCGAGGCCCCCGCCGCCTCCGCCGCCTGGGCGGCATTCGCGAGCAGCTCGAGGGCGAACCGGGCGTCCCCGTTGGGTGCCGCGATGCGGGCGATCTGGCCCAGAGTTTCGGTCGTGTAGGCGCCCGGCCGCAGCGCCAGTTCGGCCCGGGCGGCCAGGATGTCCACGAGCTCCGGGAGGCCGTAGGGGGAGAGCTCGAGACGGTGGGTGATGCCAAAGCTGGACCGGCTGGGGGCATCGAGGAAGGGCAGGATGTCCTCCGGCGTCACCAGGAGGAGCGAGATCGAACCCAGACCGACCTCGCGGGAGCGGGAGAGGAGATAGATCAGCTTCGTTTCCTGTCGGACGAGGGCGGACGCCTCGTCGAGGATGACGATCCAGTGGTGCGGGCGACGTCGCAGCCCCTGCTCGAAAATGTCGAGCATCTCGGCGAGGCTGTAGCCCCGGTCGGGGAGCTCGATGTCGAGGTGGCGGACCAGGTCGAGCAGCACCGTGCGGTCGCTCGCCCGGCGCCAGCAGTTGACGTAGACGGCCCGGCAGGGCACGCTGCCCAGCCGGCCCACCCGTTCCAGATCGGCGCCCACCCGCTTCGCGAGGGCGGTCTTTCCGCTCCCGATCCGTCCGGTGATGAGATGGTGGTGCGGGACTCCGTGCTCGAGCGAGTCGCGGTACCGCTGGAAGAGCCGGGTCCGTTCCTCCTCCCGGTGGGGGAGCCGAGGGGGGATGAACGCCGGATCAAGCGTCTCTTCGTGGAGGAGGATCCGCGCCACGTTCCCGCCGCCCAGCCGCTCCGGGGTTATCAGCTTCGGCCCCGGGGCCGGCGGAGCCTTGCGGTGATGGCCCCGACCGAGTCACGGACCAGTTCCCTGGGAGGCCGGTCCCCCACCAAGCGGACGAAGCGGTACCGCCGCGCGAGCCGGCGGTAGGCCCGGTCGACCTCCCGCAGCCGACGGCCGCCTTCGAGCGGATCCCGGACCGTTGAGCGGCCGGAGATCCGGTCGAGGGCCGTGGTGGGCGAGAGCCGGATCCAGAGCACCAGATCCGGTGGGACGGTCACCCGGTCGGTCCACCCGAGGAGGCGTCGCCGCTGGGACGGTGGAAGCCGGCTCCCCTGGTAGGCCAGGGTGGAGAGGAACGATCGATCCGAGATCACCACCGCGTAGCGTCGGAGGTCGGCGACCAATCCCGGCCGGGCGGCATATCGGTCGACGCTGAAGTAGACCGCGCCGGCCCAGGGGTCGACCGCACCGGCCGCCTGGGCCCGGCGACCCAGTCGGGGATCGTGGGGTTCCCGACGGAGCCGGACGGAGTACCCGCGGCGACGCAGCGAAACGGCGAGGCGGCGGGCGAGGGTCGACTTCCCGCTGCCGTCGATCCCCTCGAGGGCGACCAGGAGGCCCCGCGAGGTCACGGCGCCTCCGCCTCACCGGCCGACGGGCGCCGGCCGTAGATCGCCTCCACCGACTCCACGAACGGGATCCAGAGCCGGTCGGCGACGTCAGGGCGGTGGGCCCGGATCCGCTGGGCCCGGCGGGGGACGGTGGTCAGGTCCAGGACCGCCCCGGGACGACGGGGGTCGTCGAGGAAGTCGGTCTCCCAGAACCAGGGACCGGGATCGGCCAGGACCGCCTTCACCGTGTCCGAGCGCGCGAGGTAGGAGGGGGTGATCCCATGCCGATCCCCCTCCGGCCAGCGCACCCGGGTGTAGTGCTTGATCACCTGGTGGAGCGGTATTCCAATCGACCGGGCCCGGCGGGCGAGCCCTTCGAAGCCGGCGGGGTCGAGGTCCGGGCCGTGGACCACCGCCGGGCAGCCGACGTCCCGGGCGACCTCCAGGGCATGGTCGAACGCCGCCTGGATCCGTCGGTCGGCCTCAGGGTCGACCGGAAAGTGGGCCCAGCCGACCTCCCCGAGCGCCACGGCCCGCTGCTCCCGGACCCAGGTGCCGGCGAGGTCGAGCGCCCGGCAGTGGAGCTCGAGCGCCGCGTCGAGCCCGAGCGGGGCGGCGACGGTCGCGAGATCGATCGGGTACGGCGCCAGCACCGGATAAACGACCACCCCGGTCTCGGCCCGAACCCGACGGGCGAGGTCGAGCGTGGTCTCGAACTGGGCGGCATACCCCTCCAGGGTCCGGGGAGGTTCGGGATCGTAGTTCTGAGTGCAGAGAAAGAGATGCGTGCCTCCGGCCGCCCGGAACCGGGCCGCCGCCCGGATCCCCTCGCCGTTCGGCGAGAGGTGGCAGTGGTGGTCCACGACGGGAAGGTCGTCGCCGCCCGCCACGGACCTCCTAACGGAGCAGGCCGGCGCCTTGGAGCTCCTTCGTGATCT
>Ga0209061_1003977_pt1 | contig 14977 bp, 13 predicted proteins | sample Coa_R1_10_FD_187157 | JGI IMG/M metagenome (GOLD analysis project Ga0209061, IMG submission 187157) | Surface soil microbial communities from Centralia Pennsylvania, which are recovering from an underground coalmine fire - Coalmine... | ecosystem: Environmental > Terrestrial > Soil >...
CAGGGCCTCGGCAAAGTCGTTTAGTAGCTCATGATCGTCCGGAGGGGGGCTGCGTCGCCGGCCGTGATGTCGCTGGCGGCGGCGATCATGGCGCTGGTTGCGATGAGTTCGGCATACTTCACCAGTCTGAGTCCGTGGATGCACAGCCGCCGGCACCTGCCCGGATGGCGGGAGGTCAGATGACGCAACCGGCTTCCAGCAAGGAGCGGGCAGCGCTCCTAGACTGGCTGAACGATCAGCGCAGCCACGTGCTCGGTGTCATGAAGGGCTTGCCGGAGGAGGCCCTCCGGCGCCCGGTACTGCCGTCGGGGTGGACGTGCCTGGGGATGCTGCGGCACCTCGCCGTCGATGATGAGCGGTTCTGGTTCCGCGGCGTGGCCGCGGGCGAGCCGGCCGACCTCAACGACCCCCGGGCTGGCAGCCCTCGCCAGATGAGCCAGCCGAGGCCGTCTTCGAGCTGTACCGGCAGGAAATAGCCGCTGCGGACGCGGTCCTGGCCGGTCTCGACTTGGACGCGGCGCCGGCCAGGTGGCCGGATTATTTTGCCGGCTGGCGGCTTCATGATGTGCGGGAGGTCATCCTGCACGTGATTACCGAGACCGCGGTGCACGCCGGTCACCTCGATGCGGCGCGTGAGCTGATCGATGGCCGTACCTGGCTGGGGCCGCCCGATTCACGGGTTCCCCGCGACTGAGCGGGACAGCACTCCGATAACGGAAGCCGGTGACCGCATGGCGGACTGGAAAAAAGGATCGGCGCGATGACGCTCTTCGTTCCCGATCTTGACCGGGCGCGACAGTTCTACCAGGACGTCTTCGGCCTGGACGCGCAGCCGATGGACGACGACACGACCATGCTGCGCTTCAAGGGCATGTACGTCTTCTTGCACACGGCTGCGGCGGCGCAGGAACCGCTGCCGGAGGTCCTGGACGAGGCGCGCAAGGGTGCCGGGCAGTTCGCCATCATCGTCGGCGACGTGGACGCGGTGTGCTCCGAGCTGGCCGGGCGCGGGGTGACGTTGCTCAGCGGCCCGGCGGATCGTCCCTGGGGCATGCGGACGGTCACCTTCGCCGATCCGGGCGGCCACATCTGGGAGATCGCGCAGGAGATACCCGGCGACGCCAGCTGAGAACGCACGCCAAGGGCCGGGCTGCCTGCCGGGAACCGGAGGCCAGGGCCTCGGCAAATCCGTTAGCACTTCATGATCGTCTGGATGGGGCGGCTGGGCCGCCGGGCGTGATGGCGCAGGGCGGCGGCGATGCTGGTTGCCCCGGCCAGGCGCAGGATGGTGATGGCCAGGTTGCGCAGGCTGGCCATGATGCGGGGTCCGCTGGCGGTGCGGATCTGGGAGCGGTCTTCGTCGAAGTCCAGGTCGCGCACCCAGTGCAGCCGGTCTTCGATGCCCCAGTGGCCGCGGATGATGGCGGCGAGCTGGCCGTAGGTGGCCTGGGTGAGGGTCAGCGAGGTGACCGCGTAGCAGGTTTCGCGTGACCACTTGCCTTTCACCGTGCGGCGGCGGGTGATCTGGATGGCCTGGGCGGCGTGGGGGAAGGCCAGCCCGGCGGTGACCGAGGTGACTTTGAGGGTGCGCCGTTCGGTGCGGCCGTGGCCGCGTTCCCGCTTGTCGCAGGCTTTCGGCACGTCGCGCCAGGGCAGGGCGGCGAGCTGGGCGTGCAGCCCAGGCTGGTTGCGCTTGACGATCAGCAGGTAGTGGGCGCCGCGCTTGGCCAGGTAGGTGGCGTGCTCGCGCTGGGCGTGCAGGGCATCGGCGGTGATGACCGCACCGGCGATGTCCAGCCGGTCCAGCAAGGTGGGAAACAAGGGGATCTCGTTGGTCTTGGCGCCCACTTCCACCTGGCCCAGCACTGCGCCATGAGCGTGGTCGAAGGCGGCGAGCAGGTGACGGCTGTTCTGGTCGCCATGGCCCGAGCCGCGTAAGGTCTTGCCGTCCACCGCGATCACCCGCCTGCCGCCCGGCCCGGGCGCGGTCCGCTGGGCCGCCCACTGCCCGGCCAGGTCATCGAAGCCGTCCGCATCCAGCGCCTGCAAGGTCCGCCGGAACGTGGACTCTGAGGGCACCGCCCTGGTTACCCCGAGCCGGGCCAGGGTCTGCTCATCGGCGTCCGCGGCCCATTCGGCGATCGCGGTGAACGAGCGTGCCCCGGCCAGCACCGCGCACACCGCCAGCCCCAAGATCACCGCCAGCCGGTGGCGCACCCCCCGCCGGTGCCGGGGATCGACGGCCGTGGCCAGCACCGCCAGCAAGCCGGGCGAATCTCCGGCGGCATCGCCTGCGAGGTCAGCAAGGTGGCCGAGGACAGGATGAATCGGTGATGATGACAAGGCGGGCATGGTCCCTCGGGGATGATCGGCAGGTCTCAGCAACCGCCATGATCACCACAAGGGCCGTGCCCGCACTCTTACCTGCTCATCACCGGCGTGTCGCCCGAACTCACCTCACCCGAAAGACTTTGCCGACCCCCTGCAGGGCCCCCCGCGATCCATTGCGACCTGGCCACCGTGGACGGCCCCCGGCAGGCAGTGGCCGCCGCTGCCCAATTCGGCGGCCTCCACATCGTGTTCCGGCAACGCCGGGCTGCTGATCACCGCGCCCTTGGCAGAATGGTCCGCAGAGCAGTGGGACCTCACCGTGGCTGTCAATCTACGGGCGCCGTTCCTCCTCGCGCAGGCCGCCACGCCGTGGCTGACCGAATCCCCGCATGCGAGCCTGATCCTCACCGCCTCTACCGGAGCGTTCCGCGGGCACGCGGGGATGCCCGCCCCCCGCCGCAGGGAGGCGGCCGGTCCATGGTGATGAGCGGCGCCCGATCTCGGCCGGCACCCTGCCGGCGCGCGCTGTCCTGGCGGACACTGCGCGGTCAACCACGGCCGACGCCGATCCGCGCGCATCCCGCAGCGCTGGCTACCCTTGACGTTCGCGGGACCAAGTGTGCCGCTCGCGGCGCCGCGGGCGCCCCGGGCGGCCAGACGACACGGAGATCGATATGGGCCTTAGGCCGCACGAGCAGCAGGTGCTCGACCAGATCGAACGGGCCTTGCGCGCCTGCGACCCCAAGCTAGCGGGAATGCTGTCGGTGTTCACCCGGCTGACTGCGCACGAGGGGATCCCCTCGGAGGACGGGCCGGCCGCCGCCGCCTCGGGGAGCCGCCGGAGGCGGCCGGGGGCGGCGTCCCTGCGTGGCGTCATGGTCCCGCAGAGCACGTTGCCGCGGAGGGGGCTGCTCGTGATCATGACCGTCATGACCGTCGCCACCGTGCTCGTCGTCTCCCTGCTGGCGCTGGCAGGCGCGGGCGGATCGCGCCGGGGCTCCTCCGCGGTCTGCTCCCCGACGTGGGCGTCGCTGCTGGCCTGCCGGGCCGCCGCGCACCCCTGATCGCCTTCCCGCCGGGCCGCGCCCGCCGTCCGGCGCGGATCCCGGCTAAGGCGCCGAGCCTGTCGGCGAGCTGCCGCGCGTTGACCTGGGCGTAGTTGCGGTAGCAGTTGTTGAACAGCACGTGGGTGAGTTCGGCGTCGCCGGCCAGGCCGCGGATCTTGGCCGCCCACTCGTCGAGTTCCTGGTCGGTGTACTGGTAGCCGAACCTCTGGTAGATGTCCTTGCTGTCCCACCTGTCGGAGTGGCCGTGCAGCCGGACGACGGCCAGGTCGGCGGTGGCGGCGAGCACCGGCGGGATCGAGCTCGGATAGCCCTGCGGCATGTCGACGCACACGTACGGCAGCCGGTTGGCGGACAGGAACTCCAGCGTCTCGTCCTGGTTGCCCGGGGTCATCCAGGTGCGGTTGCGGAACTCGACGCAGACCCGGTCCGGCGCGGCGCGCCGCGCGCAGGCCACGATGTAGTCCTTGTTGCGGCGGGAGATCGGGAACCAGGGCGGGAACTGCAGCAGGATCGCGCCGAGCTTGCCGGCCTGCCGCAGCGGCTGCAGCGCGGCCAGGAACCGGTCCCACGCCTGGCCGGCCACCGCCTCGTCGACGTCCTTGAGGTAGACCCGCTCCCTGCCGGCCGTGCTCGCGGCCTCGCGCAGGTCCGCCGGCAGCGCCTTGACCGGCGTGGGGTGCTGGGTGAACAGGCTGAACGCCTTGACGTTGAAGGTGAACCCGGCCGGGGTGCGTTGCGCCCACGACGCGGCGGTCTGCGCGGCTGGCAGGGCGTAGTAGCTCGAGTCCACCTCGACCAGCGGGAACTGCCTGGCGTAGAAGCGCAGCCGCCGCTCCGGCGTGTCCGCCTCGGGCGGGTACCAGCCGGAGGCGATCAGCGTCTTGTCGGTCCACGACGCGGTGCCCACCAGGATCCTTCCCATACCCGCAGGGTAAGCCCGCATGCTCACCCGCCGCGCCGGCGTCGTCGCCGGGCCCGGGCGGCGCGAGCCGCCCGCAGGCCCGCGGGGTCATATGCCGAACGAGCCGCCGGTCCCCGGCCCGCGCACGCCCCGCGGCCGCCCGAGGCGGCCGCTCACGGCGGCAGCCGGCCGCCGCTGACCAGGGCCGCGGTGCCGGCGACGTTGCCGTCGCGGGCCATGGCGGCCAGCGCGCCTGGCCTGCCGAGAAGGTAGCGGTCGAAGAAGTCCACGGTCACCCGCGCCACGACCTGCTCGACCGGGTTCGTCCCCACGTACGGGACCATGTGGCTCGCGCCGAACAGGTCCAGGTAGTACCTGGCGCCGGCGCCGTCGGCGGTGTACAGCTGCAGGCTCGTCCACGGCGGGTTGATGGTGTCCGCGCTGCCCTGCGCGAACAGCATCGGCGGCGCCGCGCCGGCGAAGTACCGCCCCGGCATCGGCGGCCACTCCGCGCCGGAGAGCACGGCCACGGCCCTCAGCCGACCGTCCGCGCAGCAGGTGTTGGCCGCCAGCGCGGCGACCGTGTCGCCGCCGTCGGACTGGCCGGCCGCGCCGATCTCGCGGCGGTCCAGCAGGCCGGACAGCAGGCCGCCGGGCTGGGCGTCCAGCGCCAGCAGCCTGCTCAGCACGTACGACACGTCGCCGGGCTGGTTGACCAGGTCCGGCTCGTAGGCCGCGGCGCCGAGATGGCAGTTGGTCCGCGGGAAGTTCACCGCGGCCACCACGTACCCGGCGCTTGCCCAGGCCCGCAGCAGGTCGGAGTACCCCCCGGCGCACTGCCGGAACCCGGGAGCGAACAGCAGCAGCGGAAACGCGCCCCGGGCCGGCCGCGACGCGGAGGACGCGGCCAGCGGATACCAGACCTGGGTCGCCAGCGTGCGCTCGTCCAGGTAGGCGCCGGTCGGGCCGGTGTGCGCGGGCTCGGCGAAGGTGAACTGCCGCTCGCCGACCTGGTAGCTGCCGAGGCTGCCGGCATCGGCCGGCGCGGCCGGGGGCGGCGGGCTGCTCGCGGTCCGGGCCGGGGCGCGCGGGCTGGCGGGCCGGGCGGCCTGCTGACGCGCGGCCGGCTGCTGGCGCACCGTGCTCGCGCAGCCGCAGGCGAGCGCGGCGAGGGCGAGCGCGGCAACGGCCAGCCTGGCGGCGACGGGCCTCGGGGCTGACATCACGGCTGGCTGCGTGCCTCCTGCTGGGAAGCCGGTCGGGACCGATCGCCTGCAAAGCTACCCGAACCGCCGCCGGCCGGGCGGGGAACACGCCATACGGGCGCGGCATCGTCGTCCGCGTGCGCTGGCCGGCGCCGGGGCCGGCCCGGCGGGCGGCCCGGACTGGCGCGGCCCGGGGCGGGCCGGACTGGCGCGCGGCCCGGGGCGGGCCGGACTGGCGCGCGGCCCCGGGCGGGCCTACGATCGCGGCCATGAATCCACTGTCCGGCGTCATCGGGGAAGCCTGGCGGATGTACAAGGCGCACGCCTGGCACCTGCTCGCCATCGCCTTCGTGATCTACCTGGCCGCGGCGGTCATCGCCGCGCTGCTGGCGCTCGCCGGGACCGCCGGGGTGCTGCTCGGCTCCCTGATCGAGGTCATCGCCGCCTTCCTGCTGCAGGCGGCGCTGGTCAAGGCGGTCCAGGACGTGCGGGACGGCCGTGCCGACCTGTCCGTCAGCGAGACCGTGTCCGCGGCGACGGCCTGCCTGTGGCCCGTGGCCGCCGCGTCCGTCCTGGCCGGCATCGCGATCACGATCGGGCTGATCCTGGTCATCATCCCCGGGCTGTACCTGATCACCATCTGGGCGGTGATCGTGCCGGTCATCGTCATCGAGGGAGCCGGGGCGCTCGCGTCCTTCGGGCGCAGCCGCGAACTGGTGCGCGGCCGCGGCTGGCACGTGTTCGGCACGCTGGTGCTGGTCTTCCTCGTCATGATCGCGGTCAACATCGTGCTCGGCCTGGTCTTCGCGGCGCTGCCGTACGCGCTGCGCGGCGGGCTGAGCTCGATCATCACGGGCACCGTCGTCGCCCCCTTCCTGGCCCTGGTGGTGACCCTGGTGTACTACCGGCTGGTCGGCGCGGAGCCCGTGGGGGCGGGCTATGCCGGCTCCCGGTACGGCGGACAGGGCGGCTGAGCCGCGGCGACGCACGGGGCACCCGCTCCGGCACCGGCACCGGCACGGGCACCGGCACGGGCCTGCGGCCCGGGCCGCGCAGCGCGGCCCGGCCCGGCCCGCAAGCGGCCCTCAGTGCCCGATGGCTACCTCGACGATCTTGACGACGACCAGGATCATCGCGACCGCCAGGTAGGCGCGCAGCGCGGTCAGCCCGATCTTGCGGCCGGCGGACATGGCGGGCCTGGCCAGCATGGCCAGCGGCGGCATCCGCCAGGCGTCGCGGCAGCCGGAGCCGCAGCGGCAGCCGGAGCCGGCCGGCGGCCCGCCGGGCGCCCGCCGCGCCCGCAGCAGCGCCCAGGCCCCGGCGACCAGCGACGCCGCCGCGCACCCGAGGATGATCCCGACGATCTGCCTGCCGGTGATCGCCGGGAACAGCACCGACGCGGTCAGCACCACCGACAGCGTGACGAGCACCGCGATCACCGCCGAGGTGAACAGGTTCGTGCCCCGGCCGTTGACCCACGGGCCGAGCACCGCGCGGTCGTTGCACAGCAGCAGCAGGAACACGGTGGCGCTGGGCAGCAGCACCCCGGCCAGCACCTGGACACCCTCAGTCATCAGCCCGAGCGGCGCGCCCGGGATCAGCACGATGGCGGCGGCGCCGCCGACCAGCGCGGCGTAGACGGCGTAGAAGCCCCTGGCCTGCCGGAACCCGCGGTGCAGCGAGTGCTTGAGGCCGAGCACGTCGCCGATCGCGTACGCGCTGGACAGCGACACCGCGAAGGCGCCGATGACCGCCGCGTCCAGCAGCGCCACCGCGAAGATCACGCCCGCCACGTGGCCGGCGTGGGCGGCGATGCCGCGCGCCAGGCCCGCGGAGTCGGTGAAGTTGCCGTGGCCGCCGGTCCCCGCGAACGCGGCGGCGGTGGCGCCCATTAGCGCCGCGGCGCCGACCACCACGACGACGATGCCGATCCACAGGTCCGCCTTCTCGTACCGCATGAACCGCGGGGTGATCCGCTTGTCGATCACGTAGGACTGCTGGAAGAACAGCTGCCACGGCGCGACCGTGGTGCCGACGATCCCGATGACCAGCAGCATCACCGTGGCCATCCCCCCGGAGCCGCCCGGCAGCCCCGGCACCGCGAACCCGCGGGCCATCGAGGCCGCGGACGGGTGCGCGAGCACGAACAGCGGGACCAGCAGCAGCGACCCGGCGCAGAACGCCATCGCGATCCGCTCGAACCGGCGGAAGCTGCCGGTGAACGCGGCCGCGATGATCACCACGGCCGCGAGCAGCACCGCGGCGAGCTTCGGCACGCCGAGGTAGCCCGCCGCCAGCGTGATGCCGATGAACTCGGTGACGATCGTCAGCGCGTTCAGGATGAACAGGTCGATCACGCTGAACGCGCCCCAGAACCTGCCGAACCGCTCCAGGATCAGCCTGGCGTGCCCGACGCCGGTCACCGCGCCCAGCCGCAGCACCATCTCCTGGTTCACGTACAGCACCGGGACCAGCAGCAGCAGCGTCCACAGCAGCCGGGTGCCGTAGTCCTGCCCGGCCTGCCCGTAGGTGGAGAACGCGCCCGCGTCGTTGTCGCCGCACATCACGATCAGCCCCGGGCCCACGATGGCCAGCAGCGTCTTCAGCTTGGCCGGCAGGCCGGCCCTCGGCGCGTGGTCGCCGGCCGCGATCGTGCCGAGCGCGCCGCGGATGTCGCCAAGGTGCGCCTCGTCGAGCACCGCGGGGGGGTTCGGTGGGGTCGCCCCCCCGGGGAACCCCGCGGGGGGGTTCGGGTGGGTGGTCCCCCCGGGGAGCACGGGAGGGTTCGGGGGGGTCGTCCCCCCGGGGAGCACGGCGGTGCGCGGAGCACGGGTGACGGTGGCCATGGTGAACACCCCTCTCACGTCACGGAAAGCGGACGGATCGGGGGCACGCGCAGGCGCGGGCGACGGGTAAGGCTGCTACGCAGGCAATCCTGCGCCGCGCCGGCGGGTGCCCGGAGCAACGGGACGGCAGCGCGAGGGCCCGACTTCGGCCCGGACTATCGGGGTCCATCGCATGCCTCCCTTCTCTCCGCGACGCACGGGGGCGCCAGGCACGGCGTGACGCCTCGAGGGGCCGGGCTCACCAGAGGGGCGCTGCGACACCGGCCGGGCTGGGCTCCCGGCGGCACCCCTCTCGTAAGAGCTTTGGCACTCCACGGCGTACTGCGGCGCGGTGGCCGCCAGCCACTTGGCCTCACCCCTTAGGCCGGGGAGAGGTGTCCTGATCCGGAGCGTCTCTCGACGGTTGGGATCAGTGGCCTATGTCCGTGAAGACGCCTCACCGAACGAGGTGTCCTGCTGTCAACCGCATCAAGGATGCCCTCGGGGAGGGCGGGGTGTCAAACCGGCGGCGCCCACAGCGGCATCGTCACGGTGCCCGGGCCCTCGACCCACTTGTGGCCGTTGTAGACCCTCGGCCTCGCGCCCGGGTAGATCAGGGTGATCATCGTGTACCTGCGCAGCCCGGGGTGACCGGTCACCGGCGCGCTGCGCCACAGCACGACGAGCACCGGGTAGCTGTGGAAGTGCCCGGCCGCGCACGAGGGGATGCAATCGTTTTCATGCTGGGTGCCGGTGGCGCTGGCGAGAGGCTGCGTCCAGCTGGTCCAGGAAAGCGCGCCGAGGTAGTCGTTGCCGTCGGCGCAGGCCAGGACGATGGTGCCCGGCCGCACCTGCGGCTTGCCGAGACAGTTGATCACCACCGGGCCCGCCGATGCCCGGCTCACGGCGTGCGCGGCGGTGGCCGGGACCGGCACCGCCCGCGGCGACGCCGCGGCGCTCTGGCTCACGCCGAGGCCCAGGCCGAGGCCCAGGCCGAGCGCCGGAACGGCCAGCGCGGCGATCGCGGAAGCAAGACGTCCCCGTTTCATCGTTCTCCCTCGTTGGAGTGCACTGCTTACCGTAAAGACGCCGCGGCTGCCGCCGGGGTTGTTACGCGGCGGCCAAAGCCGTGCAGGCGTCAGCATTGGCGCCCTTCCGCCACGCGATGATGGCAGCGGAAGCTTCGGCAGCGCAAGACTGTTGAAGCCTGACGGGGAACCCGGGCGGGAAGGGCCTCGTCGGCCGCGCGGGCCCGAGCCGCTGCTGAGGTGCAGGATCGAACGGGGATCGCTGGCGCAACAGGCTCCGCCCGAGGGGATCGCTGGCGCAGCGAGCCCCGGTGACCGGAGTTTCCGAACACGCAGTGAAGGTGCAGCCGGGGTGAAATCGCGATCCGTCACGTCCTCGCGGGCCGAGCTGCGCGCCGCCCGCCGTGCCGCCATGCCGCCGATCCGGTACCCGGCCGAGCTGCCGGTCAGCCAGCGCAGGGACGAGATCGCCCGCGCGATCCGCGACCACCAGGTGGTGATCATCGCCGGGGAGACCGGCTCGGGCAAGACCACCCAGATCCCCAAGATCTGCCTGGAGCTGGGCCGCGGCGTCCGCGGGCAGATCGGGCACACCCAGCCGCGCCGGCTCGCGGCCAGGACCGTCGCCGAGCGGATCGCCGAGGAGCTGGGCAGCCCGATCGGCGAGGCCGTCGGCTACCAGGTGCGGTTCACCGACGTGTCGGCCGGCGACACGCTGGTCAAGCTGATGACCGACGGCATCCTGCTCACCGAGCTGGCCAGGGACCGCAGGCTGCGCCGCTACGACACGCTGATCATCGACGAGGCGCACGAGCGCAGCCTGAACATCGACTTCATCCTCGGCTACCTCAGGAAGCTGCTGCCGGAGCGGCCCGACCTCAAGGTGATCATCACGTCGGCGACCATCGACCCGCAGCGGTTCGCCGGCGCGTTCGGCGGCGCGCCGGTGATCGAGGTGTCCGGGCGCACCTACCCGGTGGAGGTCCGCTACCGCCCGGTGGCCGCCGACGCCGACCCGGCCCAGGCGATCGGCGACGCGGTGGGCGAGCTGTGCGCGGCGGGGCCCGGTGACATCCTGGTGTTCCTGTCCGGGGAGCGGGAGATCCGCGACACCGCGGAGCTGCTGGCCGGCCGCGGCGGGCTGGAGGTGCTGCCGCTGTACTCCCGGCTGCCCGCCGCCGAGCAGCACCGGGTCTTCCAGCCGTCGGCCTCCCGCCGGGTGGTGCTGGCCACCAACGTGGCCGAGACCTCGCTGACCGTGCCGGGCATCCGGTACGTGATCGACCCCGGCACCGCGCGCATCTCCCGGTACAGCCACCGCACCAAGGTGCAGCGGCTGCCGGTCGAGCCGGTCTCGCAGGCGTCGGCGAACCAGCGGGCCGGCCGCTGCGGGCGGGTCGCGGACGGGATCTGCATCCGGCTGTACTCGCAGGAGGACTTCCAGTCCCGCCCGCAGTTCACCGACCCGGAGATCCTGCGCACCAGCCTGGCCTCGGTGATCCTGCAGATGGCGGCGATCGGGCTGGGCGAGGTGGCGTCGTTCCCGTTCATCGACCCGCCGGACGCCCGCAACGTCGCCGACGGGGTGCGGCTGCTCACCGAGCTCGGCGCCTTCGCGCACGGCAGGATCACCGGCCTGGGCCGCAGGCTGGCCCGGCTGCCCGTCGACCCGCGCATCGGCCGGATGATCCTGGAGGCGGGGCAGAACGGCTGCGCGCGCGAGGTGCTGGTCATCGCCGCGGCGCTGTCCATCCAGGACCCGCGGGAGCGGCCCGAGCACGCGCAGCAGGCCGCCGACGCCGCGCACCGGCGGTTCGCCGACCCGGACTCGGACTTCACCGCGTACCTGAACCTGTGGCACTACCTGGCCGCGCGGCAGCGGGAGCTGTCCTCGTCGGCCTTCCGCCGCATGTGCCGCGCCGAGTACCTCAACTACCTGCGGGTCCGCCAGTGGCAGGACCTGCACGGGCAGCTGCAAAGGCTGGCAGGCGAGGTCGGGGTTGCCGTCACGTCCTAGTGTGCCGAACGGTCGGTGGTGCACCGGTCCCTGCTGCCGGGATTCCTGTCCCAGGTCGGGATGAAGCTGGAGGCCGCTCCCGCCCCGGCCGCCCGCGGGCGGCGGCCGCAGGCGGCCTACCTCGGCGCCCGCAACGCCCGCTTCGCCATCTTCCCCGGGTCATCGCTGGCGCGGAAGCCGCCGGACTGGGTGATGGCCGCAGAGCTGGTGGAGACCTCCAGGCTGTGGGCGCGGACCGTGGCCCGCATCGAGCCGGAGTGGGTGGAGCCGGCGGCCGGGCACCTGGTCAGCCGCAGCTACAGCGAGCCGCGCTGGGAGGAAAGCCGCGGCGCCGCCGCGGCGACGGAGAAGGTGACGCTGTACGGGCTGCCGCTGGTGGCCGGCCGCCCCGTGGACTACGGGCGCATCGACCCCGCGGCCGCGCGGGAGCTGTTCATCAGGCACGCGCTGGTCGAGGGCGACTGGCAGGCAGGCCACGCCTTCCTCGCCGAGAACCGGCGGCTGCTCGCCGAGGCCGAGCGGCTGGAGCACCGCGCCCGCCGCCGCGGCCTGGTCGCCGGGGAAGAGGAGCTGTTCGCCTTCTACGACGCCCGGATCCCGGCGGAGGTGACCTCCGCGCGCCACTTCGACGCCTGGTGGAAGCGGGCGCGCCGCGATGACCCCGGGCTGCTCACCTTCAAGCCGGGCGACCTGCTGTCCGGCGCGGCCGCGGGGATCAGCGAGGAGACCCACCCGGTGGTCTGGACCTCGCAGTCGGCGGCGCTCGCGCTGCCGCTGTCGTATGAGTTCTCGCCCGGCAGCCAGGCCGACGGCGTGACCGTGGACGTCCCGCTGAGCAGGCTCAACCAGGTCGACGCCGCCGAGTTCTCCTGGCAGGTGCCCGGCCTGCGCGAGGAGCTGGTCACCGGGATGATCCGGTCGCTGCCCAAGGCGCTGCGCCGTGACCTGGTGCCCGCCCCGGACCTGGCCCGCCAGGTGCTGGCCCGGATCGGGCCGCGGCCGTGCGGGGATCCGCGGGACGCCGTCGCGCGCGAACTGCGCGCGCTGCGCGGCGTGACCGTGCCGCGGGACGCCTGGGACCTGTCGAAGCTGCCGCCGCACCTGCGGATCACCGTCCGGGTCACCGACGGCGGCCGGGTCATCGCCGAGGGCAAGGACCTCGCCGCGCTGCAGCGCGACCTTCGGCCGCGACTGCGCGCGGCGCTGTCGCAGGCGGCTGGCGGCCTGGCCCGCACCGGCGCCACGTCGTGGGACTTCGGCACGCTGCCCCCTGTCTTCTCCTCAGGAGACGCGGTCGGGTACCCCGCGCTGTGCGACGCCGGCACCGCCGTGGACGTCCGGCTGTTCGAGACCGAGCAGGCGGCGCGCTCTGCCATGTGGGCGGGCACCCGGCGGCTGATCCTGCTCGGCGCGCCGTCGCCGGTCACCGCGGTCGCGAGCCGCCTGTCCACCGCCCAGAAGCTGGCGCTCAGCCGGAATCCGCACGGCAGCGTCGCGGCGATGCTCGCCGACTGCGTCGCGGCGGCCGCCGACTTCCTCATCGGCGAGGCGGGCGGACCGGTCCGGGACCGCGAGGGCTTCCAGCGGCTGAGCGCGGCGGTGCGCTCGCGGCTGCGCGAGGTGACCGCCGATGTGGTGGCTGAGGTGGAGGCGGCGCTGCGGCTGTGGCACACGGCCGAGGCACGGCTCGGGAACGCGCGCGGCGAAGCCGTCCGCCCGGCGGTGGCCGACATGCGGGCCCAGTTGTCCGGGCTCATCTACCCGGGGTTCGTGACCGCCACCGGGTACCGGCGCCTGCCGCACCTGGCCCGGTACCTGCACGGCATCGAGCGGCGGCTGGACAAGCTGCCGGAGAACCCGGCACGGGACGCGGCGAACATGGCGGCCGCGCAGCGCGCGGAGCGGGCCTACAGGGAGGCGGTCGACGGCCTGCCGCCTGGCCGGCGGGACGATCCCGACGTCCGCGAGGTGCGCTGGATGCTCGAGGAATTGCGGGTCAGCCTGTTCGCCCAGGCCCTCGGCACGCGCGTCCCGGTCTCGGAGAAGCGCGTCCTGGCCGCCGTCGCGGGCCTGCTCCGGTAACCGTGGGTGGCTGGCTGCCGGACGCGGCGTGTCGGTGCCGGACATAGGGCTACATCTAATGCTACGTTCAGCCTGTTAGTACGACAAAGTACGTGATGCGGCCTTCGGGCCGCAGGAAGGCGGGAACCGTGGCCGGAGAACCTCCCGTGCGCCGCCGCCTGGTCGGCAGCGCGCTGCGCCGGTACCGGGAGAGCGTGGGTTACACGCTGGAGGACGCCGCTCGCGTCCTGGAATGCGACCGGTCCAAGATCAGCAGGATCGAGACCGGCCAGCGCGGCATCAGGCCGAAGGAGCTGCGCGAGCTGCTGTCCGAGTACGGCGTCGCCGACAGCGAGCAGCGCGTGCTGGCAGCGATCGCCGGCCGCGGCGGCCCGCAGGCCTGGTGGCAGCGCCACGCCGCGGCCATGCCGCGGGCATGCCTGGACTACGCGGTCATGGAGTCCGCCGCCTCGGAGATCCTGACCTACCAGGCGCAGGTCATTCCGGCCCTGCTGCGTACCGACGGCTATGCCGCGGCGCTGGCCGCCGCCGAGCCCAGCTACCAGACCGACCAGCAGCGGGAGGATGCCGTGGCGGCCGCGGCGCTGCGCAGCCGCGCCGTGCTGGGCGGCAGCGCGGGCGGTGACCGTGACCCGGACGACGACCCGGCGGCGGCCGCGGCGCCGGGCGCGCGCCGGATCAGCGTGGTCCTCGGCGAGGGCGCCCTGCGGCAGCAGGTCGGCGGCCCCGCGGTCATGGCCGGCCAGCTCCGGCACCTGGCCAGGCTGGCCGCCGGGATCCCCGCCGTGACCATCCAGGTGCTGCCGTTCTCGGCCGGAGCGCACGCCGCCGCGGGCGGCGGATCGCTGACGATCCTGAGGTTCCCGGGCGCGCCGGGCCTGGGCGTGGTCTGCCTGGGAGCACCGTCCGGCGGCGCGTGCCTGGACGGCGCCGACGCGGTGGCGCGGCACGTCCGGGCCTTCGCCTCGCTGCGGGCGGCCGCGCTCAGCCCGGCTGACAGCGCGCGACTGCTGCGCGAGCTGGTGCCGTCCGATTCCCGGTAAGCCCCGCGGCCTGGACCGCCGTTTAGCCGGCCGCGTCACCCCGCCTGTTGAGCTGCTCGGTGACGGCCGCGAGCTTGTCGATGATTTCCTGGATGTCCTGCAGGGCTTTCTGCTGCTGCGGGATTCCCGGAGGCTGTTCCGGCGTGCCGCCGGGGTAGCCGGCGACGGCATCGTGCCGCGCGGCATTCTCCTGCCGGCCTGCGTCGCGCACGCTGTTGCCGGGGTTCATGTGTCGGCGTCTCCTGGAAAGATATCCGGGTGCTGGGCAGGCGGGAATGGGGGGCGGGCGGCTTTCCCCCGCCGGGCTAATCGCATAATCATGCTAAAGGTTTTTCGTCGGCATGTCACGCTGTTACTAGTTAGGTACCTCTGGAGTTGATTGCCGGAGGTGAATTCCCGGTTCTGGTCGGCCGGCCCGGAGTGTCGTGTTGCTTACGGAGGGTCGGCTCTGGCAGTGTGCGGCTTGTGCCTGATACGC
>Ga0209061_1003978_pt1 | contig 14972 bp, 29 predicted proteins | sample Coa_R1_10_FD_187157 | JGI IMG/M metagenome (GOLD analysis project Ga0209061, IMG submission 187157) | Surface soil microbial communities from Centralia Pennsylvania, which are recovering from an underground coalmine fire - Coalmine... | ecosystem: Environmental > Terrestrial > Soil >...
CGGTGGCCCGGCGGGCACCGCTGCTGGCCAAGCGACCGCCGGAGCGGCCAGCGCCGGAGCGGCCAGCGCCGGCAGAGCAGACGCCTCGGGAGCCGCAGCCCCAGCCGAGTGGGGAAGGGCAGGCGACCGCCACCTGGCGGATGCCCGTGGCGACGGCGGCGCTGGTCGAGCGCCGCGATCCAACCAGGAGCTACCAACCATGAGCGACGCGACTCGGCTGGTGCAGAGCTTCGTGCGGCAGCTGGGGGCCTGCGAGTTCCTCCAGGGTCACCCGATGGCGGGTGCGCTGCTGGGCACGGCGGTGACGGCGCTGGTCGCCGAACCTGAGCGTGCCTGTCAGGCGCTCGACCAGCTGACCGAGTTGTGGATCCAAACCAAAGCGGAGGCGCAGGATGGCTGATCTGGTGGATTTGCCCGAGGTGCAGACAGCCTCGCACCGGACCCGGTCCGGGATCCTGGTCCCGCGCCCTGATCAGGGCGTGCGGGTCACGATGCTGCTGACGGACGTCCCGGGGCTGTCGATCGTGCTCTATGAAGACCCCGGCGATTGGGTGAGACGATGGATCGAGTGGGAACAGAGCGACGAGCCGGCGATCGAGTCGATGGATCCGGTGAAGGGCGAGCCGTGCTGGCTCCTGCGGCCGGCCCTGAACCACGTCCTGGCCGTGGTGACGGGCTTCGTGCAGCAGGCACGGCCCAAAGACCTCGACCGCCTCAGCTGAGGATCCGCGCAGGCGAGCGGCTGTACCTGCTCGGCTTCAGCGGCGCCGGGAAGACCAACCTCACCGCCTGGCTGCTGGATGGCCTGGGGTCGGTGGTGGTGATCGACTCGAAGGCGGACCCGGGAGAGTGGGCCGCGTGGGGGCCGCCGCGAGGCTACGTGGTTACTCGGGATCCCGACGACATCGGCCGCCATCCATTGGTCGTCTACCAGCCGGACCAGGTCGATCTGATGGACGTGCGCCGCTGGCGCGACCCTCAGGCTCCGTGGACTCGCGCCCTGATCCGCGCCTTCGAGCGCGGGAACAGCGTGGTGGTGTTCGACGAGGCTCTGCAGACGCTCCCGGCCAGCAGCCCCCACCCCATCGCGGTCAAGCTGCTGACGCAGGGGCGGTCGCGCAACCTGTCCGTCTGGGCCGGCTCGCAGGTCGGGAACCGCCACGAGACCCTGGTGGCGCGCCTGGCCGAGCACTGCCTCGCCTTCCGACAATTGCACGGACAGGATCTGGCCCTGCTGCGAGAGGCGCGCGGCATTGACTGCGGGGTCCTGAGCACGCTGCCAGACTGGCACTTCGCCTGGCACCGCCACGGCCTGCCCGAGTGGCACGTGTTCGGCCCGGTGCCATTCGTCTTGCGTCGACACTCCTGATCACCGTTGCACCACTTGTCACACACGAACTGTCGACACTGAGCACGGCACCCACCTGACGCCGAATTCGGCCGGTCCAGTTCGGCGATGCTAGCGTCGGCCTGTGAACGTCAAGCCGAACCTCCACAACTTCGTCGTCATCGGAGTTGTCGCCGTCCTGTTCCTGCTCGCGCTCAAACTGCTGAGCCGCACGGGCCTGGCGAACGTGCCGGTGATCGGGCCGATGCTGCAGACGGGGGCGGCAGCCTGATGGGACGCCTGGCACTGGGCGGCCGGCCCGGGGAGTCTCCGGTCCAGCGCCCGCAGCGCTACGTCACCCCAGTCGGCCAGATCTCGTACCCGTCCGCAGGCCAGGGCACGGTCAGCCTGAACCTGCCCCAGACGGACTATCTGACCGGCATCGACCTGATCGGCCACGTCACGGTCACCACGGGCGCGACTGCGCCCACCGGACTGAGCGGCGCCGGCGCCTACGCGCCCTACGCCAACATCGCCGTGCACGTCAACGGCGGCCGCACTCCCTTCAATCTGCCTGGCTGGCACGCCAACGTCTACTACCAGATCCACGACCATGACTACATTGACGCGCTGGCCAGCACTCCTCTCTCGACCAGCACCACCAACAACTGGGTCAACCCGCTGCGGATCCCGCTCACGTTCAGCCCCCGCAACGAGCTGGGTTGCTGGTTCACCGGTGACACGACGCTCAACCTGAGCCTGGCGATCACCTGGAACCCGATCGCCAGCGTCTTCGGCACGGTGAACTCTGCCACCCTGGGCGGCTACACCCAGGTGTACCGCGAGTACTTCACCGCGCCCAACCCGGACCAGCCCTACGGCTGGCTGAACCAGATCAGCTACTACCGTGATCTGGAGGTCTACACCACTCAGCAGCTGTCCAACGGCATCACCAACATCCTGCTTCCGATCGATCAGGACTATGTGCGGATCATCCTGATCTTCTACACGGGGAGTGTCTCCAGCGCCAACTTCGCCCCGGCGGATGGCCTCTACACGAACTTGAGCCTGATCGTCAACACCAAGTTCAGGCTCTGGGAGAGCGTCGAGGAGCAGGAGATCAGGTTCCAGCAGCTCCGGGACTACAAGCGGCTCCTGCCGGCGGGCACGGCGGTGCTCGACTTCTCTCGTCTCGACCCGATGGTCCGCAGAGACATCCTCCCCACGGACCCGACCAGCGCCAAGGAGCTCAAGTTGTCAATCGCGTCGACGTCCAGCAGCAACTTCGTCGACGTGATCCTGGAGACCTCGGTGGACAGTCAGTTCGCGATCAAGTGGATCCAGGCAGCGGCCCAGAATCAGGCGGCGGCGGCAAAGGCCGCGGGGAGCTGAGATGCAGGGCGTCAGCGCCTACGTCAACTCGGTCGGGGATGCGGTTTACTATCCCTACGGCAGCTTGGCCCCAATCCAGACCTGGAACCCGTACACGCCGCTGTACGGTGACCAGCGGCGCGCGGTCAGCGCGCCACGCATGCCCTTCTGGGGCATCGTCGGCCTGGTCGCGCTGGCTGTGGTCATCATGCACTTCGACCGAGGTCGCTGATGCAGGGCGGACTGTACATGGACGTGGCCCAGGACAGCTACGACGCTGGCCTGGATCCTGGCTACCGCGACACGTCCCAGCTGGGCAGACTCGGGCGGTTCGACCTGAGCAAGACCAGCCCCGGATCACAGCCCAACTGGCTGGTCGGAGCGGCGGCGTTGGTCGTCCTGGCCCTGCTGGTCATCCGCTGGAGAGGAGGTGAGCACCGATGAAGTCCGGCGTGACTGGCGAGGCACTCGCCGTGTTGGCCGCGTTCGCCGCGATCGTGGTGGTGTTCACGCTGTTGACGGGGGGGTCTCTCTCGATGGGGACCACGCCAGCCGGCCCGAGCTTCAGCCTGGGCTATCGGGGGCCGCAGTACGGATGAGGCTTCGATCTCTGCTCAGGCGTGTGCTCTACGGCCGTCCGGTGCGTAGCCGGCGGAGGCGGCGGCGGTGAAGTTCTTCCTGGCGCTGGTGCTCTTCGTCGTGATCGTGATCGCGGTCAACGCGATCTGGACCAACGCCAAGGTGGCTGGCTGATGCCGAGGTCCGCCACGGTCAAGGGGGCAATCAAGGGCGCGGTCAAGGGGGCAGTCACGGGGGCGGCGGTGGGGGGTGGTCCCGAGGATCTGCCCGCCGACGCAGCCGGGGCCGCGGCCGGGGCCGCAGCCGGGGCCGCGTCCAGCCGGCCGGCCCGGCCGCGGTCCACGCCCGAGGACTGGCAGCGCACCGGCGGCCGGGTGCGCGAGATCGTCGTCCGGGCGCCGGCCGAGCGCATCGCGTCGGCAACCGGGGCCTCGCCGGCGATCACGCGGCTGCTGTGGGGGGCGACGCTCTTCGTGATCGCGTTGGAGTTCGTGAGCCAGATCACGGGCCGCTACTGGCAGATCCCCAACCTCAAGGTCCCGATCGCCCGGCCGGGGCCGCCGAAGCCCTACGTCGACCTCGCCACCGGCAAGCCGCTGACGGGGGGCAGCTGATGGCTCCGGTTGCAACCCCGGCGCATGGCCTCCAGATCCCAGGCACCCGCATCCGGGTGCCCTGGGAAGCGGTGGGGGCGGTGGCGGCGCTCGCGGGCGTGGTGCTGGTGTTGCGCGCCCGTTCCAGCGGCTCCAACGTGGCCCAGGTCGGACCGACTACGTCGAACGCGGTCACGCCCTACGCCGGCTACGTCGACACCACGGCTGCCGACTACAGCGCGCAGCTGGACAACCTCCAGCAGCAGCTGGGCGACCTCGCCTCGCTGCTGGCCCAGCAGGACCAGAGCACGCAGCCGACCGGCGGTGCGCAGCCCCCGACCTCGCCGGCGCCGCCGCCGACACCGCCCCCGCCGGCGCCGCCGCCGGCAGCGCCCGCGCCGCCGCCCGCGCCCGCGCCCCCGAAGACCTTCACGGTCGGTCACTGGCCCGACTGGTCGGGGAGCCTGTGGGGGATCGCGCAGCACTTCACCGGCAGCGGGACGAACTGGCCGCAGCTGTACGCGCTCAACCGGGGCGTGATCGGCCCGAACCCGAACCTCATCCATCCGGGCCAGGTGCTGCAGCTGCCAGCGGGGTGGGGTGGATGAGATGGCGCGACCTGGGACTGCTGGGGGCCGTGATCGTGGTCCTGATCCTGATCCGGCCCCGACCGGGGCTGACGTCCGCCCCGCCGCCGGCCGTGGTCGACGTGGTGGCGTCGCGGTACGGCGCCCAGCTCGACGCCCTGCAGCGCGAGGTCGGCGACCTGACCTCGCTGCTGGCCAGCCGAGATCAGACCCTGCAGCCCTCCGGGGCTGGCTAGAGGAGGTGTGACATGGCACGACCGAAAGGCCATCGACGCGGGTGCCGCTGCGTGGTGTGCCGCCATCACCGGCGCCGCCACCATCGCCGCCGGAGGTGACCGTGGACAGCACGACGATCCTGCTCGCGGTGTGTGGCCTCACCTTGATCGAGGTCGCCGCCGCCGTGGCGATCATCGTCCGGGGGCCCTCCGGATCGGTCGACACCCTGGTCGGCCTGATCACCGGCATCGTGGGACCGGTGGTCACGAGTCTGCTCGCCCTGTGGCGCACCGAGTCGGTGGCCCGTGACCTTCAGAATCTCAAGAAGACGAACGATGCCAACAACCAGCGATGAGCACCTCGCCGCGCGTGTGCTCACTGAGTTGAGCTCACCGCAGGCCAGTCCCCGCACGCCGCGTCCGTTCCGGCGGCGCTGGGCAGTGACCCTCGGCGCTGGACAGACCTGGCCCGATCAAGACGCGGCTGGTCTGCCTGGTTGGGCGGAGCCGTTCAACTGGCTGCGCCTGGAGAACACCGGCGGCGGTGACCTCTCGCTGTCACCCAGCCACCTGGTCAGCAGCGATCCCGGAGTGGTCTGGACCGCGGTCCCTCCGGGCAAGGTCGTGGTCTGCAACGTCGCGGGGCCGGTCGACTGCGAGGGGGACAGCTGGTGGCGACGGCTCTGGCTGTGGTCCTCGGTCGGGACCACGGCCGTGCTGGAGGTCTCCAACCGCCCCATCGTCTACGAGCGTCACAGCGGCGCGGAGAACGTCAACACCAACGTGGTCAACGCGCCGGCGGTGGTGGCCTCGGCGGCCATCGTGGCGTCCCTCCAGCCGGGGCCGCAGACGTCGACCTGGACCAGTCAGCCCCTCAGTGTTGGCATCTACCGCGAGCTGGCCATCGACTTCAGCCTCAGCGCGCTGACTGGGACCTCGCCGACGGCCCAGTTCTATGTGGACCGGCAGGACGCCTTCGGCAACTGGTGGCAGATCGCCAACGGGACCTCACACACGAGCGCTCCCGCCAGCGACACGCTGTCAGTCGGGTCAGGAACCTACTCTCAGCACTCGATCGGGGACGTGATCAGGTGCCGAGTGGTGCTGGGGGGGACGTCTCCCTCAGCCACCTTCAGTGTGAGTGTGAAGGGCAAGTCCTGATGGCCAGGCTGGGCAGCGGTCGTCGATTCCGCTCGTTGGAGCGCCAGCTGGCCCGGCGGGGGGCGCGCGACCCGGCCGCCCTCGCGGCCTGGATCGGACGGCGCAAGTACGGCAAGCGCCGCTTCCAGTCGATGGCCACTGCTGGTCGGCGGCGCCGCAAGTCACGCCGCCGGTGATCACCACGCTCCCGCCGATCACGATCGCCGGCGCGCCGGTGGGCGTGCAGCTGCCGATCGTGCCCGGCACGGCCTGGCGCTGGGCGCTGATCGCCAACGAGTCGACCTACGCGCTGCAGGTGCAAGTCGGCGGGGACACGACCTGGCTGGGACCAGCCACGGTCAACCTCTATCGCTTGGTCGGCAACCAGACCCAGATCGTGCTCAACCCGACCTTGCAGGCGGGACCGACCCCGACCGGCACGGTGCTGGTCACCCTGGGCGAGCAGGGGGACGACCCACCGGTCAGCACCTGGCCGACCAGCCTGCCCGACGTGCAGTTGCTGGCCGGGGCCGGACAACAGCTGCCGGGATCTCCCTTCTTCGTCGGGGCGAACGCGGTGGTGACGCAGGCGATCGCGCTGCCACCGGCCCTGACCACGATCGCGGTCGTGCTCCAGACGCCCAGCAACGTCGACACGCTGACCGTGGTGGGTGCCACCACCAATAAGGTCTACCTTGCCACCAAGCCACGCCAGGACGGGCAGAACGGGATCTATCCCGCCGTGCGGGTCTGGCCGACGCTCGATCCCGTCGTCAACGTGACGGTGGGCACCCAGGTCAGCAAGCTGGCCGCCGGGGACTGCTACGTCACCACCGGCAGCGCGGGGACCTGGAGCCCTGGCGTGGGACGGCCCACCACCGGCGCCGTTTGGCACAACTTCATCCCGACCGCCGCTCCTGGCACCGGGAACCTGATCCCGCCCACCACCGGCACCAACCAGATCGTCTGGCTGCACGTCTTCTCGCTCACCATGGACTCCTCTCAGCTGGGCACCTACACGATCTACCTGACCGAAACCTCCGGCACCACCCGCATCGCGACCGTGCGGGCGAGCAACACGGGGTTCGTTCGCGACTTCCGGGGCCGGCCCCTGCCTCCTGGGGCTGGCCTGGACGTCTGGAACGACTCCGGGGCGACCAAGTTCGCGGACATCACGGTGGACTACGCCCTCTACTAAGCTGCGGGGATGCGAATCTCCATCAGCCCGGACGAGAATCCCGGCGATCCCGGGACCACGGTCGATCCTCAGATCACCGAGCGCGCGCTCAACGTCCAGGTCGCGACAGCCCTGGAAGCGGCGCTCAAGCGCTGCGGCCAGGATGCCTGGTTCGATGGTGGGATCACCTATGAGCAGCGGGTGGCCAGAGCCAACAGCGACGGCACCCACCTGCTGGTCGCCTGCGCCCACAACGCCGGCGGCGGGGAGGGCACCGTGTTTCTGTTCTGTCCAGGGGGCCACGCCGACCAGACGCCGAACTGGCGAGATGGCAGCCCCAACCGTCAGGACCAGCTCGCGGCCGCGATCGGCGACGAGCTGGTGGCCGCCGGGATCTCCGGCAAGTGGACGACCCTCGACGAGGACGTCTACGAGTGCTGCCAGTTCGCCTACGACACGGCCTACGTGGAGATCTTGTTCATGGATTCGGCGCGGGACCGCGAGGTTTACCATCAGCCGGGATATCCGGTCGCGGCCGCGGAGGCGATCGCTCGCGGGATCGCCAAGGTCTACGGCTTCGCCTACGTCGCGCCGGCGCCGGCGGCGTCAGCACCTCCGCCACCGCCACCGCCTGCCCCCGCGCCCGCGCCAGCGCCCGAACCGGCCCCTGCCCCGGCACCGGCCCTGAGCTCGCTCGACCAGCAGGTGCTGGCACACGTCAAGGCCGCCGAGGCGGAGCTGTGGCGGATCCGCGAACTGTTGGGCGCCACCGCGGTAAGCTGAGTCGACTCCAGGATGGCGGGGCCCGACCGGTGCGACCCGGGCCCCGCGCCGCTATCCTGCTGGGCCGAGCGCACTGGTGGATCCGGCGAGAGAAGGTCCGTTTGACCTCCGACGAGCTGGCGGAGGTCCGGCGGCGGCTGGCCCGGTGAGTCTCGAGGAGGTCGCCGCCGCCGCCGAGCGGTGGCGGCAGCGACGGCAGGAGGCGGAGGAGGCCAGACGCCTCCTCCGCCGTCTCATGGTCGCGGCCCTCGAGCAGGGGGCCTCGGTCGCCGAGGTGGCCCGGGCCGCCGGTGTGACCTGGGCCCGGGTCTGGCAGATCAGACAGATCAGACAGGGAGGAGAGAGATGAGCAGCTACCCGTGGGCGCGGGCCGCCCGGACCACAATCCGGGTCCCCGCCGGCGTGGCCGAGACCCCAAGATGTTGTGGTTGGGCGCCCGCCGATCCCGCCGGGCGCCCGTGAGCCGGGGCCGCCGAGTTTGGCGGCCCCGACATTAGCGAGAATTAATCGCCTGGGCCGCCTGTCACTCTGGCTCGCGCAGGTGGGGTCGCACGCCGGCGCGAACCAACGGGGGGCAGTGTCGGCACGAGATCGTCGAGCCGGTCCACCAGCTCCTGGCGGCGCGCCAGCCGCACGGCGGCGTAGCGCTGCACCGTGGCCAGCCCTCGGTGGCCCAGGTGCCGCGCGACGTCCAGTTCGGTCGCGCCGTGCTCCAGCAGCTCGGTCGCGCCGGTGTGTCGGAGCACATGGCAGGTCCAGGGCTCCACGCCGAGCCGACGGGCGTGGCGCCGCCAGATCCGGTTGGCCGTCCCAGCGGTGAGCGCGGCGCGACTGCCGTCCGAGTGGACGGCCACCCAGAGCGCGGGCACCGAGTCGCGGCCGCGGACCCGCAGGTAGTCCGTGACCCACTCGCGGGTTCGGGCGCTGACGACCACCTGCTGCTCCCCTCCACCCTTCTGGGTCACCACGATCTGCCGCCGCTCAACCTGGTCACGGCGGAGGCTGAGGGCTTCCGAAACCCGCAGCGAGCTCGTCAGCAGGAACAGAAAGAGGGCCCGGTCGCGCTGCCAGCCCAGGTCACGCCGGCGCGCCGCGAACCAGCGCAGCAGCCGCCGCAGGGTCTCGGGGTCGAGCGCCCGGGGCAGCCGTTCCGGGACGGTGGGCAGCTCGACCCACTCCCAGAGCCCCGGCTCGATCCCCAGCTCCGAGCCCAGCCGCTCCCGCGCCGCCCAGCGCAGCAGGGAGCGGACCGCGTTGGCCGCGACCAGGCGGCTGGCCGGCCGGAGCTCGGCCAGCGAGTCCTGCCAGGCTCGGAGCTGGCCGACGCTGATCGGGCGGCCGTCGAGCCAGGTTGACAATCGGTTGACCGCCCACGCATAGGCGTTGAGCGTGTTGGGCGAACGGCCCCGCCGCCGGAGCGCCGCCTGCCATTGCCTCACCAGGTCGTTCCAGTCCATGGATCTATGGACGGCGATGACCGACAATTGGCACCAATGTTCCTAGGCGGCGCGAGAGGGCCGACAGAGCTTTGTAAGGCGCCCGTCAGGCGGCCGACCCCGCCGGCCGCCGCCCTCCGGCCCCTCCTTCTCCGACTGCAGCAGCTGCGCGATCTGGTCGAGGTCGTAGCGAGGGGTGGCGACACCCTCGACCAAATAGGCACGCAACTTGCCGTCGGCGACCCACCGGTAGAGCTGGTAGGTGCTCACGCCGAACAGGCGCCTGGCCGTCTCGCGGGTGCCCAGCCGGGGCAGGTCCGCAGGCAATCGGGGGAACCGCGACCGCTCAGACATTTTTCTGTTATATTGTCAGCATGTCAGCGTCATCTCAGCCATTTGCTGGTAGTTTCGCACCGTTCCCGCGGCCGGCGCGACCCGTCTGGTGCGCCGACTGCGGCCAGCGCCTCGAGGGCCGCGGCTGCGACGTGATCCGCGAGGTGAGCGGGCGCCGGCAGCCGCTGATCCTGTGCGCGGCCTGCTGGTGCGCGCCCCGGACGGCGCCGACCCTGCACTTTTCCTCCGTCTCGGGGGATCCCCTTCCCGGGGATCCCCTTTGGGACGCCTTCGACTCGGACTGGCTGCGGGAGGGCGCGTGATGAGCGGGATCGTGGATCTGACGACGATCTCAGACCAGGCGTGGCATCGGATCCTGGCGCGGTCGCTGCGCGAGGGCGCCCACTGGGCCGATCTCGCTGCCGACGCCATCACGGTGCCGCTGCGCTTCCAGGTCCAGCGTCAGGACGAGTCGGTGGGGATCGATCCCGGCGACCTGCAGATCCAGCTGGAGCGCTGGCTGCGCCTGCAGGTCCACCTGCGCGAGGACTGGCGCGACCTGGCCCGGAGGGTGTCGTGAGCGAGTTCGAAGTCGCGGCGCTGCTGCTCTCCGGCGTGGGCGAGAAGACCAGGCACTTCCTCGATGCCGCTCGCGGCCGCATCGACTGGCCGGCGCTGCTGCACGAGGCGGTCTCGTGGTCGTCGTCGGAGCGCCTGCTGGTGCACGCGGCCAGGGATCTGTGGGCCGGCGACGATCCGGTGAGCCTGCGCCAGCTGGTCGACCGCCTGGATGCGCAGAACTGGCAACTGCTGCTCCGCGCGCTGGCCCTGGCGCGTGGGCAGGAGAGCCTGCCATGAGTGGCGAGAGCTGGGGGCACCGCCTCCAGCCGCTCCGCGGTGCCGGGGGGGCGGTGGAGTGGTGAGCCGGGGCGGACGTCCGCGCTTCTCACGGGTCCCGGACGAGATCGGGACCGAGTTTCGGATGGGGCTGTCCCAGCACCCAGTGTGGGGGCCGGTGGTGGTGGTGGAGGACGGGGACTTCTGTCGGCTGCTCTCGCCGGCGATGGCGGCGCGGGCCGGCAGGATCCTGCTGGACCTCGCCTGGCTGACGACGTTGGCGATCGTCCTCGACGATCGCTTGCACCTCGCGTCCTCGGATCAGGGGCGTGAGGAGTTGCAGCAGCTGCTCGAGCAGCTGCACGCCACCCTCTCCCCGCACGACGTGGAGTACCGGCGATGAGCGCGCTCCGGATCGCCGCTGGCACCACCGCGGTCGTGGCCTTGGCCGCGGCCATCCTCTCCTGGGACGCGCTCCGTTGGGCAGCGCTCCAGAGCGGCGTCGACCCTCGGCTGGCCTGGCTCTGGCCCGTGGCCGTCGACGGCGCGATCGCCACCGGCACGATCGCGGCCCTGGCCCTGCGCCGGGCCCGGCTCAGGGTCCGGGCCTGGTCCTGGACCGTGCTCGGGGCCGGCGTGGTGGTGAGCCTGGTCGGCAACGCGAGCCACGCCGCCGCAGGCAACCCGCTGCACCGGATTGCGGCCGCGGTGCCGGCCCTGGCCCTCGCGGCCAGTCTCCACCTGCTGGTGGTGCTGGCCCGGGAGGGCTCGCTGCCGGCCCGGACCACGGCCCGGGTCGCAGCCCAACGTTCGGACAACCTTGTCGGGTTGGCACGAGAGCCGGCCCGGGCCGTGGCCCGGGCCCGGCTCACTGCCCTGGTCTCACGGCAGCCTGACCTGGGTCCGGCCGAGGTCGCGCGGCGGTTCGGCGTGAGCCGCTCGACGGCCAAGCGGTGGCTGAGCCAGGCCAGGCGGCCGGCCGTGGAGGTCCAGTGAGTCAGCCCCTCCCCCACTCTCACGATGCGTTGGCCCGGGTCAAACTGGCCCGGGCCCACGCACGCCGGGCCCTGCGGGTGCTGGAGCCACTCAGCGGCGATTGCGACGGACTGCCGCCACGGCTGGCGGTCGCCTGCCGATCGGCGGCGGACCTGCAGCGGGCGGTGCTGCTCGAGCTGCAGTGGGCGCTGGAGTTGCTGAGCCGGGACCCGACCGTTGGGCCCCACGCGGCCCGGGAGGTGCAGCGATCCCGTCGGAGTTAGGGCCCCTCACCGATGTCTCGACGATCCCGATCTCGCCTGCTCCGAATCCCGGGCCGGGTCCCGGCCTGGGAGCGCAGCCGCCGACAGATCCAGCGGCTGCGGATCCCGCATGCCCAGCGGGCCGTGCTGCACGCGCTGCTGTCGCACTGGCAGGCGCACCCGGTCGCCTGCCAGGGTGGCCGGATCTTTCTCGGCTTTGGCCAGCCGGACGAGCGCTGGCGGTCCCGGGATGGTCGTGAGCGGGTCCGCGGCGGGCGGCCGGGGATCGCCGACCTCGGAGGGCTCAGCCGCCGGCACGCACTGCGCTGCCGGCACGCGTTGGAGCGGGGGGGATGGATCCGGGTCCGGCCGGGGGGCGGCCGGGGCAAGGCCAACGCCTATGAGCTCTCGGAGCGGCTCACCGGCATCGCCAGCTGGATGGACCGCGAGACCCCTCAGCCGGCCGCGGCCGCGGCCGCGGCGGAGGGTCCAGGTCGGCTGGCGCTGCGGGAGGCGGTCGAGCGGCTCCGCCGCCGCGGGCCGCCCCCCGCAGCCTGACTCTCCGCCTGTCAGTGCGCCAGGGGCCCGGCCGGGCCGGGCCCCCTGCGCCCGTCTGGCCCCGCTGACCGCCCCGCTGGACCCTCGCCGGGCCCGCTGACCGCCCCGCCGGGCCCTCGCCGGGCCCGCTGACCGCCCCGTTGGACCCTCGCTGACCACGCTGACCCCCCGCTGGACCCTCGCCGGGCCCGCAAATGGGGACATGCACGGGGACACGATGTCCCCGTTTCTGGCGCGCCTCGATCGGAGAAAGAGGGACGGGGTGTCGCCGCACCCCTCGCAGACTTCGTCTGCTCGGGGGATCGGGGGGCGGACGCGCGCTCCCCGCGCGCCAGCCGGCTCCGTCCACGCGCCCCGTCCTCGGCCCAGCGCCCCCGGCAGACGGCGCCCCCGACGCTCGGCGCAACCCGCCTACGGCGGCGTCGCCGCGATGCCGATTGGGCAGCACTGCGACTGGGGCCGGGACGTGTCCACCACAATTGGGACGGCTATGGTCAACGGACTGGCACGGCGTCGAGGTCGTCGGCAGACGGTGAGACTCCAGGTGCGCATGCCGCCGTCGTTGCACTTGCGACTGTCACGGTTGGCGGCTGAGCGCTGCGACTCGATCGCGGCGCTGGTGCGGGATGCGCTGATCGACTACCTCGCCGTCAAGGAGCGTCAGTGAGCGAGCTGCCACGGACACCGGTCCGCTGCCCGCACTGCGGCCGGCGACGAGTGCTGCGTGGGGGGAGGGGGCTCTACTGGCGCTGCCGCAACTGCGGCACCTGGAACGCCGGGCCGGCCGTGCTCGGGCGCGGACAGGAGTTGGTGCGGGACACGGTGCTCGGCGCCCCCGGGAAGCGTCGACGTGCGTCGACACTCCCGGATCAGCCGGAGAGTCCGACGAAGCGGATCCGTCGACAGCCAGAGCCCCGCGCGAACCCGGCACGGACGGAGCCGGAGACCAACGAGCCGGCGTCGACTCCACTCTGGCAGAGGCTGCTGTATGGCTGAGAGCCTGGGCATCTTGAGCGCCGCCGACCAGTCGGTCAACAACGCCCTCTCCTACGTTTTGGGGCAGTGCACTGCCTTCGTTGCGGCGGTGCTCAACTGGATCCCTGCCGGATTGGGCAACGCCGCGGACTGGCTCAGCAACGCCCGGGCGAAGGGCTTCCAGACCAGCTCCACGCCGGCGCCGGGCGAGGTCGTCGTCTACGGTGCCGGCGGCGGCTACAGCGCCTTCGGTCACGTCGGCGTGGTCGCCGGGGTCAACCCGGACGGCACCTTCCAGGTGGTCGAGCAGAACTACCTGGCGCCGTTCGAGGTCGATGTGCGCACCAGCACGCTCGCGGACGTCGAGGGCTTCATCGTGCCGCCGCCGGGGGCCAAGATCACGGCTGCCGACCCGGCGCTGGCCCGGATCGAGCAGGCGGCGGGGCTCGGTGCCGGAGCCGGCAGCAACCCGGTGAGCGACCTGGCCGGGACCGTGGGCGGTGCGGTGGGTGGCCTCACCCAGCAGGTGGTGCAGGCGGGCGTGGACGCCGCCCTGTCCGACCTCTCCAAGACGGTCGAGGGTGGCATCACCAGCGCCTTCACCGGCCTGGGCAACTTCGTGCAGAACGCCGTGCACGACGTGGGCGTGTTCGCCGACCGCCAGGCGGCGGCGATGTTCATCGGCGTGATCGTGGTGCTGGGCGTGTTCGTGTTGACGGAGGGGCCGGCGTGAGCTGGTCGATCCAGCAGCTGGTCGCGCTGGCCGAGCAGGCAGGCTTCCAGGGCGAGGCGGCGGCGCAGGCAGCCGCCATCGCCGAGGCGGAGTCGGGCGGCAACCCCAACGCCGTCAACCCGCAGAGCGGGGCGGAGGGCCTGTGGCAGTTCCTGCCGTCGACGTGGGCTGGCCTGCAGCGGCAGGGTGCGATCCCGGCCCGCAACGCGCCCTGGACCGATCCCCAGCTGCAGGCGCAGGCGGCGTACGCCCTGAGCCGGGGCGGGACCAACTGGTCTGACTGGGAGACCTGGTTGACCGGTGCCTACCGGCAGTTCCTGCCGGCCGCGGAGGCGGCCCTGGGCAGCGTCGGATCGGCACCCACCGGGCCGGCCTCGCCGCCCAGCATCCAGACGGGCGCGGGCGTGGTGCCGACCTTCTTCGGCGGCCTGGCGCAACTGATCCAGCGGGTCTTCCACGACCTGGGCGTGTTCGCCAGCCAGCAGGCGGCCGCTGCCTTCGTCGGCGCCGTGGTGGTGCTGGGCGTGTTCGTGCTCCCGGAGCGTGGAGGCAAATCCGGATGACGGAAATCGAGGTCGACGACCCGGGTCTGCCGGACCTGCAGGAGGGCGAGCCGGAGCCGGCCCCGACCCCAGCTGCGGTCCCGCCGGAGGCCTCCGGCTGGACGCCGGAGGAAGCCGCTCAGGTGGCGGCCCAGCTGGTCACGCTGGGGCTCTGGACGGCCTACGTCGGGCGCTGGCGTGCCCTGCCACCGGAAGCCCTGGAGCAACTGGGCGTGCCCGGCTCGGAGCTGCCTCAGCTCGGACGGGGGCTGGCACCGATCCTGGATCGCTTCCTGCCCAAGACCGACACCACCGGCCTGGCGCTGATGGGCTTGGGGCTGATGGCCGGGGTGGTCGAGGTCGGCCAGGCGGTGGCCCGGCGGGCACCGCTGCTGGCCAAGCGACCGCCGGAGCGGCCAGCGCCGGAGCGGCCGGCGCCGGCAGAGCAGACGCCTCGGGAGCCGCAGCCCCAGCCGAGTGGGGAAGGGCAGGCGACCGCCACCTGGCGGATGCCCGTGGCGACGGCGGCGCTGGTCGAGCGCCGCGAT